>CEUN01056236.1_pt1 | contig 23976 bp, 17 predicted proteins | sample 361501 | NCBI WGS metagenome assembly CEUN01 (sample SAMEA2622801, study PRJEB7988) | marine metagenome | biome: marine biome (ENVO:00000447); feature: marine epipelagic mixed layer (ENVO:xxxxxxxxx); material: "saline water (ENVO:00002010), including plankton (ENVO:xxxxxxxx)" | depth 120 m | reverse complement strand
GACTCGGTACCGACAGCTTCGTGGAAGTCATTTTTGGTTTCTGGTCGACGTGATCCGAACGCGACGAAGTGTCCGGCTTTCAGGAAGGACTTGCCGAGGGCAAGAGCCATGTTTCCCGTCCCGATGATTCCGATTCGAGTTTTTCTCTGTTTGTTGGTCATATTTAGAATTGACCCTTCTTATTTTTGCGTACCGTAAAGAGTCGAGGATCAGGATGAGTGTTGATCAACTGTCCGTTGATTTCGAATACTTAAGACAAGCTGAATGTGTTCGCCGAGATTTTAGACGGTAATGTGTTCCGTTGGGCTGTTGGGGGGAGTAGTCTTCTTTTCTGTGACTGGATACAGCTTGAATTTTGGATGAACGGTTCTTAGCGAACGTGAGATTTAACGGAAATGACTGACTACCTTCCACTACCTGGTACCCCGATTGAGGAGCTCGATACTCCATGCATCATTGTCGAACTTGATGTTGCTGAGCGGAACATTGCGAAGCTGCAATCGGCCGCGAACGAAATGGGTGTTGATGTGCGCCCTCACTCTAAGACAAACAAGAGTCCTTACTGGGTTCGAAAACAGATCGAGGCTGGTGCAATCGGTGTTTGCTGCGCGAAGGTTGGCGAAGCTGAAGTTATGGTCGAAGCCGGTGTTTCGGATGTAATGATTCCGAATCAGGTGATTGGGAAGAACAAGATTGCTCGTCTTGTAGCGCTTGCTAGATCAGCGAACATTATTGTCGCTGTTGAGGATTCACGGAACGTCGATGATCTTTCAGACGCGTCGGTAGCAGCTGGCGCAGAGCTCGGTGTGATTATCGAGGTGAACGTCGGCATGAATCGATGTGGTGTCGACGGTAATGGCGCAGTTGAGTTGGCAAAGCAGATTGATGCTGCGCCGGGATTGCGGTTCGACGGTCTTATGGGATACGAGGGTCACACGGTTGCAGAGCGTGACTACGAGGTTCGCAAGACCGAGGCCGAAAAGGCCATGGGCATATTGATTGGAGCGGCGGACCAGATTCGAGGATCCGGCATCGATATAGAGATCGTTTCTGCCGCGGGCACGGGTACTTACAACATTAGCGGTCGGGTTCCAGGTGTCACCGAGCTTCAATGTGGCTCGTACATTTTCATGGATGGCGACTATCTCGAAGTGTTCAACGATTTCGAGCCGGCTCTTTCAGTGCTTTCGACGGTTATTTCTCGCCAGAAAGAAGATGTAGCGATTGTCGATATGGGTTTGAAATCGATCTCGATGGATCGTGGTCTCGCCGAGGTTATTTCGCCTGCTTCCGCATCGATCATTAAGCATTCAGAAGAGCATACGCAGGTGAGCTTGCCAGATGCGGCGTCACGGGCTCTTAAGATCGGTGACAAGGTGCAGAGTCGACCGACTCATGGGGACACGACAATCAATTTGCACGAGTACTACTTCGGTGTCCGAAACGGCAAGCTTGAGCAAGCGATTCCGATTCCCGGGCGCGGGAAGTTCAGGTAGATCTCGGCAGAGTCCTGCGTGATATCCTGAGATGACGAGGGATCTGGTGGGGCACTGTGCGTGATCGGCTATTTTGTAGTCACTGTGAATAGCACGAATCGTGGTGTGGACGCGACCCTGCCCCAGACAGACCCTGCTCTTCGCTTTCGCTGCGCTCTCGACTGAAAAAATCGGTGTGGCGTATTCACCGGTCTGGTGTTGATGTAACCTCGGGGTTCCAGTGGGAATTTTGGCCCGCTGTTTGATGCCAGTACTCCGAAGTGATGATACCCGCCAATGCCGACCAAGCCGAATCTTTTGTTTATTTGTTCCGACCAACAGAGGACGGACACGATTGGCGCGTACGGTAATGATTGGATCGAAACACCGGCACTGAACGGTCTGTCGAGCAAGAGTTTCGTGTTCGAAAACGCATACGTAACACAGCCAGTTTGCTCACCGGCACGTTCGACCATGATGACCGGCTTGTATCCGCATTCGGCCGGCGTTGTACGGAACAGCCAGCCCGGTCGCTTGATGAGTAATCTCTTCCCGGAAGTGAAGACAATCGCCGAGATGGTTTCGGACGATTACGTTTGCGCTAAATACGGCAAATGGCATCTCGGGGACGATCTAAATCCACAGCATGGGTTCACCGAGTGGGTTAGTACCGAAGACGCTCACGACAACAATCACCCGAACTGGGTCGATCCGAAAGACAAATACAAAAAGTCAAACTACTTCGACTACTTGGTCGCGCAAGGTCACGAACCAGAAGGTGATCACGACGGTCACAAATCGCACACCCAGGCGCAGCGCGGCTACTTCCCTATGGAAGACACGATGGCGATGTTTTTGAGTCGACACACGGTCGATTTTGTGCGAGATCGTGGAGAGGACGGCAAGCCGTGGTTGATGTACTTGAACATGTTCGAACCGCACCCTCCATACAACGGTCCACTTAACGATAAGTACGACCCATATTCGCTGGATATGGGACCTTTATTTTTGAAGAAACCAGCAGAGAACACCCCGGCGTTCAGTCGAGTGCGATCTGATTTCCATATGAATGAGGCGGAGGAATCTAATCCCAGTGATGCGGAGGGTTACTGGCGGGATTTACGAGCTAATTATTTTGGGAACGTGACAGTTCTGGATCGAGGTATCGCTCCTATTCTTGATGAACTGGAAGAGACGGGGCAGGCCGACCACACTATCGTCGTTTTCACAAGCGATCATGGAGATTCTCTGGGCGACCGTGGGATGCTGATGAAACGGTCGTTTTACGAGGAAGTTGCGAAGGTTCCTTTGATCGTTCACGTGCCTTGGCTCTCACAGGAAGAAATCCGTGTTGATGGGAGCATTAGTCACACAGATCTGGTACCAACGTTGCTTGATTTGTTGGGGCAGGAAGTACCCGATCATTTGCAAGGTGCGAGTCGTAAAGACGTGCTCGAAGGCGATGCGGAACTCACCGATGACGTATTCATGCAGTGGCACGGTGGAGCTGCGACTATTTCGCTCGGTGATGCCGTATTTGATCGACTCTCGGAAATTCCGTGGCGAAGTATGGTTTCGGGCGACAGGTGGAAGTTGAATTTGTCACCTGACGATATTTGCGAATTATATGACTTGAATAATGATCCGCTGGAGCTGACGAATCTCTACAACGATCCGGCTCATGCAGATCGTGTAGCAGAAATGACTGGTCGACTGAAGGAGTGGCAGGTTAGGGTTGGTGACGATCTGGACTTGGGATAGTTTGACGGTTCGTTTCTGGGCAGACTGGTGTGGCACGAGGACAAATATGTACGCATTAGATGGCAAGGTTGCGATTGTTACTGGCGCTGGTGGAAAGGCCGGGATTGGTCGAGGTATTGCGACCCGGTTAGCGGCCGAAGGGGCTGCGATTGTGGCTTGCGATATAAATGACAATGGCACTCCTGAATGGAGTGGCCTGCCGGCGGTCGTTGATGAGATCAATTCGAGTGGGGGCAAGGCGATTGGACTGACCGGAAGTGTTGCCGACTCCGATGATGTGGCATCGATTGTTGAGGGAGCAATTGCGGAGTTCGGTCAGATCGATATTCTAGTGAACAATGCTGGAGCGCCGGCCGGACCGGACAGAGTGAACGTTATTGATCTTCCGGAGGACGTGTGGGACCTGGTTATCGATGTGAATCTCAAAGGAACATTCCTTATGTCGCAAGCCATTTCTCGTCACATGATTCATCGCGGTGGTGGCGGAAAAATCATCAACATGTCGTCGGTCTCAGGCAAAATCGGGAACGCAAAATTTGCTGCATACTGTTCTTCCAAGTTCGGAGTGATTGGGTTTACACAATCGCTAGCCAAGGAAATGGCTGAGCACAAAGTCAACGTGAACGCTATCTGCCCGAGCCTTGTCGAGACAGAGCGGGTTTACGGGATGGCTTCGGCGCTAAAACCTAACGCGGAAACATCTACAGAGGAATGGCGCGATGAAATGGTTGCACGAGTGAACGCAACGAATCCGCTGGGTCGAATTGCCCAAGCTAAAGATGTGGCAGATGTCACAGCATTTCTCGCGTCATCACAGGCTGATTATTTGACCGGACTGGCGATCAATGTCGCTGGCGGTTCCCACATGGGGTAAATCTGCGTATCCGCTAGTAGAGGATTCGCTGATCTGAAAGATCTTTACCGCCTGTTGAGCGGGTCAAGCTACCGCCAACGAATTCTTTGATTTCGAGTTCGGCGAAGGCATTTACTGCCTGGTAGAAGGTTGGTAGGTCCTCCCAGCGTGCCTCGTTCCAATTGATTGTTGCGTCGCCAACGAGGTTCTCGTTCACAACCGCGTTCCAGCCTTCTGCGGGAGTAATAACAGCGTACTGAGAATCGGCCGTTCCCCACTCACCAGTTCGGGGCATGTACTTGTAATGGAGTTGTCCATCGACTTGCTTTGCAGGAGCCGGTTCTGAAGTCGGAACAAGGTTGGTCACTTCCATATCCATGAACTGGAACCCGAGCCACGACGCCTGCGCAGCTGCGGTGTTGTCCACGACTCTTATATCAGGGATTTCGCAGTAAATTTTTGAGAATCCGAGTTCTTCGCGTCCGGTGATGATGGGATCAGCGAGGTTCTCCCACAGGACGGTCAAGAATGGCCCGACTGCTGTGTCTTTTTCGCCCTTGAATTTTGCGGGGATAGTAACGCCCAAAACCGAGTAACCTCGTCCAGCAAGCCACTCAATTTCTGTCATATTTGTCTCGGTTACCGTCACGATAGGATCGCCGTGGAGTGAGAATCCGGGAGGCAACAAGTTTTCGAGTTGGGCTGCGTTGGAGAGGAATGCCACGGATAGCGAAACCGACTTAGGGTTGTCGATGCACTCGAATTTCCTGCCTTCAGGTCCGCGTCTGGGACCCGTGGCAGGACCGAAGTGAGTCGGCATTCGGTACATTTCATCAGGCTTAAACGTGTATGACATCAGATTCTCCGTTGTGGTTGCCGGTGCGTTTAGGCGGTGTAGTTGGCGAGCATCGTACAGGCTATATCGCCGGTTTGAATCGCCAGATAGTGGTGTCTTTTGTCCCGTTCAAACCGGTCGGTTGTGGGCGTTTTGGATAGAAGAATCCTGCGAGGACTCTCGTCGCCTCTTCAGTCCCTTCGGAGATTAGAGGAAAAACGGTTGGTGTGAGCGTTGCGCGAGGTACTTAATCAGAGTCATTCTCCACTCAGAAAAAGGCGGTCTACATTGCTGATTCGTACTCGGTCACTCGCATGTTAGGTGCTCCGAGTCGTTGGGTTAGATGTACTCGTAATCATCGAGAATATTGTTCAGGAGGCTTTGCGGTCCCGCCGCCATGAGTCCGGCATCAACGGGTAGTAAAACTCCGGTGATCCAGCGAGATTCGTCACTGGCGAGGAAGGTCGCAGCCATCGCAATATCTTCGGCGCGACCTTCGGTGCCGAGCGGAGCTAGATCGCGACGTATTTTACGTTTTTTGTCGTCAACAGCTTCGACCATTGAGGTGTAGATCATGCCCGGTGCGATGCAGTTGACCCTAACGTTGTCTCGTCCATGGTGAACCGCCATAGCGCGAGTAGCGGAGATCATTCCACCCTTGGCTGCGGCGTAAGGGACGTTCTTGGTCATGGCGGCGCGAATGCCATCGACTGAGGAAATATTTATGACCGAACCTCCGCCCGATTTGATCATTTGAGGAATGGCGTATTTTGAGATAAAGACCATGCTTTTTAGATCGACGTCAAGCACGCGGGTCCATAATTCCTGGGTAACGTCTGGCGCTGCTCCGGGCCCCCCGATTCCGACGCTGTTCATCAGAATGTCGAGCTTGCCGAAACGGTCGACTGCGGCTTCGACGAGTGCCTTACAGGAGTCCTCTTCGACGACATCTGCAACAAAGTACGACGCATCACCGCCTTCACTTGTGATCGTATCCACAGTGCTCTTTGCGGCCTTTTCATTCATGTCAACGACGAGTACTTTGGCACCGTGTGAGGCGAAGAGTCTGGCGGTGGCGACTCCCACACCGGAGATGTTGGCGGAGCGTGTTCCTGCGCCCGTGACTATTGCAACTTTGTTGGCGAGCCGAGTGATATCTCACCTCTATTAGCGGTTTCAAATTTACTTACGTGGTTGATCGGAAAGCAGGCGGAGCCTACATCCACCTTTGACCCTGAGTATTTGCCAGCGGATAATCCACACGCTGGATTTTGGCATAGAAGCGCGGGTGTTTCATCATCTCTTTTGATTGGTTGTTAAGAGTTGAATGTTCGCTCAAGACTGGAACAGGAATTTGTAAATGAAGGCTGCGGTTGTACGAGGCACCCAGAAATTAGAGATTGAGGATATTCCGACTCCTGAACTAGGTCCGAAACAGGTGCTGGTGAAAATCAAGTACTCAGCATTGTGCGGATCTGATGTTCACCGCTTTCAGTATGGGATGGCGAACGAAGGTTCGGTTCTCGGTCATGAGTACATCGGAGAGGTAGTTCAGATCGGCAGGGACGTTACCTATTTGAAAGAGAGTGATCGCGTCGTTGGTGGGGGTGGAACGCAGCCCGAAGATGCTGTTCTGCCGAAGTACCCGAACGACAGATACAGCGCTCGCACGGTCGGTATCGAATCTACTCGGATTGGCGGTTTCGCAGAGTACGTAGCAATGGACGAGTGGCGGCCATTATTGATTCCGGAAGGTGTTAGCGATGAACTGGCGGTTCTAGCCGAGCCGGCTTCCATTGCCGTTCACGCTGTTCGCACTTCTAAGTTCAAGATCGGCGATACTGCCGTGGTTTTAGGTGCTGGACCCATTGGTTTGCTCACCATGCAGGTTCTCAAGGCTGGTGGTGCAGCCAGAGTGATCGTTTCAGAACCTGCTCCTGCTCGCGCCGAATCGGCACGAGTGTTAGGCGCTGATGTCGTATTGAACCCGCTCAAAGAGGATGTTGTCGAAAGAGTACTCGAACTTTCAGGAGGGCCAGGAGTTCCCGTTGCATTCGACGCCGCAGCCGCCAAGCCCACATTTCAACAAGGACTTCAAATGGTTCGCCGAGGAGGTCAGCTTCTAGTCGTTTCGATGGCGTGGGAAGACGTCGATTTACGTACGGTCGACTGGATCGGGCGTGAAGTCGAGATGAAGGCTGCTTACGGCTCGCAACCTATCGACTGGCAAACGGGTTTGAACCTTATGTCTCGGAGGCAGCTTTCCTCGGAATCAATGGTTACCGACGAGAGCTTTATAGGTTGGGACCAAATGCAGTCTTCGATGGAGCGACTAATGAAGCCTGAAGAGCACGTACAAATTGTGTTGGTGCCATAACAGGACTTGCGGATGGGCGTGACAGGCGTAGTATCCCCGGACTAGAGATCAGAGTGAGTTGGCAGAGCGGTGAATCGCCGTTTGAGCTTGCTCTGATAGTTCGTTTCTGGAGCATTCGATGGCGTCACGTTCATTCACAGGCAATCCTTCCCAAGTAATAGTCGAGCAACTTGTTGCATCAGGCATCAAGCACCTGTTCTACAACCCTGGTTCTCGTGAAGCGCGGTTCTTCGATTCGTTGCATAGCAATCCCAACATTCACGGGGTGGTCGGTCTTCACGAAGGAACCGTAACTGCCATGGCTGGTGGGTACGCACAGGTGGCAACTCAACCAGCCGTGATGTCGGTGCATCTCGGAGCGGGGCTTGCTCAGAGCCTTGGACAAATGATCAATGTATGGGCCGCAATGCTGCCGGTGGTCACGATCACGTTCGTAGGAGATACGGGAAGTTACGCTGATCGAATCACGCTTGATCTAGGGCATAACGTTGGTCCAACGTCGATCGGCGCGCCGTTCATGAAAGCGAACTGGACGGTTGTTGAGCCTGAAGGGTTGGCAACCGCAGTGGAGCGAGCGATCAAGGTCGCGATGACTCCACCAGTGGGACCGGTTCACATTGCTGCTTATGACCGCATTTTGGGTCCAGAGGCCATCACCACCAACATCATCGATGGTGTACCTGCGCAGGCGGTTGCCGGATACCCGGCGGATAGTGATGTGGAATCGTTGGCCGAGATTCTTCACAACGCCAAGAGACCGATGATTTACGTTGGTGACGGAGTGAATAAGAGCGGCGGTGAACGACTACTTGCTTCAGTCGCTGATCACTTTGGCGCAAACGTGGCATCAATGTGGGGTGATTTACGTGGCGTATCGACGGCGCACCCCATGCATTGCGGATATTTCCGACAACCAGTTATTGATCTTGAGCCCGACGCAATTGTTGCTGTTGGTGTGCGTCATGGTGGAAGCGGGAAGTCGACCGATTTCGCCTTGTTCGAAAGTGCTAATAAGCTTGCCGCGGTTGGTCCGGATGTAGAGATTTTCGAGAATATTCCAGGTCTGGACATGGCGGTGATGGCCGACGAATCCCGCACGATGGATCGTCTGCTTGAGTTGGCGAAGCGCGAGTACGACTCGACTGCTTATAACGATAGGCGAGAAGACGCGCTTGCGGCGGCGCGTCGCCTGAGAGGCGAGCGGCGAACCGCACTGCAATCGGCGACAGAAATACCCGGATACGTTCGTCCACTTGCGTTGTTGGATGCAGTTGATGCGGGACTCGAAGACCTCGGTGGTGGTGTGATTACTACTGAGCAGTTTGCCGTTCCTCTTGAGGATGTTCTCGAAAAGCCCAATGGAGGAAAAAACACATATATCCGCCCGGCTGGTGGCTCCGAGGGATATGGAATGGGTGCGGTTCTGGGAGCGAAGTATGCGGCTCCTGACAAACCTGTTGTGGGAATCGTCGGCGATGGATCGGTGTACTACTCCGATTCGGCGTTTTGGTCGGCAGCACATCACCAAATACCGGTTTTGTATGTCGTTCCGAACAATGGAGCTTACGGGATCGTCGCTGGTGCTTTCGGCGGAGCAAACGGGGTGATGAAAGATACTGGCGAGTACGCAGGTGTGGCTCTGGACGGAATCAACATTGTCGATCTTGCCGGCTCGTTCGGTGTTGAAGGGCGACGCGTTGATGACGAGTCAAAAATGGCGGATGCCGTGAAGGAAGGACTCGACACCGTTGAGCAAGAAGGTCGTCCGCTGGTATTAGATGTGCAACTCCCACTCGGACTGCCTGAAGGCGGTCGACCGGCAAAGACCGAGACGTTTAGGGAGATGGTGTGATGAAGATTTTTCTAAGCACTGATTTCTCTGAAGATCGACTGAGGTTTACTGCGCAAATAGGTGCTGATGGTGTTTCGGGGCAACCGAAGCCGAGTCCTCAAGACGACGGTTTTTACTCAGTTGCGACACTACGTAAGCACAAAGAGTTGGTTGAGTTTTATGGTCTGAAATGGGCGGCGGTTCGCATGGCTCCGCTCGAATGGACTTACAAGTGGATGCTCGGACTGAGAGGAGCAGAAGAGCAGATTGAAAACTACAAGAATACTTTGCGGAATATGGCAGAGGTTGGACTGAATTTCATCATCTTCAACATGCACGCGTTGCGGATTTATCGTACATCGAGTGAGGCGCCTGACAGGGCGGGATCTAAGGCTACGAGCTTCGACATTTCTTTGGCGACGGATAGTCCGTGAATGGAGCATCCGAACAGCGCGTTCGACATTGAGTGGGTCCCTGATGGCGAGCGCCAGCCGAAGACCGACGATGAAATGTGGGCGAATCTGAAGCGTTTCCTCGAAGAGATTACGCCTGTTGCCGAAGAGGTTGGGGTTAGAGTTGGATTGCACCCGTATGATCCCCCGGTCCCTGCTATTTCAGGCGTTGCACGGATCATGCGAAGCCCCGAGGCGTTCAGGAAGTATCTCGACCTCGTACCGAGCGACAACACGGGCGTTGTTGTCTGTTAGGGATGTTTTACCGAAATGGGTTGCGATCTAGTTCAAGAGATCACTCACTTCGGCAGTCGTGGAAAGATTTTTTCGGTCGATTTACGGAATATCAAAGGCGAGCTAAATAACTTCCAGGAAACGTTCCCTGAGACCGGAAACGCCGACATGGTCGAGACGATGAAGGCGTACCGCGATGCTGGGTTAGACGGATGGATTACGCCGGACCACGCGATTCATCTTGACGGCGATAGCGATTGGGGTCACCGCTACTGGGCGTACGCGGTCGGTCACATTCGCGGAATCGATCAGGCGTTGAAGGAAACCAGCCGACCGGTTTAGGTGCCTAGTTACTTATTCAAATCCGGCGCCTGGCTATCAGGCCTTTTAGCCCCTAGAGAACACCTCGGTTTTGGGTGTGAACTCAGTGTCGGGTTCCATTGGGTACATCGGTCGTTCGCAAACTGTGTGACCTAGCGTTGGAAGGTTGGCGCTTGTGGATCCGATGGCGTCGACGTTGAATTTTGCTTCGACCCAGTTGTCGAAAAATTCTGGTTCAGCGTGGGGAGTTTTGATGATAGTCGAGTGGTAGTTCTTCGGGTCGCATCCGTTGTCGAAGAAGACTGTGCGGTCGACCATCATCAGCGACTTGGTCATGGCAACCGCGGTGAGGTTTCCTGAAACCAGAACTGCGGTTGGCCCGGGGTTGAGTCGGAACTTCCACGTTTCCATTTTGATATTGCTGTTGTTGGCAATCGATTGAACGGTCCAGTCGAGCTTTAGCGGTGCGAATCGTGAATCGAGCGCACCGCCGACACCCATAGTGAACGTCTCGCCAACACCAACTTCGTGTGCTTTCGCGACCGCAGCGGGGTCGACTACTGATGTCAGGATCGTGTGAGGATAGTTGGCGCGCACCATTTCTGTAACGATTTCTACGCTGTCGCCTGATGCTCCCGAACTTGGGGCATCGGCAGCGTCATAGAAGGCAACAGGACCTGCCATTTGTGCGCCCTGTGAAACGGAATCTTCGAGAGACGTGAACTGCCCCTGCATGATGTTGCGGTTGGGCCAGAAATCGGTAGCCTGTTTGAGCACTGCTTCTTCGGCGAGTTCCTGGTTGTTGTCGGTAAAGACGAAGGGCTGGCAGCAAAGTTCGGGAACGTCGGTGAACGGATTGCAAATGAACATTCCGGCGGACATTACTTCCGGGTGCTTTTCGAGCTCTTTGGCGTATCGGATTTGAGCTCCGAATGCTCCAGTCTCGGTGATGAGTTCATTTCCTCGAACCAGAGTAGGAATGCGCACACGCGCCGCTATAGGTTTTGCGCCATCACGAAGTATTCGGATGAGCGATTTCGCGGCACGCCGACCGGTGTCTTCGAAATCGACGTGAGGGTAAGTGTGGTACGAGGCGAGTCCACTAATGTTTTCGAGCATTTTTGCGGTGAGAATGCCGTGTAGATCCATCGAAATGACGATAGGGATTTCATCACCGAGAATTTTGCGAGCTTCTTCCAACAGGTATCCCTCGGGGTCGAGTTCCTCGGTGGTTCCCATTGCCCCGTGCATTGAGAAGTAGACTCCATCGATCTTGCCGGCGTGTTCTTTGAGAGGCTCAAGAAACTCGTCTGCGATCTTCAGAAACGCACTGTGGCGAAGTGGTCCGGCTGCTGTCCCTTCAGCGTCGTAGGTGAAGATTAGTTCGAGATCGTCGCCGTACTCAGCTTCGAGCTCGGCAATTGCTCCACCGTACGTTGAGTTGGTTCCAACCGCGGCTTCGCGTATCTCTTCGCCACGGATGAAATCAAAGAATTCGTACTCGCAGGGCACCGGGTTGAAGGTCGAAATCTCCTGGTTACATCCGCCCATCAGGATTCGCATTGTGTTCTCTCTCGCAGCAGTGGTTTTGTAGATCTGCGAGAAATGTACCAGTCAAGACAGCGTTTTATGTGGAAAACAGGTGACTATTTTGATGTTGATTTCCGAGTAGCATTTGCTTGTCAGATAATTTGACAAAGTGGTTGAATTAAAAAAGTTTTTCGAGAATCAACGGTGCGAGAATCCATTCCGCTATTGCATTCTTGAGTTTGGGCTTAGTCGATATCGCCGCGGCGACACACAGAGATAAGTACAGTGCAGGGGAACACCCCCAATCAAGTCCGTCGATTTCGGCTAGGACCTCGACCGCTTCAGCATCCGGTGTTTCGTCGCGTTCTAGGAGTAAGCGTTGCCGCGCAGATGGTGCGGTTTGTCGACTTTACGATCGCCGCATGGTTGGTTGTTCAGCAGACCGATAGTTCTTCCGCTGTCGGACTCCTTGTCTTTTTTCGATTCCTCCCGTTCCTCTTATTCGGACCTTTCGTTGGCGCTCTGCTGGACAGGTATCCGCGGATTAAAGTTTTCCGGCGTACCCAGCTCGGCATCTCGTTGGCATCGTTATGTTTCGCGACTGCGATCTTTTCCGGGCACACGTCGCTGGCGGTTATATTTTCCTACACAACGATTGCCGGTCTTCTCATGATGATTGAGATTCCATCTCGCAGGGCGTATATGTCGGGAATTGTTGGCCCCGCGGCGCTGGGTTCGGCGTTGGCGTTAGACATGGCTTCGCTAAACATCGCGTGGTTCTTTGGGTCGAACATTGGTGGATTGATCGCGAAATTTATTGACCCAGCATGGGCGTACGTGATGATTGGCGTGGTGATGTTTCTTAACTTCCTCAGTCTTCACCGACTGCCGATAATGTTTCGATCTGATACGTTCACCACCGCTGAGACGCCATTCAGGTCGATCGTCGAGGGTTACTGGTTTTCACGGAGGAATCCAGTGATATTTGCCGGATTAATGGTTGTAGGTGCGAACAACTTTTTCGGCTATCCCTTCGAGTCAATGGCACCTGCTTTCGCAGACGAGATTTACGGAGCAGGACCTACGGAGTTCGGATTGTTGATGTCGGCTCAAGCTTTAGGTTCACTTGTTACAGCCGGGTTCATTGCATTGCGAGGTAGACGACTGCAAAACCCGGGCTTGCTATTGATCAGCGCTGCCTTGTTACAGGGATTCGGGAATATTGGATTTTCGTTTACCGAATCGATTGGCGTTGGATTCTTGGTGATTGCGAGTCTCGGGTTGGTGAGCATGGTGTTCGGCATCACGCACACGATGTTGATATTGCTCGTCGCACCGACGAATTTTCGGGGACGAGTGATGGGGTTTCAGGTTTTGATGATGGGCCTGTTCCCACTTGGGAGTCTTGCTCTGGGTTATGCAGCAGATGCGATCGGATTGCCAGAGGCTGTTCGATTCTTCGCAATTTCGGGAATTGTTGTCCTCGCGATCATTTGGTTCAAATACCCGCAGCTGAGAAGACCGGTGACTTAATTGACAAGGCGAGCTCAGTAGTATTTGGGTATTGGAGCGAATGTGGATTTTCGCCTTTTTCCCATATGGAAAAATTGAGAGGACGCATTGCCGCTTAACCTGAATCACCACCAAACGGATACGATAACGAAGATTCACTCAGGATCATACGTTGAAATACCGAATGAGTTGATCGAAGTCTATCTCCCAGTGGCAAATAGTCAGGTTTACTGGCCGTACCGATCGACAAATCCGCATCGGAGTTGGCACTTGCTGAGAATGTTTTTACCGTTACTTGGACGATGTGATTCATAAGGTACCGAGTGATGTCGCATAATTTGATTGTTTGCGCAGTTGGTCGGGTGTAAAGTTTCTGCGGTTTATTGAAATCACCGATTCATGCGAATTTATTTCTTATGGAAAGAAGTTATTAAAAATTGAAAGCTGCACGACTCGTTGCCCCGCAGACGTTCGATTTTGTGGAGCTAGAAGAACCGACCCCAAAAGAAGGTCAGGCGAAGATTAGAGTCGAGGCGACTTCTGTTTGTGGAAGCGACATTCATGGTATTTACCATGCTGAACTTCCGGAAGAGGAATACCCACTACAACCCGGAGTTCCGTGTCACGAGATTGCCGGGACAATTGTCGAGTCGAAAACCGACGAACTAAAAGAAGGACAGCGAGCTGTTGTTCTTCCTACTCGAGGTTTGGGTGGTCTCTCTGAATACCTCGTTCAAACCCCGGACCGAGTTCTTCCCGTACCCGATTGGGGACCGATTGACGAATGGGTAATGTGTCAGCACACGGGTACGGTGCTTTACTCAGTGAAGCAAATGGGCAACGTTGCAGGTAAGCGAGTTGCTGTACTTGGTCAGGGCGGAATTGGACTTTCGTTCTCTATGCTCACTGAAAAGATGGGCGCAATGCAGGTGATCGGTATCGATCCTGTGGAGAACCGTCTTGAAAAAGCGTTGTCAGTTGGCGCGACCAACACCGTCAATCCTGACAAGGACGATATGTACGAAGCGATTGAAGAGCTTACTGGTGGAGAAGGAATCGACATCGTTGTTGATGCTTCGGGTGATCCGGAAGGATTTGGTCAGTGTCTGAAGATCGTGAAGCGATGGGGTACTTTCGTTAGCTTCAGCCTTACTGGGCGAGACGGGAAGATTTCCGAGTTCCCACACCAGGAATTTATGTTCAAGGCCGCAACGATTATCCCGACTCAGGTAGCCGCGACTTCGGAGCCGACCAAGGACATTAGAGAAATGATTGCATTGAAGGAACGGGGTTGGGCAGATCCCGGTCAATTGAAAAGCCATAACCTCGACTTTAGCGAGGTGCAGAAGGCTTATGACATGTACGCCAATCAGCAAGATGGCGTTATCAAGGTTGTGATGTCGGTGAACGGTGGTGGCAAGTAGTTCTTGCTACAGCCCGTAACGATTAACTTGAAATCGAATCGACCCTTTAAGTTTTATCGATTAGAGGGTCGATTTTTTTGTGGTGTGACTACTTCGTTGCGATCACGGTGCCCGAGGATCGGGTGACTCTGAAATAGCCGTTGTTGCGGATTTCACCATACAGTTGCCAGGATTTGATTCGAGCGTTCAGCTTATCGGCGTTTTGCCTTCGTGAGTTTGACATGCGCTGGTGGTGGAGGTGCTATTCCTGTGGGGTGTTTAGGTAGTCCCAGTCGGGGTTTAGGTTCCAGCGGACTGTGTCGGCGGGTTTTGTGTTTTTTGCCCAGGGGATTGTGATTTCGAGGTTGGAGGATTGTTCTCGAATTTTGGATTCGATCCACTCTGGATCCCAATCTTCGAGGACGAGGTTGGTGAGGTGTTCGGCGCGTTCGGCGTGAGCCGGGTCGTTGATCAGATCATTTATTTCTTCGGGGTCCTCAGCGAGGTTGAACAGCTGGGAAGGCATATTTTCGCCGTTCGTGTCAGAGCCGTGGTAGTAGATGAGCTTCCAGTCACCCTCGCGCACCATGCGGTTTTGCCAGATTTTGTCGCCCTCTGAGTGGGCTTTATCGCCAGGCTCAGTGCAGTACTCGGAGAAAGCGATGTCCTGCCATTCTCCGCTTTCTGGATCTTCAATTAGTGGCAACAGTGATCGACCGCTAGAAGAGGGCAGTCCAGGCGCGCACGCTGCATCGAGCATGGTCGCGTTGAGATCCAATTGACTTGTAACCCGACCGATTACACCGCCCTTAGGAATTCGCGCTGGCCAAGAGATTATGGCTGGAACTTTGACTGAGTCCTCATAGAAGGTTTGCTTCCACCATAGTCCTTTTTCGCCGATTTGTTCACCGTGATCAGAGGTGTAGATGATTAGCGTGTTTTCGAGGAGATCGTGTTTTTCGAGGGAGTCGAAAATATCACCCAGTAGTGAGTCGAGACGGGTTACCAATCCGTAATAGGCGGTGCGAGTTCTTTCAACCTCTTCAGGTGTGACGTCTTCGAGTCCCGCGTGAGATTTCCACCACTTCATGTAAGGGTGAGTTTCATCTTCGAACGCCATCGGATTCTTCGGAGGCGGGACTTTGCCCCGGTACTCTTCGTAGTCCCCTTTTGTTGCTACGAACGGCTGGTGAGGGAGCATCAATCCGATTGCCAGAGCGAACGCTTCGTTTGTGTTATTCACTGCATGGTCGTTGAGAAATTCGATGGTTCGAGCTGCAACGATCTCGTCATGAACCTGATACGAGTTGAGGCCGTGACCGGACAGTTCCAGTGAGATTCTTGCGGGCCCAGCAGTGCCGTGTAGTGAGCCGTGATCGACTTCGTCAGCCCCGAGGTGATTCGGGTTGTGATCGCCGATGAATCGTTCAGTGAATCCGTGAAGCTGGTCGGGTCCGTTGAAGTGCATTCTGCCGATTTGTACGGGCTTGTATCCGGCGACTCCAAGAGCGTGGGCGAACGTAGGGATGCCGGAGTGGAGGTACTGTGAGTTGGTCCAGACCTCGTTCTGATACGGGTGTTGTCCGGTGAGCATTGATGTGCGGGACGGGACGCATATTGGCGAGCCGCAGTAGGAGTTTTCGAAGACGATTCCGCGGCTCGCCAGGGCGTCGAGGTTTGGGGTGCGTATTACTTCGTCGCGATAGGCTCCAATTACGGCCGGGTTGTGTTGGTCGGATTCGATGAAGAGGATGTTGGGTCGGGGTGTTTTTGGCACGCGGGGATTATAGGGAGGTGAGGTGAGCGGGTGTGTGAGGTAAGAGGTTTGTGATGTTTGATGGTTTGAGATTGGGAGTGATGGGATTGCGGAGGTTTGTCGGACCCTTCGACGTAGCTCAGGATGATGGTGTTGCCGAATACGTGTTGAGTTGATTGTGTGAGTTCCTCTCTCCCTGCTAGGGAGGGAGGTATAGGGGACCTGGAGCTAGACCCAGGTTGTGATTTCGTTGACTGGGGTGCGTTTGGCGGTTCGGTTTGCGGAGTCGATGTCCTTTGGGTAGCCGATGTAGAGTGCTCCGACAATGTCCCAGTCAGGTTCGGCGCCAATGGCAGTGTCGACCGGTGCGAGGCAGGGTTTTCCGGTGCTCCAACCTACGCTAAGTCCGAGTGAGTGTGCGGTGAGCATGAGGTTTTGGATGGCGCAAGATGTAGCCGAGTAGTTTTCTCGGGTCATTTCCTCGTCGCGCCCCTGAACTGAGTAGACGTAGATGAACGAAGGAGAATCGAGGATTTCCTGTTCGGCTTCTCGTGCGGAATTTGTGCGTCGTTCTGGATTGGGACTCTTGACGTTTTCGTAGGTCCAGTCGTGGACGATCTTTGCCACTTTGCTTCGCATATCACCGTTCTTTGCGAGAACGATAAACCGCCATGGCTCAGTGTTGCGATGGTTCGGCGCCCAAGTTGCGGCTTCGATTATTTGAAACAGGATTTCGTTGTCGACAAGATCGTCGGTGAATTCTCGGATGTTTCGGCGGTTTCTAATGGCGTCGAGGACCAATATCGTTCTCCGTGACGGGCTGGAATGTTCGATTCACTATGGTACAGGCTTTCTTGAGCTGCCACAGGTCAAATCCCACGTCGTTCCCGGACCCACGCATCCTGAGACGGAAGCTCCGTCGGATCATCGGCACGTCGTAGGTAAAACTCGTGCATTTCGGTGTATGACTCGTACGCTTGGCGTAGTTCAGCAATGGCATTGTTTGAAGCGTCGACTCGCAAATCTATGGGAAAGCGCTCATCAGGAGTGCCGACCATTAGGGCGGCGGATCTTTCTGGTAAGAAAGTTCCGTCCGCTGAAGACTGGCCACCAGCGGTATTCGCAGCAGTTAGTGCAGAAAGTAGTCGGTCGGCGAGAGGAGTTTCGGATCCGACTTTCTCAAAAGAGGCCACCATCGTGGGAAGAACATTTTCGTTGGCCAGGAAATTGCCAACGGCGACACAATGTTCGCCTATTCGGTGACCGCTGAAAGGCTTAATATCGCCGCCGGAATGAACGATCGTTTGACCTGTAGGTTCAATCAGTGCTACCTGTCGGAAGCTGGGATGTTCATCGTTTGCGAGAGCTTGCATGAAGGCATCGGTCGGACTGTAGCCATTTTCGATGAGTTCCATTATTTCTTCGGCAATTGTAGGGTTGGTCGACGCTTGAGTTGTCATGACCGCGATACCGGGGAGAATCTGCGGGCATGTCGCTCCAACTGCCAGCGAATAGGTGGCGATTCCGATTCCGAGTTCACCAGTTTTGGCATCGCGACCGAGGATCGTAAATGTCATGCGCGTATTTTAGTGTGCGCATTCAAGAATTCGTACGAAATCCCCGAAGGATTCTTAAGCTTTGCCCCATTGGCGTCGAATGGCAACCATTGAAGCAACAACGATGATTACGGCGGCAATTCCACCGATCATCACGCGAATTGAATCGCGGCGGCGTTGTAGTTCGGATCTTCCAGAGTTGCTTCCGGTGCAAGCTTGATGGGAGCGACCTGTAGCTCAGATATCGTTCCGTTGTCGACCTTTTGTGGAAGTTGTCGGCTTCGACCCTGAATGCGATCACTGGGCGGAAGTATTTCCCCGCGTTAATGATCGTTACATCCGGCGATGGTGTGCGGGTCGTTCCCCCTGTCGTGCTCGACGTTGATTGGCAGGTTATCGGCGTTATTGCGGGTATCGTCGGAACGATATTAATCGCTATTTCTGTTGGTTTGATTTCGTCAGTGCGGAAAATATCCCCACCGAGGGTGATGCGAATGGGGCAGGGTTAACGAGTCCTGTTTCGGGTCGACAAGAGTTGAGTTGACATATCTGGTCAATGATTCGGTGCCACGCAGGATCAAACTAACTTCATGCGGAGTTTGTCCTACTAATTACTACTCTTCTAGCGAATGGTATTCGTGCTCAATATTGGTCCCTGTGACTTCAACAACTCTGAACCCAGAGGGGTCATCACCGAGCGGATAGCCGACAGGACCTGATGCGACGATTTCGATACCGTTAGCCGAGGTGTAGTTGTTGCGGTGCCAGTGACCTGCGAAATTAGCTTTGATGCCGTGATCGGCAGCGATTTCTAAAAGGGGAAGCCGGTAATGTCTCTTGATCGACCACGGGTTATCATCTTCTTCTGGTGAAACAACGAATAAAGGGTGATGACTGAAAAGAACGATCATTTTTGCCTTTTGTTGTCCGGCAATTATTGCCTCATTCTCCACAAACGCGAGCTGCTCTTTAGCTTCTTTCACCATGGTTTTTGTTGACGTTAGAAGTGTTGAGTTAATGACTATGAAACGGATGTCGCCTTGGGAGAAAGCGTAGTAGTCGGGGCCGAAGTGGTCGCGGTATCGCTCAATGTAGTTTTGCTCGGGTGTTCTGTGGTCGGGTGATATATCGTGGTTGCCAGGGACCCAGTGCAGATCTATCGAATCGTCGAGCAGCGCAGAAATACGTTTTACTTCAGCAATTTGTTCTTCGTTAGCGGCTTCGTTGGTAATGTCTCCACACACGACAACGAATGCGGGTTTAAGCGAGTTGGCTCGTTCAATTGCTCGGGTAAATAGAGTGATTTCATGGTCGTAGCCTTCAAACTTTTCGACCTTGCGGAGTATCAGTCCGCGCTTGGCGAATGCCTCGACTTCTTCGTCAGTTTTTCCACTGGATGCTGCAAACAGCCCGAACTGTGGATCAGCGAGTTGAATGAATGTGAAATCACTCATCTATGAAACATTCCTACTCTGCAGAGCAATTTTCTGGTTGTTTTATGAATTCCAGTTATCAGGTTACTCACATCCGAATCGCTTATCGAACATCGCATAACTTATTGCTGAGGATATATTGTTCAGGAGTTTTATATAAGGTCGAGATAGTTTCTACCGGTCGCCCGAAGAAAGATAATGTGCAATTTAGGGCGATCTAGGCTCCCGACGGAGAGAGTGCGCAGGTGCCGCTTGGTCGGCACTTTTGAGTGCGCCACCTTAGCCGTCGTTATAGGCATTAGTCTGCGCCAGTTGTATGGTCCTGTTCGACCGTTGAACATGGCAACCGTTCAGATTTTTTCGTAGACGATGTGTTTCACGACATCTTTGACATCCTGATCTATGCAAGGCGTGTGGTTTTAACGTCCATCGCTTAGAAAGTTGGTTACGAAATTCATCGTTTCGTTCGGAGTCCAAGTCGAATAAATTTCATGATTCAGTTATGCGGTTACCCCACCGGACTTGCCCCATTACTTCCTTGACGACCCAGAAGTACCGACACTGCCGCGTGATTGGTGGTTAGATCACCACAGGGTTAGCGAATCTGTGAAGAGTTGTGTGAGTTCCTCGGGTCCGGTTGGCCGCGGCGCTAGTTTAGTTACCCGGTGTTGAGGCAAGGTGCCTTCGACTAAGGCAGGGACATCTTCGATCGTGTAGCCGACTTCAACGAGACCATTGGGTACGCCGATTTCTTTCAAGAAAAGAATCAGGCGGTCGGTAATAAGATCGCCCGCATCTTCTGGACCAGCACCTCTCGTGTCGGCTCCCAGTAGCTGTGCGGCGCGTAAGTGGCGCTTGGGACTTGATGGCGCGGTGTAACGGAAAACGGCCGGTGCGTTGAGGATCACCGCCATTCCATGCGGCACGATAGGTTTACCTTCGGGATAGCCTTCAGGAGTGTAGTTCTTTACTAGTCCGCTTACGGGATAAGACATACCGTGGGGCAGATGTACGCCTGCATTTCCGAACCCGACTCCGGCAAAAGTAGCTGCCAGGGCCATGTTGGTTCGAGCGTCCATATCTTCTGGATCGAGAACGGCGCTCAGGATGCTGCTGCCGACCATCTCAAGTGCGGCGAGGGCCCAAACATCGCTTATTGGATTCGATCCTTGATAAGCAGGTCTATGTGCCGGACTCGGGGGCGCTTCCCTCTGGCTGAACGGTAGAGCTGTGTAGGACTCGATGCCGTGACAGAGGACGTCGAATCCACTGCATGCTGCGACCATTTTGGGGAGTGAACGGGTGTTTTCCGGGTCGACCAAACCAACGTCAGGTCGCAGAGCACGATGAGCAATTCCAGTTTTGGACCCAAGTTCTTCGTAATCGAAGATCGACACTCCCGTCGTTTCGCTCCCGGTACCGGCTGTGGTCGGTATGGCGACCAGCGGTTTAAGGTCTCCAGGTACAGGAGTGCCTTTGCCAATAGGCGCGTTTACAAATTCAAGAAAGTCTGCAGGGTAGGTTGAGTAGAGGTTTGAAGCTTTGGCCGTGTCAATGCACGATCCACCACCTACTGGCAGAAAACCATCGAACTTGCCTTCGATTGCAAATGCGATCGCTTCTTTTAGTGAAGAGTCCGTTGGCTCGACCGAAACCTGATCGAAGACGGTGTGATCGATTCCTGATTTTTTTAGGGATTCGATCGCTGTAGCCACAGCCTGGGTTTTGGCCATGCGAGGATCGGTAACGACCAGAACTCGCGTAGCTCCCAGGCGGGATAGCTCGTAACCGGCTTCACAAGTAATACCAGGTCCGAACTTGATTGATGAGGTGTCGATCGTGAAAGCGGTTTCAGTCGAAAATGTGGTCAATGGCAACTATCTCGCAAGTTTGGTCGAATAATACGATCGAGGTTAGTTTGGGGATGAAAGATGAATATATCGACCCTCCCGTCCGAACAGAAGGGTTAATATCCAGAATGTTAGAAATCGGGCATCAGGTTTTTCGAAGAAAAAACGAATCAGGAGTTCAACGAGCAGTATGCGTGTCGTTCAGTTTGTTATCCCAGGCGAAGGGCGAAGAGTAGGTTTTGTCGATGGCAGTAGCGTAGTAGATGTTACTTCCTCGAGTCCGGAACTAACTTCGGTTTTCGACGTGTTTGAGGCGTCACAGGCGTCAGCTGATTCGTTTGATGACACGTTGTCTAACGGTGCCAACAATCAGAGCGATCGTCTGATATATGCGAATTTGCTCGATGCAGAAATTGACGGGAACACTCCGTACCTGATCGCTCCTTTTGACCATCCAGATTCCCATCGGGTTTTAGTTTCAGGCACCGGACTCACTCACACCGGGAGTATGGAGTCACGTGATCAGATGCACTCCGATGATTCAGACAGCGATAAATCTTCTGAAGAACCGGCGACCGATTCGGCAAAGATGTTTCAGATGGGTATCGAAGGAGGGAAGCCGCCAGTAGGGGAGCGCGGTGTTTCTCCGGAGTGGTTCTACAAGGGTAATGGGACCATCATTAGAGGTCCCGGTGCTGGCTTAGAGATTCCTGCGTTCGCTCTCGATGGCGGCGAGGAACCTGAGTTGGGAGGCTGTTACTTTATTGATAAGTCGGGCACTCCTCGGCGAGTCGGATTCGCTCTGGCTAACGAATGGTCTGATCATCAGACTGAGAAAATCAACTACCTCTATCTAGCCCCTTCGAAACTTAGGTCTGCCTCGCTCGGACCTGAGCTTGTCACCGATTTCGAGTTCGATAAGCTTGAACTTGAATGCACCGTGGAAAGGGATGGCGAGGTTATCTACGAGAGTGGCCCGCTCTACTCCGGTGAGGAGTACATGTCGCACACGCTGCATAACTGTGAAGATCATCACTTTAAGTACCCTCTGCATAGAGTGCCAGGTGATGCGCATATTCACTTCTTCGGCACGAGTCAGTTGAGTTACAGCACTCGCGATTGGAAGTACCAGACAGGTGATGTGATTACGATATCTTCCGAAGGATTCAGCGCTCCGTTGAAGAATACCGCGGTCGGTGGTGATCCCGTAGAAGGTAGAGCCATAAAGATATTGAAAGCGTAGTGGAGTTAGATGAATTGGCTGATAGCTTGGTTTTATGCGGCTCATAGCTCCACTAACCGAGTTTCAATATTTGACTTTAATCTGGTGAGGATGTCCTGCTTCTAGCCTTATATGTTGCTTACGCTAATTCGATTGAAACACGCCAATTTGAAATCAATGTTGTAATCAAGTCTTTCAGTATCTAAGTCGATGCCCATCTGGGTCCCGACTCGTCAATACAGGCATTTCTTCCGTCCTGTTGGGGCAACGAGCACGAAATTCCCTGTATTTTTGGGACGGGATTCCTAATTTACTTATGCCTCTAAGATTATTCTTTCCTGTCATTCTAATTTGTTCGTTAGTAGTCATTACGTGTACTCCGGTTACTCAAGAGTCAGTAACTCCAACGCCAGAGTTTAGAGTCCTTGGCGCAGATCAGGATCAACAAGACAAAAGGCTTGCCGAAACATACTGCACCTATCAGTTTTCATCTGAGCCAACCGATAGGGCGATAGACGTTCCTAAGAGCACGGGAATTACTATTAACTCCAACATAGGAATGAGCGTTGGAGCCGCTAACTTTTCTGTAACAGGCGCTGTTTCTGGTGGGATTTCTGGAACAGTGCTCCTTCCTATCGGAGAAACTACCCTATCAGTCACGTTTACTCCGGATGCACCGCTATCGCGTGGAGAGAAAATAACTGTTTCATTTCTCCCATCCCAAAATCCATGCGGGGACCCTGTTGAGGAGCCTTACGTATTTCAATTCGTAGTGGATACAGAAAATTACGTCCCGTCTTTTTCTGATTCAGGGCAAAGAATTGATACTGGCTGTTCAAGACACGTTCGTTTCGATCTTTTTGATTACGATCCAATTGAACCCACAGGTATCTACGTAACAAACGATTGTGTTTCACCCATAAATGGTCCAAGCAGCTTACTTGTGAACAATGGCGCAGGATATTTCCAAACGTCCGAAACACATCTTTTGAATTCGGTGAATAATAAAGTCAGCGCTGTAGGGGATATTAATTCAGACGGACTACATGATTTAGTTACGAAATATGAACCATGTAACCGGTCTTATGCTGATGGCGGCGATACATTCTGGCGTTCGCAAGAAACTCTTTCAGCAGAATCCACGGTTGCGGAAGGTTTTTACGGATGTTCACTAACTGGGTGGATCTCGAATGAATCGAACAATCAGGTTACCTATTTACCTAAGAATTATGGCTGGTTCTTCATTGAGGACACAAATGACTATAGAAACGACCCGGTAAATGAGGCTTGCAGGTCGATACCAGCGGATCCCTGCATCACGGGAGGCCATCTAACACTAGTTGACCGGGATGAAGATCAAAATCTCGAACTCATGGTAGGTTATAAATACCCTCCATATATCCAAAAACAATTTTACGCGTATGGGCGTTCTAACCCTAGCTACCAACCAATAAAAACATCGGAGTTAACAGAATTAGAAACATTCGAACAAGCTCCACACAACGTTCTTGATAAAGCAAGTCCATTGGGTGAAGGCATGTCTTACATCGACCTAGCTGTGGGCGACCTAGATAA
>CEUN01182323.1_pt1 | contig 24002 bp, 26 predicted proteins | sample 361501 | NCBI WGS metagenome assembly CEUN01 (sample SAMEA2622801, study PRJEB7988) | marine metagenome | biome: marine biome (ENVO:00000447); feature: marine epipelagic mixed layer (ENVO:xxxxxxxxx); material: "saline water (ENVO:00002010), including plankton (ENVO:xxxxxxxx)" | depth 120 m | reverse complement strand
CAGCGCTTGCCCGGTAAGCCATTGGCCGACATCCACGGCGAACCCATGATCGCCCATGTCTGGCAGCGCGCGGTGGAGAGTGGTGTGGGCCCGGTCCTGGTTGCCTGCGCTGACGCAGACATTGCGAAGGCAATCTCAGCGATAGGCGGTGAGGCTGTAATGACCCGGCCAGATCACGTATCCGGGTCGGACCGTGTATTCGAAGCCGTTCGAGCCGTGGACCCGGATTGCTCCCATGATGCCGTCATCAATCTGCAGGGCGATTTGCCGACGATCGCCGACGAAGTGATCGCCGGGGTGCTCCGACCGCTCGATGAGCCCGATGTTGATATCGGCACCGTGGCCTGCAAAATTACCGAAGAGTCCGAGCGCGACGATCCCAACGTCGTCAAGGCGGTGGTCAGCTTCGCACCCCGGGCCACGATGGGCCGAGCGCTTTATTTCACGCGGGCGATGGCGCCTTCCGGCGACGGGCCGCTGCTGCATCACATTGGCGTCTACGCCTTTCGCCGTGCCGCATTGCAACAATTTGTGAGTCTACCGCCCGCGCCGCTGGAGGCCCGCGAGAAACTCGAGCAATTGCGGGCGCTCGAGGCGGGGATGCGTATTGACGTGGCACTCGTTGACACCCTGCCTCTCGGTGTCGATACTCCGGCCGATCTTGAGCGGGCCCGTGCGATCCTCGCGCCGTAGCGGCGGGGAGGCGGGCCCGAGAACGCTTTAAGTGTCATGAACCAACATCTCTTTTCCGGCGGGAACGTAGCCTTTCAAGGGGAGCGCGGTGCGTACTCGGACCTCGCCTGTCGGCTCAAATTCCCAGACATGGATCCCCATCCCTGCCCGTCGTTCGAGGACGCATTCGCCGCCGTAGAGAACGAGGAAGCCACGCTGGCGATGATTCCGATCGAGAACTCGATCGCGAGCCGTGTTGCCGACATCTACTACATGTTGCCCAACACGCACCTGCATATTATCGACGAGACCTTTCTGCGCGTGAACCACTGTCTCCTGGCACAGAAGGGGGCCGCCCTGTCCGATCTCAAGACCGTCAGCAGTCATCCCCAGGCCCTCGCCCAGTGCCGCAGAACGATCAGCGAGCTGGGCCTGGAGGCGATCAGTACCCTGGATACCGCAGGCGCCGCCCGACAGATTTCCGAGCAGAAGGACGCGAGTGCGGCAGTCATCGCATCGTCACTTGCAGGTCAGCTCTACGGCCTCGATTGCCTGCGCACTAATATCGAGGATGCCGAGCACAACATCACCCGGTTTATTGTGCTGTCGCGCGAGTCCATCGTCCCCGAACAGAACGCCGAGAAAGTTGTGACATCGTTCATGTTCCGCGTCGGAAACATTCCGGCGGCGCTTTACAAAGCGTTGGGTGGATTTGCCACGCGGGGTGTCAATCTGACCAAGCTCGAAAGCTACATCATCGGCAGCCGGTTCGAGGTGGCGCGGTTTTACGCCGAAATCGAAGCGCATCGCTACGATCCCACGGTACGTGGCGCGTTCGATGAACTCAGCCTGTTCTCACCCGAGGTGAAATTGCTCGGTATCTATCCGGCTCATGAGTACCGAGATGAGGGCGGGCGTCCCATGAGTGACCTCAACCGCGACGGGAACAGCGTGTTCGCGGAGGCTGGCATCACGAGCTAGTTCGCGACACGGTCGCTCAATATTTCCGAAAAACTCCTGACGCGCGCGGTTCAGCAGCAGAGTCACCTTATCGACAGATTCGTGCCAGTCGGCGAAAATTTGCGCGCTTCGGCGTATTCGGCCATGGGTTGTTAAGTCTGGTCAGAGACAATGGGTTATGCGTCAATTTACGCGCAGGACACTACTGCAAGTCGGCACGTCGTTTCTGGCGGCACCTGCACTGGCACAGACCCCTTCCAACCCGGAAGTGGTCATTGTCGGGGCGGGGATGGCTGGCCTCGCCGCAGCCCGGACATTGATGCAAGGCGGAGTCCCTGTCGCCGTCCTGGAAGCACGGAACCGGATCGGCGGGTGTGCCTATACGGAATCCGCGACCTTTGGTCTGCCATACGACCATGGCTGTGCCTTCATTCATTCCGCTTCGGAAAATCCCATTAACAGCCTCGCAACGAATCTGGGCTACGAGTTGTCGGAGGAGGGCGACTGCTGGCTCATCGTCGAGGGGCGGGATGCCAGCATCGCTGATTATGACGAGCTTGGTGCCATCCTCGATCGTATGGACCGTGCCATCAGCCATCGCCAGCGGCGAGGCCGGCGGTCCAACGTCGGTGATCCGGGAGAAACTGGTAGCGGACTTTCGTGGCATCGAGTTCAAACCCATCTCATTCGAAATGGACGATTTGAAGCGCGCCGCGTCGGCACCGGGCGTGTTCGGATTCGATATCGAAGGCGTGTCGTCCCGTCTCGGCAATGGCGAGCCCTACTATCTGGAGAACACCGCCCGCCCGGCGGGCCGCAAGCTAGCTCTGGCCAAGGCCTCTGAAATGAGGGTCGAGGGCTTTGGTCTCGATCTCAACCTTCAGGGCACGGGGAACAACGGCCATTTCGCGCCGTACTCCTGGGAGGGAGAGCTGAGTTAGAAGGTAGACTGGATCCCTGGGGCGCAGTCCGACATTGAAAGAAACGTGGTGAGCTTGATCGCGGTGATCAACATATGAGGTGATCAATATGATCGAGGAAATTCTGGACATCACGACGGCCGACGGAGTGATGGAGACGTTCGTCTGCCAGCCAGAGCGTGATGCGCCTCATCCGGCAGTCTTGATGCTGATGGACGCCCCTGGCATTCGGGAAGAGCTGTATGAGATGGCGCGCCGGCTCGCCACCGTCGGCTACTGCGTCATTCTGCCCAACCTCTATTACCGGGCCGGACGGGATTCCAAGTTCAACGCTGAAGTTCTGGTGGAAGGAAGTGACGAGCACACGCGCATGCGGGCAATCCGGGTCAACATGACTATTCCGCAGGCGATGAAGGATGTCGGCGAACTGCTCGCGTTCGTCGACGAGCGGGACGACATCAAGCCGGGTCCCATCGGAACCCACGGCTATTGCATGAGTGGTCCATACTCCCTGGCTGCCGCCGCGCGATATCCCGATCGTATCGCTGCCGCAGCATCATTTTACGGCACGTGGCTGGTCAACGACGTGGAGGAAAGCCCGCACCTCACGTTGGGCCAGACCCGGGGCGAGCTGTATATCGCCTGCGCCGAGCACGACCAGCTGGCGCCGCTCGATATGGTTGAGGAACTGAAGGGATATTTTGATGAATCGGGTGCCCATGGGGAGATCGAGATTTATCCGGGTGTACGTCACGGGTTCGCTTTTCCCGAACGTTCCATCTACGACAAGCCCGCGGCGGAACAGCACTGGGAGCGCCTGATCAGCCTCTATCGGCGTAATCTGGGATAGCCTGTCTGCGGTTAGATAGGCGTGTGATCAACCAGCGGTCAGCGGTTTCAGCGCCGCGATGTGTGCCGGAGAGAGCCCGCAACAGCCGCCGATAATCTGGACGCCGTCCGATACCTAGTCCCTTGCAAATCTCAGGAACTCTTCCGGCGGAATGATGTCCTCGAACTGCCAGTGGGGCATTCTGAAATAGCCGGAGTCCGGATAGGCCATCAGAGGGCCTCTGAAATTCGCCTTCAATTCTGTGATGGCGTCACCGGTGACGCTCGATTCCGAATGCATGACGCCCGCCGCCGCCACATCGTAATCATTCAGAGTTTCAATAACCTCCCGGAATGGAATTTCCCGCTCGCGGGCGAAGCTGAGGACACTGCCATCCGCTCCTCGTCGCGCCGAGAAACCGGCCCACAACGGAAGGCCGGTCTGGGTGGCCGCCTCGAAAGCAAGGCCGATCCGCTTCGGGTCGTACATCATCTCCAGGATGATGAGACCGCATCCCTCATCGGCCAGCAGCATGGCCAGTTCCGAGACTGCCTTTGCCATTTCTGCAACTGGCCGGGCCCGTGCCAGATCTGTCCGCGAAGCGTCGCGTCGACAGCGGTACGGTTAATCTCCTCGAGTCGGTCGGAGTAACCCGCGGGCTTCTGCATCAGGCGTAATGACGCATAGGTGTTGGTCGTGATGATTTTGGCCCCGGCCGAGATGTAATCGCGGTGTATTGCCTCAAGTTCCTCGACGTTGTCCAGTGTGGCTGGACCACACCAGGCCTCCGCATTCATCGGCACGCCACGACGCTCGAGCTCCGACCCGGTACCGCCATCGAAGATAATCACATCGCCGGCCTGCAGGCGGGCCTCCATATCCGCATAGCTCATGTGTTGTGGATCCTAGGCGACCTGGTTTGTCCGAGGGTCGCGAATCGCCATGCCCGCCGTTGTGGGCACGCAGCGCGCCAGTTCCGGATCGCGGATGATCCCGATGGGGTCACGGCCTTCCCGTACCGCCTGGATCTGTTCCTTGAGGATTTTTCGGAACATGACTACGCCCTGATCCGAAGTGCCGAGGTTCTCAAGCGCGTGAATGGCGATCGGTCCCTGACCTTCCTGGGCCTCTTTGTCGTCCGGATTCCGCTGCGTGTATTCATAGTCGACGTCCTCCTGGGTAAGCGCCGAGAGCTTGATGCGCTCGGCATCCACAATTTCATCCTCGCCTTCGGGCATCCAGTAGATGCAGGCCTGCCACTGGTGGGTGTCGTCGATGGGAATGCACTAGTAGACACAGCGCGACCACCCAGAAGCAGGGGTGCCGGACCACACCTTGTCCGACGATGACGTAGGCATCGGTTTCCGCGAGTGCGGCGAAGAGTGGCGGTGTCCCAATGTGTCCCATGTCGAATTCGCCAGCCAAGAGTGCCTGGGTATATTCGGCCCCGTTTCTGTTGTCTCGCGTATCGATGAGCAGATCAGGAGATCCGAATGCATCCCGTTGCAGTCCAAGGTGAATGGGTGCGTTGTAGGTTCCGTTAGGCGGGTTGCCCCAGTGCAGCGCTTGGCGCGGTTTCACGGTGCTCAAACTCTCATATGTGGACTTCAGAGGACTGTGCACGTTGCCAATTTGTCGCGGCCGGCAATGTTTGGCAAGAATCGCGGAGGACTTAGCTGTGCCACCGTCGCAAATGAGCTCAACACGGAGGCTCTGATTGACATACGAAGAATTCAACGCGTTTTGTGAAGAGCTTCCCGCGACCACTTATGTCATGCAGTGGGGTGGATCCCACGTCTGGAAGGCGGGTGGCAAAGTGTTTGCGATTGGCGGCTGGGCCGACGAACAGGAGGCCTATACCTTCAAAGTCTCCGAGATTGCCTTTGAGATGCTGCGGGAGGAACCCGGCCTGCGCCCGGCACCCTACCTCGCTTCACGCGGCATGAAATGGATTCAGCACTACTCCGATCCCGGACTGACCGATGAGGACTTGAAGGACTATTTGCGCCAGTCCCACCGCATCGTCGCCCAGGGTCTTTCCAAAAAGAAGCAAAGAGAATTGGGGCTGGTCTAACCGTAGAGGCGGCCGTGTCGGTGCACCTCGTCTGATCTATTTCGTGTCTATCAGAAGGTATGGCTGAGGTCTTCTAGCCGCCTAACTCAGATTCAATCTCGGCCATACGATTCTCGATGAAGGCCTGGCGCTCCATGCCAAGCAAATGATCCTCTGATTCAATCGCCTTATGCACCCGCCTGCCGACCTCGCCCAACAGTCCCCAATCCGCCTGCGGGTCGGGCTGCTTCGCAACCTTTAGGACCGCACCCCCGGAGAAGGTTCGGATTGGCCGGCCATCCTTGCTCTTTCCACCGGGATACAGGTCCGCGCGTTCGTTCCGCAGAGCCTGCCGCAGCACGAGCCGGCGGGCCTGCACACCGGAATCCGTCGAACCCAGGTTCTCCTTCGCGTGAATGGCAATCGGCCGCTGTCCCGTCCAAGCCTCCCAGTCGCCAGGATCCCGCTGGCCTGCTTCATAGCTTGGCCGAGCAGACTGGCCATCAAAATCAATCATGTTCTCGCCAATCTGGCTTTCATCGGTGGTGCCCTAGGGGTCGATGAAATCGTTTAGATGATGCCATCCGAACATGATGGTGTTCGTATCATCGACTGGCACCGTCCAACGCGTCCCGTAGACCCGGCGAAAGAGTACCGGCTCGTGACCCTTCTCCCAGGCGGAGCTGATCTCACCGATGTTGGGTGTCACCACGTTATTTATCTGCGTCCAAACCAGCTCGTCTGTCGTGCGCCGGGTCGTGTTGTGCGTTAACCCGCTTCCGCCCGGCGTTTCGAAAAACTGGATGTAAGGTTTGAGCCCAAAGCTCTCCGAAAAAATGGATCGAGGCTAATGAGTTGTGGAGAAACTGTGAGTGAGCGGGATCGACATAGTTGTCCGTCACCTGTAACCAGTTGCACGAGATGGGCACCTCGAAACTCTTCATCCAGATATCCCAAAGGTCATAGCCGTCGAACTTGGGGAAATCCGGATGATATTCCGAAGGACCCACGTATGCGAATACCAGGCCACCCTCTTCATGGGTCGGATAAGCGCCATGGCGGAAACTTTCCCTGAGCTTTGAATTCGGTGGCTCGCCCGGCGTCTCGAGGATTGTGCCGTCCGCATCGAACAGCCATCCGTGGTAACAGCAGCGGATGCCCCGCTCCGCGACGATACAGTATTCCAGGGATGTTCCTCGGCGACTGAAATGGCGGTGCAGAACTCCGAACTGTCCCGATTTGTAACGAAATGCGACGAGGTCCTCTCCCATGATCGGAATGGATCTTGGAAGGTCCCTCAGGTCCTCGGACATACAGACCGGCTGCCAAAAGCGCCTGAGATATTCACCCATCGCCGTCCCGGGGCCGACGTGTGTAAGCTCCGGGTCCTCATCCGGTACGTCCTGTAGAAAGTATCCCTGACAGCCGCACAGACTGGTGCTTTCCCGTTTCCCCAACAGACAGGCGATACACGATTTGATGGGAGATCCTGAGTATGAAGAACTGAAAGCGCTACGGCAGAGCGTCGCGAATTCCATCGTCGTGGCCATGGATGGCATTGAATAGGCGTGCCAATTCCCGGACAGCTATTTTTGTGAAGTCGTTCGCCGACCGCCCGCGATTCATGACGCTTACAGTGGGAAGGCAGACAATCTTCAGCACAAAGTCATTTGTTCGCACTCAAACCGGGGCTATCTGACACGGCTTGAGACTCCGCTTCACGGCCAGAAGCGGCAAATTCAAGAAAGGTTATGACTGGTATTCGGGGAGAGCCGTTGGATCTCCTGCCGTCTCGGGGTTTCTTTAGGCTGCAGCCTTGTCGGCCTCTCCGTAATAGTCTTCGAGCTCACCATAGAATTCGGCTGGCGGTTCTATGGGTGCTTCACCGCCGTGTGCGCGCTCATGCTGGTCGCTGCCACCGTTAAACAGGGTGCCGAAGAATCCGCGATCGAGATCGCTGGTGCCGAACAGCGCATCACTGATCGGGAAGGTGAGATTGAAATTAGTGGTCTGCATCTTCGAGAGATTGTGATGCTCGCGATGCATGCGGCGCACCGTATTGATCAGCAGGATTCGTGCCAGATACGGATGCTTCGCGTCGTCGAGATGCGACAACGTATGTAGACCCTCATACATGAGGTAGTAGCCCGCCATCAGCGCGACGATCAGGTAGCCGGCATTGGGACTCCACAGCCAGCCGATGAGCAGCGCTGGTGGAATCGCAGCAATGATAAAACCGATCGACGCAACAGGCGGGAACAGCACGGCGCGCCACTCCTTCTGGCCGCTGAAAGTCATATCCGCTTCGATGAAGAACTGGTGATGCATCGAACAGTGCCGCTTGTATATCGCGCGAAAGCCCGGACACGGGCGGTGCAGGATATAGCGATGCGCCGCCCACTCGACCCAGTTGCCGAAGAAGAAGACGGGCACCAGCATCAGCCACTCCCAGACGGTCGGCTCGTGAATGCGCACAACGCAGAACCAGATCGTCCCCAAGGTAATCGCCAGGATCGCGCCCAAATGGTACTCGCCCCGATACCAGCCGGGTGTGTTGTCGCGAAACTCCTGCTTGTACATTTTCTGGCGTTTCAGGCGCCGATCGCGGTGCGCGACTGCTTCTGACATCTCACTTCCTTTCGATGGCTTCCTCTGCGGAAATCGGAAATCCCGACATTCCTGAGACAAGTTCCTTATTCGGCCCAAAAAATAGCAGAAGGGGCTCAAATTAAACAAACAAGCCTGAATGGCATTACCGCCTGCTCGACCGAACATGGGACCTCTTTGACCGCCGCTATCTGGTGGGGCGCCCGCCAGCACCCACCCCGTCGAGTCCTTCCGAAACAGCGCTTCAAGGCCCAGAGAGTTGGGATTGGGTTTCGGGTCAGCATTCGGCCCGAGAGGGTCAGGAACCCTCACCGGCGCTTTCCGGAATTCGCGGAGATTCTTAGACAAGCGCATCGCGCACATGAAGCCCAATCCCAACTCAAGGCCGAGTTCGGCAGGGCGGCGACAGGTTTATTTCGTTCCCCACCCCACCATGTCGGAAGACATGAGCTCGTAGTGGTTCCCTTTGAGGTGGGGAGCGAAGGCGGCCTCGATCGTATCGTTGAGGGACGCGAGCTGGGCGTTGTCCAAAGGTTCGAGGCGGGGACCGTAACGGCGCTCAAGCAGACCCTGCCAGAACCTGGAATCCCGTTCGCGTGTGACGGTTTTCAGGATTTCCTGTTCGTGGACATCCTTGAATTCTGCAGCCGTGAAGATCTCTTGGAGGGATCCCAGCTCACTGAACGGCAATTGTCTGGATGCGACGGCGGTATCGTCCTTATCGCCAAGCTCATTCTGGATGACCTGCGCCAGCACCGCAGAAGGTGTGTTTCGTTCGCGCAGGCCATGAGTCATGAATGCCGTCTTCTTTCCCGACTTCAAGACCCTCCGGACACCGCGAAGGGTCTTCAATGGATCATCGGATGACATGAGGCCAAAACGGCAGGTGACGGCATCGAATGTGCTGTCCGCGAACGGTAGGTCTTCCATCCGGGAAATCTTGAAAGTCATGTTGGTCAGGCCCAGCGTTTCCGCCCGCTGCCGGGCGCCGGAGAGCATTTCGGGATGGGCGTCCAGGGCTGTCACGCGACCCTCGGACCCCACTTTCAATGCGATACTGATGGCGGGCTCACCGGAACCTGAGGCGATGTCCAGCACATCATTCCCTGGCTCAATGTCGGTCAGTTCAATGAGGAGTTGATTGAGATCATCGGTGACGGACTTTCCTTTTGGCGCGTTCTTCTCCCAAAAGGCGGCCCGAGCCGCCCATTTCGCCGAATGTGTCTCTGATTCACTTGCCATGGATGTATCTCGTGCTGATGGCGTCCGTTGCGGCTTATTCCGAACCTGGGACGCGTCCGCCGGTTGTCCTAACCGTTGTCAACCCACCAAACCGCCAGTTGATGGGCGATGGATGCGGGGAACGGCAGATGGAACGAGCCGTCGTCCGGCGGGCCCGACAACGCAAGCTCGATCCCTTTGCGAACCTGGTCCCGGGTGAACCAGGCCGCATCCTCGACTTCCCGGGTATCGACGTTCAGATCTTCGCTCGTCGCCTGGCCGATGCATCCGATCATGAGGGACGATGGAAATGGCCAGGGTTGGGACGAGTGGTACATGACATCACTCACGTGAACGCCGGTTTCCTCGAAGACCTCTCGCCGAACCGCTTCTTCGATCGTCTCACCAGGATCCATGAAACCTGCCAGGGTCGAGAACATCCCCGGAACCCAGAAGGACTGGCGGCCCAGCAGGGCCATATCGCCTTTGACTGCCATCATGATGACCACGGGGTCGGTGCGCGGAAAGTGACGTGCCTGACAATCTTGATTGGGGCAGTCACGGCGATAGCCGCCGTCGGTGACTTTGTTGGGCGTTCCGCATTGTGCGCAGAACCGATGCCGATCGTGCCAGCCAATGAGCATACGTGACTGCGCGGCAATCGATGTCTCGTTTGCTGGCAGGCGCGAGGCCAGTCCGCGAACCTCCTCGAATGTTCCCGAACCTTTCAAGCCGCCCGATTCCGCGGGATCGGCCTCACCTTCGATACCAGTGGCAAATCGGCCTGCATCACTGTCGAGGCCCAGGAAGATCACTTCTCCCGAAGTGTTCACCTCGGTCAGTTTGTCCGCTGACTGCCAAGCCAGCGAGGTCGACGGTCCTGATGTCACCAGGGGCTTTAGTTGCCAAAGAGGCAGGATACGGCTTTCCGGATGACCCAGGAGCGCCTCGAGGGCCGCTGGATCCTTACGCAAATGCGCGGCTCGATCCAGGGGACTGCCGGCGAATATGTGCGGTTCAGCTCGGATCATGATGCCTAACCGCTTGCCACCCAGGATTTGATCAGATGATGGGCAATCGCATCGGGCGGAGGAATTTCGAGCTGGCCGTCTGCCGAATGATAATCCGGGCTTTCAAAGCAGGATCCGAGCTCATCCCGGGTCAGCCACAGGGCGTCTTGAAGTTCGTCCGGGTCGATCCTGATCTCTTCGCTTTCTGCCTCGGCAATGCAGCCGATCATCAGCGAAGAAGGGAATGGCCAGGGTTGCGACGAGTGGTAGCTCACACATCCGACAACGATCCCTGCTTCTTCGAAGACCTCGCGCCGCACCGCTTCTTCCATCGATTCGCCAGGTTCGACAAAACCGGCGAGGGCGGAATAGCGCTTCCGTGTGGAAAACCGTTTGTTGCGTCCAAGCAGGCACCAGTCGCCTCTCGCCACCAGCATGATGACGACGGGGTCGGTCCGCGGAAAATGCTGGGCCTTGCAGGCTTCGTTCTGACATGCGCGCATGTAGCCAGCCTCTCCCAGCGACGTTGGGGCACCGCAGACGGCACAGAAACAATGCCGGTCGTGCCAATCGATGAGTGATCGAGCCTGGGCGAGGACCGCAGCCTCCCCGCCCGGAATATCCGATGCCAACGGCCGAGCTTCTTCGAACCTGCCCCGGCCGGACAGGCCCCCGTTCACCGAAGGATCATCTTCGCCTTTTGTCCCCGCGGCAAAACGGGGTTCGCCATTCGATAGGCCAAGAAATATCAGATCGGGATTTTCGCCCGCAAACGCATCGAGATCCGAGAGTGGCTGCCAGGAGAGGCGAGGTGTGTCGTCCTCTGTTACCAGAGCGCGTAGATTCCACAGCGGTAGAAACCGACTCGTCGGTGCAGTGACCAGGCGCTCGAGCTCTTCTGGTTCGCGGCGGGTATTGGCCGCGCGATCCAAGGGATTACCCGCAAATGTGTGCGGTGGTTGGCTCATGATGGGAGTGTGCCTGGGGTGCCAAGAGGGTTCGTCAGGGCGCCAAATTGGCACAGCGGGTTGGCGGCGACAACCCGGAGGTCAGGACCATAACCGGGTCCCGCGGAGTCGCTTGTCTTAGGGACGCGAAATGCCGATAGTGTGTTCGGGAGGTTGGCTGGCGGACGGGCCTCTTCGCCAACCCGGTCAGGTCCGGAAGGAAGCAGCCGTAACGAGGTTGGTCCGGGTCGTTTGTCCAATCTCCCGCCTTAGCCTCGCCATACTGGGCGATCAGGAGTCTCAGGATCGTTGCGCACACTCGTGAACGGTCTCTGAAACCGCCAAGCAAGGGACGCGCCCGCCAAGATCTTATGAACGAACACTCAGCGTCGTCCTCATACCGCGTACTCGCGCGTAAATACCGGCCTCAGACCTTCTCCAATCTGGTCGGTCAGGAGGTCTTGGTCAGAACCCTGACCAACGCCATACGTGCCGGGCGTCTGCCCCAGGCTTTTGTTCTCACGGGTGTGCGCGGGGTGGGTAAGACCTCGACAGCACGAATCATTGCCAAAGCGATGAATTGTACGGGACGCGGAGATGGTCCGACCGAAGACCCTTGCGGTACCTGCGAAAACTGTGTCGCCATTTCGGAGGACCGGCACGTCGACGTGCTGGAGATGGATGCTGCAAGCCACACCGGTGTTGATGACATCCGAGACCTCATCGACGGCGTGCGCTATGCGCCTGTTTCCGGGCGATACAAGGTCTACATCATCGATGAAGTGCACATGCTGTCACGCAATGCTTTCAACGCGCTGTTGAAGACACTCGAAGAGCCGCCGCCTCATGCCATGTTCGTATTTGCGACGACCGAAGTACGCCGCATACCGGTCACGGTTCTATCACGCTGCATGCGATTCGATTTGAGGCGGATCGAATCACAATTGCTCGTCACTCGTCTGGCAAGTGTGTGCGACAGCGAGAAGATCTCGGTTGAGAGTTCGGCGCTCGACATCATCGCTCGGGCTGCGGAAGGCTCGGCGCGTGACGCGCTTTCACTCCTCGATCAGGCAGCGGCCCTGGCGGGTGAGGAGATTTCCGCCGATCAAGTTAGAGACATGCTGGGACTGGCCGACAGCACGTTGGCTTACGACTTATTTGAACAAGTCATGCGTGGCGATGCTGCGGCCGCGCTTGCCTCACTGGCAGAACTGGTGGCCGCCGGCGCTGAGCCGGATCTCATCCTGGAAGATCTTCTCGCCCTGACGCATTGGTTGACGCGCGTAAAGGTCGTTCCGGAATCTCTGAACAATCCCAGCGTGGCTGAAACCGATCGTGTGCGGGGAGGTGCGTTGGCAAAGGCACTCCCGATGCCGGTTCTGACGCGCGCCTGGCAGATCCTGCTCAAGGGTCTGGCGGAGGTCCGGTCAGCGCCGTCACCGGGTGCCGCGGCCGAAATGGTCATTGTCAGGCTGGGATTCGCGGCCAACCTGCCTGCGCCCGCAGATATCGTTCGTCAACTTCAGGAATCCGACGGCAGCGCGGAAGCAACCGTCCACGGTGCAGGCCCACGCCCCGAGGCGCGGCCGCAGGCGACTGCATCAGTGCCCGCGGTGGCACAGAATGCCGCAGCTTTAGGGGCCGCACCTCAGGCGGATGAAGCTGAAGCGGAACCACCAAGGCAGGTTCAATCCCAAGAAGGTGCAGGGGCTCCGCAAGCCCGTACGCTCGCGGACTTTGAGGCCGTGGTCGACTTCGTCCGTGAAATGAGAGAACCAATCCTCGAAACAAACCTGCGCAACAACGTGCATCTCGTCAGCTTCGACCCGGGCCGAATCGAACTTCGGCTCGACGACAAGGCTGATCGGAATCTTCCCAATCGCCTGGGGGCGCTGCTGAGTGACGGGACCGGGGAACGCTGGGTGGTTTCTGTTTCGCAGGCCGCCGGGGCGCCGACCCTCAATGAACAGGCGGCAACCGCTGCTCGCGATCGGAGGGCTGAAATTGAACAGCATCCTCTTGTTCGCAAGGCACTTGAAACGTTCCCTGGCGCAGAAGTCAGGGAGATACGGGATATGGCAATCGACGTGCAGGACGGTTTCGATGATATGACTGTCGATCCAGACGAGAACGGATTCTATGAGGAATGAGGGTGGGTGATGCGCAATCTCGGTGACATGATGAAGCAGGCGCAGGAGATGCAGGCCAAGATGGCCGAGGCCCAGGAAAAGATTGGAGCCATGCAGGTGACAGGCGCCTCGGGCGGTGGCATGGTCGAGGTAACGTTGTCGGGCAAGGGTGACATGTGGCAGGTCCAGATCGACCCTTCTCTCCTTGGTGGCGACGACAAGGAAGTGCTCGAGGATCTCATCGTGGCCGCGCACAACGATGCCAAGTCGAAGGCAGAGGAACTCGTGCAAGAGGAAATGGCGAAGGTGACGGGCGGGCTCAATCTGCCGCCCGGACTGAAGCTCCCATTCTAGATTTGTTCGAACCTTCATTCATCTCGCCCGCTTCAACACATGTATGACGGTCACGTCGAGCGGCTGATCCAGCTGCTGGCCAGGATTCCAGGCCTGGGCCCACGCTCGGCAAGACGGGCCGTGCTTCACTTGATCAAGCGCAAAGACACGCTGCTCAAACCCCTGGCGCAGGCGCTGGTCACCGTCGCGGAATCTGTGCATCCCTGTTCCAGCTGTGGAAACCTGGACGCTCAGGATCCGTGCCAGGTGTGCACGGATATCCGTCGGGATCCTTCACAGATCTGTGTGGTCGAAGAGGTTGCCGATCTCTGGGCATTGGAGCGCGCCGGCATGTTTCGAGGCCGCTACCAGGTGCTCGGCGGAACCCTTTCAGCGTTGGATGGCGTGGGGCCGGAGGATCTCAACATCGCCAGCCTGATATCGAGGGCTGAAAGCCCAGAGGTCAAGGAGATCATCCTTGCCTTGAATGCAACAGTCGACGGTCAGACAACGGCCCATTACATCCACGATTGTCTGGCAGACTGCGATGTCGTCGTATCTCAGCTCGCGCACGGCGTCCCGGTAGGGGGAGAACTCGACTATCTCGATGACGGGACGATTGGTGCGGCGCTCAAGTCCCGGCAGCAGATGTAACTGTGCGGGAACTAATCACGATACGACTTGGGATCAGATCGGCCGTAACTTCAAGCTGCCTGCCGATCTGAATGGTAGGATGTGTCTATTGTTGCGGTCCATTGCCGCCGGAAGGGAGGATCACGAATGAACGACTCGTCAGCCTACGTGCCGCCGAAGGTATGGAAGTGGGAAAAGGAAAGCGGAGGACATTTCGCCAGCATCAATCGCCCGATTGCCGGTCCAACTCACGACAAGGAACTCCCGATCGGAAAACACCCGTTGCAATTGTATTCACTGGCGACGCCCAACGGGGTGAAGGTCACCATGATGCTGGAAGAACTGCTCGCACGAGGTATTGCCGGAGCCGAGTATGATGCTTGGCTGATCGATATCGGCGAGGGGGACCAGTTCGGCAGCGGATTTGTCGAAGCGAATCCAAATTCCAAGATCCCCGCTCTCATGGATCACAGCACTGAGACACCCACGCGCGTCTTCGAGTCGGGAGCGATTCTCCTCTACCTGGCAGAAAAATTTGATGCGTTCCTCCCAAGCGATCATTCACGCCGGACCGAATGTCTCTCGTGGTTGTTCTGGCAGATGGGCAGCGCTCCTTATCTGGGTGGCGGCTTCGGTCACTTTTACGCCTATGCACCGTCACACATTGAGTATTGCATCAACCGCTTTGCCATGGAGGTGAAACGCCAACTGGATGTGCTCGACTGCCATCTGGCCGACAATCAGTTCATGTGCGGTGACGAGTACACAATCGCCGACATGGCAATCTGGCCCTGGTACGGCGCCTTGATCCTGAACCGGGTCTACGAGGCGGCCGAATTCCTTGATGCCGGGTCTTACAAGCACGTCGGAAGGTGGACCCGGGAAATTGAAGGCCGGGACACCGTGCAGCGCGGACGGATGGTCAACAAGATGAGAGGTCCGCTGGAGGAGCAGCTTCGCGAACGTCACGATGCCGGCGATTTCGATACCATGACACAGGATAAGCTGGAAGCCGCGGAGTAGGGCGCTCAGCCAGCCTCCCGGTCGCGTGGGGGCAACTGATGGACGCGCGCGTCCAGACCGGTATCGTCGGCCTCTATCTCTCTGACCTGGATGTTCTCGATATTCTCCCCGCGCTTGACGACCTTTTCGGTGGAGATGCGTATCTGGCGCATGTCTTCACCGGCCTGATCGAAGTGCCGGTGAAGCTTCGACACTCGATCATCCAAGCGTAGAACGTCCTTGAGCAGAGCCTGAACCTCCCGCTGGACGACGCCGGCTTGTTCCCGCATCTGAGCATCCTGCAGGACGGCTCGGACGGTATTGAGGGTCGCCATCAAGGTCGTTGGGGAAACGATCCAGACCCGTTGCCGATAGGATTGCTCGACAGTGCCCGGAAAATTCGCGTGAAGCTCGGCGTACACGGCTTCGGAGGGAAGAAACATCAATGCTGATTCTGCCGTTTCCCCGGACAGAATATAGCGTTCCGCGATATCACCCACATGCTTGAGGATGTCCTGCGTAAATGACCGCGATGCCACCGTCCGCGCGCTCTCGTCCTCGGCAGATCTCAGGGCGTGATAGCTTTCGAGCGGGAATTTCGCATCGACCACGATCGGGCCCGGCGGGTTGGGTAGCTTGACCAGACAGTCCGCACGGCGATTGTTCGACAGGGTTGCCTGAAATTCATAAGCCGAAGGTGGCAACGCGGACGTCACAAGGTCGTGGAGTTGGATTTCGCCAAATGCACCTCGCGCCTGCTTGTTGGCGAGTATGTCTTGCAACCCCACAACATGTCCGCTGAGTTCCGATATGTGTTTCTGCGCCGCATCCAGGACGTTGAGGTGCTTCTTGAGATCACCGAGAGTCTCGGCGGTGCGGGCAGAGGATTGCTCAAGGCTTTCTCCCAACCGTCGGCTGACACCGTCCAGTCGTTCATCGAGAGTGCGTCTCAATTCGGCCTGATTGGCAGCCGTGCTTTCCGCGATCTGCGCGACACGGCCGCTCATCTCTTTTTGGGCGCCAATCAGGTGGACCGAAAGAAATACGGCGCCGACCAGCATAACTGCTGCGACGATGGCGACGATCACCAGAGTCGTCGGGTCCATCAGCAGATTTTCCGAAATCGCATTGCGCCTACTCTACCATGGTCGAGTTCTCCTGTTTCCGCATTGATTTCGGTGATCGCTTCGACGTCAAAGGTCACCCGCTCCGGAATTGTGAGGCTGACACTGGATGTCGCTGTCGATGTCGCACCGATCTGGCCTGAATCAGCTGCGCGGCCACCTTCTGGCGTCGCCAGCACAGTCAATGAAGTCACAACCAGTGTTCGGAGTTTATTGTCCCTGACCATGAAACCCGCCCGTGCAATCTCCCGCCCTTCCGCTGGTCGGTACACAGAGGCGTCAATCAATCGCCGTCGCCCCATCGCCGTGCCAGCGCATTACCTTCGACAACACGCCCATATCATAACCAAGCTTGGGCAGGAGGAGAATGGAATGAATCCCGCGCGATCGGCTCCGAACTGAGGTAGTACCCCCTTTCGTCTGAACGGCGTCTGCGGTATGGAAAGCCCCATTCACCGCGAGACAGAATCCTTCATGGCCACTCTTCCCATCATCACTGCACCGAATGCGAGGCTTAAAGTAACGTCGGAAGTGGTTGAGACTGTGGATGACAGTATCCGCAAGCTTCTCGACGATATGCTGGAGACCATGTACGCCGCGCCGGGCATTGGACTGGCCGCCATACAGGTGGGCGTACCCAAGCGCGCGATCGTGGTCGATCTGGGACGGGAGTCTCAGCCGAATGGTCCGCTATTTCTGGTCAATCCCAAGATCCTGTGGGCGTCGGAGGAGTTTCTGGCGCGGGAAGAGGGGTGCCTTTCCCTGCCGGAGCAGTATGCGGATGTGGAAAGGCCATCAGAGGTGAAGGTCAGCTACCTGGACTATGACAACAGGCAACGCGAGATACACGTCGATGAGATACTGTCGACATGCATCCAGCACGAAATGGACCATCTTGAAGGTATCCTGCTCGTCGATCATCTATCTGCCGTCAAGCGCAGCATGATCGTCCGCAAACTGGCGAAAGCCCGCAAACAGGCACAGTACGACACCGTCTGACATGTCGCTTCAACTGGTCTTCATGGGCACCCCGACCTTCGCAGTACCATCCTTGACAGCGTTGGTGGAGGCGGGTCACCAACTGGTTTGCGCATACAGTCAACCGGCGCGGCCCGCAGGGCGCGGCAAACGGCCAAGACCCTCTCCCGTGCAAACTGCGGCCGAGTCATATGGGATCACTGTTCGCACGCCAGAGTCCTTGAGGACGGATGCTGAACAGTCGGTGATAAACGATTTCGATGCTGATGCCGTGGTGGTGGTCGCCTACGGGCTGCTTTTACCCAAACCTGTGCTGGAGGCTCCGTGCTTCGGCTGTCTCAATGTCCATGCATCCCTGTTGCCGCGATGGCGCGGTGCGGCCCCCATACAGCGGGCTTTGTTGGCGGGCGATACTCAAACCGGGGTCAGTATCATGAGGCTGGATGAGGGCCTGGATACGGGACCGGTACTGATGCAACGGTCCATGGGAATCACCGGCGATGACACGACCGGGACGCTCCACGACCGGTTGGCAGAACTGGGAGCCGAACTGATCGTGGATACACTCTCGAAATTATCACACGAGCACCTTGTCGCCGTCGATCAGGACGATGATGAGGCAACCTACGCTGCAAAAATAGAGCGGTCGGAAACAGAACTGGACTGGAAGAACTCTGCCGCGCAACTCGATCGCCAGGTCCGGGCGCTTGCACCGGCACCGGGTGCCTGGTTTCGACTTGGTACAGAGCGAATCAAGGTGTTCGCATGTGAGCCGGTCGCGGTCAAAAGCGGAATCCCTGGCGAAATACTGGACGACACACTCACGGTCGCCTGTGGCGAAGGCGCACTGCGCCTGCGGAGGTTGCAGCGAGAAGGACGCAAGGTCATGGATGCCGATGCATTCCTGCGAGGTCAGGCGATGCCACCCGGAACCCGGCTCGTCGATCTTCCGGCCTGAGCCTGGAATGCCCCGTTACAAACTCATCGTCGAATATGACGGTACACCGTTTCATGGTTGGCAGCGCCAGGCCAATGGACGATCGGTCCAGGAATGCCTTGAACAGGCAATCTTGAGATTTTGCGGCGAGTCCGTAAGGTCTCATGTTGCAGGTCGTACCGATGCCGGTGTTCATGCGTTGGGCCAGGTCGCCCATATTGATCTCGAGCAGGAACACCCGGCGCACACCGTGCGGAATGCACTGAATTTCCATCTTCGCCCGGACCCCATCGCCGTTGTAATGGCTGAACAGGTCGATACAGGTTTTCATGCGCGGTTTTCAGCGACCGGGCGACACTATCGTTACCGTATCTTGAACCGTCCCGCCCCATCCGTGGTGGACCGCAATCGCGTCTGGCACGTGCCCGTCCCGCTGGACGGTGCCGCCATGCACGCAGCTGCCCAGGTCTTGTTGGGACAGCACGATTTTACGACATTCCGCGCCGCCCAGTGCCAGGCGAAGTCACCCGTCAAGACATTGGACCGACTGGACGTCACCGCTGCGGGCAGCGAGATCTCTATCGAGGCATCCGCGCGCTCCTTTCTGCATCACCAGGTCCGTTCCATCGTGGGCACGCTGAAGTTGGTCGGTGAAGGCAAATGGCAGGCATCGCAGGTTGCATCGGCGCTGGCGGCCTGTGATCGATCGCGCGCCGGACCCACCGCACCGGCACGAGGCCTCTATCTGGCCAAGGTCGATTACGCTCCGTCCTGTGAGGACTGACCGATGAAAGGCACTGAGAAACTGCCTATGTCCTGCCCGATGTGGACGGGACTATCACTTGGGCAACAGTGTGCGAAGTGTGCGAATTCATCCTTCGCGAGGACGCGATCTCATCGCTCGTTGGATGCCTTGAACGCGCAGTAACGCGCCGTGTCAGAACAGGCGCTCCACACCCAACGTGACGACCAATCCCAGCATGAGATCTACGACGACGACGGCCAGCGCCAGCATCGGCGCGGCGCGAAGCGCCGTTCGTGCGATAAACCACTGATAGAAGAGCAGGGCGCCGGTGACCAGCAGGCCCAGGAACGTATTCAGCGTGGCCGGCAGAAGGCCGGAGGAATCAAGAATGACCACGGGGAGGATCACGCTGACCTGAACGACGGCAGACCAGTTGTAGGCGATGATGTAGGTGAAGTAGTAGCTCCCCAGGGACAGCGCCCAACAGACCGGCACCATGACAGCGGGAAAGACGATCCAGCCCAGGACATAGGAGGTGATCTCGCTGAGCCAGTAGCTGCCGCCCGCCATGAATTCCGGGTCGAAGCGCAGGGCAACGATGAGGGCAAACGGTGGTGCAACAAGCAGTGCCGCAATGAAGGAACGCCAAAACGCCGGAATTGAGATCGTGAACCAGCGCAGGGCCGTCGCATCGAGCAGCGCCAATCGATAGGCGCCGAATGCGGAATTGACGATTTCCTGGCCCGTCGGCATGGGAAAGCGGCCTAGGCGGTGGCGAAGTAGTCTTCGAGAATGGCGATATAGACCTTTGTCAGCCTGTCGAGGTCGGTAAGGGCAATACACTCATCCACTTTATGCATGGTGCGACCGACAAGGCCGAATTCGGCGACTTCGGCATAGTCCTTTATGAAGCGAGCATCGGACGTCCCACCGCTTGTGCTGAGTTCGGGCCGGACATCGAGGACGCGTTCGACGGCCCCCGCAACGGTTTCCGAGAACGTTCCCGCCTTGGTCAGAAATGCCTCTCCGCTAACGGAAACAGCGAGGTCATAGGCGCCGCCGACCTGATCGAACTGTTCGCGAAGCCAGGCCTCGAGCGAGTCTCCGGTGTGCGTATCGTTGAACCGGATGTTGAACGTTGCGCGCGCGGTTGCCGGAATGACATTGGTGGCTGGATTGCCGACATCCACCGACGTGACAGTGATAGTCGATGGCTGAAAGTGCTCGTTGCCGTCATCGAGCGATGTCTCTGTCAGAACGCGCAACATCGAAACCAGTCTGGGGATAGGATTGTCCGCCAGATGCGGGTAGGCGGCGTGTCCCTGGGTTCCCTCTATCGTCAGACGGCCCATCATCGATCCGCGGCGACCGATCTTAATCATGTCGCCCACATTCTCTGGGTTTGTGGGTTCACCGACCAGACATGCGTCGATCTCGTGGCCGTTGTCCGCCATCCACTTCAAGACCTTGCGGGTGCCATTGATTGCTGGCCCTTCCTCATCTCCTGTGATCAGCAGGCAGATGGAACCCAACCAGGAATTTTCGCGGCCTTCCAGGAATCTGGAGACCGCCGAGACGAAGCAGGCGATGGCGCCTTTCATGTCGGCCGCGCCTCTTCCGTACAACACACCATCGCGGACCTCTCCCGAAAAGGGATCTGATTTCCATTGGTCCTGGTCCCCTACCGGGACCACGTCTGTATGTCCGGCAAAGCAGAATACCGGAGAGCCTGAACCCAGCCGGGCAAACAGGTTCTCGACGTCGGCGGCTCTGGGCTCCGAAAAAGGCAAGCGGTGACAAGTAAAACCGAGCACTTCCAGCGCTCCCTCCAGTACGCCTAATGCGCCGGCGTCCGCAGGCGTCACGCTGGGGCAGCGAATCATGCTGGCTGCCAGCTCGACCGCGTCGATTTCAGGAGATTGGGACATGAAACGGCTGCGGGATCGTGCTTCGGTTCAATCGCGAAGGAGTTCGTTGATCGAAGTCTTCGCCCGGGTGCCGGCATCCACACGTTTGACGATCACGGCACAGTACAGCGATGGCCCGGAAGAGCCGTCCGCAAGGCTGCGTCCGGGTAGCGATCCCGGCACCACGACCGAGTAGGCAGGAACGCGTCCGTAGTGGACCTCGCCGCTCTCTCGATCGACGATCCGGGTCGACGCACCGATGTACACGCCCATGGACAGCACGGCGCCCTCTTCAACGATTACGCCCTCAGCGACCTCGGAACGGGCTCCGATGAAGCATTTGTCTTCGACGATCACCGGATTCGCCTGCAGCGGTTCCAACACGCCGCCGATCCCCGCACCACCGGAGATATGACAGTTTTTTCCGATTTGGGCGCAACTTCCGACGGTTGCCCAGGTGTCGATCATGGTTCCCGAATCGACATAGGCACCGAGATTGACGAACGAGGGCATGAGAATCACACCGGGTGCAATGTACGCCGAGCGACGAACGACACAGCTTGGAACGGCGCGGAATCCCGCATCACGAAATCGCGCTTCATCCCAGTTGTCGAATTTGGAAGCGACCTTGTCAAACCACGGTGCGTTACCGCCCGGCCCACCGCTGATCGGCGCCATGTCATAGATGCGAAAAGACAGCAGCACCGCCATTTTCAGCCATTGGTTGACGACCCAATCGTCACCCTGCTTCTCGGCGACCCGAAGCGTCCCGGCATCCAGACCATCAAGTGCGGTTTCGATCGCTTCTCGAGTCGGGCCGGTGGTTTCCGGCGAGATCGACTCCCGGTCCTCGAATGCCGCCTCGATAGTTGATTGAAGATCGGACGTTACCATCACTCTTCCCTCTACGCGCGTTCTAAGAGAGGCCCGAACATAGTGGGGGAACGCCCACTGTCAACCGAGGCCGGGTGCCGCGACTCAGCGCGGTACGGCCACGTCGAGCCAGCTAGCCAGGTGCTCTGCCACGAAGTGGATGTATTCTCCACCGTCTTCGATCTGAGCCCAGTTGTGATGACCGGGGATCCACACCGTGGTCATACCGATATCCGCAGCCGGCTTCAGGTTTCGTGGAATGTCGTCGAAGAACACCGATGCCTTCGGATCGACGGTGTGCCGGTCGATGAGGCGATCGTACGTCACGGCGTGGGGCTTTGGCGTGTAGTCGGCCGCGACGACATCGAAAATGTCCTCGAAGTGATGATCCACGCCCAGTTTCGTCATCACTCGCTCAGCGTGCGCCGTTGTCGCGCTCGTGAAAACAAGTTTGCGCCCCGGAAGGCGCGACAGGACTTCATCCAGTAGAGGATCGGCGGCCACCGGCGACAGGTCGATATCGTGGACATATTCGAGATAGTCGTCGGGCTCCATGTCGTGGAGCAGCATCATGCCCCGCAGGGTGCTTCCATGGTTGTGGTAGAATTCCTTCTGCCTGTGCCGCGCCGTATCGCGGTCGATCTGAAAAAAGGAGGCAACGTAGTCGCCGATTTTCCGGTCGACCTGGTCGAACAGTCGGCACTGGGCAGGATACAGCGTGTTGTCGAGATCGAAGATCCAAGTCTCGATATGTGCCACGTCATGCGGTTCAGCAAATCGTGACTGTCCGTTGGGGGCTTTCGGGTCGTCATTCATAGGGCGCACTCTGTCGTGGAGAACGGCGGACTGCAAGTGGTGCTGCGTCGGACCGAGGTCGCTTGGGCTTTTCGCCGGAAAACCGAAACAGCGTCACAATGGACTCCGGCCGCCCCAGACTTGATATCGTGGGGCAACCTGACAACGTCATGATGGTATTTTGGCTTGGCGAGACATAATGGTGCGGGAGACGCATTCCCGCTGAATTCTCCAGAGTTTATGCCGGCCTATGGCTAATACTGCGGTCAGCGCCCCCGATTTTCGCGAGGAGCGTGACAGGTTTGTCGCATTCGCCCTCGCGTCCGCGGAAGCGTTTCTCGAACTCGATGAGGAATTCAACGTCGACTATGCCGTGGGAGCTGTTCAATGGCTTTCCGGCACGTCTCATGATCTGATTATCGGCAAGCCTCTGATTGAATTCGTCTATCAGGCGGATCGGCCGATGGTACGTGCAGCTCTGGGCGGCGTGAAACGGCAGGGACGGTTTGGCCCCATCAACGTTTGCTTCTCTCGCGGCGACGAGACGCCGATCAAGACAGCGATGTTTGGTTCATACCTGCCCACTCATGAGGGTCGAATTTATCTCGCGTTGAGCGCCCAGCGTATGGCGGCCGGCGCCACCGAGGACGATTCCGCAATCGACGAAGAAACGGGATTTCTGACCAAGGAATCCTTCTCCGACATGGCTGCGGAAGCCTTGAAAGCCGGCAAGGAGCAGGGCCGAGACTACAACATGACGCTTCTTCACCTGGATGGTCTCGAGAAGGTAAAGGCCAAGTTGGGTGACGAAGAAGCTGAGGATTTCATCGCCACGATTACTGCCGAGCTGCAAGCCAACTCCGTCAACGGATCTTCGGCCGGCCATCTGGACGGAGATAAGTTTGGTCTGGTCCACGATTCCGACGTCAACATCGCGGCCGGGGGCCGCGAAATGGTCACGCATGCGTTGGCCTTGCAGACAATGATGCCCTTGGATGTCGTCAAACGAATCATGGCACCGGGTAATGGCAAGAGCATTACCGCACTCAACTGGAAGGCGGGATTGTCCATGCGCACGGCAGTAAAGTTGCAGCGTCCGATTTGCGCTGTCTCACAAAAGAATCTGCCGCTGGCACGCGATGGCATCGGCTATCCGATGACCGAAGGCGGGATGGGTTGGTATCTCGACTTCTTTGACGATTAACGCAATCTATTTCTTGTCAATTTTGGTTCCGATGCCTTGCTCGGTGAATATTTCGAGAAGCAAGGTGTGCGGCACCCGACCGTCGAGAATGTGAGCGGCACCGCAGCCTGATTTGAGCGCGGA
>CEUN01179935.1_pt1 | contig 24004 bp, 22 predicted proteins | sample 361501 | NCBI WGS metagenome assembly CEUN01 (sample SAMEA2622801, study PRJEB7988) | marine metagenome | biome: marine biome (ENVO:00000447); feature: marine epipelagic mixed layer (ENVO:xxxxxxxxx); material: "saline water (ENVO:00002010), including plankton (ENVO:xxxxxxxx)" | depth 120 m | reverse complement strand
GTCCTGCTGCGCAGCATCATTTATATCGCATTGTCAGCCGCCTTAGGCATGTTGGGCCGGTTTGGCATGGGCTTGTTCCTGATCACTCTGTTCCTGATGGAATGGTTCTACCCCGTGATTGGCGAGGTCTACTTTCGCGGCGTAACGCCTGGCAAAAAAATGTTGGGGTTGCGGGTCATCCACGACGACGGCACGCCGGTGCGCTTCGGGCCGTCCGTCATTCGCAATCTGTTACGCGCTATCGACTTCCTGCCGATGATGTATTCGATCGGTCTGCTGTCGATGTTGTTTCATCGCGACTTCAAGCGCCTCGGCGACATGGCAGCCGGTACGCTGGTGGTCTATGCCGACGTTGTCAAAGGTGACGCGAAGCGCCGCGAGGCGCGCGCCGTTGCGCCGCCGTGGCCGCTGGCGCCGGATGAACAACAAACATTGGTGAACTTCTCGGAACGCCGCGCGCAAATCACACCTGAACGGGCGACCGAGCTGGCGCATGCGGCGGGCCCGTTGGTAGCCGGAGCTGAAGACCCCGCGGAGCGCCTAGAGGCTTACGCAAGTTGGGTGGCGGGCGAATCATGATGCATGCGTACCCGCGACCCGTTGCCAACCTGACGGAAACATCGCTGATACGGGTCACACAGCGTGATGCGTCGACCCCGCACGACCTCTGCGGCGAGTGGCGTTAACTACCTTGGTGGCGCCGTGAGACAGGAGTTTTTTCGCGACCGTCATGGGGACGAATGGCACGCCATGGACGAGTTCCTCAGGTCGCTGGACGACAAGAAACTGTCGGCCCCCTTCCCCGCCAGTGAATTCCCGAAGCGTTACCGTCGCCTGTGCCAGCACCTGGCGGTCGCGCAGGCGCGCGGGTACAGCCGTGGTCTGACAGAGAGGTTGCATGAACTGGTGCTACGCGCGCATCAACGCTTCTACGGCGTCACGGACACACCGTGGCGCGCGGCTGGTCGCTTCCTGTTACACGACTATCCAATCATCGTACGGTCTGAATGGCGTTACCTGTTGGCGGCGTTCCTGTTGTTCATGGGGCCATTGCTCGCCTTTACGTTCATCATTCCGGTACAACCCGAGATCGCCTATACCATTCTCAGCCCCGGCGATGCCCGACAGATGGAAGCCATGTATGACCCGAGCCTGCGCGATCGCATCGGCCGCGAACGGGAATCAGAAGAGGACTTCCTCGCGTTCGCGTTTTACATACGCAACAACACCTCAATCGGCTTCCAGACCTTTGTTGGCGGCATGTTGTTTGGCGTAGGCACCATCTTCTATCTCCTGTTCAACGGCGTCTTTCTCGGCGCCGTCGCCGGTCACCTGACCGGGCTTGGCTACATCGAGACATTCTGGGGTTTCGTCTCCGGGCACAGTTCGTTTGAATTGACGGCGATCATGCTCTCGGGTGCGGCGGGCTTACGCATTGGCATGGCTCTGATCGCACCCGGCAACCGCACCCGGCGGCGCGCACTACGCGATGCGATGAAGATTGGAATCCGCCTCATCTATGGCGCAGCCACATTATTTTTCGTGGCCGCGTTTGTTGAGGCGTACTGGTCATCGATCGCCTGGATTCCGGCGCAGACCAAATACATCGTCGGAGTCGCCGGCTGGTTACTCGTCGGCAGCTACTTCCTGTTGCTGGGACGCCGTCGTGCAACTTGAAGACCTGAAGATTGCGCTACGTCCGCGACGTCCATGGGAGGCCATCGATCTGGGACTCACCATGGTGCAAGCGTGGTGGTTGAGACTTTTCGCCGTGTGGGTGGCGATCACGCTGCCGGTATTCTTGCTGATCAACCTGCTCGTCGACCATCCGTTCTGGTCCTTCGCATTGATGTGGTGGCTGAAACCATTGTTCGACCGCCCGCTTTTGCACGTGCTGTCGCGCGCGGTCTTTGGTGCGACGCCATCAGTCAGGGAGACGTTGCGCAGTGCGCCGGGTGTTTGGGGCAGAAGCGGGCTCATCTGGCATCTAACCCTGGGACGCGTCGACTTTGCCAGGGCGTTCCGGCTCCCGGTCTTGCAGCTGGAAGGCTTGGGCGGCAAAGCGCGCCGCGCCCGTATGCGCGTCATGAGCGCACGCGGTGGCGGGTATGGCGTTGGCCTGACGCTGGTGTACCTTGCTCTGGAAGTCTTCCTGTATCTGGGGCTGTTTGTACTGGGCTACATGTTGTTACCGCAGGCATCGGATCTGGATCCGTTCGAATCACTGATGCGCGACGACAGTGCCAGGCACTGGCTCTGGAATACGTTTGCGTATCTGGCCTCAACGATCATCGAGCCATTCTATGTCGCGTCGGGATTTGGCTTGTACCTGAATCGCCGTACAGTCCTGGAAGCATGGGACCTGGAGTTGGACCTGCGCCGGTTGAGCGCGCGTTTGAACGCATTGGTGCAGGGCAGCGTCAAGACCGCGCTCATCTGCGTGGTGATAGCCGGTGCACTGGTGACAGGCGCTGATAGCGCCACGGCCGCTATCAAGGACACACCACTCGGCAAGTACAACGCCAATGCTGATCCGCAGGCGGCGATCAAAGAGGTCCTGGAACACAAAGATTTTGGTGAGGAGCGGACGCAGACCGCCTGGCGGGTGAAAGACGACGACAAGCAAGAGGACGAGCCCGTTGATCCGTTTATCGATTCGGACCTGCTGGAGACGGTCGCCGAATGGCTGGGCGCTATCGCTGAAGGGGTTGGCTGGGCGTTGGCGGCGATCGCATTGATAGCCCTGCTGGTGTTCCTGTTCAGAAACGCGGGCCCGCTTCGCGAGTGGTCGGACGCTTGGCGGGCCAGACGCAGACGGCTGGATCTGCCCACGTCAATCGCCGGGCTGGCGCTCGAGCCGGAATCCCTGCCGGATGACATTGTCGCCGGCGCGCGACAGTTATGGTGCGATGGCAAACACCGCGCGGCGCTCAGCGTATTGTACCGAGGCGCCATCATCGAACTCCTGACCCGCGGCATGGTACTGCCGAAATCCGCCACGGAGGGGGACGTCATCCGCCGCGCGTCCACACGCCTTGGCGATGACGCGCACGCAGGACTGATGCTGGTCGTCAGAGCCTGGCAGACATTGGCTTACGCACATCGTTTGCCTCGTGCAGACGAGTTTGAAGAGCTGTGTGTCACATTTGCGCATTACTTTGTGCCAGAGACGCCAGAGTCGACCAGCACATGAGTGCCACGACATTACTGACGGCGAAGCACAGCCTCGCGAAGAGGCAACCGGCGTGAATCGATCGCACGCCATCATCGCGGGCATTTTTGTTGTCACGGCTATTCTTTTTGTTGTCTGGTTCTTCAGCACGTTCGAACGCTACGAAGAAACCATCAATACAGGGTTTGGCGCCGAAGCGCGCAGCAATCGGATGCTGGCAGGCGGCCGCATGCTGCGGAAGATGGGTATCAACGCTGAGGCTCTTGAGCCCGGTGTCTGGGCTGACAAACTCGATACGCGTGGAGGGACCCTGTTTATCATGTCGCGTACCTGGACGCTGGGCGACGAGGACCTCGCGCGCTTGTGGAACTGGGTTGAGCGCGGTGGGCACCTTGTACTGACCAGCAGCCGGACCACCCGTACACGGCGCCAGCTGGCTGACCAGGTGAAACGCGAGAAAGCCCGGGAAGGCACGACAAGTAAGGCCAGGGAAAAAGCTCAGGACCAGGTCGACGATACCAACACGTCCGCGGATGCCGTGGCTGCTCAAATGGCTGCCGAGAACTGGGAGGAACATTCTGCCGGCGTGTTATTGCGCGAATTAGGCATTCGCCGTGTCCGCGCCAAGAGTGCGGACAGTTATCGCGAGCCATTGGATGTCGAGATGCGTGGCAGGCATTACAAGGTGCGGTTCCCGACACGCGATCGCTTGGTCACCCAGAACCGCGAACACTACATCACCGGCACAGACGAACACGGTAGTTGTTTCATTCAGGGCCGTTACGGACGCGGCAGCTTCACTGCACTGTGCACAGTCAGTGCATTCAGCAACTACTGGATTGATGAAGACCGTAATGCGACGTTGTTGTGGGACATTGCCAGCCTCCAGTCACACGAGAAGCCGTTGTGGTTTGTGTTCGATACAGATATGCCGCCGCTCTATCAGTGGTTGTGGGTGCGTATCCCGCAAACCATCTGGGTCGCTGCGATCATGTTTGCAGTCTGGTTATGGATGCTGACGCGGCGCGCTGGCCCTACCCGCGACCTTGCGCCACCGGGCAATCGCCGTACGTTGGAACACGTCGAAGCCAGTGGGCGTTTCGTCTGGCGTTATGACGGCGGCGCGGATTTGCTCGCCTCGATGAGGCACACCCTGGAAAAAACACTCAAACTGCGACAACCCGGTTGGGCGCAGCTATCTGACTCAGAACGTTATACGCGCCTCGCCAAGGCCAGTGGGCTGGAGCCTGACGAAGTCTATCGCGCGCTAGCGACCGACCCACGACACAAACCTCTGTTCCTGGAAGCCGTGCGCAATCTACAACGCATAAAGGACGCACTATGAGCGAAGCTACTCCGCAACCTGCCGCCATCTCCGCGGACGCGCTGGCCAAAGCGAGCGATATCGCCAACAACATTCGGAGCGCCGTTGGCAAAGCTGTCATTGGCCAGCGTGAAGTCATCGACCAGGTGGTCATCGCTCTGTTTGCGGCGGGCCATGTACTGATCGAAGGCGTACCTGGGTTAGGCAAAACCTTGCTGGCTCGCGCGTTGGCAAAAACCTTCTCGGGAGAGTTTGCGCGCATCCAGTTCACGCCAGACCTGATGCCGACCGATATCACCGGGCACATCCTCTACGACATGAAAAACGAACGCTTCACGGTGCGCCGTGGCCCCGTATTCACCAATCTGTTGCTGGCGGACGAAATCAACCGGGCGCCGGCCAAAACGCAGGCCGCATTGTTGGAGGTGATGCAGGAGCAGCAGGTCAGCATCGAAGGCAAGGCGATGGATGTGCCGAACCCTTTCATGACCATCGCGACGCAGAATCCGATTGAACAGGAAGGTACGTATCCGTTGCCCGAGGCGCAGATCGATCGCTTCATGCTCAAGATTCACATCGACTATCCCTCGGCACTCGAAGAAGACGCTCTCGTGCAAACGGTCACCGGCAACCGGGTCGGTGATGTCCTGGATGTGTCCGAGGTCGAAACCTCTCTGTCGCCCATGCAGGTATTGGAACTGCAACGCATGGCCGCCCACATTCGCGTGGACGCCGCAGTCAACCACTACGCCGTCGGCCTGGTACGCGCGACGCGAACCTGGCCAGGCGTACGTGTAGGGGCAGGGCCTCGTGGCGGCATTGCGTTGGTGCGCGCGGCGCGCGCGGCAGCGTTGATCGCCGGTCGCGACTTTGTAACGCCAGACGATGTAAAAGAAGTTGCGACACCAGTCTTGCGACATCGCATGATGCTGTCACCGGAACTGGAGTTGGAGGGGCAAACGCCCGACCTGGTACTAGGCGCCGTGATTGAACAGGTTGAGGCGCCGCGGCAATAGTCCGCCGGCGCCGCCACAGCCGAAACATGCGGATCAATATTCCCATCACGCCTGACGCGCGATTGCTGGTCGCCTTGGCCCTGTTAGCCGTGCTCGGCCTGCTGGTGGGCGTGGGCGCAACGGGCTCCGCGGTCTGGAATGCAGCCGCTGCGTTGACCTTTATCCTGGTGATGGCAGATTTTTTTGCCGTCTGGCGTCTACGTTCTCCAATCGTCAGGCGGGTGATCCCGACGTCCTTGTCGCTAGGCGTCTTGAGCCCAGTGAAGCTTGAGATTGAGAGTCGTGGCATGTACCGACCGCGCGCCCGCATCGTTGATGTGTACCCGACCTCGTTTGAGGCGCGTGGGCTACCACTGGAGATGCGTTTTGAGCCGGGTGTCTCCACATACCAATACCATTTGCGTGCGACTGAACGAGGCAATGCCGAGTTCGGTCCCACCCATTGCCTTTTGCGTTCCCCTCTGGGGTTCTGGTGGCGCAAGCTCGCGGCAGGCGACTCGTCAGTTGTGCGCGTATACCCGAACTTCTCAGCGGTCAGTCGCTACGCGCTAATGGCGATGGAAGACCGGCTCTCCGAGATTGGCGTGCGCAAACGACGTCGGCGCGGCGAAGGCTCAGAGTTTCAGCAATTGCGCGAGTACCGCGAGGGAGACTCTCTCCGGCAAATCGACTGGCGCGCCACCGCCCGCGTGCGCAAACTTATTTCGCGCGAATATCAGGACGAACGCGATCAGTCCGTGCTGTTCATGCTCGACTGCGGTAGGCGTATGCGGGCGCAGGATGGGACGTTGTCACATTTTGACGAAGCCCTGAACGCCGTGTTGCTGCTGGCTTACGTGGCATTACGCAAAGGCGATGCAGTGGGGGTGAGCACCTTCGGCGGTCAGGAACGCTGGCTCGCGCCGATGAAAGGTCATGCATCGATCAATCGCATGTTGAACCAGCTCTACGACCTGCAGCCGAGTCTCAGTACGCCGGATTACACCCGTGCGGCGATCGAGATGCTCGCGCGCCACAACAAACACGCGATGATCATCATGGTCACGAACCTTCGCGACGAGGACGCAGAGGACCTGCAAGCCGCGGTGCGCACGCTTGCGCGGCGGCATACAGTGCTGGTCGCGTCCATGCGCGAGGCAGCCATTGAGGCAGTAGCCCAGGCGCCTCCCCGTGACTTTGACGCTGCATTGAGCGTGGCAGCGGCGCATCACTACGTTGAGAGCCGTCAGGGACAGCTGGATGCACTGCGCAAGCAAGGTATCGGTTGCGTCGATGTCCTGCCGAGCGAGCTCTCCGTTGAACTCGTTAACTTGTATCTCGCCATGAAAGCCCGCGGCGCCTTTTAGCTGTCGCGCCGCGCCATAGTCGTCGCGAGCGGGTCATCGCCGGCAGTTCATCGCCTTCGCGTCTTCGGCAGTGGGGCACTGGTGATTGGGGCACCGGTGATTGGGGCAAGGCGACCGGCATTGCGGGAGCACCAGTGCGAACGCTTTGCTGTTACTGCTCCAGCAGGCGCGGCATCAGTTCAACCAGATTGCACGGGCGCGTACGGTAGTCCAGTTGCTTCTCGATCAGTTTGTCCCAACCATCTTTGCACGCGCCAGAGGAGCCGGGCAGACAAAACACATAGGTACCATTCGCCACGCCGGCAACGGTGCGCGATTGTAATGTTGAGGTGCCGATCCCTTCGTAGCTCAGCACCCGAAACATTTCGCCGAACCCGTCGATCTCTTTATCCAACAGCGGGCACGCCGCCTCGGGTGTACCATCGCGGCCGGTGAGGCCGGTTCCACCCGTCGTCAGCACAACCTGTACATCGGGGTCCGCAATCCAGCGCGAGAGTTCGAGGCGGATTGCGTATTTGTCGTCGTGCACGATGCGTCTGTCCACAAGCTTGTGCCCGCTGGATTCGATGCGGCCAACCAGCAAGGCTCCGGATTTATCGTCGTCCATACCGCGCGTATCGGACACCGTTAGCACGGCGATATTGACGGGAATAAATGCGCGTTCTTCAGACATACTCATCGTTCCAGGTTTGATTGTTCAAAGTTCGAAGTCTATTCACGACGACAACGGCCACGCCCACAAGATGACTGGCAGGCTTACAACCACAACCAGGATCTCCAACGGCAAGCCCATGCGCCAATAGTCGCCAAATCGATAGCCGCCTGGGCCCATGACAATAGTGTTGTTCTTATGCCCGATTGGCGTCAGGAACGCGCACGATGCAGCGACGGCAACAGCCATCAGGAACGGATCCGGGCTTACGCCCAGGCGGTTTGCGATGTCCAGCCCGATAGGCGCCGCGATCAGGGCGGTGGCGACGTTGTTCAAAACATCAGATAGCGTCATTGTGACGATCATCAAGACCGCGAGAACGGCAAAAGCGGACCAGCCCGCCGTCAGTTCAATGATCGACCCGGCAATCAGCGCGGTGCCACCGCTGGCCTCGAGCGCGCCACCAATAGGTATCAAGCTGCCAAGCAACACGACAACCGGCCATTCCACAGAATCGTATATCTGATTCAGGCTGACGATGTTGGACAGCACGTATGCCAATGCCACCAGCGCAAGCGCCACCGGCAGATAAAGCCAGCCAATAGTTGCTGCAACTATGGCGGCGGCAAAAACGGCGATCGCTCCCAACGCGCGATTACGCTGTAACACTTGCAGGCCCCGCTCGGCCAGCGGCAGACATCCCATCCACGTCGCGGCCGCCGCCAGACGTTTTTCGTCGCCTAGCAGCAACAGGATGTCGCCCGCGCGGAGCCGCAACTCGCGTACCCGATCGCGAAAGTGGCGCCCCTCACGCGACACGCCCATCAACAACACTTCCTGCCCGTACAACAAATTGAGATCTCGCGCCGCGCGCCCCTCCATGCGTGATCCGTGCAACACCACAACCTCCAACATCGACAGGTTGTCCCCAAGTACGCCACCTTCCACCTCGTTACCAGCAAACTCAAGGCCCAGAGTGCCGATGAACAACTCGATAGCTTTGGGTGAGCCTTCCAGCACCATCAGGTCACCGGGCTCCAGCGTGCGGCCGCGTGCGGTCCCCGCAAGGCGTATGCCGTTTCGCACAATGCCTAACAAGCCCACGTCCATCTCTTCAGCTTGCGGGTAAAGTTCGTTCAGGCGTTTGCCGATCAGGCCAGACTCGCCCGGTACGCGCCCTTCCGCGATATAACCGTCCAGCTGCCGCAATTCGTTCGATGGTGCGTGCTGTCGACGCTCGGCCGGCAACAGACGCCAGCCAATCGTCGCGACAAACAAGATGCCAATCACAGCAACAGCGATGCCTACTGGCGCAAAATCGAACATCCCGTAGGGTTCGCCTAACGCCTCGCCTCGGAACGTCGCGACCACGATGTTGGGCGGCGTACCGATCAGTGTGACCATGCCACCCAAGATGGTTGCAAAAGACAGCGGCATCAGTGTGGTCGCGGGCGAACGGTTCGCCTTGCTGGCCGCCTGCATGTCCACCGGCATCAACAGCGCAAGCGCCGCAACGTTATTCATGAAGCTGGAGAGAATGGCACCTGCGACGCCTATCAGGCTGATATGCGCCATCAACGAGCGCGAGGCATCAACAACGTAGCGCGCGATCAGCTCAATCGCGCCGGAATTCTGCAAGCCACGGCTGGCAATCAAGACGAGCGCGATGATCACCGTCGCCGGATGGCCAAAGCCGGAAAATGCCTGATCGACTGGCACGGCGCCAACGACCAACGCCACGACCAATGCGCCAAAAGCGACCACGTCGTAGCGAATGCGCCCCCATAGCAGCAACGAAAATACGCAACCCATGATCGCAAACAACAGTCCTTGGTCCAGCGTCATTTCACCCTTACCTTACGCGACCGATCACTGGGATATTGCCGGTAGCGATACACTACCAAGCTTTTCCTGGCCGCGCGCAGAAATGGCGAGGTCCAAATGACGACATATCCACAGTCCGAAATCACCGGCATCGTCCTGGCAGGCGGTGAGGGCCGGCGCATGGGTGGCGTAGACAAGGGGCTCACGCCATTGGCTGGCCTACCCATGGCGGCGCACGTGGTGGCGGCGCTGCGCGCGCAATGCGGCGAGGTGCTCATCAATGCAAATCGCAATGCGCAATCCTATGCAGACCTCGGCTGTCAGGTGTTCGCAGATGCACAGGACGCCGATGCTGACATGATCTTCAACGGCCCGCTGGCGGGCATTCATGCGGCGCTGGCACATGCTCGTACACAGTGGGTGCTGATTGCGCCGTGTGATTCGCCGTTGGTGGCGTCAACGCTCGGCGTACGCTTGTGGGCGCCACTCAGCAGGACTGGCGCGGAGATTGCCGTTGCGCACGATGGTGAGCGTCTGCACCCTGTTTTTGCGCTGCTTAGCACCAACCTCGCTGACAGCGCAGCGGATTTCCTGCGGCGCGGACAACGAAAGATTGACCGTTGGTATGCCGAACACGATACGATCGAAGTTAAGCTTGCCGATTTGGCGGATACGTTCCTGAACGTCAATCGCATCGAGGACCAGGCGGCGCTTGAGGCACGCCTCAAGCAGGCGTGAACCGGCGCGTAAGCAGCATCTGACCCCTGTCCTATTCCGACCAACACACAAGACCCAGCAACAGGCAGAAAATGAGCCAAGAGTTTATCAACCCGGACCCCAGCTGCGAGGACGACTTTGATCCGAACTCCATGCCGGTCGACGCCGCCCTGCAACGCATCGCGCAAGCTGTACGGCCGCTGCGGCACGTGGAGAGTGTCGCCATTCGGGGGGCGCTCGGGCGGGTACTGGCTGGCGATGTTGCAGCCCCGTTTGACGTGCCACCACATCGGAATTCAGCGCGTGATGGGTATGCGCTTGCGCAACAATCGATTGTCAGCGACGACGGTGTCACCACGTTGACGGTGGTTGGCACGTCCTGGGCTGGCAAACCCTACACAGACCCGCTATCGGCGGGCGAATGTGTGCGCATCATGACGGGCGCCGCAATGCCGCCAGGCACTGACGTTGTCGTCATGCAAGAGCACGTCGAAGTCGAAGACAACCGCATTCGCTTCAACGCCAATTCACCAACCGCAAGCCACGTACGTTATCCCGGCGAGGACTTCCACGCTGGCGATGTTGTTCTGACGGCCGGCAAGTTGCTGCGTCCGGCGGACCTGGGCGTGTTGGCGTCGATGGGTCTAGCCGAGGTCAAGGTGATGCGCAGGCTGCGCGTGGCCTTCTTCTCAACCGGTGACGAGCTGAAGATGCTCGGCGAACCGCTTGGGCTTGGTGACATCTATGATTCCAATCGCTATTGCCTGCACGGCATGTTGCGCCGCCTCGGCGTGGAGATGATCGACCTTGGTGTCATCCCGGATACGCGTGACGAGGTGCGACGCGCATTTACGGAAGCCAGCGAAGAAGCTGATGTGGTCATCTCCACGGGTGGCGCTTCGGTCGGAGAAGCCGACTACATCGCCGAGGTGCTCGAAGAGATGGGCAGCGTTAACTTCTGGAAGATCTCGATGAAGCCAGGTCGACCGCTGACATTCGGGCATCTGGGTGACGCGCTATTTTTTGGACTGCCGGGTAATCCAGTCAGTGTAATGGTCACTTTCTATCAGTTCGTCCAGCCGGCTCTGCGACAAATGCGCGGCGAGTCGTCCACGTTCGCCAACCGGATGCGGGTGCCGCTTGCCAGTGCGATCAAGAAACAACCCGGGCGGGTAGAATTTCAACGCGGCCTGTTAAGTGTCGACAGCACCGGGCAGACGCACGTGACGTCCACGGGCGCACAGGGCTCCCACATCCTCAATTCCATGAGTAACGCCAACTGTTTCATCATCCTACCGCTGGAAAGTACCGGCGCGGAGGCTGGAGAGCTGGTGGAAGTGGAACCCTTCGAAGGCCTAGTGTAGTTCACGATGAGCGCCACAGCAGCCAAACCACGTCTCAGTCAGGCGGGTCTCGCGCCAACGCACGAAGTGCAAGCCACGGACGAGTACGGCGTGGAACATGCCGTTCAGGTCGCCGGAGAGGCGCCGCTCACAATCAAAGTGGACGGGCGCGAAGTCGTCACATTGATGACGTTGGGTACGCGACCGGAAGCATTGGCACTCGGGTATCTGCGTAATCAACGCCTCATCGAAAACATCCACGACATTGCGGAAGTCAACGTCAACTGGGATATCGAAACGGTTGACGTCACGACCACCCACGGAGAGGGCATCGTCGACTGGGAACAGAAGCTCTCGCAACGCACCGTCACCAGCGGCTGCGGACAAGGGACGATATTCAGCTGTACCGTCGACAACATCTATAACACCCGATTACCGCAAGCTGAGGTACGCCAGTCGATGGTGTACGGATTACTCACCAACATCTCCGCACATAACGAAATCTACAAACAGGCGGGAGCTGTGCATGGATGCGCGTTGTGCCACGAGACCAGCATCCTCAGTTTTGTTGAGGACGTTGGTCGCCATAACGCGGCGGATGCCATCGCTGGTGAAATGTGGCTGGAAGGCATGGACGGCGCGGACAAGTGGTTCTATACAACCGGGCGGCTGACCAGCGAGATGGTCATGAAGGCGGCGTTCATGGGGATTCCCGTACTGTTGTCGCGCTCTGGCGTCACCCAGATGGGCCTCGAATTGGCCCATGTTGTTGGCATGGTGATGATCGCCCGTGCAAAAGGTCGTCACTTTCTCGTATACAACGGCGCGGACAGCATCATCTACGACGCGATGCCGGAACCGCGTGCAACACTGAAGCCAACGGGCAGCACCGGGCGCCGAAACTCATTCACCTCAAGCTGACGCGCCTGTAGCAGTATCAGCGGCGGCTTATAGCAAAAGGTTCATACAGATGGCCCACGGTACGCACGACTACGTCGACGATCCCCGTAACCGCAATATCGTAATCGACATCAACGGCGAGTTATTCCCGCGCGCGGAAGCCATGGTTTCCGTGTTCGACAGCGGTTTTATTCTGGGAGATGGCGTCTGGGAAGGCTTACGTGTACACCATGGTCAGTATGCGTTCCTGGACCTGCACCTCGACCGCCTCTATGAGGGCGCCAAAGCCATCGACCTCGATCTGGGTATGTCGCGCGAAGAGTTGACCACGCGTTTGTACGGAGTGTTGGCTGCCAACCAGATGGATGATGGCGTCCATGTGCGGCTCATGGTCTCGCGCGGTCTCAAGGCCACGCCCTATCAGGACCCACGTGTGACGATTGGGACCGCCACGATCGTCATCATCGCCGAGCACAAGAATCCGCTGCCGGAAACACTGACACGCGGGATGAACCTGTTTACGGTTCACGTACGTCGCGGTTATCCCGACGTGCAAGATCCAAAGCTCAACTCACATTCCAAACTCAACTGCATCACGGCCTGTATCCAGGCCGCAAAAGCTGGCGCTGACGAGGCGCTGATGCTGGACCCGCACGGCTTCGTAGCGACGTGTAACTCCACGCACTTTTTTATCGTGCGCAAAGGTGAGGTTTGGACGTCGAGCGGTGATTACTGTCTGGGTGGCATCACCAGAAGCAACGTTCTCCGCGTGTGCCGGGAAAACGATATCCCTTGCTTCGAGCGCAACTTCAGCCTCACCGATGTGTATGGCGCTGACGAAGCGTTTGTCACCGGCACGTTTGCCGGCGTCGCGCCGGTAGGTGAGGTAGACGGGCGCCTATTAGGCGATGGGGGGCGCGGCCCGATGGTTGAGCGGCTGCAACGGTTGTACCTGCAGTTGCTGGACCGAGAGTGTCCAGCATCGTAGCTGACATTGGAGGTAGTTGAATTCGTGACACTCCGAATTGGCATGTGGTCAGGACCACGCAACATCTCTACCGCGATGATGCGCGCCTGGGAAAACCGTCAAGACTGCACGGTCTGGGACGAACCCTTATACGGTCCTTACCTGCACATGAGCGGTATCGATCATCCGGGCAAGGCAGAAATTATTGCGGATCAGGGCAGCGACTGGCGTCCGATTGTGGAGGCGTGCATTACATCCGCACCAGAGGACGCACCCGTCTTCTACCAGAAGCAGATGACACACCATCTGCTGGACGCAATGGACTGGGACTGGCTCGGCCAGCTACATAACATCTTCCTCATCCGTAACCCGGAAGAAGTCCTCGCCTCTTACCGCCGTGTCCGCGCCACAGCGACACTGGATGACCTCGGCATCGTGCAACAAGCCCGCATCTACGATCACGTAGTGGGCATGCAAGGTGAACCGATGGTGTTGGATGCCAAAGACGTCCTGATGAATCCTGAAGGTGCGCTACGCACTGTTTGCGCCGCGCTTGGGCTCAACTTCGACCCCAACATGCTGAGCTGGCCTGCCGGCAAACGCGCCAGCGACGGCATCTGGGGTCCCTACTGGTACGACAACGTGTGGCAATCCACCGGCTTCGAGGGGTATCGCCCGCGCAATGTCACGACGCCACCCGAGTACCGCGAGATCATGGATGTATGCATGGCGCACTACGAGCGATTGCGCGGGCTGCGACTCGACGCCAGCTGAAACCACAATTCTCGGCTGCAAAAAAACGCCTCCCGAACACTCGGTAGACGCGATAGTTCGTCAAGGGTCGTCGAGGGGGAAGAAGGGGACCCTTAACATCCCCGGTGATGCAGGTTGTGTGCCATATTTGGGCGCAGCCGTGTGAACTTGCACTAATTCCACAAGTTGCATGCTGAAGCGTGAGCGACTTCACAATTGTGGTGCGCGTAGCCCGCATTCCTGTCGCCTCAGGATGTCACCGTTTGGTGTCAACTACTCGGTCGGGGCGTGAAATTTCCCTTTTCTGTAAGGTCTGGCGACAGAAACTGTCAACTGGGTCGCATCAATTTTGTGACCACATCCACAGGAGCGCTTCGGCGCAGAACCGGGTGCGCGACCAGTCAATCCGATAAACACAATAAAAACTGGTCACTTGCAAGCAATACTTGAGGTCCTCATTCAGAATGTCAAAAATTCCGACAGTATCGATGATTGCGCGTTGAGCGCTGCATGCTTAAGGTTCGGCATAAGCTGGTTTGATGACTGCATTGCAACAATTTTTCGGGAGTCTTCCGCATGAGCGAATCGCGTCCAACCCTCGCCGATCTTGAGACCAGGGACGACTTTGTGCGCAGGCACATCGGTCCAGGAGAACCGCAGATCCAACATATGTTGGAGGCACTGGGGCTCGATTCGCTGGAGGCGCTGCAAGACCAAGCCGTCCCACCGAGCATTGTCAGCGCCGAGCCGATGGTGCTGCCGCCAACCATGGGCGAACGCGAGACGCTCACCTACCTGCGACGCATGCGCGATCGTAATGAGGTGTTCATTTCGATGATTGGTCTTGGTTATTACGGCACCATCCTGCCTGGTGTCATCAAGCGCAACGTGCTCGAAAACCCGGGCTGGTACACGGCCTACACGCCTTATCAGGCGGAAGTCAGTCAGGGGCGCCTGGAAGTACTGCTGAACTTCCAGCAGATGGTGATTGACTTGACCGGTATGGACATTGCCAACGCCTCACTGCTCGACGAAGGCACTGCGGCCGCGGAGGCGATGGCGATGAGTCGTCGCGTGTCCAAATCAAAGTCTGACCGCTTTCTTGTCGACCAGGACTGTCACCCACAGACGCTTGCGGTGTTGTCCACTCGCGCGGCCAGCCTGGGCTTCCAGCTGGAGGTTGTAGATACCCGCGCCGGACTCGACGACGATGACTATTTTGGCGTGTTTGTGCAGTACCCCGGTTCCAGTGGCGAGGTCACCGATTTCAACGAGGTTGCGCAACACGCCCATGCGCGCAAGGCGCTGGTTACCGTGGCTAGCGACCTGCTGGCGCTGACGCTGTTGCGCCCACCGTCGGAGCTGGGTGCAGATATTGTGGTTGGCAGCGCGCAGCGATTTGGTGTCCCCATGGGTTATGGCGGCCCGCACGCAGCATTTTTTGCAACGCGCGAAACTTTCAAACGCGCAACCCCGGGACGCATCATTGGCGTGTCCGTGGATTCGGCCGGGCGCCCCAGCCTGCGCATGGCGTTGCAGACGCGCGAGCAGCATATTCGTCGTGAGAAAGCGACCAGCAACATCTGCACGGCGCAGGTCCTGCTCGCCATGATTGCGGCACTCTATGGCATCTATCACGGTCCCGATAGGCTTAGAGCTATTGCGCTGCGGGTACACCGGCTGACGAGCATCCTGCGTCTGGGGCTGGAATGCCTCGGTGTGCAGGTGGATAACACCAACCATTTCGACACGTTGACCATCAGCGTACCGGGCCAGGCAAGACGCGTGGCCGCTAAAGCACGCGAAGCGCGTATCAACCTGCGCGTGATCGATGCGGACACACTCGGCATCTCGTTTGACGAGACCACCCGGCGCGAAAACGTCGAGACATTATGGAGTGTCTTTGCGACACGCGGCTCTCAGTCGCTGGATCTGGCGGCGATGGATGCCGAGGTAGCGCGCGGTTTCGAGGAGGCGTTCGCGCGTACCACCGAGTTCATGACACACCCAGTGTTCCACCTGTACCACGGCGAAACCGAAATGTTGCGTTACTTGAGGTGGCTGGCCTCACGCGACATCGCGCTAGACCGCTCAATGATTCCGCTCGGTTCGTGCACGATGAAACTCAACTCGACAACCGAGATGACACCGGTCACGTATCGTCAGTTCAGCGCGTTACATCCGTTTGCACCGCTGGAACAGGCGCAGGGCTATCAACAGCTATTCGAGGAACTGGAAGACTATCTGTGTGCAATCACCGGATTTGACGCTATTTCCCTTCAACCCAACGCCGGCTCGCAGGGTGAATACGCTGGCTTGCTGTGCATCGCGATGTACCATCGCGAAAACGGCGAAGAGCATCGCGATGTATGTTTGATTCCCGCTTCAGCGCACGGCACCAACCCGGCCAGCGCGGTGATGGCGGGTATGCGGGTTGTGGTGGTCGGCTGTGACGAGAACGGCAACGTGGACGTCGATGATCTGCGCGCCAAAGCCGAACGGCATGCGGACAACCTGGCTGCCCTGATGGTGACCTACCCGTCCACGCATGGTGTGTTCGAAGCGGCCATTGGTGAGGTGTGCGACATCATCCACGCCAATGGCGGACAGGTATACATGGACGGCGCAAACCTGAACGCACTGGTTGGCATCTGCAAGCCGGCCGAGATTGGCGCGGACGTGTCGCATATCAATCTGCACAAGACTTTCTGCATACCGCACGGGGGTGGCGGACCAGGCATGGGCCCCATCGGGGTGCGGCGTCACCTCGCGCCGTTCCTGCCAGACCATCCGCTGGTAGACGGCGTTAATCCGGCCGCGGCCGGGCGCGCAACCATCGGCGCGGTCGCGTCAGCGCCGTGGGGCTCGGCCAGCATATTATCCATCTCCTGGGCCTATATCGCGATGATGGGGCATGCGGGACTGAAACGCGCGACGCAAGTTGCCATCCTCAATGCAAACTACATTGCGCACCGCCTGACCGGACACTATCCGGTGTTGTACACAGGCCAGAACGGCATGGTGGCGCACGAGTGCATCATCGACCTGCGGGGTATCAAGGAGACTTCCGGCATCAGCGTTGAGGACGTCGCAAAACGACTGGTGGACTATGGCTTCCACGCGCCAACCATGTCTTTCCCGGTCGCCGACACGATGATGGTCGAGCCAACCGAAAGCGAGGCAATGCGCGAGATAGATCGCTTCTGCGACGCGCTGATTGCCATTCGCGAGGAAATTCGCGAGGTTGAGGACGGCACTGCGGATGCGGACAACAATCTACTGAAACATGCACCGCACACTCATCAGCTGTTGCTGGATGAAAATTGGGATCGGCCCTACTCACGCGCTCGCGCCTTCTTCCCGTTAAGTGGCTTACGTGACGACAAGTACTGGCCGCCCGTCGGGCGTATCGATAACGTGCAGGGTGATCGCAACTTGGTATGTACCTGCCCGCCACTGGAGGCGTACCAAGACGCCGCGCAATGACGCGATGGCTGTGTAGCGCGGTCATCGCGAGCGTATTGCTGACGCTCGGCTGCACGTCCACAACCCAGGAGTATCTGCACGCGACTGGCACACCAGCCGCAGTTGAACTTCGGGCAACGCCATTTTATGCGCAGACCGCGCATCATTGTGGGCCGGCCGCGCTGGCAACCGTACTGAACTATAGCGGCGCCCGTGTGACACCTGACGCACTGGCGGCACAGGTGTTCATCCCGGGACGAAAAGGTGCATTGCGCGCGGAGTTGCTGGCGAGCGCCAGACGGCAGGGCAAGCTTGCTTACGAACTGGAACCGCGCCTGGACGCGTTATTGCGCGAGGTTACAGCCGGGCGACCTGTGCTGGTGCTACAAAATCTGAACGACACGTCGCGGCCCGTGTGGCATTACGCGGTCATTGTTGGCTTCAACCAGTCGCAGGAATCGCTGGTATTGCGCTCGGGCCTGCAATCGCGACTGCTCATGTCAATGCCGGCTTTTGATGCAAGCTGGCGCGCGGCCGGGCGCTGGGCGAGTATCGTGTTATCGCCCGGCGAACTCCCAGCCGAAGTGGACCAGATGCGTTACGTGCGCGCGGTGACTGGACTCGAACACGTGCAACAGTGGGAGGCGGCGCTCCAGGCGTGGAGCCCAGCGCGTGAGCTCTGGCCACAGTCACTGCCGGTGTTGATTGGGCTCGGCAACGCGCATCACGCGCTAGGCGTAAACAATGATGCCGCAAGGGCCCTGTTGAGCGCCGTACAGCACCACCCGCAAAACGCGGATGCGCACAACAATCTGGCGTTTGTCATGCACCTCCTTTGAAACAACACGGAGGCGTTACGACACGCGAAACGTGCCGTGACGTTGGGGGGGACCCAATCGCGCGGAATATGAAAAGACGCTACGCGCGGTGATCGCGCGTTAGCGTCCGCGAGGGCTGTCAGCCCTGCTCATCCTCGAGCTTGTAACCGCTCGGCGCTTTACCGCTTTGGTAACCCTCAACGGCTCGCTTCAGGGAGTCGTATTCTTCGCAACCCCAGGTGCAGATATCGTCCAGGCGCTGCAAATGCCACTTCGCCTTCGGCAGGTTCTTACTCTCTAGATACGCCTGGCCAATATATTCGTGGGCGCCTTTGTGCTCGGGATCAATCTTCAGCGCACGCTCATAGAATTTGAACGAGTTAGCGTAGTCGCCTTTCTTGCGGTGGCTATAACCCAGCATGTTGTATGCATCCGCGTTGTCGGGAGAGGCTTTGACGACGTCATTCAACAGGCCAATGGCTTCGTCGTAACGACCAGCCATTGCAGCTTTTTTACCTTTTTCATACTTGCCGCTATCAGCGGAAGTTTTGCTCGAATTTTCATCGTCGTTGGACATTCCCATAGACGGCGCGGAGAACGCCATCGCAGCGCCCAGAATGATACCCAAACCCAGCTTCGAAATTTTCACGTACTTCTCCGTTTCGCGTGAGTCGAATTGAAGTGTTTGCGGCCGTGACGGCCAAAGCCTGATGTTAGCCACTGCCACTTGGAGCGAGATTTTGCGCATTCGTTCCACGCGCGCGGCCAGCGGCTTACATCGGACGCTGCACGTCGTGCTCGTCGAACGTGTGGGCCCAGTCCGCAATGAAATCATCAATCATCTTGCGCGCCGGTGCGGCAAGATCTTCCAGTTGCTCAGCGCGCAGGTAAATGATCACAAACGTGTTCGCCGTCAGTTGGACCTGGTTATGCGCACGCCGTGCGTCGCGATGCATCATCTTGAAATGATCGATGAGCGGTTTGTATGCGCTCGGATCGTCCCCGCCGCGCTCATGCGCTTCACGTAACGCCTGATGCGTCGTCCAGGCGATCTCGCGCTGCATTTCCGTGCGGAAACCATAGCGGGTGGTATTGAGAATGGTCTTGACGTCGCGATTGAGTTGTCTCGCGTCCGCCTTGGGACCAAACAGCCAGCCAAACATGCGTCTGAATTCTCGAGGGCTTCGTAGAGGATATCTTGCAGGGTCCTGGCGATAAGTGCCACAAAACATGGGTGTACTGGCATAGATCCTCTGGCATAGACCCATTGGCGCGTCTGTTGCAATTGCTAGCGCGAGGGCCCATATGCATGGGGCCTGTACATCACAGTTTCTGACACCATGTCACTCGCTATCTCACTGGAAGAACTCGCCGACAACTTTGAACTCCTGGGCGACTGGGATACCCGCTACGAGTACCTCATGGATCTAGGCAAACAGTTGGGGGAACTGCCCGAAGCGGCGAAGACCGACGAAGCGAAGGTGCATGGTTGCATGAGTAACGTCTGGGTCGTGGCCGACCTGAACGACGAAGGCACCGTGCAGTTCCGCGCCGAATGCGATACGGCGGTTATCCGTGGCGTGATTGCCGTGCTCGTGGCGGTGTACTCGGGCCAGACACCAGTTGCCTGTCAGGACCTGGACGCAGACGAAGTCTTCGAGACACTTGGGCTCTTCGACCACCTGAGCCCAACTCGTCACGTAGGCGTCTATGCCATTGTCATGCGCATGCAGCAGGCCGCGGGGGCGTACGCCTGATCCCTGCTTGCTGAGTTGCGCAGGTCTTTACGCTGCGCACAAAGCCCGTGTTTGCGCTACTCATCTCCGTAAACGCGGCGCTCAAGCGCGAGAACACGGGTCGTTGGGTGGTACCGATAGTCACGCCATCCAATGAACCCACTGGCACCATGCGCGCGCCCGAACCGGTGATGAAGACTTCGTCCGCACGCATCAGCTCCGCATGCCCGATCGTACGGATGCGGGTCTCCCTGCCCAAATGACGTGCAGCTTCCAGTACCGTCGCGCGCGTGATGCCTGGTAACGCACCATCAGACGTCGGCGGTGTCACCAGCGTGCCCTCATGAAAGGCGAATACGTTTGCGACCGAAGCTTCGGCTACCGTCCCCTGAAGATTCAGGACCAGACCTTCGTCTGCGCCGCGTAACCACGCCTCTCTTTTGGCCATGACACTATTCATGTAGTTCAGGCTCTTCACCTCCAGGTTCAGAACGTCCGGCGGTGGCTTGCACGTAGCCACTGTGACCATGCGAATCCCACGCGCGATCGCGCCGGCGTCGTAAAGCGCAATCCCAGCCACGATGCAGACGAGTTTGGGATCGGCACAACTTGTAGGGTCTACTCCCAACTCGCCAACGTCACGCGTTACGAGCAGCCGTATGTACGCCTCATCCGCTCCATACGCCGCGATCGTGTCCGCGACAATTTCTTCGATGCGAGGAAGCGTGTGCGGGAGCTCAAGGCCGATGTAAGACGCGGAGAACTGCAGACGTTTCAGATGTTCCGCTGGCCTGAACCACTCGCCGCCGTAGACACGCATGCCCTCAAATACACCGTCGCCGTACAAAAGTCCGTGATCCAGAACCGAGAGCCTCGCTTCTTCATGCCCGACGATCGCACCATCAAGCCAGATCTTCATTCCGGGTACGCTCATGACCATGCCCCCTGCGCACGCTCAGCGATCCGGTTTGCCGCCTCAACCACCAAAGGTGCGAGCGCATCGCCACCAAGCGCCTGCAAGCGTGCAGCGGAAGCGGCCAAGGCGACTGCCGCGCGCATGCGGCCGCGAACGACAACAGGCGCCGCGATCACAGACAAGCCCGCCTGCCAGAGTTCGTGGTTCGCCGACCAGCCGTCACGTTTTGCGGCGGCCGCCCGTTCCTGCAGCCACGCGACGTCCGTATCGGCCCCAGCCGCGATTTCGACTGGGTAAAATTCCTCATGCGCATGCGCCATGTAGAGCGCGCCGGCAGCCGTGGTTGCAACGGGCACCTCAGAGCCGATACGCGGCGAGGCCCGCAACAATCCGGTGCCCTCGCATTTGTGCAACACGATTAGAGATCGTGCGCGGGCGCCCACCAGAAACATGGTCTCACCCGCGCGGTCCACAAAATCTGGTAACACCGCCTGCGCGCACGCCACCGTTGGGCCGCGGTCGAGCACACCCAATCCCAACGCGACCAGGTTTGCGCCGGGCTGGTAGCGACCGCGGTCGTCACGTTCCACAAGCCCTTTCCGCGCCAGCGTATTCACCAGACGATGGACGCTCGCTTTGGGCATGGTCAATGCGCGTCCCAATGCCGTCACGCCCACCGGCCCTGCGCACTCGTGCAGGTGAAACAGCAAATCGACGGCCTTATCGACAGTGCCCGTTCGTTCCATTATTTAGAACTTTTTCTCGTTATATGGAACATCAAGATAGGCGCTGACGCTTCGCCCCTCAACTCTCGCGCATTGCCGACAACCCAACTCTCGCGTAGTGTCGCCGCGCAGAAAAATAATCCGCGAGAGCGAAGAGCGAGCGGGCATATCAGTGCAGAGCGAAGACTGTGGCTAGACCACATCGACTTCTGCGCGTGGAGGGAGACTTGCCAAGCCGGGACCATGTCCGGGGGCGCGTATGAACGCGACCCTTGTCTGGATGCAACGTGTCGAATCGCTGGTAGCCGCCGTCGCTTATGCGCTCGTGGCAGGTTTGCTATTGGGCGAAATTGTGGCGCGTGAGTTGCTCACCAGCAGCATCTGGGGCTCACAGAAGATGGCCGTCTTCGCGTCCATCATGGCGGGGTTCATTGGCCTGACGCTGTCGACCGGCACCAACGGCCACCTGCGGCCCCAATTTGCTGATCGATGGCTACCGCTTGCGTGGGACGGTAACTTGAACCGTCTTGGCGATCTGCTTTCTTGCCTGATTTACGTGGCGCTGGCGGTGATCTCGCTGGGTTATGTGTCTGAGACAAGAGCCAATGGCGACCAGGCCGCCGTTCTTTACTGGACGTTGTGGCCGCTGCAAATGGTCCTGCCATATGCGTTTCTATCCGCCGGCATCAAACATCTCATCTTTGCGGTCAGGCCAGACCTCAAACCCGAACCCAGTCTGATGGACGCTTGATTCCGTGAGTGGGGTCATTCTGCTTCTGATTGTGATGGCCCTGCTGGTACTCCGGCAGAGCATCATTGTCATACTGTTCGTCGCGACCGCGTATGTGCACATGGTCTACGGCGACGGCGTTATCGAGTATCTGATCGATGACCTGTGGACCAGCATCAACCGCGAGGTATTACTCGCCATTCCGATGTTTGTCCTCGCCGGCAGCATCATGACGCGTGGTTCCATCGCGGAGAGACTGATCGCGATCATGCGTGCGCTGACACAATGGCTGCCCGGCGGACTTGCCGTGGCCACCATCTTGTCGTGTGCGGTGTTTGCCGCACTGTCAGGGTCATCGCCGGTCACACTTCTTGCCGTCGGCGCAATCCTGTACCCGGCGCTGCTTGAGAACGGCTACGAACGAAAGTTCGCCCTGGGCGCACTGACGTCGGGGGGCACGTTAGGCGTCGTCATTCCGCCATCCATTCCGATGATCCTGTACGGCATCGTTACGGAAAAATCGATCAGCGATCTGTTCCTGGCCGGCATCATCCCGGGCATCCTGCTGACCATCGCGCTGGGCAGTTACTCGTTAATCCGAAATCGTCACATGCCGAGCCTGCCGTTCGACATGCCGTTGCTGATAACCACGTTGAAGCGCGGGATCTTCGCACTGATGACGCCAGTCATTCTGTTGGGTGGCATCTATACCGGTTATTTTTCCGCCACCGAAGCGGCTGCCGTTGCGGTTGGATACGCGATGCTGGTGGAGGTGTTCATTCATCGCGAGTTGAAGTTGCAGGACTTCTACGGCATCGCGGTCGAGACCTCAAAGCTGTTTGGCGCGTTGTTCCCCATCGTCGCGATCGCACTCAGCATCAACCTGCTGCTGACCACGGAACGGGTACCACAGGACCTTGCAGAGTGGATGACGTCCACGGTCAGCGACAAGTTCCTGTTTATGCTTTTGTTGAACGTGTTCTTGTTGTTGATCGGGTGTCTGATCGATATCGGCGCGGCCATCTTGATGCTCGCGCCCATCTTGTTGCCGGTCGGGATGGCGTACGGCGTGGACCCGATTCACTTCGGGATCATCATGGTCGTCAACCTTGAAATCGGCTTCCTGACGCCCCCCATTGGACTCAACTTGATCGTGGCCATGACCGCGTTCAAAGAAAATTTTGTGTTGATCTGCCGATCCGTATTGCCGTTTATCGCCATCATGATCTGTGTATTGGCGCTGGTGGTATGGATCCCGGAATTGTCGTTGTTCCTGATTCGATAGAGAGGTAATTTCAGATGCGACTCAAACAGCTGATGACGGCTTCCGCTGCCGTCCTGTTGGCATCCACGACAGTGCACGCGTCCGAGCTACGCATGGCCACCGCGGCGCCAGAGAAGACCCATGGGGAAATGGTTCAACGACATAGCGGCGCACGTCGGCGAACTCTCCGGCGGTAAACTGAAGACTCAGCCGTATTTCAGTTCTCAACTGGGCGACGAGCAAACGGTGATTCGCCAGTCGGTGCGCGGGCGGATAGAAATGTCCGGCCAGTCCAACACGGCCACGTCGTTGGTGGTGCCGGAATTTGCACTGCTT
>CEUN01044020.1_pt1 | contig 24072 bp, 18 predicted proteins | sample 361501 | NCBI WGS metagenome assembly CEUN01 (sample SAMEA2622801, study PRJEB7988) | marine metagenome | biome: marine biome (ENVO:00000447); feature: marine epipelagic mixed layer (ENVO:xxxxxxxxx); material: "saline water (ENVO:00002010), including plankton (ENVO:xxxxxxxx)" | depth 120 m | reverse complement strand
TCCACGGTGTAAACGTGGCGCTCTCCCAGCTGAGCTAACCGCCCCCATTTCAATCATGTTTTTCTTTATCACACGGTTGCACGATGAAAAAAAGCTTTTAATAAAAAATAAACCGGCCGCCAAAAGGCGACCGGTTTTTTGCGTTTGTAATCCGAAATCTAGTTCACAGCTTCTTTAAGACCTTTACCAGCCCTAAATTTAGGCTGATTGGAAGCAGGTATTTGAATTTTTTCTCCGGTACGAGGATTTCTACCTTCTGACGCACGACGACGCGTTACAACAAAAGTACCGAAACCCACAAGACGAACCTCATTACCTCCCTTAAGCGAAGATGTAATTGATTCAAACACGGCATCACAGGCCTTTGCAGCATCAGCTTTTGAAAGACCTGCACTCGAAGCAACATTGGCAACTAAATCGTTCTTATTCACTATAGTTCCCCTTTAAAATTGAAATGCAAGGATTTGGTCAAAAAGTTAGACCGATATGCATAAGCCAGCTTGTCGGGCCAACCAGCATTCGCCCAGTCTAGGCTCTATTTTTCTACACCGTCAATCGCAGAAATTAGAGAAATTATGCAGAAAATCGCTGTTTTTTGGGATTTTTGCGAATCGCTATACGAAACATATCCTTTTTAAATAGCAATTTTAATGAGTAACCACATCTCCTACATCCTTTTTGGGATGATCGGAAACAGAAATTGGGTCAACATCCGGCCACTCTATCGGAACCAACTTTGCAGAAAGTGCACGATCCAAAACCTCATCAACGGTTGTGACCGGTATTATTTCAAGGCCTCGCTTAACATTCTCTGGGATATCCGCCAAATCTTTTTCGTTGTCTTTTGGAATTAAAACTGTCTGGATGCCGCCTCTTAAAGCAGCAAGCAATTTTTCCTTTAGGCCGCCGATCGGTAATACTCTACCCCGCAATGTTATTTCACCAGTCATCGCTATGTTTTTATGGACATTGACACCGGTTAACGCCGATACCATGGAAGTGCACATGGCAACGCCCGCCGATGGACCATCTTTGGGCGTAGCTCCTTCTGGAACGTGGACATGAATATCATTTTTTTCGAATATCTTTGGGGAAATACCAAATTCAACAGATCGAGAGCGAATATAGGAACGCGCTGCCTGCACGGACTCTTTCATTACGTCACCGAGAGTACCGGTATGTGAAACGTTACCCTTACCCGGCATTACAACTGCTTCAACTGATAGCAACTCGCCACCAACCTCAGTCCATGCTAAACCTGTAGTAACGCCAACAAGATCATTCTCTTCTACCATTCCATAACGATATTTTTTCACCCCAGAGAATTTACCGATGTTTCTACGCGTCAAGCGAATACTCTCTATTTTCTCAGTTATTATATGTCTGACTGATTTCCGCGCTAAATTGGCGATTTCACGTTCAAGGTTTCTAACGCCAGCTTCACGAGTGTAATATCGTATAAGATCCCTAAGTGCATCTTCAGAGATTGACCATTCCTCTTTCTTTAAACCATGAGCTTTTAACTGCTTGGGTATCAGGTGCTGTTTAGCAATTTCTACCTTTTCATCTTCGGTATAACCAGAAATTCGGATCACTTCCATCCGATCAAGCAATGGGGCGGGAATTCTAAGGGTATTAGCCGTTGTGACAAATAAAACATCCGAGAGGTCATAATCAACTTCTAGGTAGTGATCGTTAAATGTATTGTTTTGTTCGGGGTCAAGTACCTCAAGTAGCGCCGAAGAGGGATCACCACGCCAATCTGAACCTAGCTTGTCCACTTCGTCTAAAAGGAAAAGTGGATTGGATTTTTTTGCTTTTTTCATTCCCTGAATGATTTTTCCTGGCATAGACCCAATATATGTTCTGCGATGACCTCTAATCTCTGCCTCGTCACGAACGCCACCCAAGGAGATTCTTACAAAATTCCGTCCAGTCGCCGATGCAATGGACTTACCAAGAGACGTTTTACCAACGCCAGGGGGGCCGACTAGACAAAGTATTGGCCCTTTAACTTTACCCACACGTTGTTGAACCGCCAAATATTCAAGTATTCGTTCTTTTACCTTTTCAAGCCCACAATGATCCTTATTCAGAACGTTTTCTGCATAATTTAGGTCTTTTTTTACCCGGCTGCGTTTTTTCCAGGGGATCTCCAAGATCCAATCCAAATAATTACGGACAACAGTTGCCTCAGCAGACATAGGACTCATGGAACGAAATTTTTTAAGTTCCGCATTCGCCTTTTCCTCCGCCTCTTTAGACAATCTTGTATTCTTTATCTTTTCTTCAATTTCTCCTGCTTCATCTCGACCATCCTCTCCTTCACCGAGCTCTTTTTGAATTGCCTTCATTTGTTCATTCAAATAATATTCTCGTTGAGTTTTCTCCATCTGTCTTTTGACACGGTTTCTTATGCGTTTTTCAACCTGCAAAACACCGATTTCAGCTTCCATGAGCGCATAAGCTTTTTCTAATCGCTCCGCTACCGTTGATAATTCGAGAAGTTCCTGCTTTTCCGCAATTTTAAGAGCTAAATGAGATGCAACCGTATCGGCAAGTTTACTAGGTTCTTCAATTTGATTTAAAGAAACCAGAACCTCCGGAGGAATCTTTTTATTTAGTTTTATATATTGTTCAAATTGAGAAATCACGGAACGGGCTAATGCATCGTGTTCTTTCGATTCATCATCATCGGATATCAACTCTGCGCTAGCCTCAAAAAATTGATCATTGTCTTTAAAATTAGAAATTTTTGCTCTTTGCGTACCTTCTACTAAAACTTTGACAGTACCGTCTGGCAGCTTAAGCAACTGTAGAATAGTTCCTATAGTTCCAACTTGATAAATATCCTCCGGAGTAGGGTCATCGTCCCCCGCATTTTTTTGCGTTACCAAAAGAATTTTTTTGTCATCATTCATTACCCCTTCGAGAGCTTGTACCGATTTCTCTCGACCTACGAATAATGGTACAATCATGTGCGGAAATACAACGATATCTCGCAAAGGCAAAACAGGAAAAACAGAACCTTCAACCAAATCAGACATGTTACCTCTTTTAATACGAATTAGCTAATTTTATAGATTTATGAGATCAAAAGTTAATAAGGAAATGGTGATTAAAAGGCCAAAAGTCAAGCACCTTGAATCACGCACTTGTTTCTATGTCTTCATGACGATCGGAATAGATGTAGAGGGGTTTGGCTCGTCCTTCCACAACTTCACCACTGACAGCAACCTCTTCTATTCCTTCAAAACCGGGAAGTTCAAACATGGTATCTAACAGGATTGATTCAAGAATAGATCTTAAACCGCGCGCACCGGTTTTTCGCTCTACGGCTCTTTTTGCTATTGCACGCAAAGCATCATCCGCAAAGGTCAGAGCCACATCTTCCATTTCAAATAACGCTGAATACTGTTTAACCAGAGCATTCTTTGGTTTGACCAATATTTCAACCAAAGCACTTTCTTCCAACTCTTCTAGAGTAGCTATAACTGGTAATCGACCGACAAACTCAGGAATGAGTCCAAATTTTAACAGATCCTCTGGTTCAAGACCCCTGAGAATTTCTCCGGTTTTTCGTTCGTCAGGTCCCTGAACATCAGCACCAATACCAATCGAACTCCCTTGACCTCGAGCAGTAATTATTTTTTCAAGGCCGGAGAAGGCTCCTCCACAAATGAAAAGGATATTTGTAGTATCAACTTGCAAAAACTCCTGCTGTGGATGTTTACGTCCACCTTGTGGTGGGACACTGGCAATTGTACCCTCCATAATTTTTAGGAGAGCCTGTTGGACACCTTCACCTGACACATCTCGAGTGATCGAAGGATTATCTGATTTTCGAGAAATTTTATCGACTTCATCGATATACACAATCCCTCTCTGAGCGCGCTCAACATTGTAATCTGACGCTTGAAGTAATTTTAAGATAATGTTTTCGACGTCTTCTCCAACGTAGCCAGCCTCAGTAAGTGTCGTGGCATCAGCCATTGTAAATGGAACATCAAGAATTCGTGCTAAGGTTTGTGCAAGAAGTGTTTTACCGCAACCAGTCGGACCGATTAAAACTATATTAGACTTCGCAAGCTCAACATCTGGATTCTTGGTGCTATGAGAGAGCCTTTTGTAATGATTATGAACTGCCACAGAGAGTACTCTTTTGGCATGCTCTTGTCCTATTACATAATCATCTAAAATCGAGCAGATATCTCCAGGTGTTGGTACACCCTCTTTTGATTTAACAAGCGTAGATTTTTGCTCTTCACGGATGATATCCATACAAAGCTCAACACATTCATCACAAATGAAAACCGTTGGCCCAGCTATAAGCTTACGCACCTCATGCTGACTTTTTCCACAAAACGAACAATAAAGAACGTTCTTAGAATCTTCTTTCCCGGACTTCGACATTACCACTCCATAAAAAGTGACCTATATTCATGTTAACCGAGCATTGCAAACCCGTCCATCATCAAAACTATTAAATTTTACGCTGGCTTAAACTATTTCAGCAACTAAAGCGCCGCATGATTCTCGTTTGTGTGGTCCTTACTTGCTAAATTTTCCTAGTACTAAAATTAATTGTATAGACCTAATGATTTTTTATTCTTTGGACAAATCAACATCTTTTCTTCTGTCAACAACCTCATCGATAAGACCGAATTCTTTGGCTTCATCAGGTGAAAGAAAACTGTCCCTATCCATCCTTTTTTCAATCACATCTATGCTTTGCCCCGTATGAGACACGTAGATCTGATTCAAACGCTCCCTCAAATTCAGAATTTCGCGAGCCTGTATGTCAATGTCTGCTGCCTGCCCCTGGAAACCACCTGAAGGCTGATGAATCATAATCCTAGAATGAGGTAAACCGTATCTTTTTCCATTTGTTCCAGCTGCAAGAAGTAAAGACCCCATTGAAGCCGCCTGCCCAAAACACACCGTTGATATATCTGGGCGAATGTAATTCATGGTATCATAAATCGCCAACCCTGCAGTAACAATTCCACCTGGAGAGTTAATATAAAAAGAGATATCTTTCGACGGATTTTCCGACTCTAAATATAAAAGTTGTGCACAAATTAAGCTGGAAACCATGTCATCAACTGGTCCAGTGAGAAAAATAATTCTTTCCTTTAAAAGGCGAGAGTAAATATCATAAGCTCTTTCACCCCGGTTACTTTGTTCTACAACCATTGGGACTAGTGCATTCATTTTAGGATCATTCATTTTAAACTCTTCTATCATTCTCACTTTTTGTTCGCCGTCTTAGATCGAGGGCTTTTTGAAGTCTTGGTTTTCGATTTTTTCTTGGACGATTTTTTTGCCTTACCGTCATTTTTATTTGGCTCATCAGATGCTTTAGTAAGTTCTTCTATGGTTGTTTCAATATCCGTAACTTTAGATAGCTCAACTATAAAATCTACAACCTTATCTTCGAAAATTGGTCCCTGCAGTTGCTGCATCGCTTCGGGATTATTCTGATAATATTCAAATACCCTTGCTTCATGACCTGGCAAACGAGAAGCTTCCGCCTGCATTGCCTTATTTAAATCATCTTGGGTTACCGTAACATTATTTTTTTGACCTACTTCAGAAATCAATAAACCAAGCCTTACCCTGCGAGCGGCTATTTCTTTGTATTGATATTTCAGATCCTCCTCACTTTTCCCTTTATCATCTTCATCAAGCGTATCTCTTTCCTTTGCATCAGTTATTTGCTTCCAGATTGCTTCAAACTCCCTGGAAAGTATTGAGTCAGGTACCTCGAAATTGTGAGCATCTGAAAGTTTATCTAATAAACTACGCTTCAGGTGAGCCCGAGTTAATTGATTATATTCTTTTCCCAATTCTTCTTTAACCGCATCTTTTAAGGCTTCAATATTGTCTAGTCCATTAGCCTTAGCCAATTCATCGTCTATCAATACAGGTTTTGCTTCCCTCACCTCCTTCAAAGAAACATCAAATAAGAGTTCTTTGCCTTTTAACTGGTCGTTGGGATGATCATCTGGCATTGAGACTTTAATCTCTTTTTTTGTGCCTGCTTTCATACCTGCAATTTGATCTTCAAATCCAGGTAGAAACCCTCCGCCACCTAACTCAAGTTCAAAATCCGTCATAGATCCACCAGCAAACTCCTCACCATCCACTGTCCCGGTAAAATCAATGACAACTTGATCCCCTTCTTTTGAAGCACGCTTTCCGCTAATTGCTTTGAAGTTTTTTCGGCTTTCGGCTAAACGTTGGAGTGACTTGTTAACCTCGTCATCAGAAAGTTTTACGATCTTACGCTCGAGTTCTAAGGTAGAAAAATCAATTAGTTCAATTTCAGGTAACAATTCAACGTTAAGTTTGTATTCTAAATCTACACCCTCTTTAAATGTTACAATCTCGACCTTTGGTTCAGCGGCGGGTCGAATTCCCTTATCTTCAAGAGCTTTTTGCCAACTTTCATTTATTGTCTTCTCTAGAACTTCACCACGGACAGCTTCGCCAAACCTTTTTCGCAAAATAGTAGCGGGTACCTTACCGGGCCTAAACCCCGGTATGGTCGCCGTAGTCCCTATCTCGTCCAGACGTGAAACGAGTTTGCTTTCTAAGTCATCTGCAGGAACTGTCACTGTAAATTCACGATTGAGACCTTCAGAACTTGTTTCTATTACTTCCATTGAACTCCTTACACACTTCTTCCTTAAATTTCTTCTGTCTTACAAGACATAACCCAGCGGTAAAACCCCGTTAAATATTTCATGGTGCGGGCGGAGGGACTTGAACCCCCACGGCTTGCGCCACCAGATCCTAAATCTGGCGTGTCTACCAATTTCACCACGCCCGCTAAGAACCAAGAATATGTTAACATAATTCCAGCTGCGGCGTGCCTTATAGCATAGTTATCAATAATAAAAAGTGAGACTTTAATTTTGAATCTCGCTGTACTGACACTTCAATCTTTACTTTCATCCAAGATTTCCCTTACCACAAACAGAATTCACAAAAAATAATTATAATTTTCCCGTTAAGATCTTAAAATATTTTAATAAATAAAATTAAGTTCCTTCATATAACTCCATTAAAACATTGGGAATCAATTCAGGAATGTCACTTGCAATTAATCCCATGCCAAAACCTGCCGCTGCTTTTCCATGTAGCCAAACTGCGGCAGCTGCGGAAAGAAAGGGGTCCATGCCTTGCGCCAACAAACCCGCAATAAGACCAGATAAGACATCCCCGGCTCCCGCTGTCGCCAAGTTAGCAGGCGCATTGTTGTTAATGATTGTTTCAGCATTAGGGTTAGCGATAACGGTGTCATAGCCCTTTAATAAAATTACAGCATCAGACACCTCTGCTGCCGTCCGGCATCTTCCGAGTTTATCACCTTTACCTTTAAATAGCCTTGAAAACTCTCCTTCATGGGGTGTAAGAACAAGTGTACACGCTTTTTCCGCACCTATAAGGTCGGCTCGACAATCTTTAAAAACAGTTAGGGCGTCCGCATCCAAAACTACAGGTTTTTCATGGCCCAATGCTTTTCGCACAACGTCTTTAGTAGTTTGGTTCAATCCGCAACCGGGGCCGATTAATATTGAAGTGAAGCGTTCATCTTCAAATAAATTAAAAATATCATTACAGTTTTTGTATGGCTTAATTATAAATGACGGATCGTCACTTGCGTACAAAGCCAATGCTTCTAAGGGTACGGCAATTGTTACGAGGCCGCTGCCAATACGGGCCGCCGACTTAGCCGCTAGTCTACACGCTCCCGTCATGGGTGATCCACCGACGATAAGAGTGCTACCCCTTTTAAATTTATGATCATCAGAAACTGGACGAGGTATTTGCTTCAACCAATGTTTCGGACTATTTTCAAAAATAGTTGTTTCAATTGTTTTTAAAAACGCTGTATCAATACCAATATCAGCTATTGATATCTCCCCAGATAAGTCTCGTCCAGGATTAAGTAAGTGACCAGGCTTCTTTCTAAAAAATGTAACCGTCAGATCACAACGTGGGGCGATACCCAATACTTCCCCTGTATTACTATCAACTCCGCTAGGAATGTCTACGGCAACACAATTCAATTTTCGTTTATTTATTTCTTCAATAATTCTTGCGGCATCACCACCAATTGCCCGTTTTAAGCCAACGCCAAACATGGCATCAATTACTAGTTTACTGTTATCGAAACAATCAAAATTAAAATTTTCGACCTCCCCGGACCAATGCTTTGCCTTTTCAGACGCATTGTCGGACAGTGAACCCAACTCTCCTAGTAAAATCAGTCTAGTCGGCCATCCTCTTTCCTTCAGAAGGCGGGCAATAACAAAGCCATCTCCACCATTATTTCCATTGCCACAAAATACTGTTATTGGTTGGCACTTAAACCTCTTAGTGATCTCCACAACAACCGCACGTCCTGCATTCTCCATCAACGCACCCCCAGAGATACCATTTTTTATAGCCGCTGCATCGACAGTATACATCTGCTCTTTTGTCAGGAGTTCACTACCTTCAATTGAGGTTTTTAAAGTCATGGACATTTTACTTTTGATTATCCCTTTATAATTTTTTCTTAATTAACAGAGTAAGTAATTTTGTATTTATTTCCTGCAACTGGATACAGCTTTACTTGACCAATAGTACTGGATAAACCCACTATCAGAAAAATTATTTCCAGGAGGATATTATGACCGGTGAAGTATATAAGAATATCAAATTTAATATAGAAGGCGGTGTCGCGCACATGATATTGGCACGCCACGATATTCGTAACGCTTACTCTGAGCGCGACTTCACTGATGAAATTTTAGACGTGCTATCTAAGGTACAAATTCACCCTGATGTAAGGGTCTTCGTTATGTCTGCTGAAGGGACGGCCTTCTCTGCGGGTGGAAATATTAAAGATATGAAAGATAAAAAGGGAATATTCGGAGGTGGAACGGCTGGTGTGCGCCGAGGTTATATCGAAGGTATACAACGGATTCCCAAGTCTCTATATGCTTTAGATATTCCATCAATTTCTGCGGTGCAGGGCCCTGCCATTGGAGCTGGGTGTGACTTAGCTTTATACTGCGACATCACAATTTGTTCTACAGCAGCAAAATTTGGAGAAACATTTATCAATGTTGGTATTATTCCGGGTGACGGCGGAGCTTGGATCCTGCCAAGAAGGGTAGGGCTTCAGCGAGCAGCAGAGTTAACTTTTACTGGCAGGGTCGTCGACGGCAAAGAGGCAACCGAAATTGGTTTAGCTCTGGAATGCGTGCAACCAGAAGAACTGATGGACCGTACTTTAGAACTCGCAAACACGATAGCCTCGCGTCCACCAATCACCGCTCGAATGCTAAAAACACTTTTTCGACAGTCTTTAGGCGCTAGCCTACCCGACTTCCTTGATAATTGCGCATCAATTCAAGCTATTTGTCACTCTACCGATGATCACCTTGAGGCTGTCACTAGCATGCTAGAAAAAAGAGATCCAACCTTCAGAGGAAAATAAATCGTTCCTTAAGCAACCTCGGCTGCACTTTGGGTTGGTATGTTTTCGAGATGCGTAATTACCTCTTCAAGCTTCATTACATCAGCATATTTGTGATGCATATCGAATAGGCTGACCTTGTGAATAATCTCCGAACGGTCAAATACACATTCTTCAACGACTGATACGTGCAAACCATACATGTGTGCCTCTAGTACACTTGCGCGCACGCATCCTGAAGTACTTTCGCCACAAATAATGAGGCTGTCGATTCGTCTCTGGTTAAGATGGGCTATCAACGGTGTTCCAAAAAAGGCGCTCGGCCGCTCCTTTCGAAAGACAACATCCTCTGGTTCTGGCGTAAATGCATCATGAATCTCGCAATCTTCGGCTGTTGTTTTCAGGTGCACTCGTTTTGTGGAGTTCACCCTATGGGGGTTAAATTGAGCTGTAACGTAATAAACGGGTAAACCTGCCGCACGGGTTGCGGAAAACAATCTTTTAGTTGGTTCAATTGCATTGTGAGCATATATGCCGCAACTGTTTGGGAATTCTGCATCAAGCTCGTGCGGTAATTCTGCACCACCTTTGTAAACTAGATTATACAAATCGATACATAATAAAGCGGGATTTTTGCCAATAAATGTTTCCCTAGCATAAGGAGAATAGGTTTGCATATCCTCCGATGGTATTACGTCCGCCCAACAATGATTTTCAAACGCTTCAGGTTTCGCCATCGCATATCCCCTGTTAAAAAAAATGTTATTCTCTCTTTTCTTATTGTGGGACAAAATTAAACACGATGCAACGTAACCACAGAAATTCATAGAAAGTAGCAGGACCGAATAAATGCCAAAATTTTTATTTACGTTTATTCTCTAGGTTTTTATTTTTTTACCGACTAATTGATGAATGATCAATTTCGGAGTGTCGTAAAATATAGAGGACCATGAAAAAAATCATAACGGTCGCAATAACCGCGATTGTATAAAATGCGTACTGAAGACCCAGCCAGTCTGCCAAAGCCCCCATTGCAATTGGCGTCCCAATTGATGTAATTCGATTAGCTGTTGCCCTGAGGCCAATTGCCTTTCCCTGTTCGTCTGACTTTGTTGTTGCTAAAATCAAAGAAATTACAAGCGGTTGCTGTATACCATGAAAAACAGCTCGAACGGCCAGTACAACCCCAAAAGCCGTAAAAACAAAAAAAATTGATGATAATTCTTTGAAAGTCTCAAAAGAACTAAACGGAGATAGAAGCGATATTATAGCACCGATAAAGAAATCCGAACCAACTAAGGGAGTGAGACAAATCATCATTATCGATACCCAAACTACTACCAAGAACAGCCAATACGGTGAAAAATATCGTGCAATTTTTGGCATTAAAAGCGAACCGCAAGCCGCTGAAACCGAAAAAATAGCAATTAAAAGGCCGATGAGGGTCCCGGTTATTCCCGATTGTTCCAGCCAGACGACGTAAAATGTACTTTGAACGTAATTACCCACATGGGGCATGGTCCCAATCATTACAGTTGCCGCGACTGCCGGGATTGCCATCAATTTGAAAGCGCTTATGTAATCTGAAGGATTTGGCAAAATATCACGCCAGGTAACCAAACTTTCGCCAACACTAGTTGATCGCGCGCGCGCCTCATTATTATCCATCACCCCATGAGTGCGTGGTAAAACTATTGCACATATTAAAAACCCGCAATTCCAGAAACTCATTAACCCGAAGGCGGCCCAGTCTCCCAAACGATCCCAAGCCACTCCAACCATAATTGGGGCGATGACATGTCCAACGCGAATAATAGCGCTAAGCCTCCCCGTGTACTTTGTTTGACCCTTCATATGTTGCCCTATGAGGGTTTGAGCGCCAAGCCAACCCATGGAATCGGCCATTCCGGCCAACATTTGACTAATTAAAAGTAACCATATCCAATCCATCCTTGGCGCGATGGGATACAGCAAGGGCGCAATTACACCTACTGTTCCAAAAAATATCATGACGCGCCGGCCGCCTATACGATCCATAAGAGCGCCCGCGTGTATTGAAAAAAAGAGTGACAAAACTGGACGACAACCAAGGATTATACCCGCCCAAAGATATGATAGTCCTAATGAAGCCACGAAAACAGGAACAGTAACGACCATCATGTAATAAACCGAGGTACAGAAAAGCCCAATACCATAAACCGGAGCCTGTATCCTAAAAGGTACCCGGCTTTCACATGATGTTGCGCTGTTATCTGGCATTTTTAAAATTATCCCAAGACCCGGTTGATTGCCTTATTACTTTCAGGCAACAGTATTTTTAAAATATCATAATAGATCTGCACAATATGGGCTACTGAGCCGAAAATTTATATAAAAGTCGAATTTCCCCCTACCAAATCCCTTCTTTTCCATTACATTAAAACTAGGTGATTAATCATTGAGAGATTATAAATGGGTGAGTACGCGCTAGGGCAGCCAATTCCCCGCTCCGAAGACCCGAGGCTTCTGAGTGGCGGGGGTCGGTACGTCGACGATACGCAACTTCCTAATACTGCTCATGCGTCAATCCTTCGGTCACCCTTTGCCCACGCAAAGATTAGAAGTATCAATACAAATAAAGCCAAGGCAGCTCCAGGAATACTCCTTGTCCTCACGGGAGAGGATTGGATTAAGTCCGGATGGGGTGACTTACCTGTAGCCTCAGGAAGAAAAAGGCCGGATGGGACAGCGATGTTTGTACCCCCGATGAAACCTATTGTTGTCGATAATCGTGTTAGGCGTGTGGGCGATTATATTGCAATGGTCGTTGCTGAAACAGAGAACCAAGCTAAAGATGCCTGCGAAATGATAGAAATTGACTATGAAGTCCTTCCATCTGTCACCTCAGGCAAGGCTGCGCTGCTGGAGGGTGCGCCTGCCGTTTACGATGCCTGCCCCGATAATATCTGTTTTCAGCATGAGGTTGGAGATAAAGAAGCAGTTGAAACCGCGTTCTCAAGGGCTGATCATGTTGTCAAAAAAAAGTTGGATATCACACGAGTAATGGCATCTACAATGGAGCCGCGCGGTTGCACTGGTTACTACAACAGTTTTGATGATAGCTATACACTTTACACTACACTTCAGGGCGTACACCCCTATCGTGCAACGCTAGCACAACGAATTCTAAAAGTGCCCGAAAGCAAAGTGCGCGTAATTGCTCAGGATGTTGGCGGTAGCTTTGGCATGAAGTCACCAATTTATTCAGAAAATCCATTATGTCTTTTAGCATCTCGAATTTTAAACCAACCTGTAAAGTGGCTTGCTGACCGCAGCGAGGCGTTTCTTTCTGACTACGGGGGTCGCGACAATTTTTGGGAAGCAGAGCTTGCTCTAGACAAGAACGGTAAATTCCTTGGGCTCCGAGCCAGCAGCATAGCTAATCTTGGTGCCTACATCGGCGGAGCCACACCAAACCCTGCTGTCAACAACCTTGGAACAATTGCAGGAGTGTACACAACACCCGCTATTTTCATTTCTGTTACTGGCGTTCTTTCAAATACAAACACAATGACCCCCTATCGGGGCGCAGGACGTCCGGAAGCCGCATACATTATAGAGCGCATGATTGATCTTGCCGCTGTTGAACTGGGTTTTGAACCAACAGAACTCAGAAGAATAAATACCATTTCGCCAGCATCCATGCCCTTCAGAACTGGACTTACCTTCACGTATGACTCCGGAGAATTTGAAAAGAATATGGATTTGGCTTTGGAAATGTCGGACTATCAAAACTTTGAAAATCGGCGCCAAAAAGCTAAACAAAAAGGAAAATTACGTGGAATAGGAATATCAAATACAATAGAACGAGCAGCCGCCCCCGGTATTGAAGCCGCTGAAATTAGAGTGGATCGCTCAGGAACTGTAACCATACTTTCCGGCTCATGCACCCAAGGGCAAGGGCATGAGACCGTCTACAAACAAATTGTTTGCGACAAACTAGGACTACGTCCCGAGGACGTAAATTATATATGGGGAGATACCGACAAGGTTGCATTTGGGCACGGTGCCGGGGGCTCAAGATCCGCCACCCTAGGGGGGTCGGCGGTCCTAATGGCAACTGATAAAATAATAGAAAAAGCCAAAATAGTGGCCGCATATCAACTTGAAGCAGCAGTTGAAGATATAGATTTTAAAGAGGGTATCTTTTCTGTTACAGGAACTGACAAAACAATTAATTTTAGTGCTATTGCAAAGGCAGCCGTTTCACCCAAACAAATTCCCGAAACTATGGAACCAGGTCTAAACGAGCATGCAACATACACCGCCAATATGATGAACTATCCCAATGGATGTCATGTTTGTGAGGTGGAAGTTGATCCCGAAACTGGCGTCACAGAGATCGTCAACTATAATGTTGTGGATGATGTTGGCACGGTCATGAACCCACTGCTGTTAAGTGGGCAAATACAGGGAGGAATTGCCCAGGGTATTGGCCAGGCTCTACAGGAGAAAATTGTTTATGACAATGACGGTCAGCTAATTACCGGATCTTTCATGGATTACGCAATGCCGAGAGCAGAAGACATGAGTTTCATGGAGGTAAAAGCAAACCCAGTGCCAACGAAAACAAACCCGCTCGGAGTAAAAGGCGCCGGCGAAGCAGGAAATGTGGGAGGCTTAGCAGCCGTTATGAATGCCGTAATTAACGCACTAAAGCCCATTGGTGTAGATCACGTAGACATGCCCCTCTCTCCAGAACGACTCTGGAAATCCATTCAAAGTCAACAGGGAGATTAAGAAACTGCCATTAACAGGTTTAGACGGCTGGAATCTTCATTCATATCAGTTCCACGGTTAAGGGATTATAGGAGTAAAGCCAGGCATTGCGATCTTTTCCTTCGTTTCTATTAGCAAAAGCCTGCCGAATTTCAGAGACACTATTTAAATGAAAAAGTTTTTTGTTAGCGTCAGAAGCTTCCACAACTCGAGCAGTCCGATCTATTCTATTACGCTCATAGAGTTTCAAGGCATCCAAAACCAATTTTTCTTTTTTTAGTGCACGCATCAATACGGCGCCATCTTCCATTGCCATCGCGGCACCCTGGGCCAAGTAAGGAAGAGTCGCGTGAGCAGCATCACCAAGAATTGTAACCCGACTAGTGCTCCAAAACTCTAAACGAGGTCGTTTAAACATGGACCAGCGATAGCATGCATCGCGATCAACTGTATCAATTATTGTTTGCACTTTTTTATTCCAACCGTCAAAGTCCGCCTTAAACCGCTCCCAAGGAAATTTTGCAGTCCAACTCTCATTCGGCTCATCTTTCGTCTCAACGGCACCGACAAAATTCAAAATATCTCCACTACGAATATAATAACAGACTGCGTGTCTCCCGGGCCCCATCCAAACCGACATCACTTCATCTATAAAATTGCGAGGGAGGTCACTTGTTGCAACAGTAACACGCCACGCTGCATCACCGGTGTAGACTGCTTGAACAGGTCCACAAACTTGGTCTCTTATGCGTGACTTTACCCCGTCCGCCCCAATGACCAAGTCACCAATTTCAAATGTTCCATCATCGAATAAGATGTTCACTCCATCATTTGACTCAATGAAACCGACCGATCTCTTTTTGAGATAAATACAATCAGTATCCAGTTCTTTTACTCGATTGACTAAAATTTTATGGAGATCTGCCCGGTGAACTTGGTTATAGGGTGCCTTGTGAAGGGCGAGGTGTTCATCAGCAAGAGAAAATTCTTGTATAACTTCGGCAGTATCAAACAACCGAAACACATAAGCTCCGGGTCTTACAGAAATTGCGGAAACTTCTTCTCCAATCCCAATATGGTTCAAAACATGCATGGCATTGGCACTTAATTGTATTCCTGCCCCAATTTCTCCAAGCGTGGGAGCCTGTTCAAAAATCATAACCTCATGACCTTCTTGGAGAAGACATGCTGCCGCGGACAATCCCCCTAAACCTGCTCCCGCAATCAGAATTTTCATAATTTTCTATCGTGTTTTTCTTGTTATTTGAACCAACGTTTAATTTCTCGCTTAGTAAATGAATAAGTTATTGTTTTTTGTTCACCTTTCTCTTCTGCCGCCTTTTAGGTTTACGTGCTGCAGATGCCCTCGGTTTTCCTCCCTTTGCAGTGGTCTTACCGTCTGCCGCACCCACGTATGGTGAAAAAACCGGTCTGTAGGCCTTTTCATCGATGAACTGTCTTATACCCTCAGCATAAGCATCGTGACCCCGGACAGCGTCTCGAGCTTTTATTTCTGCACCTTTTGCGGCCAAGTAATCAGCAGAAGCGCGCCAAGACATGTCTTGCGTGGCGCGAATCGCGTGTTTGGTACCGCGAAGAACATTTGGATTTTTTTCCAACAATTCCTTAGCTAACTTTACAGTTTCCCTACGAAGATTTGTCTTTGGAACTGAATAGTTAACCATACCCATTTTCGCTGCCTCTTTTCCGTTAAAGGTCCTACCGGTGCAGGCATAGAACATGGCGTCACGCTGATTAAACAAGTCTGTAACCATTTTGGAAACCATGCCTCCCGGAAGAATACCCCAGTTAATTTCAGACAAGCAGAAGATAGCGTCATCGGCTGCAATGGCAAAATCAGAGCAAATACACTGTGTAAAAGCTCCACCAACACAAAACCCATTTACCATAGAAATGGTTGGCTTGTTGTACATCCAAAGCTTCTCATTGCGCCACTTACTATTATTGTAGGCAGCGGCCTTCAAATCCGGTCGACCGTCGGTTTCTCTGAAAAACACCTTTAAATCTTGTCCAGCACTAAATGAAACCCCTTCGCCCGTTAAAATTACAAGTTTTGTATCTCGATCTGTTTCGAGGCGATCTAAAATTTCCACCATTTCAGCATGAAAGGTTGGGCTCATCGAATTTCTTTTTTCTGGGCGATTAAAAATAACCCAGGTGATTCCGTCATTTTGTTGGTTAACTTTCACACAGCTGAATTTTTTTTTTAGCATTGGTTTCCTCCCTGACCAATTAATAAATGTAAAGTCTAAATATCTGATTTAGTTGAGTCTATTAGTTCCCAAGATATTACTTTATTGTCGAAATCTTTAAGGTAAACTCATTCAAACCATGTTTGATTAATTATCAGTTGTAACGTGTTCCTTAGATTAACAAATTTATTTTCCCTCTACAGCCTTGCTCCTGCCATTACCTTTCGGCATTATTGTTTGTATACAAACAAGTTTAAATTTAGAAAGTATTCTTTATGGGTCATATAGTAGGAGTGGATGTCGGAGGTACCTTTACCGATTTAATCGTACTGAATGAATTAACCGGGTCAGTAAATATTGCAAAGGTACCCTCTACACCAGAAAATCAAGCATTCGGCGTACTTTCCGCTATAAACGAAGGGAACACTCCACTAACAGATATAGACTCCATAATTCATGGCACCACCGTCACCACCAACGCCTTACTAGAGCGTAAAATTTCCAATTGTGGGCTCATTACAACACGAGGCTTTCGAGACTCTTTGGAACTCGGCCGTCGAACCCGGCCTAATCCGTATGGACTTATAGGCAATTTCGAATGCCTGATACCTCGGGAAAAACGGTTGGAAACTACAGAAAGAATGAACGCCGATGGTGAAATTATTACACCTCTCGACGAAGACGAAGTTCGAGTTGCCGCCAAGTTATTACTCGAAATGGGAGTGGAATCGGTAGTAATTCATTTTCTTCATTCATACCTAAACAACAGTCATGAACGCCGAGCAGAAGAGATCGTAAGTGAGATCTGGCCAAACAACTTCATAACATGTGGCAGCGCTGTTATGGCAGAATACCGAGAATATGAACGTGGAACTACTGGGATGATCAACGCCTCGATTCAGCCGGTTCTAGATCGCTATATTCAACGCCTCAGGGATGAGTTGAAGAATAAGGGTTATGGTCATGACTTGCTGGTCATGCAAGGTAATGGTGGTACTATTTCATCAAAGATAATTTCGAAAATGGCCGTCAATACAGTAATGTCAGGGCCCGCCTCAGGCGTGATAGCCGCTGCATATACGGCTACTGTATCCGGCTACCCCAACGTAATTACATGTGATATGGGGGGTACTTCTTGTGACGTCGGACTAATTAAAGAGGGGGTACCCCAAGTTTCGACCGAACTGGAAATAGAATATGCAATGCCCATCCATGTGCCAATGGTTGACGTTCGTACCATTGGAGCGGGCGGTGGATCAATCGCTCAAATTTCAGCCGCAGGAATTTTAGAAGTTGGCCCCGAGAGCGCTGGTGCAGTTCCTGGTCCTATTTGCTATGGTCGAGGCGGAAGAAATCCAACAATCACTGATGCAAACATGGTGATGGGCAGACTAAACCCAGCGATGATGGTCTCCTCGGAGGTTTCCATTGAAGATGTGGCGTCTATACTTGACGAAAAAATTGCTAAGCCCCTAAACTTGTCAACTGCGGACGAAGCAGCAGCCGCTATCATTCATATAGCTAATAATAAAATGGCGGGCGCGCTTCGCCTTGTTTCGCTTGCTCGAGGGCATGATCCCCGGGATTTTGTTCTGTTTCCCTTCGGTGGTGCTGGCCCACTTCATGCCTCTGCATTGGCGCGTGAACTAGGGTTACCAAAAGTTCTAATTCCAGCTAGACCAGGTATTACAAACGCTGTCGGGTGCACTGTTGCAGATGTACGCCATGATTACGTGAATACTATCAACTCTCCCCTTCCCCAAGTCGATATGAAAGAAATCAAGACCGTTTTCCGCAATCAAGAGAAAAGCGGACGAGAAACTATAGAATTTGAAGGAATAGCCATCGAAAAAATTATCGTGCAACATGATGTCGACATGCAGTTTCAAGGGCAAACGCATATACTTACTGTACCCGTCGACACCGCCGATGTAACGCGTGAAGAATTACATAAAATTTTTGCCAAAGCTTACTGGAATCGTTTTGCAGTTGAATTGGAAGAAATCCGCCCAGTAGTCGTCAACCTTCATACAGCCGTCATAGGCAAACGAAAGTCAATAGACCTTATAGACCTCATTGACGATAAAGCTAGGAAGACAAGTGTCAATGCGGCAAAAGTTGGAATGCGTAGCGTTTGGTTTGAGGGTGGTCGAGCAGAAACACCAATTTATCAACGCGAGGCCCTACCACTCAATGCTAAGTTAAAGGGGCCGGCCATTCTTGAACAAAGTGATACGACCTTAGTCGTTGAACCTAAGGACACTCTTGAGGTCGACGGTTTTGGCAACATAATTATGAGTGTTGGGTAGCGACCATGGGAATCAGTACACTAGATCCAGTTACCTTAGCGGTAATTCAGTCTGGCTTGCAGCAGGTGTGCAACGAGATGGACCTTGCCTTTGTGCGATCAGCTTTCAGCCCCGTAATTTCAGAGGCTTTGGACCGTTCCGATGGAATTTACCATCCTGAAACCGGTGATTTGATTAGCCAAGGAGAACTTGGACTTCCAGTATTCGTTGGTACAATGCAATTTGGAACCAAATGCGTCATAGAACGGGCGGAGGATGTCAAACCCGGTGACGTCTATATCGTCAATGATCCCTATCTCGGCGGTACACATCTCATGGATGTTCGTTTTGTCAAACCATTTTTTTACAAGGGAGAGCTATTTGCGTGGTTAGCAAACACCGGTCATTGGCCCGATACAGGAGGGTCTGTACCCGGAGGATTTTCAGCCAGTGCTACTGAAGTGGAACAAGAAGGCCTCAGGCTTCCGCCGGTTAAGCTTTACAAAGAAGGTATAATGAACCAAGAAATTCTGTCCATCATTTTATCAAATATCCGGTTAGCCGACCAGCGGATCGGTGATATCAAGGCCCAAGCAGCTGCGCTCACCGTTGGGGAGCGACGTTTCGAAGAGTTATTAAAACGCTATACACCTATTACAGTAAAAAAAGCCATTGTAGAGCTGCGAGACCGAGCAGCGCAGCAGATGCGAACTTGTATCAACGAAATTCCTGATGGTGATTATCACGGAATCGCATATATCGATTCTGATGGGGTAGTGAATGAGCCGTTAAAGATCGATATGAAAATTCGTTGCGAGGGTACCGAACTTCATTTTGATATGTCTGGTTCCAGTCCTCCCTGTTTAGGACCTATGAACTCAGTTATTGCTACCACGCGTTCTTCCATTTACTTGGCAATAAAACATATTTTTCCGGAGGTCCCAATAAATGCTGGGACTTTTGATCCGCTCCATATCAAAGATCCAAAGGGAACATTTCTTTTTGCAGAATATCCACGCCCTGTTTCTGGTTGCGCCGCGGAGGTTAGCCAACGCATCGCCGAAGCCGTATTTATCACCCTTGTTGACGCCATCCCCGAAAAACTGTTTGCTGCACCTGCTGGCACTAGTGGGAATTTTTGTATTGGCGGCTCAGACCCCAAACGAGGACGGCCTTACGTAATGTATGTAATTTCTGGTGGCGGATACGGTGGGAGTAATGAAGGTGATGGAATATCCAACGGTTGTTCTACTATCGGAATTTCCAAAACCACCCCAATAGAAGTAATGGAACAATATTATCCTGTCATATTTGAAGAATTTTCTTTGAATGAAGGCTCTGGCGGCGCTGGTCGGATGCGCGGTGGGTTTGGAGTAAATTATAAAATTCGGCTATGTGATGGCGAGGCACGGGCGTCCATGGTAATGGATCACGGACGCACCGGTCCAAAAGGTGCACTTGGTGGAAATGATGGTGGCCTAAACATGGTCGTAGTAAATAAAAATGGGGTGGAATATATTCCACCCCACCTCTCTAAGGACCAGGACATAAAAATACAGCCTGGAGATACCGTCAGGGTTTCTACTCCTGGTGGAGGAGGCTTCGGCAATCCGTTTGATCGAGATCCACAACTTGTGGAACGCGATGTTAAACGAGGATATTATGATCAAGATCAAGCAAGACAACTGTTTGGTGTTGTTATAGGCTCGACTGGCCTAGTCGACCTTAAAGCGACGACCGAATTACGCTCTTTATCAGTTAAGTGATTAAAATTATTGGGGCGAGTGATGGGATTTGAACCCACGACCCCTGGAATCACAATCCAGTGCTCTAACCAACTGAGCTACACCCGCCATTTTCTATGGATTTTTCTAGACTGCACGAATAGACGCGTCAACCACTGAAATGCTTCTCTAAACTATTCAATGCTTTGTTAAGTGTCTCCTCCTCCTTGCAGAAACAAAAACGAATGAAATGGTCTACACTTTCTCCTTGATAAAATGCACTTACTGGAATAGCGGCAACATTTGCTTCAATCGTAATATGCCGGCAAAATTCTTCATCGTTACCATTAAAAGCGAGGGAGCTAAAATCCGCAGTAATAAAATAACTCCCGTTGCAGGGCATAGTTTTAAAACCAATTTTTTCTAATCCATTTGCCAGAAGATTACGACTTCTCTCAAGGTCACTTGATAACTTTTGGAAATATTCTTGGTTCTTGGAAAGCCCGTAGGCAACTGCCGCCTGAAGATTTGGAGGTGTTGTAAAGGTTATAAATTGATGTGCCTTAGAAATAGTTGTTAACAATTTTGAATCTGCTGTTATATACCCCACTTTCCAACCCGTAAGAGAGAAAGTCTTTCCCGCGGAACCAATCCGAACACACCTTTCCCGCATACCCGGTAATGTCATTAAAGGTATATGTTCACAACCACTAAAGGTTAAATGCTCGTAAACCTCATCACAAATGGCATAGGCATCAAATTTTAATAATAAAGCCGCTATCAGACTTAATTCATCCCTTGTAAAAACTTTTGAACACGGATTCATAGGCGTATTTAACAAAATTAACTTAGTTTTATCACTGAATGCCTCTTCTAATTCACCCTCAAATATCGACCAACTCGGTGGTTCTAATCTGACAAATTTAGGAATACCGCCAGCAAGACGAACAATAGGCAAGTATGAATCATATAGAGGTTCAAACAGGACAACTTCGTCTCCTGGTTCTATTAGGGCAAAAAGGCTCGACGCTAGAGCTTCCGTTCCTCCTGACGTGACCATGACTTCTGTATAAGGATCAACATCAAGACCATAAAACTTCTTATTAATTTTGGCTACTGCTTCACGAAGTAAAGGAATACCCATCATTGAGGGGTATTGATTTAACCCATTTCTCAGATATTCAGTGGCGGCTTCAACGACGTCAGGGGGCCCATTTCCATCCGGAAAACCTTGACCTAAATTTATGGCGTTATTCTCTTGGGCTAGACGAGACATAACTTCAAAAATCGTAGTTCCATGGGAAGACAATACATTATTAAAATTTTTCAAATTATTTTCCTTTTTACCTCCATTGATTTTTCAATGTTAACATCTCAATAAAACAAAAACACAATCGATCTCCTGCTAAACAATATTGTTACTTTTTTTGGCATTGTGCTTATTTAATAGGCAAATATTTAATTATCTTTTTTTAATAGCTAACTTTTATCCGACAAAACAACAACTTAAAAACGAGAGTACTTGGCATGGTTTTTGCATTATAGTTAGTTAAAGCTAAAATATCACTGCGCATAACGTTATTAAAAATTTAGGATATTTAAATGAAAAAGATTGAGGCCATTATAAAGCCTTTTAAGCTAGATGAAGTTAAAGAATCTCTCCACGATGTCGGAGTAAAGGGTTTAACAGTTGTGGAAGCAAAAGGCTTTGGACGTCAGAAGGGTCATACAGAACTCTATAGAGGCGCCGAATATGTTGTTGATTTCCTACCAAAGGTAAAGGTCGAGGTAGTTGTAGATGACGAAATGCTAGAACGTTGCGTTGAAGCTATACAGCAGGCCGCCCATACAGGTCGCATTGGAGATGGTAAAATATTCGTTTCCACTTTAGATGAGGCGATAAGAATTAGGACTAACGAAAAAGGCAATGAGGCGATTTAAGTTAATTGATTTTAAGATCAATAATCCTGAAGACTTTAAGGAAAAGGAATAGAAAAAACGATGACTGACAGAAAAACTGTATTGGAAATGATTGAGCAAAACGACGTTCAATATGTAGACCTCCGTTTTACTGACCCCAGGGGAAAATGGCAGCATACAGCACAGCATGTGAAAACAATAAATGACGATTTTTTTGAAAATGGAATTATGTTTGATGGATCATCCATAGCTGGATGGAAATCAATTAATGAATCGGACATGACACTAATGCCTGATTGTTCAACTGCTGTAATGGATCCCTTCACTGCACAACCGCAAATGATAATCTTCTGTGACGTCCACGAGCCCTCGACTGGACAACCTTACGGTCGCTGTCCCCGTTCTGTAGCCAAGAAGGCTTTAGCTCATATGGGAGCTGCTGGTATTGGTGACACAGCATACTTTGGACCTGAAGCTGAATTTTTCGTGTTTGACGATGTCAGATTTGAAGCCTCCATGGATCGTTCTTTTTTTGAAGTTGATAGCGACGAAGGCCCATATAACTCTGGTGAACCTATGGAAGGTGGTAATGCCGGCCATCGGCCCTCTATAAAAGGAGGATATTTCCCCGTTCCTCCAGTCGATTCCGGTACAGACTTAAGAGCCGAAATGGCTACCACAATGATTCAAATGGGGCTTGATATGGAGAAGCACCATCATGAGGTCGCTCCCAGTCAACATGAATTGGGTTTAAAATTTAATACCCTAATTGGATCAGCTGACGGTATGCAGATATATAAATATTGTGTCCATATGGTAGCGCACCAATATGGTAAGTCTGCTACCTTTATGCCTAAGCCGATTGCTGGCGATAATGGGTCGGGAATGCATACTCATCAATCCATATGGAAAGATGGAAAGCCTCTGTTCGCCGGCTCTGGATATGCTGACCTTTCCGAAACAGCACTACATTACATTGGCGGGATAATCAAACACGCTAGGGCTATCAACTGTTTCTCCAATGCCTCAACGAATAGTTACAAACGTTTAATACCTGGATTTGAAGCTCCAGTTCTACTTGCATATTCGGCTCGCAATCGATCTGCCTCATGTCGTATTCCATATTCTAACAGTCCAAATGGTAAAAGAGTAGAGGTTCGATTTCCTGACTCAACTGCTAATCCTTATCTGGCTTTTACGGCAATGCTAATGGCTGGTTTAGATGGTATTGAAAATAAAATTAATCCTGGAGATCCGATGGACAAAGATCTATACGACCTTCCTCCTGATGAACTCGAAGGCGTTCCAACAGTAGCAGGCTCACTTCGTCAAGCGATGGAGAGCCTTGATGAAGATCGTGACTTTTTGAAACGAGGTGAAGTGATGTCTGATGACATGATTGATGGTTATCTTCAGCTAAAAGAAGAGGAGGTTCTCACGTTTGAACAAGCGCCACACCCTGTTGAGTATGAGATGTATTATAGCGTTTAAAAAATCGACTTTACCTTGTTCTCAAACCTATTTGGAATGGAGAAAAGGTAAATATTACATTTCAATAAAGCCCTATTCTTAAACCGAAATTGTCGGTTTTCGGAGCTTATTCTGAATTTCCGACCACGTAAAATGATTACCGCACGAGATATAAACTCGAATGGAACATTATTTGGTGAGGTGCTGCCTAAAATGGATTGACA
>CEUN01117085.1_pt1 | contig 24101 bp, 21 predicted proteins | sample 361501 | NCBI WGS metagenome assembly CEUN01 (sample SAMEA2622801, study PRJEB7988) | marine metagenome | biome: marine biome (ENVO:00000447); feature: marine epipelagic mixed layer (ENVO:xxxxxxxxx); material: "saline water (ENVO:00002010), including plankton (ENVO:xxxxxxxx)" | depth 120 m | reverse complement strand
CGGCATTGGTGTTGACAATATTGACGTCCCCGCAGCGACCGCAAAGGGCGTCGTGGTCATGAACGCACCCTTCGGCAACTCGATCACAACCGCCGAACACGCCATCGCCATGATGCTGGCGCTGGCCCGTCACATACCCCAAGCCGACCATTCGACTCAGGGAGGAAAATGGGAGAAGTCCCGTTTTCTCGGAGTGGAGGTTGCGGGAAAGATCCTTGGAGTCGTGGGGTGCGGGAATGTGGGTGCAATTGTCGCCGATCGCGCGCAAGGATTGAAAATGAAAGTCCTGGCGTACGATCCCTATCTCTCCGCCGAGCGCGCCATAGAGATCGGTGTGGAGAAATCAGAGTTGGAGGATCTCCTCGCCAGGGCGGATTTCGTATCGCTCCATGCTCCGCTGACCGATGCCACGCGGGGGGTGATCGATGCACGGGCGCTCGCCAAAATGAAGTCAGGGGCAAGGTTGATCAATTGCGCCCGTGGGGGATTGGTTGTCGAGGAAGCGTTAAGAGAAGCGCTGGAGAGTGGGCATCTGGCTGGTGCTGCCCTGGATGTGTTCGCTGAGGAGCCGGCGCGTAACAGTGCATTGTTTGGGTTGGAGAACATGATTGCCACACCTCACCTCGGTGCTTCGACTACGGAAGCACAGGAAAATGTGGCTGCCCAGATCGCCGAGCAGATGTCTGACTATCTGCTGGTAGGTGCCGTGAGCAATGCGCTGAACATGCCTGCGGTTTCCGCGGAAGATGCGCCCAAGCTACGGCCATACATGGCGCTTGCCAGCCAGTTGGGCCGATTGGTGGGGCAGATTGTCGAATCGGGATTGCGGACGGTCACCATCGAGTTTTCGGGCGCTGTGACCGCATTGAACACGCGGCCCCTCACGTCTATTGCTTTGGAAGGGCTCCTGGCCCAGCAACTGGATTCGGTCAATATGGTCAATGCGCCGCTGATTGCTCGCGAACGCAACATTGTCGTCCGCGAGGTCACGACCGAGATCGCCAGCAACTATCAGACGTTGCTTCGACTGATCGTCGAAACAGATGTCGGGATCCACGATGTTTCCGGCACGTTGTTTTCGGATCAAAACCCTCGTGTCGTGGAGATCGACGGTATCAAGGTTGAGGCCGAACTGGGACGGCACATGATTTACCTCAGCAATGAGGACAAACCTGGGATCATCGGCAGTCTCGGCACGACATTGGGCAACGCCGGCGTGAACATCGCGACGTTCCATTTGGGTCGGGCAAATCTCGGCGGAGATGCAATGGCCCTGATCCAGGTGGATGACGCTATCGAAGAAGGCGTGCTCTCCCATCTGCGGAATTTATCCCACGTCAAACAGGTCAGGGCCCTTCACTTTGAGTGAGTACATGAATTTGCACCAAGACAATGTGGCGCCGTAATGAGATTTCCGCGTTACACTCCGCAGCGCCATGAATGACACCCAACCAAGATCATTGTTGCCGAACGGTTTGCGCGACGCTCTGCCTCCCGAGGCTGGTGCGGAAGCACTCGCCATCGCGCGCTTGTTGGAAGTCTTCCACGCCAATGCATACGATCGGGTAGATCCGCCACTTGTGGAATTCGAACAAAGCCTGCTCGATGGCCCGGGACAGGTCGTTTCGCCGCAGACCTTCCGTCTCATGGATCCGGTATCGCAGCGCATGATGGGACTGCGCGCCGACATCACCCCACAAATCGCCAGAATTGCTGCGACGCGCCTCTCTCAGGCCCCTCGTCCGTTGCGACTGTCTTATGCCGGCCAGGTGCTGCGGGTGCGGGGGAATCAACTGCGCCCCGAACGCCAGTTCGCTCAGGTAGGGGTGGAATTGATCGGGGCTCCGGAACCAGACGCCGATGTTGAAGTGGTGGTTCTTGCGGCTGAATCTCTTTCCGCGATTGGCATTGAGGACGTCAGCATCGACCTCTCTCTTCCCACACTTGTTCCCATCGTTTGTCAGGACATCGGGCTGTCCGACAACGAAGCTTCGCGGGCGCGGATTGCTCTGGATCGCAAGGATCCGTCGGCGCTGTCGGGATTCGAGACCAGCACGCGTTCCCTGCTGACCGGCTTGCTGGAGGTTGCCGGTCCGGTGGATCAAGCGATTGCAGCATTGGATGGTTTGGCATTGTCCGAGCGCGCGAATGCCATGTGTTCTGGGTTGAAGGAGACGGTGCAGCGGGTGGCATCTGCGGCGCCCGGTCTGGGTCTGACGATTGATCCTGTCGAGTTCCGGGGAATGGAATACCAGACCGGAGTAAGCTTCACGATTTTCACGCCGCGCGTTCGGAGCGAGGTCGGTCGTGGCGGTCGCTATGAGCTTAATTCACAGGAATCAGCGACGGGATTCACGATGTTTATGGATGCTCTGGTCAGAGCCCTGCCCGAAGCGGATCGTGATGCACTTGTATTCATTCCGCATGGTGCGCCGCCCCAATCGGCCGCACGAATCCGTTCGGAAGGTTGGCGGACGCTTCAAGGCCTTTCGCCGGACGTCGACAATTCTGCCGAGGCACGTCGACTGAAATGCAGTCATGTGCTTCAGGATGACGAAATCGTCGACGTGAAATGAGACCAATTTTCCAATCCAGAATAGGCTGAAATATCGATGGCGCATGTGGCGGTGGTAGGTTCTCAATGGGGCGACGAAGGCAAGGGCAAGATCGTCGACTGGCTGAGTCAGCGTGCGGAGGTGGTCGTTCGCTTTCAGGGTGGACACAATGCCGGGCATACCCTGGTCATCGATGGCGTGAAATACAAACTGAGCCTGCTGCCGTCGGGCGTCGTGCAGAACAAGATTTCTATCATCGGAAACGGTGTCGTTATCGACCCGTGGGCGTTGCTTGAAGAGATTGATACGCTGGCTGATCAGGGTGTGCACGTGACGCCGGGCACGCTCAAGATCGCGGAAAATGCCAACCTTATTCTCCCCTTGCATCGAGAGCTGGATGTATTGAGGGAAGAGGCCAAGGGTGGTGTTGCTATCGGCACCACGCGTAGAGGAATCGGTCCATGCTATGAGGACAAGACTGGTCGTCGCGGTGTGCGGGTCTGCGATTTGACCGACCGGGAAGCACTTGAAAGCCGCGTCGACGCGTTACTGGCTCACCACGATGTTCTTCGAAAAGGATTTGGTGCAGAAGCGGTAGATCGGGCAAAGCTGCTGAGTCAACTGGCAGACGTTGCCGAGCGCATCAATCCATATGTTGATGTTGTGTGGCGTTTGCTGGACGAGGCGCGTCGCGGAGGAAAACGAATTCTTTTCGAAGGTGCTCAGGGCATCATGCTGGACGTTGACCACGGCACATATCCGTTTGTTACTTCGTCAAATACGGTTGCTGGCCAGGCCGCGACGGGTTCCGGTGCGGCCATCGGCGCCATCGACTACGTGCTGGGAATTGCCAAGGCTTACACGACCCGGGTGGGTGCGGGACCCTTCCCGACGGAGCTCGATGACGAGATCGGTCAGGGTCTCGGAGAACGCGGTCGGGAGTTTGGAACGGTGACGGGCCGTGCCCGGCGTTGTGGCTGGTTTGACTCCGTGATGGTTGGCCAGGCCGCAAAGGTGGGCGGCATAGACGGCATCGTATTGACCAAGCTGGATGTTCTAGATGGTCTCGAAGAGATCAAGGTTTGCACAGCGTACCGTTTGGGCAATGAGATATTGTCCCACCTTCCCTCCAGCGCCGCCAAACAGGCGGCGGTAGAGCCTGTTTACGAGACCATGGAAGGCTGGAGTGAAAGCACGCAAGGCGCGCGCAGCTGGACCGATCTGCCTGCGACGGCCGTCAAATACATCCGTCGGATTGAGGAATTGATCAGCGTTCCGGTCGCTCTCGTATCCACTAGCCCTGAACGGGATGACACGATTCTCGTGCGAGACCCGTTTGACGGTTAATGGATTTGGCTGCGGGGAGTCCGGCGTCCCACTGGTGTTTGAGGTCGCTCCGTCGCTCAGGCTTCTGCGCCGTCCTGGAACTCCTCCTCCTCTTCTTCTTCGGCACCTTCCGGCTGGCGCCATACGGCTTCGAAGACGGGGACCGGTTCAGCGACACCTTTGAATTCCCGGGTGCCGGCGTTTTCGAACTCGAGCGCTCGGCCCGCAGACAGTTCGCGCACGACTATTGATACCACGATTTGATTCGCCACGGAGTTTTGCGCCAGCCTCGCGGCGACCTGTACCGTGGTGCCGAAGATGTCGTCCCCTTCGATGATGGGTTTGCCAGCGTTGATGCAGATCTTGACGCGCAAGGGAATGTCGCCGTCATCGAGATTGTGCGAATGGAAGCCGCGCTGCATGGTGACCGCGGCGGCGACCGCATCAGCCGACGTATCGAACGCGGCCATGATTCCTTCGCCGGTGTGTTTGACCTCGTGGCCATTTTCGTCCCGGATCGCCTGACGGACGATCATGTCGTGGGCGCCCGCGACTCGGCGACCCACACCCTCGCCATGTTCTTCGGTGATGTCGCCCAGCCCCACCATGTAGGTGAACATCACCGCGATTGTGCCGCCGTCGGCCTTTTTCTTCTCCCGGCCGCTTGCCGGTGTTGCGAAATCCTCCAGGGCGTGAAGAAGGAAAATCCCGATATCGGTTTCCTTCTCCCAGTCGTCGCCGTCTCGAGGCGCTACCGGCGCCGTCTATGCAGCTTCCTCGCCTTCCTCGCCTTCCTCGCCTTCCGAATCACTGGCGGCAGACGCGGCTGCTTTGCGTTCATCCACCAGATAGGATTCCATCGCCTCGCGCCCCACGCGGAACATTTCGTTGTAGGACGGCTCCAGGAGATATTCGTCGTAATTTTCAACGAAGCTGCGTGCCTGTTCTGGCTTGCGGCCCATTGCAATGACGCAGGGTTCCAGGACCTTGGCCTGAACTGAGGCCGGCAATCCTCGTGTCTGGCACAGCACTTCAGCAGCTCCCGCGAAGTACAGGTGTCAGCCGAAGGTCATGAGCGGGTCGAGTTTGCCTGTCTTGGTCGGCAACTCAGCATCGTTGATGAACCGCAGGCAGAGTTCGAAGAACGTCACCATTGTTTCCCGCGCGCCAGTCAGCTTGCCTGCTGTCGCCTTGTCTAGTTTGGGTTCGGGAGGCTTCTCCTCTTCATCCTCTTCATCCTCTTCATCCTCTTCATCATCTTCGTCATCATCGTCTTCGTCGTCGAAATCGTCATCCTCCTCGTCCGACGCTGCAGCCCGTGAACGGGCTGGGGCAGCGCCCTGGCGGCTTCCCGTCCTGGCGCCTGTGCGACCGCCGCGGTGCGGCGACGGTTCAGCGCCCGAACTGTAGAAGATGGTCTGAAGGTCGCGACCTGTAATCAGTGTCGGTCCGATAACGAAGCTGAAGAGGAAAGAGACGACGATAATGACCTTCAGCGGAAGGTCGCACTCGCCGAGCAGGCTGGCCAAAGAGCTCTCGAAACCAAATCGTGACAGGATGAACCACACGCCACCGGCCAACAGAAGGCTGATGGTGAGGACCAGGACAAATTTGCCGAAAACGGTCCCGGAACTGGGACTCGCGCTGGCAATCGCACCGTGGCCACGGGATGCGGCAGGGCCGGGTGCATCCTCAAAATCATCTTCATCGTCGAGATCGGGTCCCCGTCGGGGCCCACTCGGTTCCGTGCTGGTCTCAGGTTTGACACCCCGTCCGTGCAGGTTCGGTACGTCTTCGGATTTCGCGTTGCCGTAGACGAGCGTATTGGTGGAAGAGCCTGTATTCGGGTCATAACGCTCGCGCATGACGCCAACGGCATCGTACTGACCAGAGGCGAACAGTTCTCGCGCCTTGCGGACCGCCGCATCTTTGTCGTGCTCGCCATATTGCTGGGCGTGAACCCGGCGGCCTCGCTGCAATTGGTAGAGGTCGTGTGAAATGTTACTGGCCACGAGGCTTCCTCACCACCAACTCGTGCTCAATCGCCAAGCACCCGATGTCTTCGTCGCGTAACAGCGACAGTCGAATCCGGCAAAACTTCATATGTCAGCCGCAATGCCGCCTCACGCGCGACATGCTGATCCCATCGGCGACACGATTGGAGGTCAGTTTAGCGTGACAGTGAGAGGTGCGGCGATCAGGTGAAGTCCGTTGCGGCGAAAGCATCTTGCATTGGTTAAAGAGCGATATTCTCGTCGATTTGGGCGTTCCGAATCGCTTTCTGAAGCTTCTCGAATGCGCGAACTTCAATCTGCCGGACTCGCTCCCGGCTGATTCCGAACTCCTTGCTGAGATCTTCCAATGTACTGGGATCGTCCTTCAAACGTCGCTCGGTCAGGATCTGGCGCTCCCGGTCGTTGAGCATCTGCATCGCATCGGCGAGCAAATTCCTCCGCCTGCCCAATTCCTCGGTTTCTCCCAGCGCGGTTTCCTGATCCGGCGTTTCGTCCACCAGCCAGTCCTGCCATTCGCCTTCGCCGTCAACGCGCATGGGCGCATTCAGCGAGTGATCGGCGCCCGACAGCCGGCGGTTCATCTGGACCACGTCGTCTTCAGATACATCCAACTTGTCGGCGATAGTTTTAACCGTATCGGGGTGTAGGTCACCTTCTTCAATGGCTTTCAGCTGCCCCTTCAATTTTCTCAAGTTGAAAAAAAGCTTCTTCTGCGCGGTGGTTGTGCCCATCTTGACCAGGGACCACGAGCGCAGGATGTACTCCTGGATCGATGCCCGTATCCACCACATGGCGTAGGTAGCCAACCGGAAGCCCTTTTCGGGCTCAAACCGCTTCACTGCCTGCATGAGGCCGACGTTGCCTTCCGAAATCAGCTCGCCAACCGGCAATCCATAGCCGCGATAGCCCATGGCGATCTTGGCGACCAGGCGCAAATGACTGGTGACCAGGGTATGAGCGGAATCGACGTCGTCGTGTTCGCGCCAGCGCTTGGCGAGGATGTACTCCTCCTCGGCGTCGAGCATCGGAAAATTCCGAATTTCCTGGAGATAACGCGAAAGTCCGCCTTCCGGCGAAATGACAGGTATGAGATTCTTGGCCATGGTCGTGCGCTTCATGTGGGCTGTCGCTGGACAGTAATCAACAACACTGCCCACGGCTGTCTATTCCAATCGTCGGATCGCTGTTCTAACCCGTAAACATGACCAAACTGTGTTCAGATACGGTCTCCGCGGTATCAAGGGTCGGGCGCGATATTCAGAGTTTCACTTAAGACCTTCTAATACAACAATTAATTCTGTCATCTCAACCGGCAAATCGGATTTAAACCTGACCGACTGCCCTGTCGCTGGATGCACGAATCCGAGCAGTTCTGCATGTAGAGCCTGGCGCTCGAAGGCCTGGATGATTGCCCGATCAGTCGCTGAAGCACCTTTCGCCTGCCGTGCCCTGCCATAAAGGCGGTCCCCAACGATGGGATGTCCCAAATGAGTCATATGGACGCGAATCTGGTGTGTTCGCCCGGTTGCAAGGCGGCAACTTATGACGCTGGCGGTACCGGCAAGCTGCCGTTGTACCCGATATCGGGTCAGAGCAGGCTTGCCACCATGCTGAACGACGGCCATCTTGCGCCGATTCCGGGGGTTTCGTCCAATTGGCGCCTCGATCTCACCGATGAGCGGCTGTGGAACACCCCAGACGACGGCTCGGTATGCCCGCTCGATGCTGCGGTCTGCAAATTGTTGGGCCAGCGCGGTGTGTGCTCGATCACTCTTCGCCGCCACGATCAATCCGCTCGTTTCCTTGTCCAGTCGGTGTACGATTCCAGGCCGGCGGACCCCGCCAATGCCTGACAGGGAATCATCGCAATGGTGGATCAGTGCATTGACCAGCGTCCGGTCGGGGTTTCCCGGCGCGGGATGCACAACCAATCCGGGCGGCTTGTCCACGACGATGAGATCGTCGTCCTCGTGGACGATGGCAAGTGGAATTTGTTGTCCGTCAGGCGTGGGATCGACGGCCGGTGGCACCACAATCACATAGGATTCTCCAGGTTTGACCCGAAATGACGGCTCCGATATCGTCCCTTCCTCGCCGCTGACGAGGCCCGCTTGAATGAGTGCCTTGATGCGCATACGCGACAGATCTGGCAGGGCGGATGCGAGCACCCGGTCGAGACGCAGGCCGGCCGCCGAGGCATCGACGGCGACTTTGTGTTTCTCAAACTCGGGCACGGGCGGCGGTCCTTTGTGTCTCTATATGATCTGGCAGGCGGCTTCCTGAGATGACTGACAGCTTACGCGCGTTGAAGATTTTAGTCATCGCCATGGGCGTGGTCATCGTGATCGGCACCGCGGTCGTGATCATCACCATATTTCAGCGTGCCAGTGCCAATTGGGGCGACGCACCGGCAAACCAAGTGGATCAGCTTTCAACGAGTCGAACGACGCCATTGGATTCAACGCCGCTCACGGGGTTCGGAACCCGGACATTGGAGATTCCACGGGACAGTGAAATCGTCGATATGGTCGCCCAAGGCGACCGCTTGATCGTTCGTCTCAAACTCGCTGACGGCTCCCGTCAAATTCTTGTGCTCGACATGATGACCGGGGCTCGCATTGGCGTCTTCGAGCTCCGGCAAGGCCCTTGAACTCACTCCGCACCGCAGTACGGCTCTCCGCCGAGTGTCATCGCGCCGTTGTCGATCATGCAGAGCGATCCTTCCCTCAGGAATGCTGCGGCCTGCTTATCGGTGAGGAAGCGAATGGCCTGGTGCAGGTTGCCGAAATTCACGAAAGTGAGAACCTGGCAAATGATCCGGGCCGGCGGTTCGAAGTCGACCCCGCGCTTCGGCTTAAGCTGCAGCGGAGCCTGCGAGGCAGCGGGCGTCGGATCATCGGCATCTACCACTCCCACCCGGACGGGCCCGCGCATCCATCGCCTCGTGATCTGGAAGCGGCATGGGAACCCGATCTTGTCTGGTTGATCATGAGCGTCCGCTCGGAAGGGGTGATAGAGAGTACGGTTCACGTGCTCACTGGTGATGAAGACAGTCTGCAATTTTCGGAAGTGCCGTTGCAGATTCAGGAGATGGGGTGCAGTCCGGGCAACCATGCGCTCCCGGCATCGGATCTGGGATCGGGATGATGCGCGATCGCATTGCGCTGCCGAACAGGCGTGCTAGAACCTCGGCGGATACGCTCAAGGTGCAATTGAGGAGGGTCGTTTCGTGAAGAACGCACCGGCCAATTTCGCCAGCGACAATACCGCGCCGGTGGCCCCTGAGATCATGGAAGCCATCGCAGCCGCAAATGCGGGTCAAGCGCCTCCTTATGGCGCTGACGATCTCAGTATGGGGCTCGGACCCCTGTTCTCCGAACTGTTTGAGACCGAGGTCGCGGTTTTTCCGGTGGCCACGGGTACGGCCGCGAACGTCCTTTCCTTGGCCATGCTCACGCCGCCTTACGGCGCGATCTACTGCCACGAGAATGCGCACATCGAGGAAGATGAGTGCGGCGCACCGGAATTTTACACGGGGGCCAAGCTCGTGCCGCTGCCTGGCGACCACGGGCGGCTCGAAGCCGCGCATCTGTCTGACAAGCTTGAGAGTCTGGCCTTGGGGTTCGAGCACCACGTCCAGCCGGCAGCGATCAGCCTCTCTCAGGCAACGGAAAGTGGGACGTCGTACCGACCGGAAGATGTTGCTGCGATCGCAGCTGTTGCGGATCGTTTCGATCTGGGACTCCACATGGATGGCGCACGCTTCGCCAACTCCCTTGCCTTCCTCGAGTGTACGCCCGCCGATATCACATGGCGTGCCGGGGTCGACGTCCTGTCGTTTGGGGCCACGAAGAATGGTGGGCTGGCGGCTGAGGCCGCTGTTTTCTTCAAACCCGAACCTGCCGAAACGTTCAAGTACCGGCGCAAGCGTGGTGGGCACCTGTTCTCCAAGATGCGTTACGTCTCCGCCCAGCTCGATGCCTACGTGCGGGGCGGCTTGTGGCTTCGTCTTGCTGGCACTGCGAATGCCATGGCCCAACGCCTTTCGGCTGGACTGGCAGCAATTCCAGGCGTGGAACTGATGCACCCGGTGGAAGCCAACGAGATCTTCCCACGCGTTCCCGAACCGATCATCGTCGGCCTGGCCGCGCAAGGCTTCGGCTTTCATCGCTGGGGCGGCAGTGCCTCGACAGTTCTGCGTCTGGTGACCGCCTTCAATACGACCGAAGATGAGGTCGACGGATTCGTGAGTGCCGCCGCTCAGCTTGCTGACGCCGTGGCGGAGTAGCACTTGATTGAATCGCCGCGGCTGTCTATCTCTATGTCTACGGCGTCCCCTTCGTCTAGTGGCCTAGGACATCGGCCTCTCACGCCGAAAACAGGGGTTCGAGTCCCCTAGGGGACGCCAATTGCATTATCTCAAGCTATCAATCTCTGGCTCCGCGATGGAGGGAGCCTCGATTCCCGTCCGAGAAAATCCATTGGCTTTCTACATCTCCAGGCGCATTCGATAACTGGGGAACACGCCGACGACCGCTGCGATTTCACCAACGTTGTGTCGGCATCTCGCCGATCAGCATTAGGCGCGGACGGATTGGGCAACCTGAGTTTCCGCATCGGCGGGTGGAATCAGGTATGCGACCTCGCTGGGCCGTTCCAACGATTCGCCACGTAGACCGCTGAAAAGCCAATCGATATCGCCATCGGACCCGATCTCCGACTCAATTTGCCGTGGCTGAATGGGTGTGAAGCCCACTCCATCCCATCGTGCGACTACGAAATCGAATACATAGCTTGGCTCCAAACCCATCCGCAGGTCGCCGGTTCTCAGCTCGCCGTCAATTCTCTTGAAACGCACGAACCCCCGGGAGAATTTGACAATCTTTTGAGCCGCCGGGTTTGCTTCGAGACAGAATGAAAAATCTTCTCCCCGGTTATGGGCATATACCGGCAGATCGGCAGTATCCCCGAACAAGGGGATGTACATGTTCAGGTATCGGCCACCGTCCACCGCGACCAAACGCCAGAATATCGTGTTGAATACGGTCGGGGTGGCGAACATCCGTTCGGGGGAGATTCCACGCGCCTGGAGGACCGTTTCGGCACGGGACGTGGTGATGGTCTGTCCGACTGCGGACCAACCCATATAGAGGGTCGACACGATCAAGGCACCTACCGTCCATCGATGCAGGCGGCCTGAGAATCTGGCGTAGGAAAGTGCGCAGAGTGCGATTCCGACCAGTGGTAAGCTGTAGATTGGATCGATGATGAACATCGAACCGAGTCCGAACGGAAAATCCGTGAGAGGCCACAGCAGTTTGGTGCCGTAGATTGTCATCGCATCCACGAGCGCGTGGGTGGCGAACACCAGGTAGACCATCATGTATGTGGTCCAGCGCCCGTTGCGCAGTCCTCTCAAAAAGCGAACCAGCGGTTCTGCAAACAGCGGAGTTACGGCCGCCTGGACAATCAGGGAATGCGACGGCCCTCGATGAAGTACATAGTCCGACACGGGATCACCGTAAGAAATAATGACATCGAGGTCCGGCACGGTGCCGAGTGCGGCGCCCAGAAGTGCGGCCTTTCGTGGGCCGATTCGCCGGCCCACCATGGCCACCCCGATGGTCGCGCCGAGTACAGCTTGCGTAACAGAATCCATGGGCGATCTACATAGGGTGTATCGGAGCAACTTGCCAGCAATGTAATGGGAAAGCGCGGTGCCAAGGTCTGAAGCTGGGAGAACGAAGGTGGTAGACACACTCAGTTTTCATTAAGAAACGCAGGTCGAAGGACTGATGCCGTCAGTCCTCGGAGCAACCAGGCAGGAACGAGGTGGATTGATAATGCCACGACGGGAGATTCAAGGTGATTGGGTTATGGGCTGGCCGGACCGCAAAAGGTTCCGCTTTGTGTCCGGTAAGGACCAGGAAGGCCGCATCATTCATGCGCGTTCGCCGTACTTCGAACTGGAGGGCCTGATCACGCCGACGGACGCCTACTACATCGTGGCGCAGCTCGAGGTGCCTGATCCCGTGCATCCGGAGGACTATACCTTCCAGATCTCCGGCGAGGTCGAGACCCCCGTGACCTATTCGCTCGATGATCTCAGGCTCTTGCCCGGGCACACGGTTCGCGCAGTGACGGAGTGCGCCGGAGACGACACCGAGTTCTGGGATTATCTGGAATCGCGTGCCAAGGGCGGAAATATGCCCAAGACGTCACGCCAGGTCTCAGGTGAAGGAGAGGACATCAACTGGCGTGACATGGTTGCCAGGGGGGAAATCGATCTGGATGAGGCGAGGGCGCTCGTTCCATCGACCTGCCTCGTCTCGGGTGGCGAGTGGACAGGCATACGGTTGAGCGAGGTTCTGAACCGGGCCGGTGTCAAAGACGGTGCGGTGGCCATCCGTGTCGAAGGGTTCGACCGGGGCCGCCCGGATCCTTCTCTGGTCTATCGCGCGGCTGGCCGTGAAGACTTCGAGATAGTTGATCCCGGGGTCATCAATTACGACAAGGGTCTGCCCATCGAAAAGGCGATGGATCCGGATACCATCCTCGCGTGGGCTCACAACGGAGAGTATCTGACGCACATCCACGGGGCGCCGGTGCGAATGGTGGTGCCGGGCTGGGCCGGCAACTGGTGGGTGAAGTGGATCCACAAGATCGAGGTCATGGATCACATGCCTGACTGTTACCACCAGACGCAGTACTTCGTGTCGGGCAAGAGCCCGGACGATCCGGACAAGGAAATGATGACCGCGCTCGGCGTCAAAACGGTCATTACTGAGCCGCGCGACGAGGAATCCCCTCTGCCCAAGGGACGCTATCCGGTCCGCGGGTTGGCTTGGAGCGGCGAGGGCAGGATGGAGCGGGTCGAGGTTTCCACCGACGGCGGAGAGACCTGGAACGATGCGTACATCGAGGATCATGGTGATCGCTACCTGTGGCGGCGATGGTCCTATCCGTGGGATGCAAGTGAAGCGGGACACTATGTCCTGATGGCTCGTGGGACCGACGAGAATGGCCGACAACAGCCCGTCACGGAATGGAACTATCAACGCAAGCACTTCGACGGAATCGTGCCGGTCGATATTGAAATCGAATAACATGACAAACTTGGCCTGCGGCATGTCACAGGGTTCGTCATCAGCGAATGTGGCCCAGTGCAGGGCAGGGCACGATATGCGGAGACGAAAGGTAGTCGAATGAAAGCGGCTGTCTTCCAGGCGCCAGGCGCGCCGCTGGTGATAGAGGAAATTCCCGATCCGGCGCCGGGTCCGACAGATCTGATCTTGAAGGTGAAAGCCTCTGGTATCTGCGGCACCGATCTGCACTGGTCCGACAGCACGCCATCGGATCACGGCTGGCGGACCCTGCAACATGGCGCGGTGATGGGTCACGAGTTCTCCGGCGAGGTGGTGGAGGTGGGCCGTGAAGCGAGGGGAAACTGGAAGGTTGGCGACCGGGTTTGCGCCATGCCCCAGATCGGTTGCGGTGTGTGCCATGCCTGTATGGCCGGAAAACCCCATCGATGCGCAGGGCTCTCTCACCGTGGGACACTGGAACTTCCCGGGGCGTACGCCGAATACACGCGTATCGGATCCTCCGAGACCATACATCTGCCCGATGCCCTGGATTATCGGCAGGGCGCCTTGGTGGAACCGCTGGCGGTTGGCCTTCATGCCGTCGATCGCGCGCGCCTGCAGCCGGGTGAAACCGTACTGGTCGTCGGTGCCGGACCCGTCGGTCTGTCTGTCGCGTTGTGGTGCAGGTTTTTTGGCGCTCGACACGTTATCGCCAGCGACCTAGTTGCAGGCCGGGCTGACCACGCCGCCGAATTCGGGGCAACTGCGGTGATCAATGCGTCAACGGAGGATGTCGCTTCCCGGTTTGAGGCGATCACGGGTGGCGCGCCGCATGTCGTTTTCGAATGCGTGGGCGCACCGGGCAGCCTCCAGCTCTCTGTCGACTACGCGCCGGTCGAATCGCGTGTGCTGGTGGTCGGGCTGTGCATGGGCGCAGATACCATTTTTCCGGCGGTCGCATTCGTCAAGGAGCTCGACCTCAAGTTCGTCTTTGCCTATCGCAAACAGGACTTCGAGATGACGATCGACATGCTGGGCCGGGGACGTCTGGCTATTGAAGACATGGTGACCGGTCGCGTGGGGTTTGATGCGTTCCCCGACGCGTTTCAGGCGTTGAAGAGCCCCAGCGACCAGATCAAGGTGATGCTCGAGCCGGACTGAGCATCGCTTGTACGCCGTTCGGGCCGCCGGCTGTGACGCTCTTTGCCAGTGGGCAATCTACCGCAATCGACGGCGACGGCGATGTTGGGCTCGGGGCCGTGTGGTGAATTGCCGGCAGCGCCGGAATTTTCCCTATAGTTTTCAGTTGGTTATGGTTAGGATCGCCTCAACCTGCTCGTGTGAGGTTATTCGGGCGTGTCCACAGAGGTTGCGGAACTGATCGACGTTCATAAACGCTTCGCTGACACCGAAGCGCTCCGTGGTCTCTCCATGACTGTCATGCAGGGAGAGATCGTGGCGGTTCTCGGTCCTAACGGAGCGGGCAAGACAACGGCCATGAATCTCTTGCTCGGCCTGCGCCAGCCCGACCAGGGTACAGTGCGTCTATACGGACAGGATCCACGAAATTGGTGCGCGCGCCGCAACATCGGTGTCACACCCCAGGATACCGATTTCCCTGAAGCGCTGATTTCCCGTGAGATCATCGAACTGGTGCGCACCCACTTTCCTAAACCTGCAAGCACCTCAGACCTGATTGAGCGCTTCGGACTCGAGGGTTTCGTGGATCGGCAGACCGGAGGCTTATCCGGGGGGCAGAAGCGGCGGCTCGCTCTTGCTCTGGCTTTCGCGGGAAATCCGGATGTGGCATTCCTGGGTGAACCCACGACGGGACTGGACCCAGGCGTGCGACGGGATTTCTGGCGCACGATGAAGGATTTCGCCAACCAAGGGGGAACATTGCTGCTGACAACCCACTATCTGGAGGAGGCGGAGGCGCTGGCCAGCCGGGTTGTGCTGATCGATCGAGGACAGATCCTGATGGAAGGGAACGTCGAGGAGATCCGCGCCCAGGTCGGGCTGATGCGCGTATAACTTCGTGCACCTGCGATTCCTCAACTTTCTGGTGTCGTCAGCAGCGAGCGTGAAGGTGATGCACACGTTCTTTTGACCGCGGATGCCGATTCCCTGGTCCGTGAACTCATCGTGTACGGAACACCATTCCAGGATTTGGAGGTGCGTCCGGTGTCGTTGGAGGAGGCTGTGCTAACGGCACTTCGCGGCACCCACGGCGACGTCGGGAGCGACGGGAATTGATTCGACTGATCACAGCGCTCTGCCGCATCACCTTGCCGGAGCTGTTTCGCACTCCGATCTACTCGGTTCCCACCGTCGTATTTCCGGCCATGTTGTTCACGTTTTTCGCTGCCCCGTCGGGCGCATCCCTGACGCGAGTGGCAACTCTGATGACAACCTCGTTTGCCGTTTACGCGGTCGTGGGTGTCGGCTTTTATCAGTTCGGTGTTGGCATTGCCCAAGACCGTGAGTCGGCCTGGGAGACGTTCACGCGAACGTTACCCGCTCCGGCATTCCCGCGCATTTTCGCCCGGGTCATTTCGGCGTTCGTGTTCGCCGGGATCGCGGCAGCTCTGGTTGTCGCCGTTGCGTATGTTCTGGCCTCGCCGAAGTTCACCATTGTGTCGGGAATGGCGCTGGCAGTGGCACTTGCGGCCGGCCTCGTGCCATTCGCTCTGTTCGGAGTTGCCTTGAGGTATCTATCTTCCGGCAAGGCGGCAGTGGCCCAGGCAAACCTCATCTTCCTGCTTCTCGCCTATATTGGTGGACTGTGGGTGCTACCACACAGATTGCCGGACGCGGTCGCTCAGATTTCGCCTTTTACGCCCACACGACAGTTCGCCGACCTGGCGTGGGCGGCGACCACGGATATACCGCTGGCGTTAACGCCGGTTCTCGGCCTGCCGGTCCGACAGAAACAGGCCCGCCATGGCATCTAGCGTGTCGTCACGACAGTCCTTGAGGAACTCGAACTGACGCAGTCTCTCGGGGGTAATCGAGGCAGCGTCCTCTCTTTCTTCGTGTATTCCCCGAACCTGCAGCCATAGGTTCCGATAAACACCCGTCTCATCCACCAACTCGGCGTGTGTGCCCAGTTGCGCCACCCGGCCTTTATCGAATACGAAGATTTGGTCGAAGTCCGCCAGATCGGCGACGCGATGCGTGACGACGACCGCGGTGCGATGCCCCCGCAGTGCCGTGATGGAGCGGTTGATCACCGCCTCCGATTCAACGTCAAGTGCCGAGGTGGGTTCGTCGAACAGTAGGATCGGTGCGTCGCGGAGGAAGGCGCGGGCCAGGGCGATTCGCTGACGCTGTCCTCCAGACAGGCGGCCACCACCATCGCCAACATCGGTCTCGTATCCGTCTGGCAGGTTCGTGATGAAATCGGGGGCTCCTGCCGCGCGTGTCGCCGCCTCAATTTGCTCATCGGTCGCGTCGGGCTTGGCGATTGTGATGTTGTCGCGGACTGATCCCTGAAAGAGTGTCGGCGTCTGAGGGACAGCTGTCATCAGATTGCGAAGCGATTCCTCCGTCGCCATGTTCAATGCCGTATCGTCGATGCAGATGTGTCCCGTGGTCGGGGAGTGCAACCGCATCATCAGCGACAGAACCGTCGATTTCCCGCTCCCGGATGGACCAACCAGCGCGACGATGCTGCCGGCCGGTATGGAAAAGTTGATATCTCCAAGAATTGGCGTATCGCCGTATCCGAAACCTACATCCTCGAAACAGATACCTTGCTCAGGTATCGGCAGAAGCTCGGTATCAACTGGATCGTCCAGCGACGCAGCATCGTCCAGCAACGCATCGACCCGCCCAGAGCTGTCCATGCCGCGCATGACGATCGGCAAGGCCGATGAAATACGGGAGACGCTGGCACTCATATTCATCAGCAGTGTGACGAACGCGATCAACACCCCGATGGTCATATCGCCTCGGTAGACCAGCCAGCTGCCGGCGCCGATGACCACGAGCTCGGTAATTCCCGTGGCAAGCTCCATCGCTCGTGCCGCCGCGCCCGCGTGAAAGTGACCGCCGGCGGCCAGGCGACCGAATGAAGAGAGTTGTTCGAGAAAGCGTCCGACAAATAGCGGTTGGGCGCGGAAGATGAGCAGGGGGAGGTACCCGGTGGCAGCCTGTTGCGTGAGCGTCAGCATTTCGGAATTGGCGCCACTCGCACCCTGCCGCCGATCGGTTGCGCTCTGCTGAAATCGCTTGGAGGTCAGGATTGCAGCGGGAACGAGCACAAGGACGATGAGTGCCAGCCGCCACTCGATGAGGACCAGAAAGAAGATTGCAAATATCGCGATAGTCCCGTTGAGGAACAGGGGGGGTATGCCCCGCACGAGCGAAAGTTCGATGGCTCCCACGTCACTACCCATGCGATCGACCAGATCACTCGGCGCATACTGGCTGTGAAAGCTGGGGGCACGGCCAGAAACTTTCGAAACAGCCGTTTGCGTATGGCGTCCACGATCTTGAGGCTGAGTTGCGCCATCGAGGATTCCTGCAGAAACGAGACTGCCGTGAAGGCGACCAGTAGGATCGCGAGGGCTATCAGCGCTGTAACGAGCGCGTGCCCATCGCCGGCGCCGAAACCCTGGTCGAAAATGATTCCGTAAAGGAATGGTGCCGCAATCTTGCGGACAAGTTGAACGAGCAGGGTGAACCAAACGGTAAATGCCAGAACCGGATGCTCGTGCATCCAGCGGATGGTGCGACCGAGAAAGGCCAGCATCGACTAATCGCCCGGACACTATGTGGTCGACCGGACGTATGAGCTGCACAGTGAATCGCATTGTGCCGACGCTGCGAATTTGGGCCGCACAAATTACTGCCGGTGCTATTCTGCCGGCACCCCAAATCAAATTGATGTTCCCTGGTCGTTTATCTGCCAATTATCGCAGCAGCATCTTCTCTCCGCATCAGAATTCAGGATGACACCTCTCAGGGATTATTTCCCTGTATCATGGGTAAACCGGTCGCTTGGACCACCGCAGGTGAGAGGATTCCAGATGCCGTGTGAGGCGTTACTCGTGATTGATATCCAGAAGGAAGTTCTCGATCCCAAGGGAACGTTGGGCGGCGACCTGCCCAAGGTCGCGGACGATCTCCTCGCTGCCGTCCGTACCATGGTCGATTGGGCGCACGGACAGTCGGTGCCCGTCATCTGGATCCGCATGGCGTTCCGCGAGGGGTACATCGACGCTCCCCTGTCCGTGCGCGAGGCGGCCGACGAGATGGCCGGACGGCTCGTCGATGGAAGTTGGGGGGCAGACATCTGCGATGACGTGGGACAGCGGGAGGATGATTTCGTCATCACGAAGAAGCGCCCCAGCGCATTCTTCGGAACCGACCTCGACTGGTTGCTACGCGGCCTGGGCGTTGAACGCCTGATTGTCATCGGTACGTCCACCAACTGGGCTGTGGAGTCCACAGTGCGGGATGCGGAGAGTCTGGATTATCGGGTCGTAATTGCGCGTGAAGCCACCGGCGCCCGCATGGGCGATATGCATGAACCATCGTTGCGGACCATGGGTACCCGTTTTGCCGAGGTCGTCTCGGTCGCGGAGGTCATTGGTGGGTCTGCCTCCGGCTAGCCCGCCATCATCGTCCCGCCCCTTCTGGAGCACGAATCTCATCCCGACACAAACTCCGGCTCTCACGGAATGCTCTATCCGCCGATCAGGTGTGCCACCTCATATATCGCGAAACCGTCACGCTCGAACTGCTCAATTTGTGTGCCGGTCAGCTTCATCTATGTTCTCGTTGCGGGTGTCGCAGAACGCTAATGCAGAAGTCATTTTCCTGCCAGAATTTCACATGCGTGATTATCCCGGAACAGGCTGACGCGATAATTCCTGTCGGCCGCAAGGTGGCGTCGGCTCGATCTACACGTTGCGGTCAACCATGGCATCGCTTGAGGCTGGCGCGGCGTTTGTGACACTCTGCGCCGCCGTCCGGCAACAGAGGAAAGTTCATGCAGACTCGACGTCTGGGAAAGAGTGATCTCGAAGTGTCAGCCATCGGCCTTGGCTGCATGAGCATGACACCATTCTATGGCGTGCCCGATGATGCGGAGGTCGTCGCCAGTTTGCGGCGCGCGGTCGAGGTGGGTGTGACGCTCTTCGACACCGCTCTCTACTACGGTGATGGCCGAAACGAGGAAATTGTCGGATCGACACTGAGGGAATTCCGCAGCGATATCACGCTCGCGACGAAGGTTGGTGTCTATGCCAAACATGGAGGCGGGTCCGGACATCGAGCGGATCCCGAATACATCAAGCAGTGCTGTGATGCCAGCCTTCACCGCCTTCGGTCCGATGTGATCGACCTGTGGTACCTGCATCGCGTTGATCCAGAGACGCCGGTCGAAGACACCGTGGGTGCCATGGGTCGTTGCGTCGAAGCCGGTAAGGTGCGAGGTCTCGGACTATGCGAGGTCAAGCCGGAGACCTTGAGGCGCGCACACGACATCTATCCCATCACCGCATTACAAAGCGAATATTCCTTGTGGACCCGGGATCCGGAGGGGGAGGTGCTCGAGACCTGCCGCGAGTTGGGGATCAGTCTTGTGCCCTACAGTCCACTCGGCCGTGGTTTTCTCACGGGTACCATCAAGAGCCAGGCCGATCTGCCGGATGATGATCGGCGAACCATTTTCCCGCGATTTTCGGACGAGAATCTTGCCAGCAATCAGGCGCTGCTTCAGACGGTGAAAGGCATCGCGACTTCGAAGGATTGTACCCCTGGACAGGTAGCGCTTGCGTGGGTGCTTGCCCAGGGCGAAGACATCGTGCCGATTCCCGGCACGCGGCGACCCCGTTACGTGGAAGAAAACGCGGCGGCCGCATCGATCTCATTGGACCCGACCGAGCTCGAAACGCTCAACATGACATTTCCAAAGGACGTCGCGGCGGGCAATCGTGTGCCGGACGGTCACCTCCCGTATCTCAACCAGTGATCATGACCTACTGTGTTACTCATCACGCGGACATCAGGAGTCCCTCTCAACCGAGTTTGAGATTGCACTCGATCATTTCCAACTGAGTAATTCGCTTGCCCGACCAGTCCTTCGATTCAATCAAAGTCATGGTGATCGACGACGATGACATATTGTCGCAAACCGCCATCGTGCGGATCGTCGAGAAACTCGGTGCGAGCGTGGCATTGGTGGCGCAGAACGGCCGCGAAGCGTTGGAACTTCTGCAGGAATCGGAAGTTTCCGTCCACCTGATTATCTGCGACATCGAGATGCCCGAAATGGATGGCTTCGAATTCGCCCGCCGCCTCAGGTATGGCACCATTCCCGAGCGAAAGGATGTCCCAATCTTGATGCTGACCGGCCATGACTCCGACGAAAACGTTCGCAAGGGTCGCATTCACAAAATCAACGGGTTCATCGTCAAACCGGTAACGACAGACACGCTGCGCAGCTACATGACCCGCCTGTTCGGTTAGCTGGATTCTACTCTGAATCGGCGGGATCCGGGATGCCCCCTGACATTGTACGAAGTGTGCGAATTCAATGGAATTTCTGATTATTTTCCAGCAGCTTAGCTCACGGTTCGGCGTGCAAGTCCGATGCCTCCAGCGGGGCAAGACGTTCCGGTCGAAATGGTGAAATATCCACCGCTCTGGTCGCACCATCGATGATCAGTTCGGTCATGGCCTCTCCAGTGGCCGGGCCGTTGAGCATTCCCCATACGCTGTGGCCGGTTGCGACGTAGGCGCCGGAGATGCCTGGAACGGCACCCATGAGCGGTAATCCATCCTGAACAATGGGGCGATAGCAGGCTTGAGCCGCGAGTACCTCGGCCTTGCCCAGTTGTGGGGCAAAGGCAGCGGTCATGGCTTGCAGTTCCTCGCAACCTCCGTCATCGGGCACGACATGGACGGGATCAACAGGCAACGGCGCTTCGCTGGACAGGCCACAGACGTACGTCGTGCCGTCATCGCGGGGAATCACTTCGGGCGAGGCGATTTCGCCGGACTCGGTTTCAAGCTCGACGAACAGTGCGTGCGGCATCATCGGGGGCTCAAATTGAAAGACCAGGCTATGACCCTTGAGGCCGTACACAGCGGGAAGCGGCAACCACTGGCTTGCCAGCACCGACCACGGCCCCATGGCGATAACGACGTTGTCTCCAGCGATTTCCCTACCGTCCACCATCGCACCGCGCACCGTGGCGCCATCCGCTTTGAAGGTAAGTCCCGTTACGTTGCCGATCAGAAGCTGTGCACCCGATTTCATGGCCGCCCGCATCATACCCTTGGTGAAAGCCGCGGGATCAACCTGCGCTGTCGTGCTTTGGGATCCAAGCTGGGTGTGCACGGCCGCGCCTTTGCCCAGCCAGTCCGGGGAGTCGAGCTGTCGATAGGCACTGACGTCTCTCCGTGTGCTTGCGACGACATTCAATGTGTCCAGGCGCCGATAACCCCACGCGTCGTCAATACTGTTAGCGAGTTCGTCGTGCAGTTCGAAGCTGCGCCGTGCCAGGGGTTCTACGGGCGATCCATCGCACCAATCGAGAGCCAGGAACCCACCTGATTTGCCCGAAGCCGCATTGGCAACCCCGGTGCGCTCGATGACGGTGGACTTCACACCCCTCAGGCTCAGGAAGTAGGCGATGGACGTGCCGATCACGCCACCGCCACAGATCAGGACGTGCATGGGAGCAACGTGGTGGCTTTTCGAAGCGGGTGTGATTTATACACGGTCGCCTTCAAGCGCACCTTCCGACGACCCTTCGAAGGTCGGAATGCCTTCGATCAGTTCCACGAAATCAGCCTTCTCTGCCGTAAAGATCTGTCCGATCGTCTCGAGCTCTGTGGACTGATCGGGACTCCCTGCGACGATACCGGTCGCATCCTGATCCACGGGTTCCCAAAACAGATTAGAGCTGCATTCGCCGCAATACCCGCGTCGCGCGCGCTCCGATGTCGCATGCCAGCGAAGGCCGCGATCCTCAACAAGCTCGATGTGCACCTTTTTGGCCTTGGAGTGCGCGCCGTAGGCCCCGTGCAGCCGCTGGCACATGGTGCAGTGACAGTTGACGACCCCGCGTAGCGGGCCCCGTACCTCGTAGCGGACTGCGCGGCAAAGACATTCTCCGGTATGGATTGCTTCGCCGCTGATCATGGATCCCGAACCTCCATTCGGCCGTTGCTCAGCACCACAACATCGCGCTCCATCGCGCGCGCCTGGAACGACACCACCTCTGCATCCCGCCACATTTCCGTGCGGATCGTTTCGCCGGGATAAACCGGGGCGGAGAACCTGAGATCCAAGCTGGCAAACCGGGCCGGGTCATAACCGCAACATGTCTTGAGCAGGGCATGACCGGCGATCCCCAGGGTGCACAGGCCGTGCAGGATCGGCGCCTTGAAGCCTGCGGCGCGTGTGACGGCGGGTTCAGCATGAAGAGGGTTGAAATCGCCAGACAGGCGGTAAATGAGCGCCGCCTGAGGAAGCGTGGGCAGGTCACACACCTCGTCGGGCTCTCGGTCGGGGAGTGTATGAACCGGTTTTCCTGCTCCTGTCGGGCCATCGAAGCCGCCGTCACCCCGGGCGATAGTCGTCGATGTCAGCGTGCACAACAGATCGCCGGTCTTGTCGTCGGTGATCTCGCGGTCGTAGTAGATGAAGGCCCCCTTGTCCGGTCCTTTGTCGATGATCTCCGTCACCTTCATGCGAGACCGGATCCTTCCTTCCGCCGGCAGGGTGCGGTGCAGGCGCAGACCCTGTTCCCCATGAAGGACCTGCACCCAGTCCACGCCTGTCCAAGGTTCTTTCAGCCAGAACCCGTATGCGCCGAGAACGGTCGCCATAGTCGGCAGAGCGAGCATATCCTTCTCGTAGACATACCTCAGCTGGGCCTCGTCGACGGGATCGTGACCAAGACCCACGCCGAGTGCATAAAGCGCAGAATTGCTGGTCGAGTATGTGTGGACGAGTTCCTCGAACTCGTGGTTCAGCAAGGCATCGTAGTCGAGAGTCACGCATTTCTCCTGGAACGGCCGGATGCCTCTACCTTAACCGCGATTTTTCCCCTCACTCTTCTGAATCTTGGCCCAAGTATCGCGCAGGCCGATGGTGCGGTTGAAGACTGGCCGGTCGTTCGACGTGTCGGGATCGCCACAGAAATAGCCTTGCCGTTCGAACTGGATGACAGCACCGGGTGCGGTTGTCGCCGCTTCCGGTTCGAGCTGGCATTCGGTCAGGACGGTAACCGAGTCGGGGCTGAGGTCTTTGATGTAGTCGGCACTCGCATTCATGTCGGATTCAGTGAACAGGCGGTCGTAGAGGCGAACTTCTGCGGACACGGCATGCGCGGCAGAGACCCAGTGCAGGGTGCCTTTCACCTTGCGGCCGTCCGGCGCGTTACCGCCGCGGGTATCCGGGTCATACGTGCAGCGCAATTCGACGACCTCTCCGGAATCGTCCTTGATCACCTCCGTACAAGTGATGAAGTAGGCGTAACGAAGGCGGACTTCTTTGCCGGGCGCCAGGCGAAAGAACTTCTTCGGCGGTTCTTCCATGAAATCATCCCGTTCGATGTAGATCTCACGGGAAAAGGGTACGGCTCGGGTGCCGCCGTCGGGATCCTCGGGATTGTTGATCGCTTCCAGTTCTTCGGACTGTCCCTCCGCATAGTTTTCGATGATGACCTTCAGTGGGTTGAGCACGCCCATGCGGCGTGGCGATGACTTGTTCAATTCCTCTCGGACACAGTGGTCGAGCATGGCCACATCGACCAGGTTGTCAGCCTTGGCGACGCCGATGCGCCCGATGAAGTCCCGAATGGCGCCGGGAGGGATGCCCCGCCGGCGCATGCCACTCAGCGTCGGCATGCGGGGGTCGTCCCAGCCGTTGACGTGACCTTCCTGGACCAGCCGAATCAGTGCCCGCTTGGACATCACCGTGTACGTCAGATTCAGCCGAGCGAATTCGTACTGCTTGGGTATGGAAGGCACGGGCAGGCGCTCGATCAACCAGTCATAGAGCGGTCGATGATCTTCGAACTCCAGTGTGCACAGCGAATGCGTGACGCCCTCGATGGCGTCTGACTGGCCGTGCGCGAAGTCGTAGGTCGGATAGA
>CEUN01181083.1_pt1 | contig 24176 bp, 22 predicted proteins | sample 361501 | NCBI WGS metagenome assembly CEUN01 (sample SAMEA2622801, study PRJEB7988) | marine metagenome | biome: marine biome (ENVO:00000447); feature: marine epipelagic mixed layer (ENVO:xxxxxxxxx); material: "saline water (ENVO:00002010), including plankton (ENVO:xxxxxxxx)" | depth 120 m | reverse complement strand
AAACTTTGATGCCGGGCTTGAAGGCCAGGCGTTTGCGGAAGACCGTGAAGTCGTGGCGGGACAGCAACTGGGTGAGGCTTGCCGGCGTGAAGTAGATGCAGTGAGAGGGCGGAAAGAAGGAGTCCCAGTCGAGAACGTTGGCGGGAACCCGGCGATGCCCGATGTCGGGCGTGGTGAGGTAGAGCACGCCTCCCGGCTTTGTCGCCTTTGAGATGGCTGCGACGAAGCTGTTGACGTCGAGAACGTGCTCCAGCACCTCTGAGCAGTACACCGCGTCGAAGGGCATCTGTCCTTCGTCGGTTTCCACGAAGTCCTCGATGAATCCCTGAAATACGTTGATTTCTGGATAGTTGTCCCGGGCATAAGCCACTGAGACGGGATCGGGTTCAATGCCCCAGGCTACGAAGCCGGCGTCCTGCGCCGCCTTGGCCATGAAGCCGCCATTGGTGCCGACGTCGAGGAAGCGACCCTCCTTCACGTACCGACGAAGTTGGCGGACGCGTCCATGAGAACGACGCAACTTGCTCTCCACCTTTGCAAAGTAACCCTTGGTGGCGCCGTCGTAGGCGTCCGAGTAGAGATCCTCGACAGCTGCGTGATCCGGCATCGGGTCCATGAACACGGTGCCGCAACTCCGGCAGCGGAAAAGATCCATGCCCTTCGTCTGAATGAAGTGATCACGGTCCGTCGTGGCGCAGACTTGGCAGGGAGCTGGTTCGGCCATCGGATTGCATCGGTTTGGGGAAGGCGTGCGGCACCTTGAGGCCATCGCCGAGGCGGGTCAAGGCCGCAAATCCATGCTGCTTGAAATGAGCTTCTTCCCTTGGTTCACCGCCAGGGATAGGCTTTACAGATCCTGGTTCCGGAGAGCGTCATGCGAGAGCGGGTAGAGGTTTTCGAAGGCGATATAACGTCGTTGGATGTTGATGCCATCGTCAACGCGGCAAACAACGCATTGCTGGGCGGCGGCGGAGTGGATGGAGCCATTCACCGGGCTGCGGGTCCCGGACTCCTGGAAGAATGCCGCACCTTGGGCGGCTGTGAAACGGGGGATGCCAAGATCACGGGCGGTCACGGACTTCAGGCTCGATACGTGATTCACACGGTGGGACCCGTTTGGCAGGGCGGCGGTCAGAGTGAGGCGGACTTGTTGGCAAGTTGCTATCAGTGCAGCTTTCGGCTTGCGGATGAAGCGGGGCTCACATCGATCGCGTTCCCAGCCATCAGCGCCGGCGTATACGGCTATCCGATGGATCAGGCCACCCGTATCGCTGTCACTGAAGCAAAGTCGTATCTGGAACGGGGCGGAGGTCTTGAGAGACTCGTTTTTGCCTGCTTTGGCGCCGAAGCCACAAATACCTACGTGGCGGTGATCGAAGAGGCATTCAGTGGATGACGATCACGTGAATTGACCCCGGGCCCTGAGGCTCTCTAAGGTTCGGAGCAGTGAACCCTACTCTCGGAGGCGGGATATGAAGAGACTGGTTATTCTCACGGTTGCCGCGGGCGCGCTGGCCCTGTCGGCACCGGTATTCGCGGAAGGCCTGGGCGGTTGCGGATTTGGTTACACCAAGACGCAATCGGTGAAAATCCAGGATGGCGCGCACTCCGTCAAATCGACTGCACCGACGGCTGAGGCCAAGGCTGCTGTCAAGAAGGCGCTGAAGACCACCTCCGACAAAATAGGCTGATTGAGCAGCCCGAGCTGGGTTCGCGGTTTGCTGATGCCGCGACGAAATAAGACATCGCCCGGCGCGGGGTTCTCGCGGCCGGGCGATCTCATTTGGTACCCCTGGTGGCGCTATTGTTGCCCAATCATAATGCGATCGACGTCTAGCTGTGATTCACTGACTTCGTGACGAACGTTCAAACAGCGCTGGACGAGCAGGTCTTGCGGGAAGACTTGGCGCAGCATGCGGTGGCGGTAACCGGCAGCCTTGAGGTGCGGTTCGCGCAGGACCAAATCGATGTGGCGGCGGCACAAGCTCTTAGATTCCGGGTGTTCTTCGAAGAGATGCAGGCCCAGGCTGAACCGGTCACGCAAATGACCCGCCGCGACTTCGACCCCTTCGATGATATCTGCGACCACCTGCTGGTTGTTGATCATGATCTACCGCCCGAGGAAGCTGTCGTCGGAACCTATCGCTTGTTGCGAGAGGAAGTGGCCTTGCGCTGTGGCGGGTTTTACTCCGCGGGGGAATATGATCTGACACCATTGAGAACGGGACCCTGGCGGTCTGGCGGATTTCTCGAGCTGGGGCGGAGCTGCGTTCATCCGGCGTATCGTACTCATGTCACCATTCAACTTCTCTGGCGGGGGATTGCCCGCTACCTCGATGCCTTCAATATTGATGTCATGTTCGGATGCGCCAGCTTTCCGGGGCGATATCCGCAACAACATCAAGTCGGATTGAGCTATCTCTACGAAAACCATCTGGCACCGGCCGAATATCGCGTTTGTGCCGTCCCGGACCTGCATGTATCGATGAACACTGTTTCGCCGGACGCCTATTCCCTGCGCGAGGCATTGCGCAGCCTGCCGCCGCTTATCAAGGCTTATCTCCGCCTTGGCGCATTCATCGGTGACGGCGCGGTCGTCGATCGGGCGTTCGGTACCACTGATGTATTCATTCTGCTGCCCGTGGATCGCATCGCGGCTCGTTATCTGAACCACCTCAACCGGCGCGCCGCCTGATTCTGGTTCCCCCGCGCGGACGCATCCCGTCCGCTTGTTCCCACCGCGCGGCCAGCGCATGATCGGTGCTCCATTTCAGGTGGCGTGGTGATTTCGTGGACTCAGCGTTCTTATGGGTGGTGGTCGGTGCTCTCGCCGCCGGCTTTGTGACCGGCCTCGCGGGATTCGGCGTGGGTATCACGTCGCTCGGGTTCTGGCTCCACGTCATGGAGCCGATCGTCGCGGGTCCGCTCGTGGCCATCTGCTCCGTGGCCAGGCAGGTGCGGTCGATTGTTCATATTCGACGTGACATCTCGATCCGGCGCGTTCTCCCATTCATCCTCGGCGGGGTCGTGGGCATACCGGTCGGGGTCTATCTGCTGAGCTATGTAGACGGCCCAGACCTGAAAGTGGGTCTTGGGGCATTTCTGATTGCCTACAGTCTTTTCGGCCTCGCAGTGAGGCTCGGACCTGTATTCGCCGATGCCGGTCCATTGGGCGATGGCGGTGTTGGATTCAGCAGTGGCATTTTTGGCGGCATCGCCGGATTGTCCGGACCCCTGATGACAGTCTGGTGCGGCCTGAGGGGATGGTCCAAGGACGTACAAAGGGCCACCTACCAACCCTACAACTTTGTAATCCTCGCGTTGGTCGTTGGTGCCTACGGGTCGCAGGGGCTTCTCACCCGGGAGGTAGGCGTGTTGACTCTGGTCAGCGTGCCGGCGCTCCTCGTCGGTGTTCAGCTCGGACTTATGGCTTACCGGCGCGTCGACGAAGCCGGGTTCCGGAAAGTCGTACTGACCTTGTTGTTGATTTCAGGAATCTCACTCGTCATCAACAACGCCCTCGACAGCGTTTGACAGAGGAGCTCTTCTAGCGAACAGCCTCATGCGCAGCGATCGCCGAGAGATTGACGATCTCGGTGACCGTCGCACCCATCGGCACGATCTGGGCAGGTTTGGCGAGACCGACCAGCAAGGGTCCGATGACCGTGCCGCCACCCAGCTCATGCAGCAGGTTGGATGCGATGTCTGCCGAGTGCAGTCCCGGCATGATGAGCACATTGGCGGGCGCTGACAGTCGCGAGAACGGGTAGTGGTCGAGCAGCTGGTTGTTGAGCGCGACGTCAGCGGACATTTCGCCATCGAACTCGAAATCCGGATTCCGGCTCGCCAGGACGTCGACCGCTTCGCGGACACGGTCCGAACGCGCGTGCGGCGGGTTGCCGAAGTTCGAAAATGACAGAAGTGCGACGCGTGGTTCATGGCCCATCTCGCGAGCGACCAGGGCGGCTTGCTGCGCAATATCGGCGAGCTCGTCGGGGCGCGGTGAAGCATGAACGGTGGTATCGGCGATCAGGACCGTTCGACCGCCCTGTGCGACCACAATGGTGACGCCAATGACCCGCGCGCCCTCCTTTGGCCCGAGGGCTTTCAGAATATCTTCGTAGACTTCGGCGTGGCTTCGGGCGAGCCCCGCGACCAGGGCATCTGCGTCCCCGAGCGCCACCATGCAGGCACCGAATACCGTGCCATAGACATTCACCATGCGGCGACAATCGCGGAACAGGGCTCCACGCCTCTGCAGTCTGCTGTACAGATAGTCGTAGTATTCGTCATTGCGGGAGTTGATAGCCGCATTGAGGATCTCGACACCGGCCAGCGTATCGTCGATACCCATTTCCTCCATGGCACGGCGGATGCGGGGCTCACGGCCGATGAGTATCGGCGTGCCAAATCCGGCATTGCGGTATGCCAGCGCCGCACGGATGACGCGTTCGTCCTCCCCCTCCGCGTATGCCACCCGTTTTGGCTCCGCCATCACCTGCTCGAAGATGCGTTGCAACGTTCCCATCATGGGATCGAGGCGTGCGCGCAGCTGATTCTTGTAGGTCTCCATATCGATGATCGGTCGTCGCGCCACGCCGGATTGCATGGCGGCATTGGCAACGGCGGGGGGAATGCGCGAGATCAATCTGGGATCGAACGGAACCGGGATAATGTAGTCGCGACCGTATTGCAGTCGCTCACCTGGGTACGCCGCGAGAACCTCGTCGGGAACATCCTCGCGGGCCAGTTCGGCCAGTGCTTGGGCCGCGGCGATCTTCATTTCGTCGTTGATGGTCGAGGCCCGCACGTCGAGAGCGCCACGAAAGATGTAAGGAAAGCCGAGGACATTGTTGACCTGATTGGGGTAGTCCGAACGCCCGGTGGCCATGATGGCGTCTTCTCGCACTGCCCTGACCTCCTCCGGCGTAATCTCGGGATCGGGGTTTGCCATGGCGAAAATGATTGGATCATCCGCCATCGCGGCGACCATCTCGGGCGTTACCGAATCCGCTACCGAGAGCCCGAAGAAGACGTCTGCACCGGTCATCGCATCCAGGAGTGTGCGCGCATCCGTATCGACCGCGTGAGCAGACTTCCACTGATTCATGCCGTCTTCACGACCGTTGTAGATGACTCCCTTGGAATCGCACAAAATTGCTTGATCGTGCGGTAACCCCATCGCCTTGATCAATTCGATACAGGCCACGCCACCGGCGCCAGCTCCGTTGACCACGACTCTGGCGTCTTCAATTCTGCGCCCGGTGAGTGCCAGCGCATTGATCAGCCCGGCGGTGGCGATAATCGCGGTACCGTGCTGATCGTCGTGGAAAATCGGTATGTCCATCAACTCTCGCAACCGCTGTTCGATGATGAAGCATTCGGGGGCCTTGATGTCCTCGAGATTGATGCCACCCCACGTCGGTCCGAGATAGCGCACGCAGTTGACGAATTTGTCGACATCACTGGTGTCGACTTCAATGTCTATTCCATCGATATCGGCGAATCGCTTGAACAGGACGGCCTTTCCCTCCATCACCGGCTTGGACGCCAGGGCACCAAGATCGCCCAGGCCGAGCACGGCGGTGCCGTTGCTGATCACGGCGACGACATTGGCGCGCGCCGTGTAATCGTAGGCATCATCGGGATTCTTCGCGATTGCGAGACACGGGACGGCAACGCCAGGTGAGTAGGCAAGCGTCAGATCGCGCTGAGTCGTCAGCGGCTTGGTGGGCGTAATCTCGATTTTGCCGGGTTTGCCCGTGGAATGAAACCTCAGTGCCTCTTCGTCTGACACACGGATCGTATCGCTCATTTTTGTTGTATTCCCACTCGTTTGGTGGCGGAGGTGTGCCGATTTCGGCCCGGCCGCCGCAGGCGTTCGGAAAACACTAACGGGGATTGAGGCTGCGCGTAAACCTACAAATGGAGAGTTGGTTCCTGCTAAACGCTTGATCTGGAGTGAATCTCACGGAACCGGCACTCGCTTTGTGTCACTGCCCGTCGCCTGTGATACCTTCCAGACATGAACCGGATTGAGCTGTCCGCGCCCGATTCTTCACCGCGCCCCGAGGCATCAGAATTCACTCCCGCCACGGCGACCGGCGAGGGTCCGACACCCAGACATACGCCCGTCAAAGAGACGGTGTCGCCCATGATGGCTCAGTATCTTGCCATCAAGCAGGACCACCCCGATGAACTGCTCTTCTTTCGCATGGGAGATTTTTACGAACTGTTTTTCGGCGATGCCGAGGCAGCGTCGGCCGCCCTCGATATCGTACTGACCAAACGCGGACGCCACCGTGGTGAAGACATACCCATGTGTGGTGTGCCCGTTCATTCCTACTACAGTTACCTTCAAAGATTGATCCGGCGAGGGTTCAAAGTTGCAGTCTGCGAGCAGGTCGAGGACCCGGCGGAGGCCAAAAAGCGCGGCGCCAAGGCGGTGGTCAAACGAGAGGTTGTGCGCGTGGTGACGCCGGGAACCCTTCTCGAAGATACCCTGCTGGATGCGCGCTCGAATAATTACCTTGTGGCAGTGGCGCGGGCCGAAGGCCATCTGGCCATCGGGTGGGCGGATGTCTCGACGGGAGATGTCACAGTGATGCCCTCGGATGCTGCCGGCATCGCAGGAGAGCTTGGCCGCCTATATCCTGGAGAACTGCTTGTTTCTGATCGTCTGACCGAGTCGGACGAGCTCGGCGACATCCTCGCGGACTGGCAACCTGTACTCACGACACTGCCCGCCCAAAGGTTTGATTCCCAGGTTGCCAAGCGACGCCTGAAAGAGACGTATGGCGTCGCGACACTAGAGGGGTTTGGTGCCTTCGGCCGCGCCGAGCTTGCCGCCCTGGGTGGACTGCTCGACTACGTGGAACTGACACAACGGGGCAAGCTGCCTGGGTTGAAGCCACCGGTCAGAATGCAGGCCAACACGGCCATGTTCATAGACTCTGCGACGCGCCGCAATCTAGAACTGTCGCGCAGCTTGAGCGGTGAGACGACAGGCAGCCTGCTTTCGGAGATCGATCGCACAGTGACGGGTCCCGGCGCGCGCCTTTTGGCTCGCCGACTGGGAGCGCCGTCGACTGATGTGGACACGATTTCAGGCCGGCATGATGACGTCGCGTTTTTCGTCGGTGAAGGCGTCCTACGGGAGAGTGTTCGACGGGTGTTGCGGCAGACACCGGATATGGAGCGTGCCTTGAGCCGCCTGATTCTGGGGCGGGGCGGCCCGAGAGATCTCGCTTCATTGCGGGACGGCCTGTGTTCGGCGCACGAGTTGAGGGACTGTCTTGCGGATGACGGCATTCGACCGTTGCCCACGGGCATTGCGAAGATGCGTGCCGATCTCGGACAGCATGACGAACTGATCGATCAGTTATCGCGCGCCCTGGATGAGGAACTTCCGTTACAGGCCCGGGACGGAAACTTTGTTGCCCCCGGATTCAACGCCGATCTGGATGAGTTGTGGACACTGCGTGACGAAAGCCGGCGACACATCGCAAGCATGCAGGCCGACTACGCACAGGAAACGGAAATTCCCTCACTCAAGATTCGTCACAACAACGTGCTTGGTTACTTTGTCGAAGTGACCAACACGCACGCGGACAAACTGTTGAATGGCGACGACGATCGATTCATCCATCGACAGACAATGGCGAACGCGGTCCGTTTTACGACGACGGAACTGGCGGACCTTGAGTCGCGCCTGAGTTCGGCAGCTGATAGGGCTGTCACGCTTGAGATCCAAATTTTCGAGGTCTTGTGTGGGGCCGTCGAGACACAGGCGCCATCTGTCGCAACTGCCGGAGACGGTTTGGCGCGCATCGATGTGGCCGCGGCATTGGCTGAACTGGCCGAAACCCGACGTTATGCACGACCGTCAGTCGATGAGTCAGTGACATTCGAAATCGTGGGTGGCCGCCATCCGGTTGTCGAAGCGGCGTTGGACCGCAGCGGTGAATCAGCCTTCGTTGCCAATGACTGCCATCTCGGGGACGGCCAACGCCTTTGGCTGATGACCGGGCCCAATATGGCGGGCAAGAGTACATTTCTCCGGCAGAATGCGGTGATCGCCATCATGGCCCAGATGGGGTCATTTGTGCCGGCTGACGGCGCCCGTATCGGGGTTGTTGATCAGTTGTTCTCGCGCGTCGGCGCCGCAGATGATCTGGCCCGCGGGCGATCGACGTTCATGGTCGAGATGGTGGAAACCGCCGCCATCCTCAATCAGGCGGGGCCACGTGCACTGGTTATTCTGGATGAGATCGGGCGAGGGACCGCCACTTATGATGGCCTCTCCATCGCCTGGGCCGTCGCAGAGCATCTTCACGAGGTAAACCGCTGCCGGGCTTTGTTCGCCACCCATTATCACGAACTCACGGCACTTTCCGCGAAGTTGGAGCACCTCGCCAATCGCACCATGCGAATCAAGGAGTGGCAGGGGGAGGTGGTGTTCCTCCATGAGGTTGCGCCCGGTGCCGCCGATCGTTCCTACGGCATTCACGTCGCCAAGCTCGCCGGGCTGCCGGGCCGGGTCGTTGAGCGAGCCATTCATGTGCTGGAGGTACTTGAGACGGACGAACAGGCTGGCGCCTCGACGCGCCTCGCAGAGGATCTGCCGCTCTTCTCGGCCGCGGGCAGTGGCAAGCCCCGGACGCAGTCCCCGGGTCCACATCCATTGGAGGTGGTGATCGATTCCGTCCATCCGGACGAGCTCACCCCGCGTGAGGCGCTTGATCTGGTATACAGGCTCGTCGCTGTACTCCGCGACGCGTCGACCGATAGCACCTGACCATCACCATAAACGTACGGAGCCGACATGGCCGGGCCAATCAAGCTCAGCGTTCTGGATCAATCGCCCGTGCGGGCCGGTTTCACCCACGCAGACGCCGTTGCGGAAACGCTGGAACTGGCACAGCTCGCAGACCGTCTGGGGTACACCCGTTACTGGGTGGCCGAGCACCATTCGACGGAGGGACTTGCCGGATCGTCTCCCGAGGTTCTTGTGGCGCGTATCGCCGGTGTGACCGAGGAGATCAAGGTCGGTTCGGGGGGAGTCATGCTGAGCCACTACAGTCCACTGAAGGTGGCAGAGAATTTCGGATTGCTTGAGACAATGTATCCCGGGCGCATCGATCTCGGGATCGGCCGCGCCCCCGGCAGCGATCAACTCACCGCCCAGGCACTCGCATACGGTTCACCGATTGGCGCCGAGTACTTCCCGGCGAAGGTCCGCGATCTGACATTGTTTCTGACGGATACGCTTCCCGACGATCATCCCCTGCGTGGTATCCATGCATCGCCAATTCCGGACCGCCCCCCCGAGGTCTGGCTGCTGGGCTCGTCCGATCAAAGCGCCAAATTGGCAGCGCACTTCGGACTGCCCTTCTCTTTCGCTCAATTCATCAGTCCTCAAGGTGGTGCCTGGGTGACCAATGCCTACCGAGAGGCTTTCAAGCCCTCCGCCATGCTCTCCGAGCCCAAGTGCAGTCTGGGCGTATTCGTCATCTGCGCTGAGACCGCGGACGAAGCCGAGCACCACGCAAAAAGCCGCGACCTATGGCGACTGTGGCTCGAACAGGGCGAACTGCGTCCGGTGCCGACGGTCGAGGACGTTGCCGCCCATGAATTCACGGACGATGAAGAAGCTCGCGTGAAGGCCAATCGGCAGCGACACATCATTGGCACTCCCGAGATGGTCGAGCAGCGTCTTGCGGAGATGGCAGAGGAATATGCCGTGGAAGAATTCGTGGTGAACACGATCGTGCATGACCCGGGGGCCCGCCTGAGATCATATGAACTTCTGGCCGACGTCTTCGGGCTCGCGCCACGTCCTTCTTGAAGGTTGCGGGTTAGGGACTCAGCACACCGGCAAAGAAAAAGGGCCCATCGAGTGATGGGCCCTTTCCAGAACGCAAATCAGTTCTAGTCGTAGATTACGACTGAACGGATCGATTCCCCTTCATGCATGAGGTGGAAGGCATTATTGATGTCTTCCAGCGGCATGGTGTGAGTGATGAGGTCGTCGATGTTGATCTTCCCGTCCATGTACCAGTCGACGATCCGCGGCACGTCCGTGCGTCCCTTCGCACCGCCGAACGCCGTGCCACGCCAGACGCGGCCTGTGACCAGCTGGAACGGCCGGGTAGCGATCTCCGTCCCGGATGGGGCCACACCGATGATGGTGCTTTCGCCCCAACCTTTGTGACAGCATTCGAGCGCCTGGCGCATGGTATCGACATTGCCGATGCACTCGAAGGAGTAGTCGGCGCCCCCGTCTGTCAGATCCACCAGATAGGACGTCAGATCACCGTCGACATCGTTCGGATTGACAAAATGGGTCATGCCGAATTTCTCGGCGAGTTCCTTCTTGCCCGCATTGAGGTCGACACCGACGATCATATCGGCGCCTACGAGACGCGCGCCCTGAATGACATTGAGACCGATGCCTCCCAGCCCGAATACGACGACGTTGGAACCCGGCTCCACCTTAGCGGTATTGATGATCGCACCGATGCCGGTGGTCACGCCGCATCCGATGTAGCAGACCTTGTCGAACGGCGCGTCCTCCCGAATCTTGGCCACGGCGATTTCGGGCATGACGCTGTAGTTGGCGAAGGTCGAAGTGCCCATGTAGTGATACAGCTTCTCACCGCCGATACTGAAACGGCTTGTGCCGTCGGGCATGACGCCTTGGCCCTGGGTTTCGCGAATGGCCTGGCACAGGTTGGTCTTGCCCGAAAGGCAGTATTCGCACTGCCGACATTCGGGTGTGTATAGAGGGATGACGTGATCGCCGGGTTTGACGCTGGTGACGCTATCCCCTACCTCTACAACGATCCCAGCCCCTTCGTGTCCCAGAATGGATGGAAACAACCCTTCGGGATCTGCGCCCGACAATGTATAGGCATCGGTGTGGCAGATGCCGGTTGCCTTGACCTCGACCAGAACCTCGCCGGCCTTCGGGCCGTCGAGTTGCACGGTTTCGATAGATAATGGGTCGCCAGCTTTGTGGGCGACGGCGGCACGGACGTCCATGAATCCTCCCCTGTCCCGCTTCGGCGCGACTGGCGGGATGGCCATGAACCAGGCCGGCGACCAGCAGCACGCTGTTTGAGATACGCGTAGACCGATATGATGATGCAAAACACATTCAGACAGCGCAAGCCGTGAAACCAGAATTACCAACAGGAACCAGCACACGTCGTCGCGACGTGGAGGCGTTTCGGGATCGGCACGAGGTGCTGGATGCCAGACACCTCACCGAAACGTTGGACACGCTGGTCGAGGAACCCGGCGCCACCGATTTGGGTGTGCGAGGAGAGGTATTGGCCGCGTGCAAGGCGGCGCTTTCCGATTCACAAGCGCATATCCGCAAGAGATTTGAAGCCGGTCTCTCGGGACGGCAAACCACACGGGCGATCGCGTGGTCCATGGATCAGTTGATTCGCGTCCTTCACAAGTTCACCGTTCGCCACGTTTACCGGCAGTCCAACCCAACGTCTGGTGAGAGGCTGTCTGTCATCGCTGTCGGCGGCTATGGACGCGGTGAGATGGCCCCGTATTCAGATGTCGACCTATTGTTTCTCTTTCCGTATAGGCAGACCCCTTGGGGCGAGCAGGTTGTCGAATACCTCCTCTACATGATGTGGGATCTCGGACTGAAGGTCGGCAATGCGACGCGTTCGGTCGACGAGTGCATTCGCCTGGCACATTCGGACATCACCATTCGAACGGGTCTGCTGGAAGCGCGTTACCTGTGTGGCGATCCCTCACTCTACCGCGAGATGCGACGTCGATTCCGAAGGGATATCGTTGCCCAAACAGGCCCGGATTTTGTCGAGGCCAAGCTTGCAGAACGCGATCAACGCCACAAGCGCTTCGGTGACTCACGCTATGTCGTCGAGCCGAATATCAAAGAAGGAAAGGGCGGATTGCGTGATCTTCACACCTTGTTCTGGATCGGGAAGTACGCGTTCCAAGTGCCGAAGGTCGCCGATCTTGTCGACCGCGGTGTTTTGACACAAGCCGAATTCAGGCACTTCGCCAAGGCAGAGGAATATTTGTGGGCCGTCCGTTGCCATCTGCATTATCTGTCGGGCCGCGCTGAGGAGCGGCTGACTTTTGACGCACAGCCGGAGATTGGCCAGCGGATGCAGTATGCCGATCGGCCAGGTTCACGTGGCGTCGAGCGCTTCATGAAGCACTACTACTTGGTTGCCAAGGAGGTTGGCGATCTCACCCGAATATTCTGCGCCGCATTGGAAGAGCAGTTCAAACGAAAATCGCGCTTTCGCCTGCCGCGGATTGGCCAGCGTCACGAACGCGTGGGTGGATTCATCATCGAGGGAGGCCGGATCGACGTTGCCGACGACGACATGTTTCAGCGTGATCCGGTTTCCCTTATTCGGCTCTTTCATCACGCCGATAATCATGGCGTCGACATTCATCCGCGCGTTCTCCGTCTGGTCACTCGTAGTCTCGGCCTGATCGATACCGCCCTGCGCGAGGATCCTGATGCCAATCGGCTCTTTCTAGAGATTCTGACGTCCCGCCGGGATTCGGAAAAAACCCTGCGCCGCATGAATGAGGCCGGCGTCTTTGGCAGGTTTATCCCCGACTTCGGACGTGTGGTTGCGCAGATGCAGCACGACATGTATCACGTCTACACGGTGGACGAGCACACGATCAGGGCCATCGGTATGCTGGCAAAGATCGAGCGAGGTTCTCTGGAAGAGGATCTGCCTCTTTCCAATGAGATCATTCATAAAATTCAGTCTCGACCTGTCCTGTTTCTGGCTGTGCTCCTACATGACATCGCCAAGGGACGGGGCGGCGATCATTCCGAAATCGGGGCGGACATCGCTTATGAACTCGGCCCCCGGGCCGGCCTGAACGACGCTGAAACGGAGACGGTCGCATGGCTGGTGCGCCATCACCTCGCGATGAGCTCGACCGCCTTCAAGCGCGACATACAGGATCCGAAGACCGTTTCCGACTTTGCCGCCTTGGTGCAGAGCCCTGAGCGACTGAAGCTCTTGCTTGTTCTCACGGTCGCGGATATTCGAGCCGTCGGTCCGGCGGTGTGGAACGGTTGGAAAGGCCAACTCCTGCGTGAGCTTTATCATCGTACCGATGAAGCGCTTTCCGGCGGCGTGACCACGGAACGGGCCAATGAACGCGTCGCAATGGCCCAGGATTCGCTTCGGCCACAACTTTCCGACTGGTCGGATGAGGAATTTGCGGCCTACCTTGACCGGGTTCACTCATCCTATTGGCTGTCCGCCGACACAAGTACGTTGGTGCGACATGCCGAATTGATGCGACGCACGGACAATGGGGACAATCGGCTCGCCGTGGAATTCCGGTCGGATTCGTTTCACGCCGTAACCGAGGTCACGATCTATACGCAGGACCATCATGGATTGTTCGCACTCATGGCCGGCGCCATGGCGGTCTCCAACGTCAATATTGTAGAGGCCAAGATATTCACGACCAACGATGGCATGGCACTTGATACGTTCTGGATTCAGGATGCCGCAGGTGGTCCCCTGAACGACGAACGCATGCTGGAGAAACTGGAGGCTACAATCGAGCGAACCCTGACTGGTGTGGCCGATCCCGGACAGGAGCTTGCAAGACAGGCCGCAATCCCAAGCCGCACACGTATCTTCGAGGTGACGCCGCGAGTGATTATCGATAATACCGCGAGCCACGTGTTTACTGTGATCGAGGTGAATGCGCGAGACCGGCGCGGCCTTCTTTTCGACGTGACACGGGCGATCACTGATCTGGGCCTCTCGATTGCGACGGCACGCGTCGCGACTTATGGCGAAAGCGCCGTAGACGTCTTTTATGTGAAGGATGTATTCGGTCTGAAGGTGAACCACGAAGGCAAGCTGGAACGAATTCGAAACGAGCTTGCGGCAGCGATCGGCGGAACGGGAGGCGAAACGGTTGTGGACACAGGTGCCGATACTCATCAGGTCGCGGCGGCAGCTGTTTGACACCGGCATTGACCCCGCCCCGCAGTTGACCCTATGGCGCTGGCGGGATCTGCAGATCGAGGGCTCCCGGCCAAGGCCGCCATTTTTCCGCCCAGTTCTCGCGCTACGACGCCCGTCATGAAATTGCTTCCCGCGATAGCCACCGTCGGCGGATACACCATGGTGAGCCGGGTGTTGGGGTTCGTGCGTGACATCATGATTGCCGCGTTTCTTGGCGCAGGGATGGTTGCCGACGCGTTTTTCGTCGCCTTCAAGCTGCCGAATTTTTTCCGGCGCCTGTTCGCTGAGGGGGCTTTCAACGCGGGTTTTGTCCCCATCTTTTCCGAGATTCTTGAACAGGACGGACGAGAAGCTGCCCGCGAGTTTGCCCAGTCGGCACTGGCGGTACTCGTCGTTGCCCTGGTGCTTCTGGTGGGCCTGTTTCAGGCGTTCATGCCGTGGCTCATGTACGGGCTCGCCCCCGGATTCGTGGGCTGGCCCGAAAAGTTTGATCTAACGGTTCAGCTCACACGGATAACGTTCCCCTACCTCCTGTTCATCAGCGTGGTGTCGTTGATGGGTGGTGTCTTGAACAGCGTGGGCCGGTTCGCGGCGGTAGCAGCAACCCCGATTCTCCTGAACTTCTGCCTGATCGGCGCTCTGCTGGGGCTGGCCCGCTATACCGACACGCCGGGACATGCGCTGGCCTGGGGAGTGGCCCTGGCCGGAATGGTTCAGTTTATCTGGGTGGTCTGGGCGTTGCGTCGTGCCGGTATGACCCTCAGGTTTCCGCGTCCCCGGTTCAGCCCGCGGGTCAAGCATCTGTTAACTCTGATGGCGCCGGCCGCGGTTGGCGCAGGCGTGGTTCAGATCAACCTCGTCATTGATGTCGTGCTCGCGTCTCTGCTCCCGTCGGGATCAGTCTCGTATCTTTTTTATGCCGATCGTCTCAATCAATTGCCACTGGGGGTGGTCGGCGTCGCGGTTGGGACGGCGCTACTACCGTTGATCTCCCGCGAGATCAGCGCCGGGCGGGCAGACGCCGCCCTGGGTCATCAGAATCGGGCGACAGAATTCGCGCTGCTTCTCGCGCTTCCGGCCGCGGCGGCATTCATCGTCCTGGCACATCCGTTCGTTTCGACCTTGTTCGAACGCGGCGCGTTCGGTTCGCGTGAATCCGACCTCACGGCATTGGCTCTGATGGCCTACGCCATCGGTCTGCCCGCATACGTTCTGGTCAAGGTTCTCAGTCCGGCATATTTCGCCCGACAGGATACAGCCACGCCTGTGCGGATCGCGGCACTCTGCGTAGTCGTAAATCTGATCCTGAACCTCGCACTCATGTGGTGGTTGAAACACGTTGGATTGGCACTCGCGACAGCGCTGTCGGCCTGGCTCAATTGTCTATTGCTGGCACGGACTCTTTCCCGGCGTGGTGATTTCGTGATGGATCAGAGGTTGCGTAAGCGGCTACCCCTGACATTGTTGTCGACCCTGATAATGGCGATTGGACTCGGCCTGCTGCATGGGTGGCTCGAGACTCGGCTGGCGGGGAGCTTGCTCGACCGCGTGATGGCGGTCGTCGCACTGGCCTCCGGGGGCGTGGGTTTGTTCGCCTGTGCGGCCTATGTCACCGGGGCTGCGCGACTTCACGACCTTCGAGCGTTTCGATCGGGTTCGTGACGGTTGACCCTCCCGCGCGCAGACGCCATAACTCCGCGCCTTGAAGCCGACGATTCTGTCGAGTTTGCAATCGAGGATTTTCCAGCCCGTCAGGATGGGCGCTAGCGAGTGAGAGGCGCGCGATGGACCGCATATTTTCTGGTGTGCAGCCGACGGGGAATCTCCACCTAGGAAACTATCTGGGTGCAATCCGGAATTGGGTGACGCTGCAGGCTGACTACGAATGTATTTATTGTGTGGTCGATCTTCATGCGATCACTGTCGCTCAAGACCCGGACGAGCTACGTGCCAGCACGCGTGAAGTGGCGGCCAGTTTGCTGGCGGCCGGGATCGACGCGAAAACCAGTATTCTCTTCAACCAGAGTCAAGTGAGCGCTCACGCGGAGCTTGCCTGGATCTTTAATTGTGTCGCTCGCCTGGGTTGGCTCAACCGCATGACCCAATTCAAGGAGAAGGCAGGAAAGAACAGGGAAAACGCGAGCGTCGGCCTTTATGCCTATCCCAATCTCATGGCGGCGGACGTGTTGGCATACAAGGCCACCCATGTCCCGGTTGGAGAGGATCAGAAACAGCACCTGGAGTTGTGCCGCGATATCGCTCAGGCCTTCAACAGTCAGTATGGGGTGGAGTTCTTTCCGCTGACCGAGCCGTTGATATTCGGTGAGGCGACGCGTGTGATGAGCCTGCGTGACGGGACATCGAAAATGAGCAAGTCTGATTCCTCGGATAACACGCGGATCAATCTGACCGATCCCCCTGATCTCATCGCCAAGAAGATTCGCCGCGCCAAGACCGACCCTGAACCCTTGCCGGGGTCGCCTGAAGGGCTGGAAACTCGACCGGAGGCCGCCAATCTGATCGGTATCTTCGCTGCCCTGTGCAACGACTCGGTCGAAGATACCTGTCGGCGCTTCGATGGAGCCCAGTTCTCCAAGTTCAAAGAGGAACTGGCAGACCTGGCGATCGCCGAACTGGCCCCAATTACAACCGAAATGCAGCGCCTGATGGACGATCCCGCATATGTCGACTCAGTTCTTCGCGATGGCGCCGAGCGTGCGAGGGGGCTTGCCGCACCCATCGTTCAAGAGGCCCAGGAGATCGTGGGATTCTTGACATCGTAGCCTCCGCGAAGAGCGGCCTATCTCGTTGTTAATACACTATAAATTTCCGACAATTCCGACCTCGAGGTGGAGTTCCGATGGCTATGTGGCGGTGGCCGGCGGTGGACTTCAACGCCGTCTTGAGATATACTCCCTGGCAATCGGGGACTGGTTGTAGCCCATTGCGTTTGGGTAGCCTGCAATCGGATTGTGGGGCCCCGTTCTCCTGTTGGCCGGCGGCAGGGAACTGGTCCATGTTCTATCTTCAAATGTTCAGCAGCCGTTTCGAACGCGGTGTGCTCGGCCTCCTGGGCACGAGCGTTGTTTGTGTCTATCTGCTGGGCGCAGTGATGTTCACCATTCCAGGTGAAGCCCCGAAACCTCCCTCGTACGAACTGGCCGAGGTCGGTCCCGAAGATGGGCGGCGTCAGACCCCGCGAAGTTCGGGTAAGGCGTTACTGGCAAAGCGCGTCCTGCCGGCACCCGGAATCGTTCATGGACCCTTATTTGGACGTCCAGCCGAGGTGGCGGTATTGGGCCAGATCAAGACGGCCCATGTAGCCGCGTTGCATGCGGTGAGCGCCCGGGAACTGGATCAGAAGCTGTCGGCGCTTGATTACAGCTTGAGCGACATTCGGCGCGGCTCCGCACCGGTTCCGCGATTGCAGCTCGCTAACTTACCGCCGGACCTCGCGGAAATTCACTCGGCGAAGCAGAGGAAGCGGCTGTTCATCAAATTCATCCTGCCGCTCGTGCTTCAAGCCAACGAAAAAATCCTGTCTGAACGACGAAAGCTGCTCGAACTGCTTTCCCGAGACGGCGCACGGTCACAAGAGGAAGAGGAATGGCTCGCGGCGCTGGCAGATCGCTACGACGGCGACCCCATTGATCTCGAGGCCCTCGTCCCGCGCGTTGACGTCGTGCCGCCTTCTTTGGCCATTGCGCAGGCCGCCGAAGAATCAGGATGGGGAACGTCAAGATTCGCCGTGGAGGCAAACGCGATTTTCGGTCAATGGACATTTCGCAAGGGTACAGGTGTTGTGCCGGCCCGGCGTGATGCAGGAAAACGACACGAAGTTCGCTCATTCGAAGGGCTCCGCCACTCCGTCGCAGCTTACATGCACAATCTCAATATCCACTGGGCCTACAAGGAATTTCGTCGGGTACGCGAGGAGCTCAGAGAATCCAACTCACCTCTGACGGGCAAGGTATTGGCGGGCACACTGAAGAAGTATTCGGAGCGGGGTCTCAAGTACATAAAGACCATTCGCGCGATCATGCGGGTCAACGGTCTCAGCGCCTTCGACCGTGCCCGGCTTCAGGAAACTGACCCGCCCGGTTTCGGGACCTGACGCGTCAATTCCGACGCACATTCTCCAAATTGGCGCTTACACCATCGCGGATGTGGTCGATGTCCGCGCCAATGCCGATCAGCGTGTAGCCTCGACCGCGCATTTTGCGTGCGGCTTCCTGTCCGCCGGCACTCCCGCCGAGTGCCTTGCCTGACTTGAGGACACCGTCCTCGGCGGCCGCGAGCAATCCGGCTACTTCGTCATCCTGAAATTGTCCCAGTTTGCCGATGCTTCCACTCATATCGAGAGGTCCCATATAAAATCCGTCAATGCCGTCGACTTGGGAGATTTCATCCAGATTTTCCAGGGCGGTTTTTGATTCCACCTGCGCCAGGATCACGACGTTGTCATCTGCATGTGCGGGGTAATCACTGGCGTTCAGGCCATAATCCGAGGCCCTCACATAGGAGTAGGCGGCACCCCTCTTCCCGTTGGGCGGGTACCGGCACGCGGACACCGCCGCGCGTGCCTGATCTACGGTGTTCACTGACGGAAACATAATTCCTTCGATTCCCGCATCCAGTGCGCGCTTGACGTACACCGGATCGTGGCTCGGGACACGCATGATCGTCGTCGCATCTGTACCTGACACGGCCTGCATGATCCCGATGGCCGACATCAGATCTGCTGGCCCGTGCTCGTGATCGATGACGATTGCATCAACGCCGGCCAAGGCCATGATTTCTGCTGCCATGGCATTTCCCATCATGGACCAGCCGCAATACGACTGTTCGCCAGCCTTCAAACGTGCTTTCAGGCGATTGGTTCGCATCATTCAGTCGGTCTCCATATTTCTACTCCGCTCAGTTACGCGGTACGTAGAATTGCATTCCAAACCAGCGCCACAACCCCTCCCGGGTTCGCAGTGTGCAATTGAACCGGGCGCGACCCGCCGGAAAGGCCTCGCTTGTTCTGATCTCAATTCGTCGCTCACCGAGCCTGGTCAGCGCTGCCGGACCACCGCTTCCGGTAGAAGCGAAGCAACTGAGGCGATCAAGGGACGGAATCTCGGGGGAAACCGAGAAACCGAAGTGCGGTGGATTCTCGTCCAGAACGTAGTCCAGGGGCGTGATATCGGAAACCGGAAGGGGCAGGGCTGACGCCACCAGCTTTAGGCGATCGATCGAGCCAAAATTTTCGTTGAAGGGAAACCGGGGAAGATAGAATTGATCCGCCTCCGCGTGGGAGACTCCCGAGTGCTGACCGAGCGCCGCAACAAATCCTGCCTCGATGATCAGGCTTCGGACGGCGAGGCTGGCTTCACCATAGGGGTAGGCGAAGATGCGCGGAATTTCCCCGAGTTCCGCCTCGTAGCGTTCATTGGCTTTCTTGATTTCGGCGAGGATGCGCTCGGTTGAAGCGTCCGCCATATGCAGGTGAGACGCCGTATGATGTCCAATGGTTCCGCCGCCATCCCTGATTTCGCGGATTTGATCCCAAGACAGAAAGTTCGCAAACTTGGCGTCGACGGGGTCCGTGGCCACAAACACCGTGAAAGGAAGTCCGGCTTTTCTGAGTCGGGGCAGTGCCACGGTGTAGATGGATTGGTAGGCATCGTCGATCGTAATCGCGACCGTTTGTTTGGGGAGTGAGCGCCCGCTGCGAAACGCATCAATGATCTGCTCCAGCGGCAACACGTTGTAGCGGCCAGAAGCCAGTTCGGCGATATGAGCTTCAAATTGCTCGATTCGCACGTTCGTCGAGGGATAATCTCCCTCACCAAAGCGATGATACATGATGATGGACGCCGCGCTTTGATCGGCTGTTACCGCAGCAGTCGCCGGCGCGGGAACCGCGGCATACGCCAGGGCCAATGCCAGAGCCGAGGAGAGAGATCGAATCCGCGCGGTTGCCGGCTGGCTGGAGCCCCGCGCGTGATTGCGGGCAGGCCTGAACCGGCATAGCGGCGAGAGGAGATCGATAAGTCGACGCATGGTCACATCAACCGGGTTCCGGCGGCACTATCACTGAACAAAGGGAGACGGTGCGAATCATGGAGTTGATAGTGCCACCATTCGAGTCGGTAGTGGTCGAATCCCGCCATGGTCATGAGCCCCAAAAGCAGTGCGCGATTCCGTTGCGCCGTTGAGTTTATCTCCTGCGATCCATGGTGCGCACGATCGGAAAACTCGTCGAATCCCGTCCCCATATCCAGTTCGGCCCCGGTGGAATCCAGCAGAGTTAGATCGATTGCGGCACCGCGCGAATGCGGAGAGCCGCGTCGTGGGTCGGCGACAAATTCTGCATGGGGCGTGTGGGTCCACAGCGCCCATTGAGCTTCGGTCGGACGAAATCCATCAAGGATTTTCAAGCGCAGCCCCAAAGGTGCCGCGAGTTCGATAACGCGCCGCAGTAGCGAAGAGGCTTCGGAGTGAAGAAAACAGGCATTCCGACGATATATGGGTGCGCCCGTGAAGTTCTGGTCGGTCGCGTAGGCGAGTTCGATATCGACATCAAATTCGGATCGTGTGATCTCGACGAGGGGCATATTCTGGACGGCATGTATCACAAAGCTGCCGGACGATGCTACTACGACAGTGCATTCAGTAACTGCCAGGATTTCAGGTGAACCTTCTCGCCTTTGATACGTCGGTCGGCGTGTGTTCGGTAGCCATTCGCAAGGATGAGCACGTTGTTGCGCGCCGGCACGAAACCTTGTCCAAAGGGCATGCTGAACGGATCGTACCCATGATCCAGTCGGTTTTGACAGAAGCGGACGTCAGGTACGGCGAGATCGACTTCATTGCTGTGACAGTGGGCCCTGGGACATTTACCGGCATTCGCATTGGATTGTCGGCTGCCCGCGGGATTGCATTGACGACAGGCGTGCCGGTGATCGGTGTGCCGACCCTGGATGTCATTGCCGAAGGGGCTCGCGCCCTTGGTTCTCTCGACAAGCAATCGGCCATCACAGTGTTTCACGACGCCCGCCGAGACGAATTGTTCTGTCAGGTGTTCCCGCGGGTCACGGATGATTCGCCATCATCGCCGAGTCTGATAACGCTCGTCGATGCCTTATCCATAATACCGAGTGGCGGTGCGACGGTTGTCGGCAGCGGCGTGAGCCGATTGAAGGACCGGATCGTTAGCGAACGGCCCGATGTCACGATTTCCGATGCGCCAAATTCTCCCGACGCTGTTCACCTGTCTAGCATCGGAACTGCGCTCGCCAGACGTGGTCTGACGGAGAAGTGGCCGCCGGAGCCTCTCTATATACGCGCGCCCGATGCTCGCCTGCCGGCCGGTCCATAGGCTTTGGTAAGATGAATCCGTGACGACAAGAATTCGTCCCATCTCGGTCGCGGCTGCCGACATCGTGGCCATCCTGCACGCTGACATATTCTCCGGCCATCACGACGAATGTTGGTCCCGCGAATTTCTCGGCAAGATCCTGTCAACGCCGGGTACAACCGCCTTTGTCGCTCTCGACAACGAAGTGGAAGAAGAAAGCCCGATCGGATTCGCCGTGATTCGGATCAGCGGTGAGGAAGGCGAGGTCCTGTCACTCGGTGTGACTGCAACGATGCGGCGGCGAGGTGTCGGCGGCGCCCTGCTTAAGAATGTGCTTCGATTCGCGGCGGAAGTCGGGACGACATCGATGGTGTTGGAAGTTGCCGAAAACAACACGCCGGCAAGGGAGCTCTACCGACAGCACGGTTTCGTAGTGGTGGGCCGGCGTCGGGACTATTTCCGCCACGGTAACGCGCGGATCGATGCCATCATTCTCCGCGCTTCGACACCTCCTGTGACTTGACGCTTTAAGATTTGCGAATGCGCAGTATGTGTGCGCTGGAATCCGGAACCGGCTCCAGGCTCAGGACCGTGTGACCCTCTTCACGGACGGATCGAGGCACATTTTCAAGGGGTTCTCCGGGAGGTATTCGAATCTCAGCAACTTCACCAGACTGCATTCGCTCCACTAACAACTTAGTTTTCACAAAAGTGATCGGACAGACGTCATTTGTTATATCTAGGAAGTGGACAGGTGTTTCAGTCACTAGATTCATGTTTCAACAATAAAGACTCTGTTTCTCTTGTATAATGAATTATAAGACGTAAATTATATACGCAGCACATGAGGTTAAGAGGACAAAGAAGTTAATGGCAGAACAGACGGATAACAGCGAACTGCTTGCACTGACCACTGATATAGTTGCTTCACATGTATCAAATAACTCTGTCTCTGTGGCGGAGTTGCCGCAATTAATACAACAGGTTTATGGTGCATTAGCGGTCGTGGGTGGCGTGGTCCAACCAGCCCCCGAGCGTCCGAAACCCGTCGTGCCGATCAAGAAATCGGTGACGCCCGATTACATCATTTGCCTGGAAGACGGCAAGAAACTGAAAATGCTCAAGCGGCATATCAAAACTCGCTATGATCTCACTCCGGACGAGTACCGCGAACGATGGGGATTGTCGCCGGACTACCCCATGGTCGCGCCAAATTATGCGTCTCAACGCAGCGATTTGGCGAAAAAGATCGGCTTGGGAACAAAACGCCGCCGCCGCAAGTAATTGGCACGCCAAACCAGCGGCATGATATAGATTATCCACATGGCTTCACGGCTCGAACGACTGTGTATCCAAAAAGGCATGAAAATGACCGGCCAGCGCCGGATCATTGCGCGTGTGTTGTCCGAATCGGAAGACCATCCAGACGTTGAGGCGGTGTATCGCCGGGCCAGCGAACACGATCCGAAGATCTCGATTGCGACCGTCTACCGAACCGTACGCCTGTTCGAGGAGGCGAGTATCCTGGACCGTCATGACTTCGGTGACGGTCGTGCGCGTTACGAAGAGGTTCCCAATGAGCACCACGACCACCTCATCGATATCCGAAGTGGTAGGGTCCTGGAATTCCAGGACGCGGAAATCGAACAACTGCAGGAACGCATAGCGGAGCGTCTCGGCTACAAGCTCGTTGGTCACCGGCTCGAGCTTTATGGTGTTCCACTCGATGCAGACGGTGACGAGCCTACCGACACATAAACATCAAACATTGAGGCGAATCCGGGCATCTGGTCGCGCGCTTGCTACCCTATGCTGGACACTGCTTCTGCTTCCGGCTCAGGTAGCATCGAGAGCAGCGGGACAAGGTTTCGCGGATAAGCTTCCCCGTCTGTATCACTCGGGTGTTTGTCGCATACTTGGCATAGAGGTCCGGGTGGTCGGTTCGCCAGTGACCCTGCGGCCTGCCTTGTTCGTCGCGAATCACAGCTCCTGGCTGGATATTCCCATTCTGGGTTGTTTGATGGAGTGCTCGTTCGTCGCCAAATCGGAGGTGGAACGTTGGCCTGGTGTGGGATTGTTGGCACGTCTTCAGCGAACTGAATTCGTGGAGCGAACACGACAGAGGACAAATTTGCATGTCACCGGAATTCAGCGAAGGTTCGAAGAACAGTCGCGCCTGGTGATGTTTCCCGAGGGAACCAGCACTGACGGAAGCCGCGTACTGCCTTTCAAGAGTTCCTTGTTCTCATCCGTCGAGCGACAAATGAAGGGCTCCGTTCCAGTCGTTCAACCGGTAACCGTTGCCTATATGATGATCGATGGCGAGGCAGCAACGGAGCAAACACGCCCCGCCGTCGCGTGGTATGGAGATATGGAGTTTGCTCCACATTTGTGGGGGGTATTCCAGCTGGCACGTATTGTCGTCCAGGTTACTTTTCATGAGCCGGTGCCGGAGGTCTGCCGCCAATCCCGCAAGACACTGGCGAAGCATTGCGAGCGTGTCGTCGTCGCGGAGCATGCACGGCTTATTGGCATTGCGCGCGACGATGGAGATTCTCGATCGCCTGCAGGCGTCGACCGCATCGGTTGATTCCTCAGGTTGCCGCCTGACTTGACAGTGCAAAGTCAAGTGCTAGTGTTTATTCAAGTATTCGAGGAACAAAGACGGTCCATGCAAACGATGACACGTCGGATTGGCTCTCCGCGAAGGGCCTAGAGACTGTCCTTGCGCAAGAAACTCTTCATCAAAACTTACGGTTGTCAGATGAACGTCTACGACTCTGCTCGTATGACGGATGTTCTGGCACCGTTGGGTTACG
>CEUN01170100.1_pt1 | contig 24345 bp, 20 predicted proteins | sample 361501 | NCBI WGS metagenome assembly CEUN01 (sample SAMEA2622801, study PRJEB7988) | marine metagenome | biome: marine biome (ENVO:00000447); feature: marine epipelagic mixed layer (ENVO:xxxxxxxxx); material: "saline water (ENVO:00002010), including plankton (ENVO:xxxxxxxx)" | depth 120 m | reverse complement strand
ACTGGCGTTTCAGAAGACTACGTGCGCCTATCGATCGGCATTGAACACATTGATGATATTATTGCTGATTTAGAACAGGCCTTAGACGCAGTTGTTTAATAGCCTTTTTCAAAGAAAAGAAATACTTACCAAGCGACTGTCAATTCAAGAAACACTTACCTAGTAAGTTACGAGCAACATTGGAAAAATTCTGCAATCCTATCGCGCCAAATGTATTATTAATGCAGCGCATCAATGCAGCTGATTGAGAGAATCGTAAATCCGGTGCCACTATAGTCAGCGGCCAAAAATTAAGGCCATTGTGCGGCTATTCAACAAGCCGCCAACGCTTTCTCTAATAACGGAGGGACAGTGAGTACTCAAAGACACTTTGTGTCTATTTTTCTGTTATGCGGAAACAACTTGCCATTTTAAATTGTTACTTTATAACGTTTTTTATGAGGACTTTCTAAATTAAACAATCGCTGATGGTAGGTAAATAAAATCAATCACAGTTTGAAATTTATTGAATTTGATAACTCCTTTAAACAGAGACCAGTCAGAAGCACATATGGACTTACCTAAACAAACGTTGCGCGTACTCCTCATGGGAGCCGGTGCTCGATTAGTCACCTCAGTCCTCGTAATAGCGGCGCTGTGGGTCGGCTTTTTTTGGGCAACGGCCGGTTGAGTAGTGTTGTGACCCCAGCACTTCATTTTCAAAACCTTACACTGGGTTATGGCCAGCACCCAGCCATACAGAACCTCCAAACTGAGATTGCCGAGGGTAGTCTCACTGCTATTGTTGGTCCAAATGGCGCCGGCAAATCAACCCTTCTTAAAGGCGTTACAGGTTCACTCACACCTCTCGAAGGTCAGATAGCTTTCGGCACACTTAGCCGCGAAAACGTTGCATATTTGCCCCAACAGTCTGAAGTCGACAGATCCCTTCCACTCTCAGTGTTGGACCTCATCGCGATGGGCCTTTGGCGTGAGATTGGTCCGTTTGGTTCTCTAAAAAAACATCATCGGGCGCGCATCGATGCGGCGATTGCAGCCGTAAGTCTAATGGGTTTTGAAACACGTCCCATCGGGTCACTCTCGATTGGACAGCTGCAGCGGGCGCTTTTCGCAAGGCTTTTACTGCAGGATGCTCGGCTTGTATTATTAGATGAGCCTTTCAATGCTATCGACACCCGGACAACTGCTGACCTAATTAACGTGATACAGCGTTGGCATGGCGAAGGGCGGACGGTAATTGCAGTATTACACGATGTGGATTCGGTCCGAGGATATTTCCCTCAGACATTGATGCTTGCGCGTGAGCTGGTCGCCCATGGCCCCACAGAACGGGTTCTAACAGCCGAGAATCAATTTCGTGCCCGCCAAATGTGTGAAGCATGCGCCGACTTGCCACACAAATGTGGCCGTGATCCGATATGATTTGGGAGTTTCTTATTACTCCTTTTGAGGAATTTGGATTTATGCGCCGTGCACTCCTCGGCTGCATTGCTGTTTCAATTGGGGCCACACCGGTAGGCGTGTTTCTCATGCTGCGTCGGATGAGCCTCACTGGGGACGCGATGGCTTGCGCTATCCTGCCGGGTGCCGCCGTAGGCTATCTAATCTTCGGCCTCTCACTCGGTGCAATGACTATTGGAGGTCTCATAGCTGGCATGGCGGTTGCGCTGCTTTCCGGTTTCGTTTCCCGCGTTACAGCACTACGAGAGGATGCAAGTCTTGCTGCCTTCTATTTGATCTCATTAGCGATTGGCGTGCTTATAATTTCGATGCGCGGAAGTAATGTGGATTTGATGCACGTACTGTTCGGCACAGTACTGGCACTCGACAATGCCGCACTAATATTACTCTGCTCAATTGCGAGCGTATCGATCCTCGTGCTTGCGGTACTATTTCGTCCCCTTGTCTTAGAATGCGTCGATCCACAGTTTTTGCGCTCAGTCAGCCAACTCAGTGCTACAACACATTTAACTTTCCTAGCGCTCGTAGTGCTCAATCTGGTTGGCGGATTTCATGCGCTCGGCACGCTTATGGCTGTTGGAATAATGATTCTGCCTGCTGCCGCAGCAAAATTCTGGGCTAACAGTTTCGGTGGCCTGATTGCATCAGCGGTCTCTATTGCGATCTTGTCCAGCTTTTGCGGACTGTTGCTTTCGTATCATTTCAGTCTGCCGTCCGGCCCGGCCATCATTCTCGCAGCAGGCATCGTCTATGGCGCTTCGCTAGTGGCAGGGCCAGTTGGCAGTTTACTAAAACGGTCTTTGCTATGTTCTTCCACCGAAACTTAAGCGAAAATTAAAAATGTCTTATTCAAAACTTTTCATCGCCACAGCGGTTTTCTTGTGTCTATCCGCAGCCTCTGCTTATGCAAATTCGACCAAACCGATTCCGGTTGTAGCAAGTTTTTCTATTCTGGGCGACATGGTGAAACGCATCGGGGGCGCACATATATCGATTACAACTCTCGTCGGCCCGAATGGTGACACACATGTCTACCAGCCAACTCCGGCCGATGCTCGAGCAGTCAGAAAAGCAAAACTTCTGTTCGTAAATGGACTTAAATTCGAAGGTTGGATCGAGCGTCTCGTTGAGGCTTCTGGCTTCAAAGGAACACGCATAGTCACGACAGAAGGGATTAAACCAATCCCGTATGAAGATACTCACGATGAACACCACAAGGATGAACACGGCAAAGAAGAGCGCCATAAAGACGAACATCACAAGCACGATCACGGTAAGGAAGAACACCATAAAGACAAACATCACAAGGACAAACATGGTCACGAGCAAAAGCATGCTGATGCCGACCGACATAAAAATCATGATGATGACAAGCATGGCGATCACGAAGGTCATGATCACGGTGCCTTTGACCCTCATGCATGGCTGAGCCTCAAAAATGCCGTTAATTATGTCGACAACATCACCGCGGCCCTTGCTAAGGTCGATCCAGCAAACGCTGCGACTTTCTATGGTAATCGAGCTGCCTATGTTGCTGAAATCTTGTCGCTAGATGCTGAGATCCGTAAGACCGTTGCAGGTCTGCCAATCAACCGTCGCACTGTCGTCACCTCGCACGACGCCTTTCAATACTTCGGGCGTGATTTTGGGTTGACCTTTCTAGCACCCCAAGGGCTGAGCACTGAAGCAGAAGCTTCTGCGAAGGATGTTGCCCGATTGATTAGGCAGATGCGCGAGAAGAGAATTACGGCAGTATTCGTAGAAAACATTACAGATCCGCGCCTTTTGAAACAGATCGCAAACGAGACCGGTGCTGCAATCGGCGGGACCCTATACCCTGGCGCACTCTCTGACCGCAGTGGGCCAGCAGCCACTTATCTCGACATGATCCGGCACAATGCTACAACTTTGGTGGAATCGCTCAAACCTTAGCCCTAAAGATTTTTATAAGTGATATTTTTTAATTTACTTATTAGAGCAAACAATGTTCCAAAACAGTTACCGCTGATCGGGCCTTTCAGCTCCTTCATTTCTCTAATAATAATTGGCGCACATTAAACGTGGTGTTTGTTGTCATTAGAGACGGTATAAGACACATCCTATTGGCTGTCTCTGCCTGAGCGAAATGCATTCCGGGACTTAAAAGGGCCGGATACATTCATGAATACAGAAGCTCTACACTTCACAGTTTAGAACGAAAACTTTAACCCGGGTTGGTGGTACTTATTAGTATTGATATCTAATTTACCCCCCGCAAAGACGCCTTTGATTATAAAGTTTTGCGCTTAATTTTGCAGTTACCACTGTGTTTCACTGAATTTTTGCATTACTATAATTGACTTTCATTCTTATTAATTTGTCTAAGCACCATAGGGTAGAGCATGAAGGAACATAGTGAGCAGAGACAAGCTCTAACTGCGATCCTCTTTTCAAACGTAGGTCATAGCTTTTCCCATATGTTCACCTTGCTGTATGCCACCGCGGTACTGTATTTGCCTAAGGTTTTTGGGATCCCTTACGGAGAATTGCTTGCACTATCAAGTCTGGGCCTCATCCTCTTCGGCGTTGCCGCCTTGCCGGCCGGCTGGCTCGCTGACCGTTGGAGCCAGATAGGCATGATGGTGATTTTTTTTGGTGGGATCGGTGCCGGTGCGATTGTTGTCGGCTTAGCTGAAGGTCCAAAAGCCATCTTTGTTGGTCTAACGCTAATAGGGCTATTTGCATCAATCTATCACCCTGTCGGTATCGCCTGGGTCGTAGCGTGGGCGAAGCAGCAGGGTATGACCCTGGGTATAAATGGTGTATTCGGCAATGCCGGTAGCGCTATCGCTCCGGTATTTGTCGGGCTTATGATCGACTATGTGTCTTGGCGGGCTGCGTTCATCGTGCCAGGCGCCCTTTCAGTTGTGGCAGGAATTGGGTTATTCGGGGTTTGGCGAGCAGGCTGGATACAGGATGTTACAAAAGATCGGGCATCAATTGTTGCACCAGACTCCAGCGGTTTTGTGCGGGTTTTTATAGTGCTGACCATAACAATGGCATGCTCCGGTTTCGTCTACACCGGTTTAACGAATACAATGCCAAAAGTAATGGAGATGGGCCTGAGTACAGTTATGGCATCTAGTTATACGGAGATCGGGATTTTTGTTGGTGTTATATCAGGGGTCGCTTCGTTGAGCAGTGTTTTTGGTGGTTGGATGGCGGATCGTTATTCTGCACGGGCGATCTACATCATTTTTTGGACGTTGCAAATTCCGTTACTCTTCATCACCGTTTCGCTATCAGATTATACGCTCTTGGCAGCAATCCTCCTAATATTATGCTTTTTGTTGGCATTTTCAGCCGCAGAAAACATGTTAGTGGCTCACTACACGCCCTTCCGATGGCGCGCTGTTGCCTACGGGGCGAAGTTTGTTTTAGCACTCGGTGTGGGAGGTCTCACCGTACATTTGGCTGGCTGGTTATTTGATCAGGATGGCGACTTTTCGACGCTCTTTGCTTTCTTCGGCAGTGCAGCAATTGCAGCAGGCACCGCTGCATTCCTGTTGCCGAGCGCAGCTCCTCAAACGGCGATTACCGCCGATGCGCAAAATAATTAGCAACTCTCATTTTATAATTATTACCAAAGCCGCCTGCTAAGCAAGAACGCCGCTCCGATGAAATAAAGCTAAAACTGCGGTTTTGTGCAGGGAAAGGTTTTAAACCTTTAGACTTCGATTTTTTGAGTGAAATATTACCCAAACAAAACTGCTTATCCCGACCCAACTTCTGATTTAGAATCAAACTTCCCCCCATAAAATGAACCTAAGCCGACGATTTCGCTCCACGGCCTGCAACAAGATTCATCAACATTTCCAAACTTCTTTGGGGCATTCCATTAACCGCATGGTTGACGCCAACCAATCCTGTATCCCGCATTTACCAAGTTTTTTTAGTTTTATCTCTATCAAAATGGAAATGCATTCAGCCTAACACATAAAGCCCGATTATTGAGCTGTCCCAAATTTTGCTTCAATTTCAGAAAAATAATTTCTGACGCATATTCTGCATCATCGAACAGATCGACTTCCGAAGATGATTGATGGGGGCTATCCTTCAGCTCATACCGATTAGGCTGAGTGCCATAAAGTAGTCGCCCGTAATAGGCGGTTACCAAACTGATATTCTTTGGAGCGGGGCAAGAATTTAATTAAACTCGCAACAACCGCCGCAGCGTGCACCTTCTACCATCCTCCTATGCCATGCTTTTTATACCTTCGGTGACGAAAAATTGTACGAACTACTGTTGCAGCTAGGTGCCGATTGCAACCGTAACCGCCTTGCTCTTTTCACCACGTTGGGGCGGGATTACCGCGCCAAATCCACCAGCTGGGCCACCGCCGGCAATGATCAAAAGGTGGCTTGGATCGACCAATGCTTTGAACTCGGTCTCAGGCTTGCCGCCGACGATGGCGCGTTTGCCACAATCGGCCCATTCGCTCCTGCGAACGCGGGCTTTATCAAAAACATAGCGCTGTATATCCTTTTTGGACCAACCAGCACTTTCAAAGTGGGCTCGAAACTGCGGTGGCACGATGATTACGTAATTTCCAGGATAGATAGAATAGAGACGCATATTAACCTTCATCTCTCCGATGAAGGTATCGAGGATTTCCTCTGGCACATTAGTCCATTCATTCATAATTTGACGCGGCGCCATAGCCGCCATCACAGTGACGGCAGAGGCCTTTTTTGGTAGACCCCGTTCTACAGATAACGAATCCCAAGGCGTGTTTTCTTCATCTTCAGCTAGGCAATAGCTGATCTTACCCGGGTGCCCGATGGTAGATCGATCAGCCATGCCCGGACGAAAGTCTAGCAGATTATAGAGAGTCAGTCGCACAGCACGGCCGATTACCGTTAACGCACGATTGCCAGAGCCTCCAAGCACACTAAACGTGCTGCTCATGTCGAGTTCCTCGCGTATCGGCCCATTGAAAATCATCAGGACGGCGCATCCACTGGTACTGGCAATAGCCCCATGCAGTAGAAATGGCTGCTGCAACATGGCAGATATGGACGCAACCACAGCAGGAAAATGAATAGGCAAACAGCCAGCCATAACGGCATTAACCGCCAGTTTCTCGGCTGGGATAAAGCGTCCCCGGACGGGTTCAATCCCGATAAGATGTTCCGCTGGCAACTTTGCCTCGTCAAGGCAGGCCTGAACAAATTGCGGCGTCGGCGGCACTATGGGCAGTCCATCGGTCCAACCTCGGCTATGAAACAATTCTTGAGCTGCCTCCGAGTCCTCAACCTTGTAGAATTTCGAACTCAATGTCATCAGCTTACCTCTACAACCGTCTATATGATGAATGTCAGCTCACAGCGAATGTAATTTGCTTCAATTCAGTCTTTGTTTCCGGTACTGGCTGAAACAGGTTTAAATAATCATTAGTTTTGTTCCGCCGACAGAGCCGAATGATAGTCTTTCACGCATGCTAGGTATCTAGACGAACGATACTTCTTCATCAATATCCAACATTTCCTCGGCAAATCTTTTTCCTCCGCACGAATATAGGTCGAAATACACGAAATTTTGGACAGCCAACTTCTTAGAGAAAATGCAGTCATTTATCCCGCCGAACTTGCGATGGTAAAATTAGTGTTTCTTGGGCAGTAGGAAACGAATGGACGAATCCGGTATGCTAACGACCGCGGATTGATTGCGACGGCCTTTGGAAAGTTGTTTTGCATCTAAGGCAAACGGGAAGCTCAATGGCCAACAATCCAGCCGGCACGACAGACTTTCACAGCGGGAGCCGCGCTTCGCCAAAAAAGCTCTCCCCAAAACTGCTAGGCTCCATCATAAGTACAACCGGATAAGATCGAATTTCGTCGCGGCCAACTTTTTGCCTTTGTTAACCTAGGCGAGTTGTGCAAAAGACACATTGCACTGCCTTTAAACCATAAGTAAAAAGCAGTGCTTATCGCGCAGTTGTATGCAGATGTTTCCTTCAAAAAAATATCAATTAACAAGGGTTAGCCTATTTGTTTTAAAGGGCCCATCCTTTTGTCCGGTCTTCTAGTGAGGCTCGATATTAAAACTTTCAAATTTTTTATCTATTGCTGATAATTTTTGACAATCTGGCAACCAAATTTTAGGCCCTTATGATTGATAATTTGGTTTAAACTCCTACCTCGGTAACGAACTTTGTCCTCAAGAATGCATCCAACCCTTCAATTCCACCCTCTGATCCGTAACCAGATTCATTCACGCCTCCAAACGGGGTTTCAGGCGTTGCGACAACTGCATGGTTGACCCCAACCAATCCCGTATCCAACGCTTGCCCAATTTTTGTAGCTTTGTCTCCGTCAGAAGTGAACACATAAGATGCTAGACCGAAAGGAAGTGAGTTTGCGCGCTCCACCACTTCATCGAACGCATCAAAATGTGTTATCGGTGCAATAGGACCAAATGGCTCCTCAATCATTATTTTCGCTTCGTCTGGAACTTCTGAAAGAACAGTTGGTGCATAATAAAAACCTAAATTCCCAATACGCTCACCACCTGTCCTTATGATCCCCCCATGGTCACACGCATTATCAACAATATCCTGCATGATGGGTAATCTCCGCGCATCAACTAATGGGCCCATTTGGACCCCATCATCTAATCCATTTCCGACTTTCAGAGACTTGGCTCGTTCGGTAAATCCTTCTACAAAAGGCTTGTAAACCTTGTCTTGCACAAAAAACCGTGTTGGCGAAATACAAACTTGACCAGCGTTTCGAAACTTAAAACCCGAGGTAATATTCAAAGCGTTTTCGATATCTGCATCATCAAAAACGATAACTGGCGAATGGCCCCCCAATTCCATTGTGCAGCGTTTCATCGTCTCTGCCGCCAGTTTCTGCAAGTGTTTGCCGACAGGTATTGAGCCTGTGAACGACATTTTACGAGGGATCCAAGATCCCAAAATGTGCCGAGAGACCTCATCAGGAACCCCGAAAACGAGATTCAAAACTCCAGGAGGTAGACCCGCATCCTGGAAACATCGAGCAATAGCGACTGCCGTACCCGGGGTCTCCTCACTCGGCTTTATCAACATTGAGCAGCCAGCCCCAAGCGCCCCAGCAACTTTTCGGATAACGTTGGTGCCCGGAAAATTCCAAGCTACAAAAGCGCAGGAGGGACCCACTGGCTCCGTCATTACCATTTGACGAGCGCCCGGGACGCGAGACGGCACCAAGCGGCCATATGCACGTTTTCCCTCCTCTGCGTACCATCGAGTGACTGCAATTACGAAGTCCATTTCGATTTTAGATTCAGCCAAGGGTTTCCCCATCTCCATAGTCAAGGTCTTGGCGATTTCGTCGATACGATCTTCCATCAAACGCGCCGCATTTTCCATAATAGCTTGGCGGTCGACCGCGAGCGTGTTGCGCCAAATTTTGAATCCTTCCGCGCTTGAAGTAAGTGCTTCCTCCAAATCAGATTTCGAAGCGTGAGGGACCTCTGCCAAAATCACTTCGGTTGCAGGGTTCAAGAGCGGTTGGACTTTGCCTTCACTCCCTTGACACCACCGTCCATTGATCAAAAGTTCAATTTTTTCCGTATACATGCCTTTTATCCTCTTTTGTTTTTTATGTGCGGCTAATTATTATTCGCATTAATGGGTTCACGGACTACAATTACGTGTTTGAAATTGAAACCCAACCGGTTGATCCTTAATCGATAGTTTTGTCTTCGAACCGAAGAATTAGTCTATATGCCAATCATAAAATTAATCACTCGGCCCTAACATTTTTTCAGGTCGAACCAAAGTGTCAAAATCCGCTTCGTTTACATAACCAAGACCTATCGCTTCTTCTCTAAGCGATGTACCATTTTTGTGAGCTGCCTTCGCGATTTCTGTGGCTTTGTCGTAACCGATTGAAGGGGCAAGTGCAGTGACAAGCATCAGAGAACGCTCCATCAAATTCTTGATATTAGACTTATTTGCCGTGATCCCTAATACGCATCTATCAGCAAAACTTATAGATGCATCCGCGAGCAATTTTATCGACTGCAACATCGCATATGCCATAAGTGGCTTATAGACATTCAATTCGAAGTGACCCTGACTACCAGCAAAAGAAATTGTGGCTTGGTTACCATGAACTTTGCCGCACACCATTGTAAGCGCTTCACATTGCGTAGGATTGACCTTACCAGGCATGATTGAAGAACCAGGTTCGTTTTCAGGCAGTGACAACTCACCTAAGCCGGATCGTGGTCCCGAACCCAACAATCGAATATCGTTGGCAATCTTAAAAAGTGACACTGATACTGAGTTGAGTGCACCATGCGCGTAGACGTATGCGTCGTTTGCAGCCAAGGCTTCAAATTTATTCGGCGCTGTTCGAAACGGCAAACCAGTTATGCCTGATACCTCTAAGGCAAAACTTTCATCAAATCCAATTTGTGTATTAAGACCGGTTCCAACCGCAGTTCCGCCTTGTGCAAGACTATACAATCCATCAAGAGCTTCTTTAATCCGGTCGATTCCCATTTCTAACTGCGCCACATAGCCGCTAAATTCCTGTCCCAACGTAAGAGGTGTTGCATCCTGAGTATGAGTACGACCGATTTTTACTAAATCTGACCATTCTTCGGCTTTTCCGCTGAGTGTTACTTTTAAATATTCGAGTGCTGGTAGTAACTTTTCGGTTATCTCGAGTACAGCCGCGATGTGCATCGCGGTCGGAAACGTGTCATTCGATGATTGGCTCATGTTACAATGGTCGTTGGGATGAACCGGGTCTTTAGATCCAATTTCCCCCCCCAAGATACTAATAGCTCGGTTTGAAATTACCTCATTCGCATTCATGTTGGACTGAGTACCCGAACCTGTCTGCCATACGACTAGGGGAAAGTGCTCATCTAATTGACCAGCAGCCACTTCCGCGGCAGCTTTTTCGATAGCATCGGCAATAAAAGGAGGCAATTTTCCCTGGTTTCTGTTAACACGAGCGGCCGCTTGTTTGATAATACCAAGAGCATGGATCAAAGGTCTTGGAATCTCTTCACTACCGATAGGAAAGTTAATTATAGATCTTGCGGTTTGCGCCCCGTAATACATGTGGGTAGGGACATCAAGCTCTCCAAATGAATCTGTCTCAATTCTCGTGGTCTCGTTCATCACATCCTCATTAAAATTTTGTATCAGCCTTGGGGACTAAGCTTTTATCGGCGTGGGTGCTCACGGAAATAAAGACTGTTTCCATCGGGGTCTTTAAGAGAAAAATGCAATCCGCCCAATGATGTGTGGCATAGCTTGCCTAAATTCGGCATCGAACGTCTCAAAAGACGTCGATACAAATTGCCTATATTTTTTATTTTAAACACGACACCAATACCCGCGACAAGGTTAGTGTCATCGGTGGAGATAACCTTCAATTTTAAATCTAAATAAGTAATCCATAATGACTTCTCTGTGCTTTCAACCAAAAAACCAAGCTCACGTTCATAAAATTCGAAAGTTCGTCTTAGATTCGATGAAAATAAAACTGGTGCCGGCTCGCTTTGGTCTTCATGCATAGGATTCCTGCATATGCTTCGTTTATGCAAAATCGCGCTTACCCATACATAATTTCAACACCGCCCTCTTAATTTGTGACACTAAAATAACCCTTTTGCGCGGATAGTCGGGGAAAGCATAGAAATTAATAATATCGCGAATGCTTATCATTCGCAATGTTATTAAATGTTGGCTTTTACTAATGGCGAGATAGCTTTAACCCATCAAAGGAAATATTTTGTCCGCTGATATAAAATCGGCGGATTTTAATAAACGCGTGGAGTAACATATTGGGAATCGCGGTCACTATTCCAAAGTCGCTTTAGCCATCGATTTTATTTTTTATCAGACGGATACAATGGCCTTGCTTCACCTATTAATTTTAGAGTTGAATTTGGTCTAACACTTGACCTCCAACCCATGGTTTAAATCAAACTTCGCTTCAAGTTCGAAAATATGATTGTCCCAAGCGTATTCTCCACCACTAGATTGATCAATTTCAGGAGATGATTGGTCAGGGGCGACCCTTCTGAACCTTCCGTCACTGCCTGCAATCAAAAATTCACCAGGTCCCGAGGTGGACGAGACGCCAGATGAATCCGGGGTTACAAAGCCGCCTCGGAATTCAGCCGTCGCCGTTTCCCAAAGCCCGGTGAAATGACCGCGCGGGAAAGTAACCGCTACAAATGCGCCGTTCTGATCGAATCTAATACTCCCAGTATATTGCCGCAAAGTCGGTTCGATAGAGGCTGGAGCCCTTAAAAAAATCACTTCCTGACCGCACCGCCATAGCGCAGCCAGAGGCACGCTTGCAGCCGGGTTACCTTCAAACTGCATCGCCAGCCCAATAACTTTCTGGGTATTGACATCAACATGCCTAATCGAGAGGCGTTGATAGCGATGGTCAAGCTGCATTTTTTCAACGACAGCCCCGGTGGAAACGTCAAGCAGACAAACGTTGGGCTTCATCTCCGTCAAATTTAATTTAGCGCGTCCTTGGTCTGGATGCGTGCGAATTCCTCCGTTCGCAACCACCAAGTGCCCTCCTCCCGGCATTAGACGCAATTCATGAGGACCAATGCCCCCGCTACTAAATTCTCCAACTCGGTGATAACTGTCGTTTACATCGTATACTCCGATAACACCAAAACCTCTTTCGAAATTATTCTCACTTGCGAATAGGTGTGTTCCATCGCGCGAAAAACACCCATGCCCATAAAAGTGCCGGCCCGGTTTCGACGTGATATCATGTATTCTATTCAGAAGAGGTCCCTCTAATACTATTGCATATGTTCCCGGCCTTCTTGCGAACACAACGTATTCTGGTCGTTTTGGGTGAATAGAAAACCCGTGGCCTCGCCCAGGTAAATCTATTTTCGATATCGGCCGAGAATCCGAATCCAATAGGGCAGCAATAAAATTTCCATCTGATGTCCGGGCCGTTCCAAGATACCAAATTTGATGCGCCGCCGCGCTGCAATCCAGCGCTCGTGCAGGTAAAGCTGCGACAGCACAGAACCCAAAGACGCCTTTGATGACCCACCGTCTACTAGAGGTCATTCAATCTCCATCCAGCGAATTGAATCCAACCACAAGCCCAAGCGTTTGCGCGACTGGCCCCGACGTCATGCGACCAAGGCTCTCAATCTCATTGTAAAACTTTTCGAGACTTCGCCAATTCTTTTTGATGCGAATGGTTTCATGCAAAGGCTCTGGAATATCTGCCAGTATTCGCTCCGCATTCTTAAACTTCGCCCGTACTTCGTCAGCGAGTGCAATTGCGTAATAAGAACGTAATAAACTCTCCAGTCCATTCTTTTCAGAATAGAGCCTTCGTAACGTCGTTAAATTCAGTTGAATATTTTTCTTGGTGCGACCGCTGCGCCAATTCTCTAGTCTATTGGGCCGTTTTTTTTCAAAAGACTTGCCGATAGGGCGACGTAATTTCAAACGTGCGATGCGTTCGAGATTGCTGCTCAAAAGACCAAGAATATCGTTCGCCACATCCCGATGATTTCGATAGAGCGGGTTATTATGTTCTGGCTCTAGAATTGCGCGCCGAAAGCCGTCTTTTCCATACCATTCTCGTAAAACTTCTCTGAGCAGCTCGACCTGAAACGCCGAAATAGCCACAGCAACCTTGCATTTATAAGGATCTACATTTTGAAGAACAGCGCGCCTTGCCGGATCAAACATGAACCTTTCAAAGGCGGCCAAACTATGAACGGCCACGCTTCGGTCACCAATCTTTTTAGAATTCGTGAGATCCGAGGGACGGCTAATAAAAACTTTCCGCAGATATCGTTCAGTGCTCCCAGCACGACCCGGCCAAAAATAGACGCGCGAAAACCGACCCTTCCGAATCAACGGGCCAAAGCTAAAGATTTGAGCTACTTGCCACGCGTCCATCACCGAATGAAAGGTAGAATTTACCAAACGGCGATTCTCTTCTGTCTGGGATTTACAAAATTTGGCACTCGCAGGCGCTAAATTTTGCATTGATTTAAAAAGCGCTTCAAGAGACGGGATCACTTGACCATCAACGACCGATTCCCCCAGACGCGCATGTCCATCATCTGCAAAAGACGATGCGATGAAGAGCAAGTAAAAACAGCATGTAAGAAAAATCCTCTTCACAGCTATCTCCTTATAGAGAATTCAAAAATGCGAGAAGGTAATTTCTTTCTTCTTCGGACATCTTTGCAAAAGCATCGCGTGACATTTGGGCTTCGCCGCCATGCCAAAGTATGGCTTCCGTTAAATTTCGGGCCCGCCCATCATGCAAGAAGTGACTATTATTATTTACTGTCTTTGTTAAACCGATTCCCCAAAGAGGTGGCGTGCGCCACTCTCTTCCGGTCGCCTGACCTTCAGGACGATTATCCGCTAGCCCCTCACCCATGTCGTGCAGAAGCAGATCGGTGTACGGCCAAATTAGCTGACCAGCTAAACCTTTTATTTCGTAATCGCCTCGCGTTGCAAATTTTGGAAAATGGCAGTTGATGCAGCCGTTGGTATAAAAAAGTTCCTTGCCACGAAGCACCGACGATGCGTTGGCACTTCTTCTAGCCGGTACTGCTAATGTACGCGTATAAAACAGGATTAAATCCATAATCTGTTCTGACGCTTCAAGACTTTCACTTGCCCCATCCGTGCCATGTGGTGCAGTTCGACACTTGCGTTGCTTGTCGGTACAGTCGCCCCAGGGCTTCGAATGAAGCGGGTTTGAAATCCCTATATCGCCCGCCATGGCATCTGCATTCTGTTCCAACAAGCTTGGCTGTCCTGCTTTCCAACCAAACCGGCCAAGCACCAGCCTATCTTGCGCCAAACTCCAAACTTTGTTTGCTTTACCCGAGATACCGTCTCTATTCTGATCGTCAGGATCGGCGTTTGCCAAAATGTCTTTTTCTGAAATTGCCTCCAATAGACCTAACCCAATCATTGGCGGTGCCACACGTGGGCTCATCATCGTGTTTTGGTGCATCTGTCCATGAGCGAGGTCCACTGCACGGTACGTCGGTTTTCGAAGACGTACCGTCACGCCGTCGGACAGTGTAACAGGCAATTCTTCGTACGAAATTGCCATCCGGCCCTCGGACAAAAATCCAGAGATGGCTATGTCTTGAAGCTGTCGACCGTAGGTTGGTTCTGGAATTACGGCTTGCCGACCACTCTGAATTAGCGATCGCTCCAAATCATTCTGTGGTGGAATAGACAACCGCAGAAGCATCGAAACAGCGCTGTCTTTTTCATTTACTGGAGTGTGTCCCCTTCCATCCTTTAAATGGCATCGTTGGCATGCACGGGCATTATAGAGTGGTCCGAGCCCGTCTGAACTTTTTGTGGAAGCAGGAGCCGCCACCCAAAGTTTGCGAAACAAGCCATTTCCTACAAAGAAAGATGATCGCTCTTCAAACGACAAATTTGCTGCTGGCTGGGAAAATGCATCGCGATCATAACGCTGGCGATTTGTGGCTGTCCCACCCGACAGAGATTCCCATTTTTCTGCGCGCTCAAACAAAGTCGCGGGCGCCAGTATCGCCGCCCGACGTTCCGGACTCATCGCGGTCGTTGCTAAAACAGCGAACATTAGGAAAGTAGAAAAAAACAAAACCCGCATTTTCAGTGCATACTTGGTATAAGCTTACTGCCCATCTCTGATCGATTGGCACCAACACGGCGCCGTTGCAACGCTCGATGAAGAAGGTTTTTTTCTTTACGCATCATAGAGAATTATGAATTGGCCTTTTCGATCATGTTGGCATCAAATTTAGACGATCACTTCCTGTGCTATAAATGTGTATTTGCTCGCCACATTTAAACTCAATTGTAATTTTGAAAACTACACATTTGAGATTTAGAATCCTGTTACAGCATTTTTGGTAAAAAGATTCTCGTGCAATCAACCACCCGGCGAAACGTTCACAATTAGGGAAATACAGGCGCATAGTTGACGTGGCATATTTTCTGTCTACTCCAATTTTCGAACCTCACGGAACAATTTACCTGCAAGAAAAAATCGAAAAATCGTTATGCGAAAATATCCCAATTTCTCTCGATTCCTTATGCACGGCACAATCCACAGACCACAAAAAGGGGAGGAGTAAAAACGTGGTGTATCCGTTAGCCGGCCGGAATTGATTTGAACATCAGCGCGTACTTCGTTGGCTGTTTGGCTATGTTTTACTGGAATACGGCTTTCGGATTATCCAAACTATCTGAACCTTCAAATGCAATAGACTTCAAGCCGAGAGCCGACACTGCTTTTTCGATGGTCTTCGTTTGAGCAACTAATGCTTCAATTGCTTGCTGAACGCGAGCGTTGCCCTTTTTATTGCCTTCCCCCAACATCTGATCATAGGATTCTCCGTCTTCCGCTGCTTGAACCAACGCACCCATAGCCAACATAGTGCTGTCGAGGTTTGCCATCATTTCTAAATGCAGTTCGGGTGATTTCTCCCTGAGCAAGTCAGCAAGTGACGCGCCTCTAACTACACGTCCATCCGTCCGATTGTAACGGCCGAGATAAACATTACGGATGCCCTTGGCATTGTAGTAATGGGAGTTGTGCGTGTTATCACTAAAGCAGTCATGCTCCTCTTCCGGATCATGGAGCAACAGCCCAAGCTTCATACGCTCACCCGCCAACTCACCATAGGAAAGACTGCCCATTCCCGTCAGAATTGCAATAAGGCCACCTTTTCCGGCGCCTAAAATGGTGTTACGGGCCTCGCCGCCCGGACCCCAAGCCTTTACGATATATTGGAGATCGTCAATCATGAGATCCGTTACAGCTAGGAGATAGGCAATTCGGCGATCGCAATTGCCACCACTGCAATTATTCACGTCAAAATCAGAATGCGGCCGTTTACCCGCACCAAAATTCGTGCCGTTCAAATCTTGTCCCCAAAGTAGAAACTCAATCGCGTGATAACCAGTCGCCACATTAGCTTCGACCTCTTCAGCTTCATGGAGAGTATCACTAAGTAAAATTTTTGTTATACGGCTCGCATCGACCGGCTTACCGGCAACCATCAATCTGGCATTGGCTATGACATTTGCAGAATACAAACGATTTTCTTCGGAAGTTTTGCCGTAGGCGCCCCGGTCCACATAGTCAATTAAACCTTCATCAAGGGGCCATGCGTTGACCTTGCCCTCCCAATCATCAACCGTTTTATTGCCAAAACGATAAACCTCCGTTTGCTGGTAGGGTACCCGCGCCGCTAGCCAAGCGCCGCGAGCCGCCGCCAAGGCTTCCGCGCTCGGCACCCCTGCCAAGGCGGCAACAGCGTTACGCAGAGTTTTCGCAGTGTTCAGCGAGTCCTCGTAACCCGCATGCGCAATATCGGCATAGTTTTTTAAAACTGCATTAACATCTGCAGCTAACGAGTTCGATACCGTCAGGCAGACGATTGCAGCTCCAACCCCAGCCAATTTGCATTTGAACATTTTCATGATAACGATCCTGATTTCATTTGTTGCAAGGCGCCGATCAGAGTTCAGCAGCTTAAACGATTCCAACCACACCCGTCTCCACGTGAAACTTGCAAGACACTTTTATCGTCCCCTTTACTTGCGATAGTTGATTGATGGGTAGGAGCTGTGAATTGCAAAAGATTTACACGTTATGTTAATTTTATTATATCGCTATTAATAATTATTCGCATAATTAATTTTAATCATCAATATTAAATCTATAGTCTTCGCTATATCTTGATCGGCGGAAAAGAGCTGCTCAAGTTGTCGACTGGTTCCCAAAATTCTTGATCCGCCTGCAACCGCAACCGACTTAACAGTCATAAATCGTGCCGCTCAAAGGACTTTGTTTTGGTTAAAAGCACTAAATTCTTATAACCCACTGACAAATATCAGTATTTATTTTTTCAACTTACCGTCAAATATTATTGTAATGTTATAACATATCGCGTTATAACCTGCGTGTCTTTATTTACCAACGGGTGGCTTGTTATGAATTTAAAGGTTTTGAGCGGGGTTGCAGCCTCGGTGTTATTGACTTCATCCTTCGCGTTAGCAGCGAATTCTTCCGACCTTGAAAAGGTTCTAAAGGAAGTTCGCGCGATGAAACAAACCTACGAACAAAGAATACAATCGCTTGAGAAGCAAATTAATCTTTTATCACAAGCCAAGCCGCAAGAGGCCAAGCGCAGTGCGCCTGCGTCTTCTAATTCTAAGGTCAAAGGCAATGCATTTAATCCGTCGGTGAGTGCGGTTTTAAATGGTACGGCGACATCGTTTTCTAGAGCAGCGTCAGAAATTTCGGGGTTCGGGGTAGGAGAAGAAGGTGAGCGCGGTAGCGAGGGCTTATCGCTTGGTGAGACCGAGTTGAACTTTTCTTCTAATATAGATGATAAGTTCTATGGCAGCATGACCGCGGCGATTGTTAGGGAGGATGGTGAAGATAAAGTAGAGTTGGAAGAGGCTTATTTAGAAACTCTCCCAGGTTCCGGATTGCCCGACGGATTTCAAATTAAGGCAGGTCGCGCTTTTTGGACTTTGGGTTATCTAAATGAGCACCATGCTCATGCGGATGACTTCGCCGATCGCCCACTTACGCATCGTATATTCCTGAATAAATCTTTTAATGATGACGGCGCCGAAGCGTCTTATATTTTGCCAACTGATTTCTATTCTGAAATTGGTGGTGGGGTATTTCGGGGTGATGATTTCCCGTTCGGAGGTACAGTTAGTGGCCTAGGAGGATATTCAGCTTTTGCACGGGTCGGTAACGACATTGGTGATAACCAGAGTTGGCGAATCGGGGCTTATACCACTCAAGGAGATGTTAAAGCGCGTGCTAGTAACGAAGACGGTATTTCGTTTAACGGAGAATCAGACCTTTATGTTTTCGATCTTCGCTACACGTGGGCCCCAACAGGAAACGCAAGCGAAAAAGAAGTCATCGTTCAGGCTGAATACTTCCATCGTGAAGAAGATGGGTTCTATAATACAGTGTCTTTCGACGATGATTCCGCAGGCTGGTATGCCCAGGCTGTTTATAAATTTGCTCCCGCATGGCGTATCGGCGCGCGATACTCAGATACAAGCGCACCCGGCGTGCCCACATCATTAGCTGGCACTGCCTTAGACTCTGCTGGTCATGACCCTTCTGCAATTGCTGTAATGGTTGATTGGACTAACAGTGAATTTGGTCGCGTACGCCTGCAATACAATCACGAAGAATTAACAAATGACCGCAAAGATAATCAAGCAATACTTCAATACGTAATGAGTATAGGAGCCCACGGTGCACACCCATATTAATTTGAGTCGTTGTAAGTTTATCGCGATTACAGCGACAATTTTAATATTGTCGAGTATGCATGCTCGTGCGAGCGATGCCGTCAATGTATTTGCCTGTGAGCCTGAATGGGCTGCATTGGCGAGTGAAATAGGCGGTGAACGTGTAAAAACCTTCTCGGCGACACATGCTGCTCAAGACCCCCATCACATAAGGGCCAGACCCAGCCTGCTATCTAAAGTGAGGCGTGCAGATTTAGTGTTTTGTTCTGGGGCTGGCCTAGAGGTCGGTTGGTTACCAATTCTATTGGAACGGGCCCCTAGAGGTGTCCAACCTGGAACAGCTGGTTATCTAATGGCAGCAGACCACGTCGCCGTAATAGAAAAACCTGTAGTTGTAGACCGTAGCCTTGGTGACCTGCATCCGGAAGGCAACCCTCATGTGCACCTAAAGCCCGAAAACATATTGATTTTGGCTAGAAAGCTGAAAGAACGGCTTTTAATACTCGACCCCCCGGGTTCAGACTACTACGAGAATAAATTAAAAAACTTCACCATCTCCTGGTCTTCGGCTACAGAAAAATGGCAAAAAATAATAAAGCCTTGGAAGAATAAATCAGTGGTGGTTCACCATAAATTTTGGTCCTACTTTCTAGGTTGGAGTGGCTTGCGTGAGGTTGGAACCTTGGAATCAAAACCCGGAATTTCGCCAAGTGTTAAGCACCTCGAAGCTTTGACGCAAAAGGTACGTAAAACAAATGTCGTCGCTATATTACGTACTACTTATGACCATGATGGACCCGCCGAATGGCTTTCTAGCCGCACGAATATTCCAGTTGTGGTATTGCCAGCAACCGTGGACCGAAATGCTAAGCCGGGTGCGCTTGTAGCTTATTTTGATCAGCTCTTAAGCCTTTTGGAGACAAAGGTTGGACGCCTTTGAACTTATCGCGATAGTTTCTCCGGCCCTAATTGCCGGTTTCATGATAGCTTCGATAAATGGCCTTCTCGGAATTGAAGTCCTCCGGCGTGGAATAATATTTATTGATTTGGCGATCGCTCAGGTAGCAAGCTTATGCGTGCTACTTGTAGACCTGTTTGCGCATGATCAATCTGTTTTCCTTCATCAGGGATCAGCATTTGGCGCAGCACTTTTAACCGCTTGGTTTTTTCGAATTATTGAAAAAAAACTACCCCGTGAACAGGAACCAATTATTGGAGCGTGTTTCATTCTCGCGGCATCTGCAGTTTTACTGGCACTAGCAAATCACCCTCACGGCGGTGAAAAAATGCAGGATGTGCTTGCTGGTCAAATTCTATTGGTATCTTGGGAGGAGATCCTCGCATTCGCGCCGATTTTTATTTTAGCACAAATAGTTTGGTTGCGATGGCCCGCCATTCGGAACGGCGCAGGATTTTTTGTTATATTTGCCGCCGTGATAACCGCCTCGGTTCAACTTGCTGGCATTTATGTTGTTTTTGCTAGCCTAATTTTTCCGGCCCTTGCCGTTAGTACAATTAAGTCGGGCAAGATGTTTTTTGCTATAACGTGTGGGTGGCTTGCGGTTATATTTGGTGTAGTCAATTCCATTTGGACAGATATGCCTGTCGGGCCCTTGATTGTATTCGGCGCAGCCACAACAATGCTAGCTTTCCGTGGTTTTGTTTTTTTTAAAGCCAAAAATTAAATATTATTTATTATTTTTATTTCTAATTCACTCGAGCGGTTACGACGTAATTACATTTGCCCGGTCAATTAACGGTGTCTTTTGAATTTTTCAAGCAAGCTTCGTGATACTAACAAATTGCGGGCAGAACATTGATCATTTAGAGCCTAAAAGTGCGAACATTAATTTTAAAGATCTAGGGGGCGCTGTGCCAGAAGGTCATACCATCCATCGCGCGGCACGCGACCACCACAAGATACTCGTTGGCCAAAAGCTGAACGTTTCGTCACCTCAGGGCCGCTTTTCCAAAGGGGCCAATCTTCTTACAGGGCAGCTTTGTCTGATGGTCGAGGCGTTCGGAAAGCATCTTCTTTATCATTTTAAAAATGGTCATGTACTCCACATCCATCTTGGACTCTTTGGCCGAATCAGAATGCGAAAGTTGCCGTTAATCGAACCGCGAGGTGCAGTGCGCATCCGCCTCGTTAGCAACACACACGTCATAGATATTAATGGTCCAACCATTTGCCAAATATTGACTGAAACAGATGTCCAGAGGTTAATTGACCGGATAGGTCCCGATGTACTGCGTTCCGATGCGGTTCCCGAACTAGCTTTCAATAAAATAAACAAAAGCAAAGCCCCAATTGGTCGACTAATCATGGATCAGCATGTAATGGCAGGAATAGGCAATATCTATCGCTCGGAAATCTTATGGCGCCAGGCGGTTCACCCTGAAACGCCTGGAAAAGACATCGACCGGCAAACATTCGATCGGATATGGGATGATGCAAAAGCATTGCTGACGCTTGGCGTAAAACGTAATGCCATAATCACTGTAGATGGGATACATCCTTCGAAAAGCCGCTATCGCGAGCAGGTCAACATCTTTGCAAAAAACAATTGTCCCACATGCAGGGGGGCGATACGTCGTTTTGAGATCAACGGACGAAAGACATTTGTTTGCGAAACTTGCCAACCACTAATCAAACAAATCCCGCGTTTAAAATAACTTTACCGGAAAGAAACCCGCAAAGAGCGCAGGCGCTGTATTTGCCTAAAATCGTGCACAACCTAATGTCTCAGAGACGATCACCTCTTCGAATTGCGCAAGTTACATCCAAATATTGTCATGCGTAAACTTATGTTTTGTGTGAACTACTTAAACAAATAACTCTCATGCGAAAAAAGGTAACGGCCAAAATCTGTGAGATAAGCGATCAGATCGTCAATTCAAAATTCGGAACAAAAATATCTATGCCGGATGCAGACATTATTCATTTTCCGAGGTTTTTTAGCGTTCTCGAATCAGATTTATTATTTGAACAATTGAGAAATGAAGTGCGCTGGCAGCAAGAAAAAGTAAAGATTTACGGTCAGGTGCACAAACTCCCACGTCTAACTGCTTGGTATGGGGATGAAGGTACAACCTACACGTATTCTGGTATCACTGTAGATCCTCTCTATTGGATTGATCCCCTTTTAGAAATCAAAGCCCGTATAGAGGATATTTCCGGCTGCTTGTTTAATAGCGTACTCTTGAATCGTTATCGTGACGGCTCGGATAGTGTTTCGTGGCATTCCGACGATGAACAAGAACTTGGTCCATGCCCACCCATAGGGTCGGTCAGTTTTGGCGAATCGAGATCATTTCAAATGAAACACAAAGTTTGCAATAAAAAACAAAAAATAATTTTGCGGCATGGTAGCTATCTCTTGATGAAAGGGAATACTCAAAGAAACTGGCTACACCAAATTCCAAAATCAAAACGTTTATTGGGCGAACGAATTAATCTAACATTCAGACACATAATTGGACAAACAAGCCGCTGCCTTTAACCCTTAATGGCCGCATTACCCTCTCAAGCCAAGGATTGCATTCGCTTCAGGAAGGACGCCAGCCATTAAAAAGCGCTATCGGAATTACGCTCAAAGATGCAAGTCAGCCAAACACGCTCGCAATGCCTTTAAATCGTTCCAATTTTTATTGGAAAGCGTATAGCAGGCAGGTGAAGGTTTTTCGCTATGTTTTGCAATTCAAAACGGACCCTATTTCAACATCCGTTACTTGATCTGGGATGCCTGCCTGAGGGACGCAATCATGGCCAGCCTCTGAAGATAAGTCCGGTTACCATCCGTGGTGGCTAAAGCATCACGCAATCGCGACCGAAAATTCGCCTGATCTTCTTTGCTCGATGCTTCTAAATCCCTTTTGTTCTGAATTGTTTGTGTCTGCACGGCATTTAGGGTGACCGCGCGCCGCTGACGATCATAAAGTTCAAGCTGTTTGAGATCAGCCTGCGAGTTCCATCCGGCAACAAGCAATTCGGTCAGATTGAAGGCATCGTGAATGCCTCCGTTCATACCCATCCCACCGAGCGGATTATTGATATGCGCAGCGTCCCCAACCAAGAACGCCCGGCCACTACAAAACTTCTTAGCTACTCTTTGATGCACCCGATAAAGGGTTCGATGATCAACTTTCGCGGCACCCGCACCAGGTAACACTCTATCAAGACAGCGGCGGCCATAGTCCCCGTCAAGCGCTGCCTCATCCGTCATATTGGACGGGATTGGCAACATAACCCTCCAGAGTTCCGGAATTTTTAGAAAAAAATGCCACTGCTCGGGATCAGCGACGTAACTGACCATATCCAAGCCAGAAATGTGTTCTGAGAACTCAAATGGTGTACTAAGCACTAAAAACCGGTCCGGCCAGGTAAAACCCTCAAATTCAATGTTCAAAGCTGACCTGACTTTGCTACTCGCCCCATCAGCGCCGATCAGAAACCGAGCCTTGCGGCTAATTTTTGCGCTGCCATTACTAATGGTCAAAGTGATGCCATCTTGATCCTGACTGCAATCCTCCACAGTTTGTCCGAATAGGATCTCGAAGTCCGGATTTTCTTTTAATAAATCGTGCAAAATCCTTGTCAGGTGCCATTGTTCGCATTGCAATCGATATGGGTGCCGGGTGAGATCTTTAATGCCCTCAAAATCAAATCGCGCTAAAATTCCTTCGTTCTTGCTACGGTATTGTAAGTAACGTGCGCGCAGTCCATGTCTCTCCAGTTTTTTTGTCGCGTTAAGCTCTTCCAACATATCTAAGGTCGATGGATGGAATGTTGACGCTCGGGACTCCATACTTAGAGCGTCCCCAGTTTCAAATACTGTAACGGGAACACCGCGTCCAAGAAGTCTTGCCGCTGTTGTCATTCCAACTGGCCCAGCGCCCGCTATGAAAACGCGCTCTTCTATTGTCGGCACCCTATTCTCCTGGCATCAAACTCGAAACATTCTGCCGATGTACTTCGACATTGTAAGCATCAATCTCCTAATTCGATTCAACGCCGTCTATAGCACTCAGCTATCAAGCGTGTTGGCTCGCTCCCACTCGGAAAGGTGCTGCGAGTAATCATTCCACTCGTCGGTTTTTACCTTCGCATAAGCGGTCACGAATTCGTCCCCAAGCGCCGACTTCAACATTTTGTTACGCTCGAAAGCTCGAATCGCATCGATCAAATAAAGCGGCAGTCGGCGTGCCCGGACCTTGTGGCTCTCGGCGTACATATCTACATCTGTCCGCCTTCCGGGATCGGTCTTATTGGCAATGCCATCGAGCCCCGCCGCAAGATAGGCCGCCTGGAGCAAGTAAGGATTAGCGGCTCCGTCGGCAAGACGGAACTCAAAGCGCCCTGCGTCCGGCGTGCGCACCATGTGCGTCCGGTTGTTGCCAGACCACGTAATGGTGTTAGGCGACCACGTGGCGCCTGACGCCGTTACCGACGCGTTGATACGTTTATAGCTGTTCACAGTCGGGTTGGTAAGAGCGCATAGACCTTCGGCATGTTTCAAAACACCGCCGAGAAAATGATGTGCCAACGGCGACAGACCGAGCGCGTCCTTCTTGT
>CEUN01008332.1_pt1 | contig 24388 bp, 24 predicted proteins | sample 361501 | NCBI WGS metagenome assembly CEUN01 (sample SAMEA2622801, study PRJEB7988) | marine metagenome | biome: marine biome (ENVO:00000447); feature: marine epipelagic mixed layer (ENVO:xxxxxxxxx); material: "saline water (ENVO:00002010), including plankton (ENVO:xxxxxxxx)" | depth 120 m | reverse complement strand
CCGGGAAACGCATGTCGTAACAGATGATTGGCGCGACGGTTATGCCACCCACATCAAACGACAACAACCGTTCCCCCGGGACGAAAAACTCCTTTTCCATCGACGCGCCATACTGCGCCAGATGCAGTTTGTCGTAACAACCGATGAGTGCGCCATCCGGCCCAACAACGCCTTGGGATATGTAAGTTCCACGACGGTCCCTTCGCGCGAATCCGTACATCGCAGTTGTTCGATGCCGCTGAGCAAATTCGCTGGCCCGTTCAAACGAAGGTCCTTCATCTGGCTCGGCGAGGATATCCAGACACTCGAACGACGCGCGCGAGTACTCGATGCTCGAAAGTTCGGGCAACACCACCATCTCGATGGCGACGTCCGCATCAGCCAAGGCTGCGCCTATGCGCGCAAAACTGTCCGTCACATGCTGGTCGCGTTCGGCCGCACTGCGGATTTGAGGTATCGCGAGCTGACAAGCCAGCACGTTGATGCGAGTCATAGTGCGGATGTTCCCGGATGCAGCAGTGCGTCAGGCAGCGATGGGTGCTTCTTCCCCGCGTAAGGTCACCCGGTGCATAACCCGCCTGATGCACGAGTTGTCAAACGGCTCCACGGAGTGCATGACGCAACGGTTGTCCCACATCACGATGTCGTGGTCAGTCCACACATGGGTATAGATGTACTGGGGTTGGGTCGCGTGATCGATCAATTCATCGAGCAAAGCACGCCCCGTCCCATCGTTCATCCCGTCAATTCCGACCATCGTGTGTGGCGACACGAACAATGATCTTTTTCCCGTGACAGGATGTACACGGACCAACGGATGCAGGACGGGGGGCAGCTCGACGTACTCACCCTTGTCCTCCACCTCGGACAAGCCGGGCGCCAAGCTCAGGATGAAATCGTGATCGTGTATCACGCGCAACCCTTCGACGTGCTTTTTCATATCACCGCTGAGATCAGCATAAGCTGCATACAGGTTACAGAACCGCGTATTGCCACCTTCACGTGTGGTTTCGATGCCATGCAGGATTGACCCCATGCTTGGCACTTCCAGAAATGAGCTGTCGGTGTGCCAACGCCAGGACTGGCTCAGGTACTGCCAGGAGGTATCTTTGGGAGGGATCAGTTTTCCCTGCTCATCTACATTGCTGACGCGATAGATTTCGACGTTTCTCGAGTCACGGTGCGCAAGCGAAGCATGTACTTCAAGCTCGCCAAACTGGCGACCAAACGCAATGTGGCACTCATCACTGATTGCCTGCCCGGGGAACACCAGAACAAGCTTCTGCATCCACGCCGTGCGCAGTTCGTCAACGAGAGACGCCGACAGTCGGGCCGACAGGTCAACACCCGTTACGCGTACGCCAAGCGCGGCGCCACAATCTTCATACTCAAGCTTCATCGTCGGCATCTGGCTCAGTTGTTGGTACTGCTGATATCTGCACAAGATAGGCGGCGATAGTCCATCGGTAAAGCTACAGCGGATGGGCTAACAAGCGCTCGTTCGCATCCGTTTTAAGAACCGCGGCGGTCGCCGCGAGGTCGGCCAGCGTCTGTTCGTTCAGCGGTACCGCGTCGCGCGCATAACGCTCTGCGGTTTCGTACTCCATCTCGCCAGCCACATATATCCGCTCCACGCCTGGTGCCTTACGCGACTGATGTGCTTCGGCAATGACCGCGTCCATCTCTGCCTTAAACACATCCAGTTCGACCAGGGCGGTGACGTTCATTGCCATGACAAAATGTCCGTCGCGCGCGGCCACAGGCCCCTCGTCGAGGTCACCGAGTCGTGTTCCGTACCCGGCACCTGACATCAGTGTGGACAACATGCCAAGTGCCATTGCGACGTTGATACCTTTGTATCCGCCAACCGGTTGAATCAGCCCGTCCAACGCAGCCAGTGGGTCGGTCGTCGGCAGGCCATCCTGATCGTATGCCCAGCCTTCTTCCAGTGGTGCACCCTTCTGCCCATACACCACGATCTTGCCACGTGCGGAGGCCGCAAATGCCGCGTCCACCAGAAACGCACGATACCGGCCCGCCGGAAGTCCTAACGCAAGCGGGTTCATTCCGACAATTCGGTCCGCACCACCCCAAGGCGCCATCGTGGGAAGTGTGTTGGTGGACGCGATGCCGATCGTGTCTTCATCCAGCATCTTCTGCACATACCAGTACATCGCGGCACAGTGGTTCGAGTTGCCGACCGCTGCGAAGGCGAGACCGGTATAGCGTGCGCGTTGAATGACCGCGTTGGTGGCAAACGCGCACGCAACCTGCCCGATCGCATTGTCACCGTCAACTCGCACCATGGCGCCCGAGTCGCGCTCTATGCGTGGTCTGCCGTGCGGATTTACACCGCCACGGATGCCCGGGATGTGTGTAACTTCCGCTGGATCAGAAAGTCGACCCACATAGTCCAGCACGCGCATGACGCCATGGGAATGAATGCCGTGAACGTCAGCATCGACCAACGTCTCCGTCAGCAGCGACGCATCCGCGGGATTCATTCGAGAGGCGATAAACACCTGCGTCACGGCGCGGTGCAACTTCTCCTTCGAAAAGCGTCGTTCCTGTTCGGCGTCCGGGTAGTGCGCCATATGTCATGCGACCCGACTGGTGGCCGCAACGTCAGGGTCCAGCTCGAGCCCGAGCCCCGGGGCGGATGGCGCTTCCAGGAAGACGCCCTCTTCGTCAGTTACCTCCGACAGCTGTGGCTTTGTAATCAGCCTTGACTTGAATGCCAGCAAAGGATTCTCCGGCAAGAAGTACTCAATCCAGAGGACGTTCGGCAGACCACATGCCAAATGGATATGTACAGCCTGCATGTTCCACGGCGAGACCGGGATGGCATTCGACGTCGCGTAAGCGTGCAACTTGAGCCAGTCCGTGATGCCACCTGTCACGGAGGCATTGGGTTGTACGATATCAACGGCCCTGGCGTCGATAAGCGCCTTGAACTCGGTGAGTCCCACGTGTTGCTCGCCGCCTACGATGTTGGTGCGCCCGGCATGAGCCCGCACGCGGGCATACGCTGCGATGTCCCCGGGCGGCACCGGCTCCTCCAGCCAGTAGACGTCATACGGTTCCCATTTCTTCAACTGTGAGATGGCGGTGTCAACATCCCACGTGCCGTTCACATCCACCATCAGCTTGATGTCCGGCCCGATGGCCTCACGCACGGCCTGTACGCGGGCCGTCGCTGTGGCTGGCGTCACAAAACTTCTGGAGCCGCGGATTTTGACAGCACGATGTCCGGCAGCCACAAAACTTGCGGCCTTCTCCGCCAGTTCGTCTGGTGGCAGGTGGTAAGCGCAGTTGATGTATGTGGGGATACGCTCGCGGTGATTGCCCAGCAGGTGCGCAACCGGCACGCCCGCGACTTTCCCCTTGATGTCCCAAAAGGCCATGTCAATGGCGCCGATGGCGCCGCGCACCAGCCCGTCAGAGCCGCGCCTTGGTAGTGCGTCTGCCATGTTCTGCCAAGCCCGCTCCGTCAGCCACGGAGAACACCCCATGACAGCGGGCGCCAACCGCGTGGCTATGATTTCCGCGATAGCGTTTCCGGGTGCTCCAAACAGCATCTGATAACCACGGCCTACGAGACCATCACTCGTCGTCGCTTCGACAACGACGATCTCGAAGTCTCCTCCGTCACAATCTGTATAACGCGTAGCTGAGACTTCACTGACAACCGTGCTCATAACATGCGGGTCGCTTGTTTTGACTGCTGAGGTACGTATCGTAACCATTGCAGACCGCCAAGGCCGAGAATCGCCAATATGCCGGATGAATGGGTCCAGATCGTCGACGCACGCAATCGTCCCGTACGCGCCGCGCCAAGAGCCCTGATGCGTGCTCAGGGGTTACGCTATCGCGCGAGCTTTATCTACGTTTTCAATCAAGCCGGACACGTATACCTGCAAAAACGCGCCGCCACAAAAGACATGTATCCGGGATGGTTCGACGCCGCTGCCGGCGGTGTGCTGCGACCGGGAGAGCGCTACATCGATAACGCGATTCGGGAAACAGAGGAGGAACTCGGGGTGGTGGATGCCCCGCTCGAGGCGCTAAGTCAGTTCTATTGCGAGGACGGCAGCAATCGGGTGTGGGGTCAGTTATTCCGGCTAATCCATGAGGGCCCATTCGAATTTGTCGACGGAGAAGTCGACTATGGCGAGTTTGTTGATTCCACAGCAATCTTGCGAGGTGAATGGCCCGACATCACACCTGACTCACTGTATGGCCTGCGCTTGATTCTCGATGAATAACACGGTCGAGCCACTGCGGCGTTGTCGCTGCCCGACGCGCTCGACGGCGTCGGGCAGACACGTCATACGCTAGATATCGAGCGTATGTTCGCGCTCCCACGCGCTCAGGTGTTGCGCGTACGAATCCCACTCACGCTGTTTGATGGTGAGATAAGCGTCAACAAACTCGTCTCCCATGGCAGCACGCAAGACGCGGCTCTTCCCGACATCACGAATGGCGTCCAACAAGTAGAGTGGTAACTTCTTCGCGCCACGCACTCGATGCCCTTCCGTGTACATGTCGATGTCCAGACGTTTGCCCGGATCGGTTTTGCCCGCGATACCGTCCAACCCGGCAGCCAACACCGCTGCCGGCATCAGATACGGGTTGGCTGCACCGTCAGCCAGACGCAACTCAAAGCGGCCAGCCTCGGGAATGCGTACCATGTGAGTTCGGTTGTTCCCACCGTACGTAATCGTGTTGGGAGACCAGGTTGCGCCCGAGAGCGTTACCGGGGCATTGATGCGCTTGTAGCTGTTGACCGTTGGGTTGGTGATGGCACACAGCGCGCGCGCATGCTGGAGCACACCACCCAGGAAATGATACGCAAGCGGCGACAAGCCCATCTCATCTTTCTTGTCCGCAAACAGATTCTTCTGTCCTTTGCGGTCCCAAAGCGAAGTATGCATATGGCAGCCGTTGCCCGTCAGATGTGCAAACGGCTTTGGCATGAACGTCGCACGCAGACCGTGTTTCTCGGCAATGGACTTAACCATGAACTTGAAGAACGCATGGCGGTCCGCGGTGACCAGTGCATCAGCGTATTCCCAGTTCATCTCAAACTGGCCATTCGCGTCTTCATGGTCATTCTGATACGGGCCCCAGCCAAGATCCTGCATGGCATCGCAGATCTCGCTGATGACATCGAAACGCCGCATCACGGCCTGCTGGTCATAACAAGGTTTGGCCTGGGTGTCGTGCGGATCGGATATCTCGCTCCCATCCTGGCTCAGCAAGTGGTACTCCGCCTCAACACCAGTCTTCAGACGATAGCCTTGTTTTTCCGATGCAGCCAACAGGTTTTTCAACACACCGCGTGGCGCTTGCTCAACTGGGGCATCTTCCATGAAAAGGTCGCCGGCTACCCACGCGACTTCAGGACGCCACGGCAACTGCACAACGCTGTCTGGGTCCGGCACCGAGAACATGTCCGGATGAGCAGGTGTCATATCCAGGTGCGCGGCAAACCCACCAAAGCCGGCGCCTTCGGCTTCCATCGTAGCGATGGCACTGGTTGGTACGAGTTTCGAGCGTTGGATGCCCGACAGGTCCGTGAAGTTCACCAGGAAATAGCGAACCCCATTTTTCTTCGCAAAAGCAGCTAACTTACTCGCCATGAATCTTCTCTCTTTTCCAACTTGTTGACTTATCTCATTACGGACAGGCCAGTGTCTTGTTCTGCGCGCGCTATCCTGGCACCCAGGAAGTCCCCGCGAGAGGTACTTTTGCCATCGCGGCGGCTTCCACCGTCAAAGCGTTCAAATCTTCGGGTTCCAGGTTGCGGACGTGACTTTTGCCGCAGGCACGCGCGATCGTCTGCGCCTCAAGTGTGAGTACCCGCAGGTAGTTGGCGAGGCGTCTGCCACCCAGTTCAGGATCCAGTCGCGACTCCAACTCCGGGTCCTGTGTAGTAATGCCTGCCGGGTCGTTCCCCGCCTGCCAGTCCTCATAAAACCCTGCCTGCGTGCCCAGACGTTCATACTCCCCCTGCAACTCAGGGCGATTGTCACCCAGCGCGATCAGCGCTGCCGTCCCGATAGACACGGCGTCCGCGCCAAGGGCGATGGCTTTGGCAACATCCGCACCAGAGCGTATACCGCCGGAGACGATCAGCTGTACGTCACCCCGGTGCAGTCCAAGTTCTTGCAACGCCTCCGCCGCAAGCCGCACGGCCGGCAGCGTTGGTATGCCCACGTGTTCAATAAAACACTCCTGGGTCGCTCCAGTGCCACCCTGCATGCCGTCTACCACCACGACATCCGCGCCCGACTTAACGGCCAGCAGCGTATCAAAATATGTGCGGGTCGCTCCGACCTTTACGTAGATCGGCACCTGCCAGTCGGTAATTTCGCGCAGTTCGCGAATCTTGATTTCAAGATCGTCAGGCCCCGTCCAATCTGGGTGCCGGCAGGCGCTTCGCTGGTCAATATCCAGCGGCAATGTGCGCATCTGCGCAACACGATCGCTGATCTTCTGTCCAAGCAACATGCCACCGCCACCCGGCTTGGCACCTTGTCCGATGACCACCTCGATCGCATCAGCCTTACGCAGGTCATCAGGATTCATGCCGTAACGTGACGGCAAATACTGGTAGACCAGTCGCGATGAATGTTCACGCTCCTCCGGCGTCATGCCGCCATCGCCAGTAGTCGTGGATGTGCCAACCGCGTTGGCGCCACGGCCCAACGCCTCTTTGGCGTTTGCTGACAGCGCACCAAAACTCATACCACCAATGGTGATCGGAATATCGATCGTGAGCGGCTTCTCCGCATATCGCGTACCGAGCGTCAGGTCGGTGCCGCAGGTCTCGCGATAACCTTCCAGCGGGTATCGTGAAACGCTGGCGCCCAGGAATACCAGATCGTCGAAGTGTGGCACGGCACGTTTGGCGCCAAAGCCACGAATTCGGTAGATGCCCTCGTCGGCCGCCCGGTGGATCTCACGGATGGTCGCGCGATCAAAAAGATACGATTCGCGTAAATCATGCGTGTCGCGTGCCATCAATATTGTCCTACGTTATCGACATCAAAATTGTACAGGCGGCGCGCGGAACCGTACCGGCGAAACGCCTTGGCATCCGTTTCGATATTGCCGCGTTTCAGCAGCGCCGCCAGGTTCTCGACGTGTACATCGGTCATTTCTTTCTCGACGCAATCGGCGCCTAGCGACCCGACCTCTCCGCGCACATAGATAACCGCCTCGTAGATGGAATCACCGAGCCCATCGCCGGCGTCACCACATACGACCAGATGACCCGCTTGCGCCATGAATGCGGAGTTGTGGCCTACGGACCCCCCCACTACAACGTCCGCACCCTTGAGCGAGATCGCGCAACGGGCTGATGCGTTGCCTTCGACCACCAACAGACCGCCATGTGCCGTCGCAGCGGCCGACTGACTGGCATCGCCGCGCACCCGCACGGACCCGCTCATCATGTTCTCCGCGACACCCACGCCTGCGTTACCGTTCACCACGATGTGTGCGTTCTGGTTCATCCCGGCGCAGTAGTAACCCACATGCCCGTTTATCTCGACGTCGATCTCGTGCATGCAGCCCGCAGCAAGCGCGTGTTGCCCCATCGGATTTTCGACGCTGAAACGCGTCTGAATGTTACCGTCACGCCCTTGCAGCGCCTTGTTGAGCGCGCGGATATCACCGCCGGACAGATCAAATGTAGTCATTGCGTTCCGCCTTCCCAGGTGTATACAACTGCCGGGCTGGGCTCCCAGACCGTGGCCTGCTCAACACCCGGAAGCCTCGCCAACGCCCGATACTCCGACGCCATCGCGACCCAGTCATCCGTCTCGGCCAGCACCGCCGGTTTACATGCGACGGCGTCGCGCAAGACAGCAAACCCGTCACGTGTGCCAATCGTGAAGGTATAGAAACCATCGAGATCCGTCAGTGCTGCCTTCAGCGCGTCTTCCAGAGAGGCGCCTTGTTGCATTCGCCACGTCAGGTAGGCGGCTGCGACCTCGGAGTCGTTTTCCGTCTGAAAAGTAAAACCGTAGTGATCCGTTAACAGGCGCTTCAGCGAGTGATGGTTGGATAAGGATCCGTTATGCACAAGGCAGAAGTCCTCGCCTGTATTAAACGGATGAGCACCCTCTGTTGTCACCGCGCTTTCCGTCGCCATGCGCGTGTGGCCGATCATATGCGTGCCGGTCATGGCAGCGACGTCAAATCGCTCCAGCACAGAGGCAGGTGCGCCGATCTCCTTGTAGATTTCGAGGGCCACTCCGGAGCTCATGATCCGCACTTCCGAATAATGCTCAAGCAACCAGGCGCGGCTGGCCACGCTGTCGGCATCGGTTGTCAGGATCGTGTGTGTGGCGCGCTCGGTGATGTTGGTTGTACGGGCAAGTTCTGCCGCCATCGCGCGTGCCAATGCGTCCCAGTCCACAACCGTGCTGGCGTCATAAAGCGTGAGCTTGGTTGCGCCCTCCCCTTCCCGATACACGGCGAAACCCGCACTGTCCGGACCGCGTTCGCTCATCTCGGTCAGCATTGGTACGAACAGGTGACCGAGCTCTCTATGGAGGTCGGCGTTCTTCAGATAGAGCCCAACAATGCCGCACATCTTGCGCGCCCCTCAAATAAAATGACGCGCATCTGTAGCACGCACGCACGGCCACGCACAAGCGTTGGATGATGCCGGGGCGGGCGCCGCGAAAAAATGAGACGTAGACGGACGAGATTTGCCATGGCGCTTTGCGGCTGCCACGCCTGCTGCAAACCTCGCCGTAACGGCGTCATACCGCAGAATTTGCAGTTCTGCGTCCGCCAACCGCTCAGGGTCAAAGCCGGGCACAATTGAGTTGCGCGGTGGCAAACCAAGCACCCGCGATGTTTTGTGGACAGAAAAAGAGCGGGAGTCCGTGGTAACAGAGCCGAATGCCCCCGGGCCGCTCACCTGTACCTGCAACCTGGCAAGCTTGTCGTCCAAAGCCCCCTCGTGCATGCGCTCTCTGCTCAGCGTTTGGAAGCCAAGGGCATAGAAGCCAAGCTGAGGGGCGACGCCATAAACCGGGTCATTCATGCATTTTCAGCGTCTCGTCCACGCACATGGATGCCCGGAAACAGCGAAATGGGACAAGCCTCGACTCACCTGCTACCTTTGCCGCCTTTTCGTAAAAACTCCAGCGGCTGCGGACGGACAAAATTCGTGGAAACAAAACAGTTTGGGCGGACGGATATGCAGGTCTCGAGGCTGACATTCGGTTGCGGAGCCGTTGGCGGTCTGATGACGAAGGGTGAGCCAGCAGATCAGGATCGCGCCGTGGCCTGGGCGCGCGATCATGGAATCAACTTCTTCGACACGGCCGCGAGCTACGGCAACGGCGCGTCCGAGCGCAATCTGGGACGCGCACTCGCCGGCAATACAGATGGGATTTACGTCAGTACGAAGGTTGGGCTTTCGCCGGAACACATGGTCGATGTTGAGAGCGCAGTGCGTGGGTCTCTGGAGGCAAGCCTGACGCGCTTAGGCCTGGATCACGTCGACTTATTTCAGCTCCACAACACCATCGGCGTTTCAGATCACCGCGGCACCATGCGACTTGCCAATATCATTGAAGACGTCCTCCCGGTATTCGAGCAGCTACGTGACGAAGGCAAGACGCGCTATCTCGGGTTTACCGCCAAAGGCAGTACGGACGATCTGCATGCGCTGGTCGAAACACAACGCATGGACAGCGCGCAGATTTTCTACAACCTGTTGGTGCCCAGTGCGGGCGAAAGCGCCCTTCCGGACTACCCGGCCGAGGACTATCGACAGTTATTGTCAGCGGCCAGATCCCATGGCGTAGGTTCCATCGGCGTACGCGTGCTCGCCGGCGGCGCGCTTGCTGGTCATACAAACCGACATCCACTGGGTATGCCGGAGGTAGCGCCCATAGGCAGTCCCACAACCTATGGCGAAGACGCCGAGCGAGCGCGTCGGTTCGCGCCGCTAATCGAGGCCGGCTTTGCCGGCGACCTACCCGAACTGGCCGTGCGCTACGTGATCTCCAACCCCGAACTTTGCACAACCGAAATTGGTATCGCGACGCTTGCGGAGGTACAACAAGCAGCGGCCGCAATCAACGCGGGACCGCTCTCCAAAGAAGCACTCGAGATGGTTGCTGACATACAAGCGGGCTTTGCCGCCTGAAATACGAACATGAACTTCTGGACACCAAAAAGTACTGATGATCGAAACCTATAGAGGTGTTGTCTACCCACATCAGCTTGACCACATGGGGCACATGAATGTTCAGTGGTATGCCTCGAAGTTTGATGAGGCTACATGGCATCTGTTTGCAGCGGTTGGGCTGACCAACCATTACATGTCAGAGTCCGGCAACGGCATGGTTGCGCTGGAGCAAAACAACAAATACATCGCCGAGCTGATGGCGGGGCAATTGTTGGTCGTGCGAACGCGGGTCGTCGACGTCCGCGAGAAAACGCTGCGCTTTCTACACACGATGTACAACGCTGAGCGCGATTCTGAGGTGGCAACAGCGGAGCTTTTAGGTCTGCATATAGACCGCTCTTTGCGCAAGAGCTGCCCGCTACCCGATACAGTGAGGGCGCGCGCCGCGGAGCTGATTACCCAGGAAAGCAAGTGACGGGGCAATCAATGACTATGAGAGCGCAAATGACGATGAGGACGGGCGTACTCGCGGGCGGAGTACAGCCTGGGTCACATGTATCAGGCAGACAACGGCAACGACTAAGCTCCATGACCAAGCCGACGGAAACAAACTTCGCCAAGTTGCAGGCCCGCGCCAACCAGCTCTGGCAAGCCAAACCCCGATTATCCAAAACACAGGTCGGGCGAATCCTCCGGGCCGAGTACGGGGTCAACGCCCACGAGTTGGCGCGGAAGCTCGAGAAACCGACGCCAGTTCAACCTGCGGGCTGAGTAATGTCGCCGGCCCGGGCGCGCAGCCTTGAGATATCGGTTGAGCTATCGATTGAGACATCGATATCGAAAATGGGGTGGACGATGGGACTTGAACCCACGACCACCGGTGCCACAAACCGGGGCTCTACCAACTGAGCTACGCCCACCATAAAAGTCGAATTGTCTGGTCTGGACCTTCGCATCGTTTTGACACGTTGGTCTGCTGGCCATTGTGGCAATGGCACGCCCGGCAGGACTCGAACCTGCAACCCTCGGCTTAGAAGGCCGATGCTCTATCCAGTTGAGCTACGAGCGCTAAATTCTACCGAGTCCGCCCTCGCAAATCTGCTGCGCTTGGAGGTTGGTCGGGGCAGAGGGATTCGAACCCCCGACCCCCTGCTCCCAAAGCAGGTGCGCTACCAAACTGCGCCATGCCCCGAGTCCAGATCGCAGCTAGCACGAAAGTCGCTCTTACGAAGAGCGGGAATGTTACGTGGGGTTATGACATTAATCAACCACCCACGCCAGGATATCGCAACAACTGCCGACGCAAGGGACGCAACTGGCGTCGTCAAAACCGCGTATCATTACCGGCTGTTTTTAACCTCTGTTTTGAAGGCATAACCGCATGCGCTTCGCCGCTTCTCTCTGGGCTCACTCACGAGTTTTTATCGGAGCTTTTCCTCGTTCACTCGCTCAGCGCGTCTTTACCGGGACCGTTTTGTCCATGGCCCTCACGGCGGGGGTTCTGACAGTCGGCGTGTCATCAACCGCCTACGCAAACACCGATCCTGTTGTGCGTCTGCAGACCAATCTCGGTGCCATCGACATCACGCTGAATGCAGCCAAAGCCCCCAAGACCGTCGCCAACTTTATCGAGTATGTGCAGGCAGGCTTTTACGAGGGCACTATCTTTCATCGCGTCATTGGCAACTTCATGATCCAAGGTGGCGGGTACGACGCTGGCATGAATCGCAAGGGCACCAATGCGCCGATTCAGAACGAGGCGGACAACGCGCTGTCAAACACACGCGGAACGATCGCGATGGCACGCACCAGCGACCCGCACTCGGCCACCGCACAATTTTTCATCAACGTCGTAGATAACCCGGCTCTGGACTTCACGCGCAAGTCGCATAGAGGCTGGGGTTATACCGTGTTTGGCAGCGTCACTGCCGGCATGGACGTTGTAGACGCCATTCGCGCGGTCGAAACCACGTCGCGGGGCTATTTTCAGAACCTGCCCGTCGAGACCGTGGTCATCGAGTCGGCGCAAGTCATCGAACCTTAGAAAGGAGCATCCAACCAATGAAAGTTCGATTCGAAACGAACCAGGGCAACATTGATATTGAGCTTGACACCGAAAACGCGCCGGTCACGGCAGAGAACTTCGCGCAGTATGTTCGCGACGGACACTACGACGGCACGATCTTTCATCGAGTAATCCCCGGATTCATGGTCCAGGGTGGTGGCTTCGAGCCCGGTATGCAACAAAAGCCGACTCGCGAGCCGATCAAGAACGAAGCTGACAACGGCCTCAAGAATGTCGTCGGTTCACTCGCGATGGCGCGCACAGCGGACCCGCATTCGGCCAGCGCACAGTTTTTCATCAACGTCGAAAACAATGATTTCCTGAACTTTCGCGCGCCTACCCGTGACGGCTGGGGCTACTGCGTGTTTGGCAAGGTCACGGATGGTATGGATGCCGTGAACGCGATGTGTGAAATCACCACCGGACACCAGGGTGGCCATGGTGATGTCCCAACCGAAGACATCCTCGTAAACCAAGCCACCTTGGTCGAATAGCGCAAATGCGCGCGCTGTTCTTGTCTGACGTACATGCGGGCCAAGGTACGCCCGTGTGTACAAGTGCGTTCCTGGCGTTGCTGGACAACGTGGCACCAGCGCTGACACATCTTTATCTGCTGGGTGACATCTTTGACGCATGGTTAGGCGACGATGACTTGCGTGCGCCGCACATGGACATTTTGTCAGCGCTCAAACGGGTAACGGCGCAAGGCGTCGCGACGGGCATCGTCCATGGCAACCACGACTTTCTGCTCGGGGCGGCATTCACGGAACAAACCGGCGTCGCTGTATTACCGGAAGTCTCCGACATCACGCTTGGGCACCGCACGGTGACGCTTTGCCACGGCGATGAGCTTTGTACAGACGATGTGGAGTATCAGGCGTTTCGGCGCTACGCCCGCGACCCCGACAATCAGCAACGCTTCCTTAGCCAGACACTTCAAGCCCGCGCGGAAGAAGCCATGCGGCTCAAGATGGCATCCAGGGAAGCCATGCAACTGAAAGCGGATGACATCATGGACGTCAACGACGGGGCAGTGCGCCAGTTAATAAGCGCGCGCGGTACCGACATTCTGATTCATGGTCACACGCATCGCCCCGCGGATCACAAGCTGTCGTTCGACAACCGTACAGCGGAGCGTCGCGTACTCGGTGACTGGTACGAACAAGGCCAGGTGCTGTTATGGCAAGACGACGCGCTTGTGCGTCTCACGACCGATGAGCTAGGCGGCGCACTGCGATAGGCGTCTCTGACAAAGGCCGAATCCTTCAAACGTCAGGTGGCAAAGCCGCACCGAGCCACCGTCGTTGCCACCACGCATGACCAAGCCAAAGCGCGTAGGCCGCGAACAGCCCCATAAACAGATAGAACATCAAGAACTCGGACACGCCAAGTTGCGGCCCTGCGACCCCAAACACGGCGGTTGCCCAACATGACAACAAGACGGTGGTAACCGTACGACGGTGCGAAAGACCACGCCCACGAAGCAGATGATGCAAGTGTTCCTAGTCGCCACGAAACGAAGATATGCCGCGAACTGGACGCCAGATCAGCAGTCGCACCGTGTCGAACAACGGGACCAACACGATCCAAAGCGCCTGCACGGGCGCAAACGCGCGCTCGCTCCCCTGCGACAAGTCGACCACAAACCACGCCAGCACAAACCCAACCAACAGGCTGCCGGCGTCTCCGAAAAACACGAGCGCCCGCCGTCTCCCTACACGCGTATTCAAGGTCAGGAACCCGGTCAGGCACCCGGCAAAAACGCATAACACCTGCGCATCGCCAACGCGTCCCGCGGCCGCCGCCAAAGTGGCTAGTGCCACCGTCGAAATGAGCGCACTGCCCCCTGCCAGGCCGTCCATACCGTCCAGCATGTTAAACGCGTTGATAACACCAACAACACAAAAGACAGTAATGGGTACCTCCCAGACACCGAGGCGGGAAAGTACGCCGTCAAAGCGCAATGCCCCCATGTCCACGAGGCGCAAATCCGCCACGTAACAGCAGATAAGCCCTGCCGCGATCTGAGCCACAAAGCGGATGCGGGTGGGTAATTCGCGGAAATCGTCGATGACGCCGATAAACACCAGTACCAGGCCCGCCGTCAGCAGTACTGGAAGTTTTGCGAATGGGGCGTCTGCTAAATACAACATCGCCGCAAATACGATGAAAACACCTAGCCCCCCAACCAACGGCACCGGCGCGGTGTGAATCTTGCGAGCCGACGGCTTGTCAACCAGGGCAATGCGATGCGCAAATGGAATTAGTGCCGCAAGCAGCACGCCAGTCCCCAGACAGGCGGCCAGTGCGGGCCATCAGAAGTCAAATGTCTGGAGCTCTGCAGTCATGCATCGAGTGTAAGCGAAGCAAGCGGCGTAAGTCCGTGCACGCATCTACAACTCGGATGACAACTTCGGTGCTTACACTCACGCCAAGCCCGACTGTCCTATGGCTTCCTGGCCAACGTTTCGATCAAGTGTGCCCAAGCCTCGACCGCCAGTTCGAGTGTAAAACGCTGTTCAAACAGACTACGGGCTCTGGCACCCATCTCGGCCGCACGTTGCGGGTTGTCACGGAGACTTGCCAGCGCGTCAACCAGACCACGCACGTCGCCCGCCGCAATACCCACTCCAAAGTCATGCTCGCTAATCAGCACGGAGGTAGGCGCCGCCTCGCCGCCAACATAGACAACAGGTCTGCCAGCCGCCATGGCGCCGTAGAGTTTGCTGGGTACCACTTTGCCTTCAGCAGCCGGTTTGGACGTCACCAGGTGCGCGTCCGCTGCGGCCAGTAGTTCTGCCAGCGCCGCATCTGTTACCGGTTCGCGAAACTCGACTTTTTGCCGTAATCCCGCACGTTCACAATGTTGTTGCACCCTTCTGTGCTGTGCTCCAGTGCCCACAAACACCAACCGCACCCCGGACTCCAACCTTGGGTCCGCCAGTGCGGCAAGCACCGTGTCAAAGTCATGAGCACGCCCCAGGTTGCCGGCATACATCAAAGTCAACTCACCGGTGCGCTCGCGCGCAGGGGTTGCAACGATGCGGCGACCATCTGCCCAGTTGGGTATGACTCGCACATTGCTCTTGGGTGCGACCGCAGGCTCTACTAGGCGGGCCATCTGTTCGTCCAGAACCACGTTGGCCGCGGCCGCCGCAAGCGCGTTGTTCCGCAATTGATTGAGTTTGTTAGCAAATAGGCCATCTGCGGGGAGGATACCCAGCGCAACCGCGAGGTCCGGAAAAAGGTCCTGTAGCCAGTTAACGAGCAATGCGCGGTGCTGCTGCAACGTGTTGCTGAGCGCCGCCCCGAGGAGGGGTGGATCCGTTTTGGCGACAACCACATCGCCTGCGCGGAGAGTCTTCTTCAAGGCGCGCCTGGCAGACCAGTAGAAGCTCAGATAATCGAAGACGCGCAACGCCAACCGTTGTTGGCCAAAGCGTGTTGTACAGATCCGTTGCACGTGGATGCCATTAACTGTTTCCGTGACCGAGAGATTTGCACCGGGCGCATCGATGGTCTGGCGCGACGTCACAACATGCACCTCAAATCCACGCTGCTGCAGCCCGGCCGCGACGCCGTGCAGCATGCGCGCGGTAGCGGACTGGTCAGGTGCAAAGTAGCGATTTACGAATAAGACGCGCACAGGAGCCGGTCGTGCACGGGCGTGACCCCGTGTGATCCCCTTCTGTTAGCCGACGACTTGGAAGCGCTCACCCATCCGTGCGACCACGGCAGCCGACCCAACAATGCGGCCGCCAGCATCGTCTTTGTCTTGCTCACTCTACGACCTCGTTCGCTTCAACAGCGCAAACTTATGCAAGTGGACGGACCAGGCGCCGTCCAGAGTGATGTCCACCGTCAAACAACTTGGCCCGCCAAAAGTCCTGGCGCGCCCCGCGGCGCCTGGATTCAGGATCCATGGTGACGCTGCATTATCCACAACCAGGTGATGTGAGTGGCCGTAAACGACTGCACGCGCGTGCGCAAAACGTTCTCGCAAAAGCGCATGCCGCTGAGCCGCGGGCAACACCTTGTCGCCATGAAGTACCACTAACAGACCGCCCGCCAGTTCGACCTCCACCACCGACGCGAGTCGCGGCCAATGGCCGCGCCATTTCGACGGCAAATCGTTGTTACCGCCAACCATCCAGACTGGAATGTCCAAACTGTTCAATGCATCCACTACCTCATCGGCACCCACGTCTCCCGCGTGCGCGACAGCATCACACCCGCGCAGTACTTCCAGGATGCGGTCATCCAGGATCCCGTGCGTGTCAGCGATGACACCTATCCGCAATGGGGCAACGACATCGAACACCGTGCGCACCGTATAATTCCCGCTACCTGTGACGTTATTCTCTCTGGGTCCGGCCATGCCTTATTTTGTCTTCCGCGTGTTTCCCGCGCTCCAGCTCGAGCTTGCGGAGACATTCGAACAATATCGAGATGCGCGCAAGGCCGCGCGCGCCATGCGCTCCGCATTAACCGAGATCGACAAGTACAGCGTCAAGATGACGTTTGCGCCTACGCAGGAAGCGGCAGAGCGACAGTTGCGCGAGTATCGGGAACCGCGGCCTGCTGGTGAAGATGAGTGACCGCCGATAAGCCGCGCGGTGCATTGGTCGAGGGCCTGAGCTGGCCGCAGGTTGAATCACGCCTCAAGGCTGGCGCCGTTCCGGTCTTCACGGTTGGCGCCGGCGCCAAGGAGCACGGTAGACACCTGCCTTTGGACACAGACTTGCGACAGGCCGCATGGTTGGGACAAGCGATTGCAGCGCGTTGGCCAACGCTCGTGTGGCCTCCTCTAAGCTACGGCCACTATCCGGCGTTTCTGGGCTATCCGGGTAGTGTCAGCGTCGCGGTTGAGCCGTTTGTGGCGATGGTGCGCGATCTGCTTCGTTCCGTCGCGCCATTCGCCCGCACTCAACCAGTAGTCATCAATACCGGCATTTCGACAATCTCGCCGCTGGATACACTTGAACAGGAAGCGCTTGTCGTGCACGTGTACCGCGGTACGGAATTGACGCGAGCCGTGGATGCTCATTGTCGGCAGGCCTACGGCGGGCATGGTGATGAGGCAGAAACCAGTATCATGCTTGCAATCGCACCCGATGCCGTGCGGCTGGATGCCGCGACGCCTTGGGATTACCCGTTTGAACGCGGGCCACTCAGCTTGCAATTGATGGCGACCAATTACTCCCGGGATGGTGTGTCGGGCCGGCCAGACCGCGCCGCTGCCACACTCGGCCGTACGTTGTTGACCGCCATCCTGCGCGACCTGAGCCATGTGCCGGCGCTTGCGCAATCTGCGAATGGGACTTCGTGAACACCTTTGCAGCACCCGTTGAACGCGGCATTCACCGGCGCGCCGGCTATGCGCGCGAGGCCCTGCATAGATACCTGGATGGGGACGCGCGCGCTGCGATAAGCACAACGTTTGTCGTCTTTCTGATTGCGCTCACCACTGCCGCGACGGTCAGCGCATGGTTTGCAGCCTACGCGGTAGTGCTCACGCTCCTGTGGGGAGCACATACTGCGGGCGCGTTGCGACCTCCGCTCGTTTGGGCATTGGGGCTGTGTATCGGCTGTGCGGGCGCGGCTTCAGCGCCGTTATGGATGGCTGTCGCGTGGCTTGCATGGGCCACCTATTTCTGCGCGCATCGTTGGCAGCTGGCTCTATGGACCGTGCTATGTGCCACGCCCATGCTGGTCATGACAGCCAGTCATTTCGCCACACTGTCGGTGGCTGATACTGCGCAGGTCGCAGGCGCCTTGGTCCTGATGGTCGCCGGCTGGGCAATCGCGCAGAGCTTGAGCCGAACGAGGCGGGCACGTGCCGAAGCTGCATTCGACATTGCGGAATTAAATGCGGTCATCCAGACGTTGCAACAGCAGTTGCTGGCCAATACTGCGACGGAGGCGCATGCAGTGCAGGCGTCCACGGACACGCAGACTCCACTGGATGACTTGTCAGTCTCGCAGTTTGTCGACGACGTCCTGATCCTGTGCCGCGCCGACACCAGCATAGTTGCCGCAAATGTTGTGGCCCAGAAGATGTTTGGCGCACTGGAAGACGAACTCAAGGAAACGCGACTCAACGATATCTCGCGGCTGTTGGATGAACATTCCAGAGCGTCGGTCGAGGGCCTGGTTGAGCGCTGCCTCGCGACCAACGCAACGGTCGAAATTCCGCAAGGCGCTATCATTGTCTTGCCGCGTAGCAAGTTTGAGTTTGACGTCACCGGCGCGCTGACGCCGGTGCCGGCCGCGGCATTATCAAAATCCACGGAAAGGACGCCGAGGAAAACTCCGGAAAAATCCTCGCATGAAATCACAGGGGAAACATCGGCTGACACCTCCACTGAAATCTTGTGCGCGTTGCGTTTGCGAGACATCAGTGGGCAGCGCGACGCCGAACGTATGGCTCATTTCTACGCCACACATGATGCATTCACTGGCCTGCCCGGCCTGCGTGAACTCCATGCCGCGGTCGCAAACCGCAGAGCCATGCCGGGTCACCATGGCATCGCCGTTGTGGACCTCGATCGTTTCGAGTCCATTGTCGACAACTTTGGCTACGATGTCGCGAGCATGTTCGCGCGCAAGGTCGCGAGCGCGCTGCAGTTTGGCAGCGAGCAGGACGACAGCGTATTTGGATTAGGTCACGACGTGTTTGCCGTCGTGTGGACCCGTGCGCAGAACAGCGGCGAGCAGGTTGGGGAGTCGTTGCGCGTAGCGGTGGAGGCACTCAGAGTACGCGTGGGCGGCATGCACCAGAGCGTGTCAGCCAGCGTTGGCGTAGCCCCACTATCGACTCCGTTGGACCCGGGCGCGGCGCTCGCGCAGGCGACCGTGGCGCGGACGGCGGCGCGGCAAGCTGGTGGTAACCGTGTGTACCTGTATCAGGATGGTGACCCGCGCATCACGGAGTTGGGTAACTCCGCCGAGTGGAAGTCTGAAGTCCGTGATGCCATCGCGGAAAATCGACTGCGGATGTTCTTGCAGCCAATCCAGGCCTTGAATCCGAACCTGCCGGAACGGGCCGAGCTGCTGTTGCGCCTGGTGGATGACACCGGGGAAATATGGGCACCCGATCATTTAATGGCGGCTGCCGAGCGGCACAATCTGATGCCTGCCATCGACGAATGGGTTGTTAACTGGGTAGTGGATGCGATGGCCAAACGTCATTCCGAACTGTCGGCCTTCTCGACCTGCGCGTTGAACGTCGCAGCCCAGTCGCTGACCAACGAAGCATTTCGGCTGTATACGCTGGACCGCCTGCGCCGGTCCCCGGACATCGCCCGGCGCATATGTATCGAGGTCACTGAATCCACCTACCTCGGTGAGTTGCAGGAGTTGGAACCGTTCTTTGACGCGTTGCGGGAGTTGGGCTGCAGCCTCGCCATTGACGATTTTGGCGTCGGCTTCAGTTCATATGGCTACCTGAAGAGTCTTCCCGCCGATATCGTCAAAATTGACGGCAGCTTTGTCACGGAGATGATGCGCAACCCGGTAGACCGGGCCATGGTGGACTCCATCAATCGGCTTGCTCACCGTCTCGGCATGCACACCGTGGCCGAGTTTGTAGGCGACACAGAAACGTTAGAGTCGTTGCGGGCGATGGGTGTGGACTACGCGCAGGGTGCGCATGTTGGGGTCGCGCGGCAACTGGGTGAGCATTAAGCCGTCAGTACCTCGTACGCTACCCGGTCTTCAAAGCGTCGGGGGTTCGAAGCGATTGAGCCTCAGCTGGTCATGTTGTCCCAACGCCCGCGCAGTTCGAGGTACCAAAGCCGCGCATACAAACCGAGACGTGTGCTGTAGCCAACGGTCACCTGCTCGACCTGTCCACTGGAAGAAACGAGAAACGTTGTCGGTACACCCCGCACGCCCCATCTGGCGGCGTGCAGCCCGTTTTCATCCATCAGTACGGGAAATGTGAGGTCGCGTTCTGCAAGGTGTTGCTTAACGGCTGCGCCGTCCCCTGACGTTAAGGCAACGCTGACGACGTTGTAGCTATGGCCCAGCGCGTCGATGTTGTCGTCCATCGCGCCGCAAATACCGCACCAGGTCGCCCAGAAGTGCACAACCGTCGGTTGGTCCGCCAGACCGATCGCGGCACCGTTGGGCGTGACGCCCTGAAGTTGAGGTGCGGGGCCCGTGATTGCGCCGCGTGCAAACCACGCCTGCATCAGCACAAACACGGCAAACACGAGGATCCCTTCGTACGCCCATCGACGCCACCGCGGCCGTTTTTTTGTTTCGACCTCAGACGTCACGAATACTCGCGCTCGAGAACGCCGCACGTAACTCGTCGTAGTTGCGCGTCACCGGAAACTGCGGGAACTCGGCCACCACATTATCCGGAGGGCAAAACAGAATGCCAGCATCCGCCGCACCCAACATGGTTGTGTCGTTGTAGGAGTCACCAGCCGCTATCGTGCGCAGGTTGACCTGCCGCAGTGCGTTGACACTCGCCCGCTTCTGGTCTGGCATGCGGAGTTTGTAGGCGGTGATACGACCGTCTCCGTCAATCTCGAGGTTGTGGCAAAACACGGTTGGCCAACCGAGCTGACGCATCAACGGACTCGCGAACTGGTAGAACGTGTCAGACAGAATCAACACCTGGAAGCGTTCGCGCAGCCAGTCCAGGAAAGCTCCCGCGCCATCAAGCGGTGTCAGTGTCGCGATGACCGCCTGGATGTCGTGGATCGTCAATTTATGCTTGTCGAGAATTCCAAGCCTGTAAGTCATCAACTCATCATAGTCAGCGATATCCCGAGTCGTCAGCCGCAACTCATCAATACCAGTGCGCTCTGCCACGTTGATCCAGATTTCCGGGACCAGTACACCTTCCAGGTCCAAACATGCTACTTCCATGATTCAAAACGCCTCTTCAGGAAACTCGGTGATGGTCGCGCCACCCGCCATCAACGCGGCAAACGCGGCGCTGCTTTGCGGCAATACACGCTGCATGTAGAAACGCGCCGTTGCAATTTTCTCGGCATAAAAGCCCGTGGGGTCGTTATCAAGCCGGGACGCGGCAACGACAGCCGAACGGGCCCACATATAGCCGACCGCCGTCAGGCCAAACAGGCGTAGATAATCAGTCGCCGCGGCAGCCGCTTCATCCGGATCGTTGATGCCACTTTCCGCAATGTGGGCACTCGCCCGCTGCAACCGGCCAAAACTCTTCGCAAGCGGCGTTATCACATCAGCCACTTCCTCATGTTCCATGTGTTCGTCGATGAATGCCTGCACGGGATGGAAAAATCCACGCAGGTAACGACCGGTATGCGCCCCCAGCTTGCGCCCCACCAGGTCCAGCGCCTGAATGCCATTGGTACCCTCGTAGATCTGTGCGATACGCGCATCTCGCACGAGTTGCTCCATACCGTGATCACTGACGTAACCGTGCCCGCCCATGACCTGCACGCCCAGGTTTGCGGACTCGAACCCGACGTCAGTACAGAATGCTTTCACAACTGGCGTCATCAGCTGAACAAAATCGTCCGCACTCTGGCGCCGTTGCGGGTCGGGATGTTTCGTCGAGATATCCAACTCGGTGGAAATCCATGTCGCGAGTGCCCGACAGCCTTGCGCCCAGGCACGCATGGTCAACAACATACGACGCACGTCCGGGTGCACAATAATCGGGTCGGCGGGTTTGTCAGGATGGGCAGGTCCCTTGAGCGCCCTGCCCTGCAGACGTTCACGCGCGTACTGAACAGCTCCCTGATACGCGGCTTCAGCCAGACCGATCCCTTGATTCCCTACGCCCAAGCGCGCGGCATTCATCATCGTGAACATCTGCCGCATCCCTTCATGCGCCACGCCGACCAGGAAGCCCTGCGCGTCATCAAAATTCATGACGCAGGTGGGTGATGCGTGGATACCCATCTTCTTCTCGATAGCACCACATTGCACACCGTTACGCTCGCCAACGTTCCCGTCTTCGTCAACGCGAAACTTTGGCACCAGGAACAAGCTGATGCCGCGCACACCTGGAGGCGCGTCGGGCAGTTTTGCGAGCACAAGGTGAATGATGTTCTCGGTGAGGTCGTGTTCGCCTGCAGAGATGAAGATCTTGGTGCCGGTTACCCGGTAGCTACCGTCTTTCTCCGGCTCTGCCTTGGTCCGCAGCAAACCCAGGTCGGTTCCACAATGGGGCTCCGTCAAGCACATCGTTCCGGACCAGCGTCCGGCCGCCATGTTCGGCAGGTACTTATCCTTCAATGTTTGATCTGCATGCGCGGCAATGGCGTGATACGCGCCGAGCGTCAGTCCCGGCGTCATGCCAAACGCGAGGTTGGTCGAGCAGATCATTTCGTCGACCAGCAGGTTCAGTCGCGTAGGCAATCCCTGACCGCCGTACTCGGGGGCCGCGGCCAGAGTAGTCCAGCCACCCTCAACGAAACCATCGTAGGCTTCCTTGAATCCAGGCGGCGTTGTGACATGACCGTCGTCCCAGTTGCATCCATCTGTATCACCAGGATGATTGAGCGGGGCGAGTACTTCCGCACAGAACTTACCAGCTTCGCTCAGAATGGCGTCTTCCAGTTCGCCATCGATCTCTTTGAGGGCATCGATATCCGCGAGGTCGGACGTGTCCAACAACTCGTTCAGCGCAAAGCGCATATCCTCGAGTGGGGCTGCATATTGAGGCATGAATAATCTCTGCTTGGCTTAATCCAAAATTGACCTGGAACCGTTTGCTTGTCAGTTACGCAGCGGGCGGCCTGTGTCCAGCATGTGCTCTACGCGGGCGAGCGTGTGCGGGTGCTGTGCCAGCGTGACAAACGCGTCACACTCCAGCGCATATAACGCGTCTTCCTCCACAGGGTCCGTCAAATCCGTGTCGCCACCACTCAACACACCGGCCAATGCGCGTGCGACAACCGTATCGTGCGCTGTGGCCTTACCCACCTTGTGAAAGCCGTCCACGGCCATTGCCATCGCCGTCTGCGCGCTGGTGCCTGGCAAAAACAACGGTTCGGCAGGTGCCGGAGGCTGATACCCGTCGACCAGTTCCAACGCCAGCAATTTTGCGTCTGCCAACAAACGATCCCGGTTCATCGTGATGCGGTCTTCCGCACGCAGGAATAACAACTCGCGCGCCTCGTCCGCGGACTTGGCAACCGTTGCTGTACTGACACATTCGAAGACCTTGCTGATTGCAGGCATTGGTCCGCCGGGGCGACGCGGGTTGTGGTACCAGCGGGTCAGGAGTTCTTTACAACCACCCCATCCCGGCACCAACCCTACACCAACTTCAACCAGCCCCATGTACGTTTCCGCATACGCCTGGACGGCATCACAGTGCAGCAAAACTTCGCAGCCGCCGCCGAGCGCCATACCGGAGGGCGCACCAACCACCGGAAACGGCGCATCACGCAGCGCTTTCAGCGTCTGCTGGCCTTGCACAACCGCAGTGCGAATCTGGTCCCAGGCCGCCAGGTTAGCCGCAAACAGCAGCAGACCAATGTTGGCGCCAACCGAAAAGTTCTCAGCCTCGTTATGTATCACCAGGGCCTGATGCCCGCGCGGTGCGATCGCCAACGCCTTGTGCATCATTGTCAGGATGCCCGGGTCCACTGCGTTCATCTTGCTGTGGAACTCGAGACACAAAACACCGTCGCCAACATCCCATAACGACGCCGAACCGTTACGCGTAATGGGTTTGCTGATACGTTTGATGTCACTCAGCAAGTGCACACCTGCCGCACGCGGCACGGCGGTGCGTCCGCCTTTGGTGCGCTCTGTCAACGCTGATTCTGACAGCGCGTATACGTCTTCGTTCGACGCCTGCAAGTAGGCGGGCAGTGCCCGGCCTTCCGCTACCAGGCGCTCGTTGAACCAAGCAACGCCTATACGATCCAATAGTTCAAACGGCCCATACTTCCAGCCGTAACCCGTTCGCATCGCGGCATCAATGTCGCTTGGCCGCTCAGCGATCTCCAGCAACAGCTCGGCCGCATAGACCACTGTCTCTGACATCACGCGCCAGGCGAGTTGCGCGAGCGGGCTGTCATGCGCAAACAAGGCCTGCAGGCTCTTGCGCGCCATACGCACCTCTTTGGAGCGTACTTTCTCGGCGTCTCGGTATTCACCACTGGCGAGATCAATAGCGAGCTTCTGCCGGCGACCACCTTCGCGGCGGG
>CEUN01054679.1_pt1 | contig 24417 bp, 16 predicted proteins | sample 361501 | NCBI WGS metagenome assembly CEUN01 (sample SAMEA2622801, study PRJEB7988) | marine metagenome | biome: marine biome (ENVO:00000447); feature: marine epipelagic mixed layer (ENVO:xxxxxxxxx); material: "saline water (ENVO:00002010), including plankton (ENVO:xxxxxxxx)" | depth 120 m | reverse complement strand
CGAGTCCGTGGGCGCGAAAATCCGAGGCGAGTATGATTTAACCCGTGCTGCTTCGAGTAGACCTCAAACTCCAGCGCCCGAGTTCGAAAAGGCTATAGCTCGAGTACGGACCCGTATCCGTCCTTCCACCACCAGCTCGCTCGCGCCATCCAGATAGAATCAGACCCTCACCGTGGGCGTATCCAGAAATTCCTTCCCCTGAACGGAATTAGTCGGAGAATCGTCAGCTCTCTGCGGAATGTTGTGTTGGCAGAATAATTTGTCCGGTGTGCTGGCCGTCATTGTGGCTTCTTTTGCTGGATGTATTTCCGTGTCAGCCGTGGATTTTGTGCGCGATATCAAGCCGGTTTTTTCGGATACCTGCTTCAAGTGCCACGGACCGGACGGAAAGGCGCGCGAGGCGAAGCTGCGCTTTGATCGTCGTGAACATGTCGTAGGAGAATCTGCTCCTGATGGCTTGATCGTTCCGGGTCAACCTGATCAGAGCGAGCTGATCAAACGACTTTCCGCCTCGGATCCTGGAGATCGAATGCCTCCTCCGGAAACCGGGTTGAAGGTCGATGCAGAAGCCATCGCCAAGATCCGGCAATGGATCACCGAAGGCGCGAAGTGGCCGGAGGACGACCGGCATTGGGCGTTCGTTCCGCCCGAATCACCGGAAGTCCCTGCCATCAACCTCAGGACGGCACGATTCAATCAGATTGATCATTTTGTTCAGGCGAAGCTGCAGGAGAAGGGGCTCAATCCGTCTGCGCAGGCAAATCGGGCGACTTGGCTCAGGCGGGTTAGCTACGATTTGACCGGACTGCCTCCGACGGTTGATGAGCTTGAAGAGTTTCTCGAGGACGTATCGGCCAACGCGTTCGAAAATGTGGTCGACCGGCTACTGAAGTCAGAGCGTTACGGCGAACACATGGGATTGAGCTGGCTGGAGGCCGCGCGCTACGCAGACACGGACGGTTATCAGAACGACCGGCTGCGCTACCAGTGGGTGTGGCGCGATTGGGTGTTCCGCGCCTTGAACGACAACATGCCCTTTGACCAGTTCACGCTTGAGCAACTCGCCGGGGACATGTTGCCCAATCGCAATTTCTACACGCAGGTGGCCAGCGGCTTTAATCGCAACCATCGCATCAACTCTGAAGGCGGTTCGATTCCCGACGAATGGATTGTTGAATACGTGGCTGATCGCGTAGAGACGGTGGGCACGGTTTATCTTGGGCTCACATTTAACTGCTCGCGCTGTCACGATCACAAATACGATCCGATCAAGCAGAAGGAATTTTATCAGATGTTCGCGTTCTTCAACAATGTGGACGAAGCCGGCCTGGGTCCCAACAACGGCAACAGTCCGCCGTTCATCAAGGTGCCCAAGTCATGGCCTCAGCTTTCCGACGCGGAGACGAACTACATCGAACCGACCAAGCCCAAAGTGAGAATCCAGCAGACTTCCGTTCCGCGTCCGCAACCGGGCAAGCCGGACACCGTGATGGTGATGAGTGAACTCGCCAAGCCGCGTGAGACGTACATCCTTAATCGCGGCCTCTACAATCAACCCGACAAGTCCCAACAGCTACGCCCGGAAACACCGGAATCACTCGGTATTCTGCCGGAAAGCGTTCCACGCAACCGGATCGGTCTCGCGAAGTGGCTGCTGGATCCGAAGAATCCGCTGGTTGCGCGAGTGACGGTCAACCGTTTCTGGCAGCACTTCTTTGGGCGTGGCTTGGTTCGCACGAGCGAGAACTTCGGCATTCAGGGTGAGTTGCCCAGTCACCCCGAACTACTGGACTGGCTGGCGCTCAAGTTCATCGACATCGATTGGGACATGAAGGCCTTCCAGCGCATGATCGTTTTGAGCGCGACCTATCGCCAGGCATCCGAGGCGAGTCGGAAGATGATTCAGAGGGATCCGGAAAATGTTCTCCTCACCCGAGGTCCTCGCAAGCGTCTGACTCCTTACCAGATTCGCGATACGGCCCTTTTCACCAGCGGCTTGCTCGTCGAGAAAATCGGCGGTCCATCGGTGAAGCCCTACATGCCAGCCGGCTTGTGGAAGTCGATCTCCAACCGAAAATACGATCAGGGCAAGGGTGATGATCTCTATCGCCGCAGCATCTACACGTATTGGATGCGCACCATTCCGCCACCTACGATGATGGTCTTTAATGCTGCGGAACGCGAAGTCTGCTCGGTGCGCAAGGAGCTGACCACCACTCCACTGCAAGCGCTCACGATGATGAACAACATTACCTTCGTGGAATCCGCACGCTTCATTGCCGAACGCGTGGTTCGCGAAGGCGGAGAGAATGCCGGTCAGCGGCTGGACTATCTTTGTCAACTCCTGCTGGCTCGCAAGCCCACCCGGCCTGAGCGCATTCAGCTGATGCAGGACTACAAGAGTCACATTTCTGAGTTCCGGAAGGACCGCACGGCTGTCGCAGCGCTGTTGGCGATTGGTTCCAGGAAGCGCGACGCCAAGCTCGTCGCCAATGAGGTGGCCGCCTGGACCATGCTGGCCAACACCATATTAAATTTGGACGAGTCCATCACGACGAACTAAATTCCAAGACGCCCGTGAATCCTTTCTTGGAAACCGAACAGATCATGACGCGCCGACGCTTCTTCGGCCTCGCTGGAACCGGCGTGGCCACCGCGGCTCTGGCGTCCCTGCTCAACCCGGAACTGTTCGCTGCGCGTAATCGCGAACCCGTCCGCAACGCGATTGGCGGATTGCAGGACCTGCCGCATTACACCCCCAAGGCCAAGCGGGTCATTTATCTATTCCAGTCCGGCGGTCCGGCGCAGATGGATCTCTACGATCCCAAGCCGGATCTGATCAGGCGCTACAACGAGGAAGTGCCCAAATCCGTTTATCCGGATGACCGCAAGACAACGATGACCTCAGGGCAGACGCGTTTTCCAGTGGCGCCAAGCCGTTTCAAGTTCAACCAATGCGGACAGTCCGGCATCGAATTGAGCGAAACGCTTCCGGCGCTTTCCCGGATGGCGGATGACATCTGCGTGATCCGTTCCATGCACACCGAGGCGATCAATCACGATCCGGCTGCGACTTTTTTCCAGACCGGCTCGGTCGTTCCCGGCCGGCCGAGCATGGGTTCGTGGTTGAACTATGGTCTCGGTTCGGAAAATGGCGATCTTCCTTCCTTTGTCGCATTGACTTCCGGCAGTGGTGGCCAACCGCTTTACGACCGGCTTTGGGGCAACGGTTTTTTGCCGGGCCGTTTTCAGGGGGTGAAGTTTCGCGGACAGGGCGATCCCATCCTCGACCTCTACAATCCCGGTGGCGTTTCGTCGGGCATGCGTCGGCGCATGCTGGACTCCGTATCGCGACTGAACGAAATGCAATACCGCAAGTCCGGCGCACCGGAGATTCAGACTCGGATTGCGCAGTACGAACTGGCCTACCGGATGCAGTCTTCCGTTCCGGAGTTGATCGACTTCAGCAAGGAACCCAAGGAACAGGTGGATATCTACGGCCCGACGGTTCGTAGAACGGGCAGTTACGCCTACAACTGCCTCCTCGCCCGCCGATTGGCCGAGCGGGGTGTTCGATTTATTCAGCTCTTTCACCGTGGTTGGGATCATCACGGCAGTCTCCCGAAGCGCATGGCCGCGCTCACCAATGCGACGGATCGGCCAACCGCTGCGCTGCTGCGTGATCTAAAACAGCGCGGCATGCTCGACGACACGCTCGTGGTCTGGGGCGGTGAATTCGGCCGCACGGTGTATTGCCAGGGCAAGCTCACCGAGAAGACCTATGGCCGCGATCATCATCCGAACTGCTTCTCGATGTGGCTGGCGGGCGCGGGTGTTCGTGGGGGATTAACCTACGGAGCGACCGATGATTACAGTGTAAACGTGGTGGAGAACGGTGTTCACGTACACGACATGCAGGCCACCATCCTGCATCTGCTCGGCATCAACCACGAGCTGTTGACCTACCGGCATCAGGGTCGCTATTACCGGTTGACCGACGTGTTCGGGAAGGTCGTGAACGACATCTTGACTTGAGTGCAGCTACCGGATTTTACGGAAAAGATGTGTTGGGGGATTCCTCGGGTCCCTCCGGCTTGACTCGTGCTGCCTTTTCTTTATCCCTTCCTTGGATTCTGCTGGTCCGGCTTCAAGGAGAGGTTTCTTGAGCCGCATGGGTTAAACCCACTGCGAATTTCCCTTTTTTCCTGCTCGTTCTTCCGATTGATTCCGCGATCCGTTTCTTTCAGATCGTGAACGGAACCACGCGTTATCCGGTGGGATTCATGGAGTGGGTGTTCAACTTCCTTCGCCCCGGCAAGAACTGAGGATCGTCAAACGGGCAGCCCGCCTGTGTGTCCTTGACGGGCCTCCGGAATTCCACGAACCATCTACGGATGAGTTCCGAACAATCGATTCCCGGCGAACCGGCGATCTTGACCACCACTGTCGGTTCCTATCCCGTTCCGGATTGGCTGGCCTCGCTTCCGAGCGAACAGGCGGTCGTGGATGCGACGCGCGTGATTTTCGACACGCAACGGCAGGCCGGAATCGATCTTCCCACCGACGGCGAGCTCTACCGTTTCGACATCAATCATCCGGACACCAACGGCATGATTGACTACTTCGTGAAGAAGCTCGGCGGTGCCACGCCACAGGTCAGCCGCTCGGATTCCGAAGCCTATACGAAGAAGAGCGAGATGGGTTTCCGCGCCAAACCGGCTGCAATTGTGAACTCCGCATTGACCGAAGGTGGCTTGAACCTCCTCGACGATTGCGTCCGCGCGAAGAATGTCGCCGGTGGTCCGTTCAAGTTCACCGTCACCAGTCCCTACATGCTCGCGCGCACCCTGCTGGACAATCACTACGGCGATCTTGAATCACTCACGCTCGCCATCGCCGATCTTCTCGCGGATCAGGTTCGCGGCCTGCCCACCGCCTGCCTGCAGGTGGATGAAGCGAACATCCCGGGCAGTCCCGAACACGCTCCGCTGGCCGGTGAAGCCATCAACCGTGTACTCGATGCCTTCGACGGACCCGGCGCTGTACATTTCTGCTTCGGCAACTACGGCGGCCAGACGATTCAAGCAGGCAAGTGGAAACCCCTGTTGGAATTCCTCAACGGTCTTCATGCCGACCATCTCGTGCTCGAACTCGCACATCGTCCGGAAGACGACCTCGCTGCACTCGCCGAAATCGATCCAAACATCGGAATCGGCCTTGGCGCGGTGGACATCAAGGTCAATCACGTCGAGACCGCTGACGAAATCGCCGCTTCGATCGAGAAGGCGGAAAAGAAACTCGGTGCCGGACGTGTGAAATACGTTCACCCGGACTGCGGATTCTGGATGCTCAAACGCTCGGTCGCGGACCGGAAGATCGCTGCCTTGGCGAAGGGCCGGGATATTTACCTCGGTTGAAGCGATTTCGACTCGTTTGACTCGTCGGATTTGTTCGCTTTCCCGATCGGCACGAGGTGCAGCGCGATCTCATCCGGGTGATCGCCCGAGGTCTACTCCTTGGATATCGCGGGTTTGAATCCAGGATAGCGGACCTCAATCTGATAGCTTTGGAACGTGAACGGGGTGCTGACGAACGCCAGACCATTTTGTGCCCACACAAAATCCCGCGTTTTATGTGATCCACGACCCGACCTCAAACGAGTCGACTTTGAACGATACTGGAATCGGCGAAAGCGCTTCTTGCTTTCCGGATTGTGGACATTGACGAGGAATCCGTCGTGGCGAACGAACTCGATCGCTTTAGGTTTGCCGTCTCGGCGCCATGTTGAGTTGCCCCTTGTTCAGGTCCGAGCTTGTGTGACCAGGCTTGTGAAAGCTGACCGTGTAGACATGCCCGTTCTTTGCGCCGTTCCATGAAAACTCTCCATCCTTGTCCGTTCTCCCCGACCAAAGATCGTGAGCTGGACGATCCCACGGCCAAACGCGGACAGCCACTTCCGGTACGGGTTTCCCTCTCGGATCAAGTGTTTGTGCCACAAGCGAATTGCCCACTCCCAGAGTGATGCGCTGCACACCCATGTTGGTCGTGACGCTGAGTCCCGCATTTCCGTCGCCAAGCCCTCGGCGGTGCTGGCCGCGCCAGGTAGGACGTGGCTGAGAAGAAGGCTCAACCCGATCGGTGAAGGTTACCCTCGAATCGTTGGCCGCATGACGATCGTTTCCAGAACCGCACGCTGCGGCAGGTTGATCACGTGAACGATTGTTGCAGCCACGTCTTCCGAGGTGAGCATGAACTTGCGGCGCGCATCGTCCGGAATGACCGGTCGTTTCTCCAACAGGGGCGTGTCGATTTCGCCAGGATAAATCACGCAGGAGCGAATGTTGTTCGGTCCTTCCTCGCAATTGATCGAGCGGGACAAACCCGTAATGCCCATCTTTGACATGATGTATGCGACGCCCGCTTTGAGATTGGGTTCGTAGGCGGAATCCGAGGAGACGTTCACGACTGTGCCGGACTTGCGTTCGCGCATGCCGGGAAGGAATTCCTGTGCGAGATAGAACGCCCCGTTCATATTGGCATCAATCGTCTGGTGGTAATTCTCATCCGAGATATCCGGAAGGTAGCGCTCCTTGAAATTGTTCCCGGCGGAGTTCACCAGCACCTCAATGTCTCCCAGTTTCCCCGTGATTGACTTTGCTGTTGCGGCTACCTGTTCGCGATTGCCCACGTCACAGACGAATGGGCTTACATTTGAGGAATGTTCGCCGGCCTGTTGGACCGTTTCCTCCAGCGTCTCGGCACGACGTCCAAGGATCGCGACCTTCCAACCCTGCTGGGCCAACATGATCGCGCTTGCCTGTCCCACACCGCTTCCGGCGCCTGTCACTACTGCGTTTTTCGACATAAGCGCGCGAACGGTATCGGTAGCAGGGAGCGTGAGCGAGCAGATTCAAGGTTACGATGTCCTGCTCGCTCCCACGCGCAGCTACGTGGCTTTCTTGCGAATGATGTTCCAGACGATGCTCATGTCGGACCACTCGACGGCGGGGAAACTGGGACCCAGGAACGCATCCCGGTTTGGCAACGTGAAGAACAGGAGACCGAAGAGGAAATCCAGCAGGAGTCCCGCACCGCCCATTTCAGTCTTCGACGTTCGCTTCGGGTGCGCATCAGCCAATAGGTCAACACGGCGACCGGAATAATCCAGATGCTGAGGCTGAGCGTGTATCTGTAAGGACTGGGATTCAGGTCGTCGCCGTCTGTGAGTGACCGCTCCTTCACATCGGGGAAGTACTTCGGATTCAAGCCGTGGTCTTGGCGAACCGGTTCAAGGGGCTGTTGCACCTTGAAGCACTGCAAGGTGAGGATCATTGGCAACACCAAGACGATCAGGATGTACCAGACCACCTTCCAATCCCCCGGTCTTGTCTCGCCGGGACCTGCACAGGAACTGGAGCGCCGACCAGTGATCGCCGGCCAGGCTCGAACGGATCCATTCTGATTCTTCATCTCTCGACGCGTTGATGCGCAGCTTGGCCGGAACGCGAAACTCTCGGGTTGCTCCTAATCTTTGTCTTCATCCTCGTCTCAATCTCCCTTCGAATCCGAGATCAAGATGAGGTGCTAAGACAACGATTAAGAACCAGGCAAACTGTCATTTCATTGCTGACGGAGTGCTGGGCGTTCTCATGTTCGAAGTCAGGTGAGAAATCTTGACAAAGCTATTCCTCATTTACTGACGGATCGGGTTCTTTGGCAAATACCACGACAAGTCCAATACCGGTTTCTCCTCCGTGAAGTGTACGCCTCTGATTTGGTGCGGCTTGGATTCCTGGCGGCCGAGCAGGGGACTGCGCCAGACGACCCGTTTGGAATTCCAATCGAGGATTTGAGCCCGAAGCCAGTCGCCGTGCATGAACTGAACCCAGGAATCCGCGTCGTTACTTTTCTCCATGCGTTTGACAATGCGTTGGTGGATTTCGGCGACGCGATTCATCGGTATCTCGATTGACTGATCTTCGAAGGCGAACTTGAGGCGGTCCGATTCGACCACAATGTCATCGGCGGCATGGCGGTCGCCGTTTCGAAACAGGACGGAGGTCGCGGCCTTGGACTGTCGGCTCTCCACGGTGCTGCGACCGTCCCACTCGGAGACGCGCAGGTTTCCGACGGCGATTCGCGTGTTCGATCGGTAGGTATAGAACATGATGCCCATGCCCGAGCCCGAATAGCCGAGGTCGGTCCAACGCTTGATCTCGCGTCCGTTCGCAAAGAGCCAGCCTTCGCCGTCCTGGGAATTGAGCCGCAGGTCGAAGTGCACATGGTTGGTGTTGGTCATTTGGGGCACGATGCCCTTGGGTACCTGGATCGCCTGACCGGGTTCACGTCCGCGCGTGATGGCGAAAACCTTGCCGTTGCCGGAACTGTAGAAGTGATACCCCTCGCTTTCCGAATAGCTCACGAGATCGCGGGCATAACAGGCGAGGCGAAAGCGCGGGGCGTTCTTCCAATACAGGTCAAATTCGATCCGGGCCTTGATCGGCATCCCGCAATCGACGGACAGGGTTCCTTTGCCCTGCGAAAGGAAGTAGCCGTCCCGGAAAATCCATGAGGGATCAAACTGTTTTGTGTCCGTGTTCAGGGAGCTGCTGATATACCACTCGTTTGTGGGATAAGGGCCTTCGTAGTGAACACCGCTTCGCTGCCCCGTCCATCGAATGGTCTTCACCTCACTGCGCGGAACGTTGATGTCCCGCGCATAGCCGGTGTCGAGCGTAACGCGGCTTCTATCCATGCCAACCAGACGGCCGCTGATGGATTGTTGGCCCGACAACTCGATTCGGTTGGCCGGTCGTACGAGGTCGTTCGTGGTTCGCGTGGAAAGCAGAACGGCGCCGACTTCCTCCAGCGGGATGGTCAGGCTTGGTTCGCCTTCCGGCCTGAATTGGATGCGATCCGATCGGATGCTGAGCAATCTTCCTTCGACGCGTTCGCCGTCACGGAATCGCAGCGAATCAGCATGAGCCAATGAAGCAGAAGCAATCACTGCAAAAATACCGAGAAGCGCTCCAAGGCGCTGACGCGCACTGTGGGCGCGATGGGAATCAGCGTTCATAAATCGGCAGGTACCGATAATTCAAGGCGAGGGAGAGCAGTGATGCGCTGGTGCAGAACGAGGCACCGAACGGACCTTCCCAACGGCCGTCGCGAGCCTGTGTCTGTCCGAGAGCGGTGATGTTGGCGATATTCCACTTGCGCCAATCCGCGGGTGACGAATGGAAATAAGCCTGCGAGGCGTAGTAGAGAAAGTAGTGATAGTAGTGATTCTCCACCGGCGCCTGCCGAAGGAAGGTCATCGCAGACTTGTAGTCGGCCGTGGATTTCTTTTTCGCCAGGGCCATCACCAGAGATGCGATCGCAGTTCTGGTCGCGTTCGGACTGGCGGCTCCGGTGTAGCCATAGCCGCCATCGGGAGTCTTGCAGGTTTTGAAGTATTTCAGGCCGGTTTCGATTGCCTCGTCAGAAACGTAGAGGCCGGCATTGCGCGCGGCAAAGAGGGCGACCATTTGCGCGCCGCTTACGGTGGTGTCTGCGTCCTTGCTCTCAGGGGAATAACGCCAGGCGCCCTTCGGATTCAGTTTCTGGGAGGTGGTGATGAGCGAGATCGCCTTTTCCAAGGCGCGCCCCAAACCATCCATTTCCACGGCGCCGTAGGCTTCGGCCAGGGCCAGCGTGGCAAATCCATGATTGTACATCGTCGTGCCGATGTAACCGGTCTCCTTGTTCTGCTGGCTAAGTACGAACTTCAATCCCGAATGAATCGTCTTTGAATACGCGCCGTGATTCGGATCATCGCCATGGGCGAGCAAGGCCACGACTGCGAGTCCGACCACGCCGGGTTGGCGGCCGTAGCTGTCGTTCCAATAGCCTTCCGGTGCCTGTGTCTCGGCGAGGAAGCGCATGCCCTTCACATACATGTTCTCGATTACCGCCGGGCTCATCGCGGTATCTTCGATGAAGAGTTTCTGGGCTGGCGCCGAATTGGTCAGGACGGAGAGAAGGAGGAACGTGAGAATGGATCTGTGTAGTCTTTGAAGGTTCAAGGTGGAGGGAACTTTTGGGGTGGGTGAGGTGGGTGAGGGAGAACGCTGGTTGGTAGTTTGGTTCTCTCTTGCCCACATCGCTTGCAGCGACCAGCTCAAACGTTCCATCACAGCTCCTTCTCCACCGCTTCGAAATAGCGTTCCATGATTTCGCGGAATTCGGCGGGGATCTGTCGCGTGCGCCCGCTGGCGCGATCGGTGCCGCGTTCCCCTTCGCCGGTTCCATCGTTTGCGCCTCGCTGGCCCATGCCCGCCTGGCCCGTTCCTCCGCCCGCAGGATTGCCGCCGGGGTTCATCCCGGGGATGCGGCTGAAGGCGGATCGCATCTGCTGTTGTGCCAGGCGCATCAACATCTGCATCTGTTGCATTGCCTGTTGTTGCTGCTGATTCTGCTGCTGTTGATTGCGCTGGTTCCGCTTGGCTTCTTCATTGATGAGGTTGATGAGGTCGGACAGGTGCTGGATGCCGGCGATCTGTGCGTCCTGAGTTGGTTTGCCGGTGGCGGGTTCGCGCAAGCCGCGTTCCGAATTGATCATCTCGGCCTGCCCCTGGGTGAGCAGTTCCTTCATGATATCGTGTTCGTTGTCCATCGCCACGTTCAGCAGGTTCTGCCGGATGAAGCGTTGATGGCTGGAAAGTTTCTTGGCGGTATCCGCGTAGTTCGCGCGTTCGCGATCCTGATCGAGCATGACCGTGCGCTGGTGAAGCGTGACCTCGTTCATGCGAATGCGGATGAAGGCGAGAAGCATCTTGATGAGTTTCTGTTGCTGTTCGGCATTGCCGGGCTGACCCGAACCGCTGTTACTTTCGGATTCCTCGGGTGGGTCGAGCACGTCGGCCCAGGCGTTCAGCCTGCGCATCCAGCGTCGCATGTCCTGGATGGATTCCATGGAAATGTTGCCGTCGATCAGGGCGCCCAGTTCGGCGAGTTGAATCGGCGTCTTGGCATCGCGCATCTCGCGGTTCACCTCGCCGTAGTTGGGCCGCTGGGTGCGGTCGAAGAAGCGCCCAATCTCGTCCTGAACCGTGCCCGATTCCTCGCCGACTTCGCGTTGGTTTTTCGCAAGGCGGTTGTTCATCGTGCGATGACGCTCTTCCAGTTCGTAAGGACGCAGCCCAAGCGTTTCCACAATCACCGCCCGCATCTGGCTCACGATGCCGTCCTCCTTCATGGCAAGGCCGCGAAGGCGCTCGGCGAGGGTAAGTGCCTCCAGGTTGTCGAGTCCGCTGTTGATGCGCTGCTGCATCTCCTGCAGCTTCTGAAGTGCTTCCTGCTGTGCATCTTCCGCCTTGGCGAGATTCTGTTGCTGCTGCGATTTCTGCGGCTGGCCCTGTGCGTTCCGCAATTCCCGTGCGGATTCCTTCATCTGCTGCTGTGCCAACTGCTGCATCGACGAAATGTTTTCCGTCCATTCCTTCAAGGTCTTTTCCGTGATCATCGGGTTGCGGATCGCCTCCTCCAGAATGCGTTGCCCGGTGCGGGCGATGGACTGCAGATGCCGATTGTTCTGCTCCTGTTGCTCGGCGAGCTTTTGCGCGGCCTTGGAGTCTTCGTCAGCTGTGGGTTCATTTTCGCCGGGTCTGCCTTCTTTACCTTCTTCGCCTTCGCTGTTCTCATTAGGCTTGTCCGGCTTGGCGGATTTGTTTTTCAACTCGCTGGTCTGTTGCGCAATGCCTTCCTCCGTGCGCGTGATTTCTTCCACCTCGGCAAAAAGTCCTTCGAGTTGATCCTTTACCATTTTCGCATGCCGGATGTTGCCGATGATGTGGATACGGTAGCTGGAAGATTGCGAGGGTTCGCGGTCGGGATAGTAGTCGAGCGCGGCTGCGCGAAGCTCGATCGTGGTCTCGGGTGGAATGCCAAGCACGGTTGGGCTGAAGATGTAGGTGTTGGTGAACTCAATGCTGGTCGTGTTCGTCAGCTCGGTCTTCAGCTCGCGAATCGTGAGTTCGTTGGTGCCGGCGTCGATCAGCTTCCACGCAACGCCAGCGAGCTTCACGCCGAAGTCATCCGACGCGTACAGGCGCAGGGGAAGCACGTCGGATTCGAGAATGGAAAGTGAAGGGGAGAGGCCGAGGAGTTCCACGTTGGGCGGTTCGTCGGGGCGCGTGCGGATCTGGAAGGGACGCGGTGCATTGTTTGAAAGGCCGAGCTGATCCTCGATGCTGATCACACCTTTGAGTTCGCCGAAGGGTTCGAGTTTTGGAGTGGCGAATTCACTACCCTGAATCGCGAGGTCGAGTGCTTCGGCTCCAGTGGACCAGAAGCGGACGGATGCGAGGTCGCGGTTCGCTTCGGCGTACAGGGTCAAAGTGCTTTCTTCGACGACGGTCAGACCGAGGCCGGCAAAGCTCTTTGTGGTCTCCGGGTGTTGGAGATATTCTGGGAGGGTGATTTTTGCCTCCAGGGTTTGGATGGCTGGCGGATGGGTCGGCAGCACCTTCGTGGACGCCTCTGAATCTCCGAGGACGATCTTCAATTCTCCATTGGCGGTCTGGCCGGGAATCCTTGCCTGAATCCAGCCCTCGGAAACTTCCGCTTCAATGGGCGGCTGGCTTTCGAACTGAACCATAGCGTGCGTGGGTTTCCAGAAACCGCGAAACCCGACCTTTGCCCGGGCGTGAAACTCGTTTCCATGCAGCACGATCATCTGATCGGGTATCTCGCTCAGGGAGACGAAAGTGAAGCGTTCGATCGCGGCTCCGGGCATCAGCCAACGGACAAACGAATTCCAACTGGCTTTCGGCGCGATGAAGGCTGTGGCTGAAGCCGCGATCAGGACGGCGATGAAGAAGGCGGTCATTCGCCGCAGGGGCTTCAGATCCACGACGCTGGTGAAATCAAAGTCCTGCGCGCCATCGGCTACCTGTTGGATTGCGGCACGGCGCAAGGCAGGAGACATCCTGGGTTGACTATCATCGCCGTCGGCCAGTTCGACCGCACCGCGAAGCCGGTCACCGAAGCGACGATGTGCAAATTGTATCAGGCGGGAGAGTGAAATGTTTCCGCGCGGATCCCATCGCCAATTGCGCATCCAGACGACGATGGAAGCGAGCACGCCAAGTCCCGCTCCGATGAGCAGGAACAGCCGGATCTCCTTTGGTGAATCCCAGAAGCGATCCGAGATGAAGAGCACACCGATGCTGACGATGACCGTGCAGATGGCGGTCATGAACGCGAGCGAGGTCTCCTTGCGGAAGAGCGCGGATTCCAGTTCGTTGAACTGCTTCTCCAGATTTTTCGGCAGATTCGATTGTTGCTCTGGTGAATCCATCAGGGTCTACAACATGCCCGCCAGTTTACGGCCGGTCCAATAAATCCCCAGCAAAAGCAGCAGCGCTCCGCCCCACCAGGGATTGCTCCAGAGACGCATCCGTTTCTCGATCGGTTTCGGCTCCGGCAACAAGGTGATTGCTTCAACAATACCGTGCAGCTGATCCACACCACCACTCCGACCGCCGGTAATGGCCGCGAGTTCACGAAATACGTTGAATTGCGCGGGCTGCCCGGCGCGCTCGCGGACCGGTTGGGTCACCTCAAGCGAAGTGCCCATCTCGCGATCGGCGGAGGGTGCCCGCACGTTCAACTCAAACTCGCCTCCCTCGCGCGGAGTGAAGCGAGTCTTATAAACACCCCATCCACCGTCTACCGATTGAAACTCCAAATCTTCCATGCGCCCTTCCGGGCCGGTCACACGACCGATGACCTTGCCCTTGTCCAGGGGGAAACCGCTTTGATTCAAGACGGCGGCTTGAAGAAAAACCGTTTCTCCCGCGTTCGGGGATTCCGGACTGTAACTCAGACGAATCCCTTCGCGCTCCGAAAGATGACGCTGGTGCGACATCCAACGAACGACCTGGCTCCAGAAGCGATAATGGTATTTGTCCTCCACGCCGCGTCGCCAACGCCAGGCGCTGTCCGTTCCGAGGTACAACACCTTGCCATTGCCCACTGAACGGGTGACCAGCAAAGGAATTCGTCCCCAGGCATTGCGCATCGAGGCATGGACGCCGAGCACCTCGGATCCCGGGCGGCTCTTGTCGACTGCCGCACTCCAGAAGAATCCCGGGAGGTTCTTCCAGATCTCGCCATTGCGAATTTCATCCGAGTCAAAGCGTGTGAGGAGATGCCCCTTGCCCGTGGACGACAGCAGCAGGGGAACTTCGTTTTGCAGACCAATGCCCCGTGGCCGTTCGCGATTCAAGACGACGGGGATCAACTCTGCGATCGGTGAATCCAGCAAGGACATCTGCCTTCCTCGCCGTCCGGGAATGAACACCAGCCCGCTTGCCTGTTGTTCGACCAGGCCCTTCAACAGCTCCAGGTCCTTCGATTGGAGTTCGTTTTCTCCGAAACCGATGTCGCCCAGAAAAACAACGTCGTAGTGCGCCAGCAAATCCTTCCCGCCGGGAAACTGATCGAGGTAATTATGACCGGCGCCCGGACCCAGTTCCGGGTGCAACAAGACCGCATGCATTTCAACGCCGGGATCGCGCAGCAATGCGTTGCGAAGGAAACGAAACTCCCAGCGCGGAACGGAATCAACCACCAGCACCTTCAGGGTCTCGGCACGAATTGCGATCTTGTGTTCCAGCTCGTTGTTGTCCGTGAAGGTCTCGCCGGACTCGACGGGTATGCTGAGCTTCAACACGTTTTCCCCGATGTCCGTGGGTGACCAAAGTACGGTCTCGTGAAGTTCGCCGAGGGGAGGAATCAGAATCTGTTTCCGCGAAGCCACGCGATCGCCGGCCTTCACAACGACGCTGGTTTCGATCTCGCGATCCATGCGATTGAGGACCTTGAAGGGGACGGCAATCTGCTCGCCAATCAATCCGTAAGCCGGTGCCGAGACACGTTCCAACACGAGATCCGGCAGGGCGGTTTCCGATCCGACTCCGACTCCGAAAATGGGGATGTCCTGATCGCGAAAACGTGTCGCAATCGCGGCTGGGGATCCACCGAGGTTCCACTCACCATCGGAAACGATCATGACCGCGCGAAGCTGTTCGTGGGTCTTCAAGGTTCGTTCAAGCGCCCCGGCAATGTCCGTCCCTGCTTCGGGTGAACGATTGGTGCGCGCCATGGAGAACGTCTCGAAGAACACCTCGCCTTTTTCGTTCAGGGGATTCGCGAAGCCGTTGGTTTCCTGGTCGTTGATCCATTTCGTGCGAGTCAACACGGTGGAGGTCCAGCGAACGTCGCGGGTGGCCATGCTTCCCGACCCATCCACGAGAATTACGATCTCTGGTGACTCGGTCCGCTCAATGCGTTGCACCATCTCAGGACGGAAGAGCGTAAAGACCAGCAGCGAAACGATCACCATGCGCAGGCCTTCGAGCCAGGCGACCGCGCGCGTTCCGCGACGCTGGGCGTTCTGCCAGGACAAGTTGGCCGCGATGCACCAGACGAGAATGCCTATCAGAATCACCGACCAACTGGATGCGAAGGACCAGTTCATCCGCCCGCTCCTTGCGATTGGTAGTCCCTGAACGACTTGGTGCTTCGTTCCGGTTCAGGCGGCAGGACCAGCCAGCTTTCCACGATCAGGAAGGCCAGCATGCCCATCAGGAACATGCGCCATATCTCTCCCTGCAGGCTCTGATCCTCCGCGCCTTCCTGCTCGGCAACCTGCAGGGGAAGTTCACCAAACAAGGCAGCCGCCCGCTCTGCGTCGATTGCCTCGGCTTCGTCCTCGGTGTCCGGTCGATTGACCGCGATCAGACGGTCCCCCGATCGATAGACACCGGCATGAATCCGCGCATCGCGATAATCGGTCGTGTCCATCGGCGTCCAGCTCTTGGTACGATCTGCGGGCGACAACTCGCCACAGGCGACCATCGTTTCCTGCCCGATTCGTTCCGCACCCGTTTGCATCAGGCGTTGCAACATGGGCACGAGCACTCCGCCTTCTGACAACAACGACCAGTCGCGCTCGGGCGAAGTCGCGCAAAAGTAGAAGCTGCCCTTGCCATGACGGCCACGAGTGAGCAGTGGATCACCGTCGGCAAACGTCGCCAGGACCGTGTCGCTGCTTTCCAATCCCTGACGCCGGCGAATGTCCAAAAAGTTCACCGGCAGACTCAGACCTTCCTTCGAGCGTGCCCAGGGACCGTCCATTTCGTTCCAGGTTCCGGTCTTGTGAAACGATTCCTTCTCAGACTCTCTGACATTGAGCCATTGATTGCCGCGAAACGAAGTGCCATTGGTTCGCCCTGGCGGGAAGAACACGAGAGCGCCTCCATCGGCGACAAACGATTCCAGTCGCGTGGGGTCTTCCGGCAAGGCCGCATGCCACACCAGCAGGGCCACCCCGGCGAGTGAATGTTCCTCGAATGAAGACGGAGCAATGACCGCAGCCGGTTCGATTGTCTGCGCGGTCATGCAGGCGTAACGGACGAAGTTCATTTCGTTCGGCTGGTCGCTGATGATCACCGCTTTGCTCTCCCTGGCCTCGCTCTCAACGAAATAGATCGCGTTGTCCCGGTCGTTGGCGTCGGCGGGAAGTTGGGCGTGTCCCCAGACCGTGCCCTTGGCCTCCTCGAGGCGGACGTTCTTCTGCCAGCGGAGCCGTTGCGCGCTCATGGTGATCTCGGCCGGCACTTCGGTTTCACCGACGTTCAGCTTGAGCGGGAATTTCTCAAACGCGGGATGAGTGGTGCTCAGATCGATTCCGAATTGCAGCTCATCCGGCTTCTCGGGCTCCCGTCCCATGCGCGCGAGCGAAACCACTCGATTGGGCTCGGATTCGGTATTGAAGGTCAGCAGTCGAAAACCTACGGGCTGAAGCATCTCTTCAAACTGCGCGACAACTCCCCCCCAACGCGAATCGTCTTCCTGCCAGTTCGATGCCTGGAGATCAGAGGCGATCCAGATCTCCGACGCACCGCTCTGGTTTTCCACAAGCCATTGCCGCGCAGTTTGCAAGAGCGAAGGAAGATCGGCCGCTGTATCGGTCGGTCCCGTCAACGAGGGTTCAAGCAGCGCGGAAGCAATGCCTATCTGCTGTGGTTCGCGATTCGCACTGTCGAGCAGCACGAGATGCGAGGTGTCGGCGAACTTCTCAGCTGCTTCGGCAAACATGGCCAATGCCTGTTCGCGTCTCGTGATGGTCTGTCCCGGCAGCTTGGTCTCCATGCTGGCCGACCGATCGAGCACCAGCATGATGACGTCGGGAGCGCGATTGACGGCCCAGCCCAGCCAACCGCCACCGAGTGGACGTGCGAGGAAGAAGATCAGTGCTGCCACCGCGAGCGTGCGAAACAACAGCACGAGGAACTGACGGAGTTTGGCATGGCTCGTCGAAGCCTTGCTGGCTGCAATCAGGAACATCATGGCCGCCCAGGGCTGAGGCCGATGCCGCATGCGGTTGATCAGGTGAATGATCACCGGCAGCAGCAGCAGGGGGAGTCCCCAGAGGATGAATGGCTGCAGGAAGGTCATGCGGATTCATCCGACCGATCTGACCGGTCGTTGGAGCTTGAGACTTGGAGTTTGGAGTTTCCCTTCCTCATCCTCTCATCCCCGCTGCGTGAGTGCGTTCCGTGAGGAAATCCGCCAGCACCTTTTCGTAACTCTCGTTCGTGACCGCTTCCCGGAAATCCACGTTGAACTCCAGGCAGCCGGCTTTGAGCGCATCGCGATGCTGGTTCAACTGGTTGAGATAGGCATCGCGTATGACCGCCGGTTCAGTCACGAGATTCATCGGGCCTTCCATGTCCTGGAAACGCATCGGACGATCAAAGCTGAAATCCATCTCCAGAGGATCGATCAGGCGGAAGATCGCCAGGTCATGTTTCTGAAAGCGCAGATGTTGCAGACATTCCATCAGCTCAACGACCGGACAGAAGAAATCCGAAATGACGATCACCAACGCGCGCCGGCGAATCTTTTCCGCCAGGTCATGCAGCGCGCTAACGAGGTCGGTCGGCCCCTCGGGCGTCGTTTGCTCCAGGAGATCAAAGAAGGTCTGCAGATGCGCGGGATTGCGTTTGGGCGGCAGTTCAAAAGCGTTCTTCTCGCGCACGCAATTCAAGCCCACCGCATCACCCTGGCGGGCGGCAAGGTAACCCAGGGTCGCGGCAATCTTTCGTGCGTAATCAAATCGGGTTTCCTCACCGCCGGAGAAAGCCATGGACGCGCTGCAATCCAGGACCACCTGCATGCGCAGATTGGTGTCCGCTTCAAACTCCTTGATGAAAAACCGGTCGGTTCGGCCCAACACGCGCCAGTCCAATCGGCGCAGGTCATCGCCGGGCACATACCCGCGATACTCCGCAAACTCCACACTCGAACCGCGATGGGGACTCTTGTGCTGGCCGGACACCGATCCCTCCATCGCAAAGCGCGACACCAAGGGCAGGTGCATGAGTCGGCCAAGCACCTGTGGATCGAGGAACGCTCTGGCTTGTTCCTCAGCCACGGAGTTCTTCCTTGCGCAACTCCTCCACCAGACGATCGATGATGTCCGTGCTGGTTACGCCTTCGGTCTGCGCCTGGAAATTCGTCAGGATTCGATGCCTCAACACGGGTTGGGCGACGGCTTCGATGTCCTCCATGCGCACGAGGTAACTGCCGTGCAGGACGGCATGGGCCTTGGCGCCGCGAATCAGGTATTGCACCGCGCGCGGACCTGCGCCCCAGGTTACCCAGCGCTTGATCCACTCCGGCGCTTCCTCGGCATCAGGACGCGTGCGACGCACGAGTTCAACCGCTGCATCATAGATGTGATCGGGAACGGGAACGCGTTGGATCAGTTCCTGAAACTCCAAGACTTTTTCACCGGAGATCAACTTGTTGAGGTCCGCCTGCGAACCGCCGGTGGTCGAACGTGCAATCTGCTTCTCCTCTTCCGCGCTCGGGTAACCAACCTGGATAAAGAACATGAAACGATCCAACTGCGCTTCGGGAAGCTGATACGTGCCTTCCTGCTCGATCGGGTTCTGCGTGGCCAACACGAAGAAGGGACTCGGCAACCCGAACACCTTGCCGCTCGCTGTCACTTTGTGCTCCTGCATCGCTTCGAGAAGCGCCGACTGGGTCTTGGGCGGAGTGCGGTTGATTTCGTCGGCGAGAACAATGTTGGCGAAGAGCGGGCCCTTCACGAACTGGAACTCGCGTTTGCCCGGCGTATCGGTTTCCTGGAGAATGTCCGTGCCCGTGATGTCACTGGGCATGAGGTCTGGCGTGAATTGAATCCGATTGAAGTCCAGCGACATGACGTCGGCGAGCGCGTGGACCATCGTCGTCTTTGCAAGACCGGGCACGCCCATCAGCAGCGCATGCCCCTTGGAAAGCACGGCGATCAGGAGCTGTTCGACGACTTTTTCCTGTCCGACAATGACCTTCGCGATTTCCTCTCTCAGCTTCTGATACAAGTCGCGCAATTCATCAATCGCCGCGACATCCGCTTCGCTCGCTGCGGGCGGTTTTTCCGTGGTTTGGGTAGACATAAGTATTGGCCTGAAAATTTCCCGATCTGGGTGCGCGGAAGATAGCGACGCGCCAAAAGTGTGTCGATGGGGGAAATCAGGGAGGAGATTCCAAGCTTCAAAACCCCAGCCTCATTCTGAGGCGCCAACGTAGCAGCGAGCGTGAGCGAGCAGAATTGGGCTGCGGTGTATCTGCTCGCTCACGCTCGCTGCTACAACTTCCGCATTGCTGGCTTGCATCTCCACCCACTTCCAGAAACATCCTTCCCATGATTCCACGCGTTTTCCTGCTGCTCTGCCTGCTTGCTCTCTCCACTCAGGCAAAGCGCCCGAACGTCCTGTTTATTGCGATCGACGATCTTAACACGCGTCTGGGTTGTTACGGCTTCGACCACATCGTCTCACCGCACATTGACAAACTCGCGCGGCAGGGCGTTCGTTTTGATCGCGCCTATTGCCAATACCCGAGCTGCGGTCCGAGCCGGACCTCGGTAATGACCGGCCTGCGTCCGAACACGACCGGCGTGCTGAGCAACCATGCCTTCTTCCGCAACTTCGTTCCACACGCCGTCACCCTGCCGCAATTGTTCATGCAGAACGGCTATTACGTTGCGCGGGTCGGGAAGATTTATCACCAGGCCAATCCGCCCCACATCGGCAGGAGCGGTCCGGACGATCCCGCATCCTGGCAACATGTGGTGAATCCGCGGGGCCGCGACAAGGACGAGGAACATCTGCTCACCGTCTACACACCTCAGCTCCCCTTGCCCGACCAGATGTGTTTCCTGAAGGCGGAAGGGACGGATGCCGAACAAACCGATGGCAAGGTGGTCGATGAAACCATCAAGCTTCTGGAAGAGCACAAGGACGAACCGTTCTTCATCGCTGCGGGTTTGTATCGGCCTCACATTCCCTACATCGCGCCCAAGAAATACTTCGGCTTCTACGACATTGATAAAACGCCCCTATCCCCGCTGCCGGAGAACTACCGCGAAACTGTGCCTTCGGCCTCCCTGGCCTCCACGTCCCAATGGCCAAATTTCGGAACGACGGAACGCGAAGCGCGCGAATGCATCCTTGCTTACGACGCCTGTGTTTCCTTCGTCGATGTCCAGATCGGGCGTCTGATGGCCGCAGTCGATCGACTCGGATTGCGCGGCAACACGATCGTCGTTCTGTGGGGCGATCATGGCTACCACCTCGGCGAACACGGTCTTTGGCGAAAGAACAGTCTCTTTGAAGAATCCGCCCGCGCACCACTCATCATCGATGCACCCGGGATCGAACCGGGAACGTCCGATTGCAAACGCATCGTGGAGTTCGTGGACATCTATCCCACACTTGCCGAACTCGCCGGATTGACAAGACCCGAGAATCTAGACGGCGTCAGCCTGGTGAAGCTGCTGAAGAATCCCAAAGCCGAATGGAATCGCCCGGCGTTCATCCAGACCAAGTTTCGGACGGCGCCCGGATACAGCGTTCGCACACCGCGTTGGCGTTATGTTGAGTGGGGTGCGCATGGCGGTGATCAGGGTGTCGAACTTTACGATCAGGAAAACGACCCATTGGAGATGAACAATTTGGCGGGCGTGAAGCAACACGCCGGCACGATGGCGCGGCTGAAGAAATTGATTCAGGGGAACTGGGGAAATTGACCACAGCAATTGTCCCAACATTGCGCGGCCTGCAAAGATTGCCTAATTTCGTGCATGGACGGATGATCGCGAGCGTGAGTTCGACCACGTCCGATGCGCTGGAAGACAGTGCGCGACATCTGGAATTATTGATCCATTGGCCCTTTTTATGCAGGCGGAGATCTCCACTCTTCGAAACATGGTGAAGCACTCCAATGCCGGTGACGCCGAATTGGAAGCGTCCATGAAGCAGTTGATCGGACAGCATCAAGAGCAGTTTCGTGCACTGTTCTCCGGTCTTCCGAACCGTGCGGGGGGCATCCAACAAATCGTCGCCGATTACTCCAATCGCGTGCAGCTGGAACTTGATGATTCCCAAGACGCACCTTGATCGAAGCATCCCGTGAGCGGCGCAGAAAAAACCGCGGACAATAGACCCGGACCTTCGCCAAAGGCCAAACGCGCTGGCCTATTGGGAGTGCTGCTCCTAGTCTTGGCCGGACTGGTCGTCGCCAAGCTGATGCTCCGCAAATTCGAATACGCCAATGTCTACCACCCGAGCCGGCAGGCGGATTCGGCGATTACCGATTTGAGCAACGACGGTGAAGATCTGTTCTTGGTCAGCGCGGACGATACGAAACTTCATGCCTGGTTTATTCCGGCGAAGGGAGACTCTGAGAATTCTGACTGCGTCGTGCTCTATTGCCACGGCAATGGCGGGAACCTGACGAGCCGCGGTCCGCACTATCGCCTACTCCTGGAACTGGGTGTAAACATCATGGCCTTCGACTATCGAGGGTATGGTCAGAGTGAAGGTGAAGTGGATGAGGACGGGACTTACCACGACGCGTTTGCGGCTTACGACTGGGTGATCGAGCGCGGTTTTACCGGGCAGCAAATCATCGCGTGGGGCGAGTCGTTGGGTGGCGGGGTCGCCAGCAGGGTTGCGTTGGATCGCAAGGTCGGCGCACTCATCCTTAATTGTTCCTTCACCAGCACACCGGACGTCGGAGCGGAGTGGTTCCCGTTCCTGCCCGTGCGTTACCTTGCCTCGATTCACTACGACACGCATTCGCGCCTGCCCGAAATCAAGTGTCCAGTGGTGGTCATGCACGCCAAGGACGACAACATCATCCCCTTTCATCATTCGGAGAAGAATTTCGCGGCAGCCAATGAACCCAAGATCTTTGTCGAACAGGAAGGTGGCCACAACGATGGTGTGTTTGCCGCGCCGGAGAAGTTCAAGGAAGGACTGAGGGCCGCATTGAAACTGATGTCGGATCAGAAGGCGAAATGAAGAGCGCGCTTTCACAATTGGGCCGGCGCACGGAGCCGCCCCCGATCTCGTGGTTGATGAACCTGGCCTTGTCGCGTCCACAGCTCATCTCCCTTGCCGCGGGATTTACGGACAACGAATCTCTTCCTACCGACTTCACGCTGGAGATCGTGGAGGAGGTGATGCGCCGTCCCCGCAGCGGTCAGTCGGCTCTGCAATACGGTCCGACGCCCGGTGATCCGGAACTGCGCGAACTCACCGCCCGGCGCCTCACTGATCTCGATGCGGCCTGCGCGCCGGGACGACGGCGGGCCTATTCCGCGGATGACGTGATCATCACCAACGGCTCCCAACAACTGCTCTATATGATCAGCGAAGTGTTGTGTGATCCCGGCGACATTGTGCTGGTGGAAGATCCGACGTACTTCGTCTACCTCGGCATCGCGCAGAGCCACGGCATCCGATGCCGCGGAGTGAAGCTTGAATCGGATGGCATCGATCTCGATCACCTGGAGAACACGCTCAAGGCGCTGAAGAAATCTGGCGAGTTGAAGCGGGTGAAGATGCTCTACCTGGTTTCATATTATCAGAATCCCGCCTGCCTCACGACTTCACTGAAGAAGAAACGCGCGGCATTGAAACTCCTGCGCGCTTACGAAAAGGCCGCCGGTCATCCGCTCTACCTGTTGGAGGACGCGGCTTATCGCGAGCTTCGTTTTTCAGGAGAGGACACGCCGTCTGCGCTCATCGATCGGAATTCCCGCGACCGCCTCCTTTACACCAGCACCTACAGCAAGCCGTTCGCGACCGGTATCCGCGCCGGCTTCGGTGTTCTGCCCAAGGACATCATGGAAATCGTCGCGCGGGTGAAGGGCAATCACGACTTCGGAACGGCCAATCTCGTTCAACGCGTCCTTGTGCGGGCGATCCAATCCGGCCGTTACGAAATGCATCTCGTTCAGCTCCGCAAACGCTATGCGAAAAAGGCCGGTATCATGGAGCGCGCCATGCGCAAACACTTCCCTGAATCGATCGAATGGCCGGAGACGCGTGGCGGACTCTACTACTGGGCCAGCACGCCGAAGCACGCGAAGACCGGAACCAAATCCAAGGTCTTCAATACCGCCTTGGCCAACGACGTGATCTACGTTCCAGGTTCACTCTGCTACGCCGACGATCCGACGCGCCGCAAGCCGGACAACGAGATGCGGATCAGTTTTGGCAGTGCCAAGGAGAAGAACATTCGTGATGGCATTCGGAGTCTGGGTGAGGTGTTGCGGGCACACTGCTGAGTTCTCAGCTTCCATCCTCCTTGTGTCGTCGGGTGTTGCGCTTAGACTCCGGCCATGCTGAAGTCCGCCTCGTCCCTCTTGTACCTGATCTGCACCCTGAGCCTTGCCTTGGGCGCAGACAATCGACCGAACTTCATCGTCGTTCTCTGTGACGATCTCGGATACGGCGACCTGCGTTGTTACGGAAACGAAGAACTCCACACGCCCAACCTGGACGCATTCGCAAAGGAGGGCCTTCGGTTGACAAGCTGTTATTCCTCGCATCCAAATTGTTCGCCGTCACGCACGGGCTTGATGACCGGGCGCACACCGTTTCGCGCCGGGATTCACGACTGGATCCCGATGCTTTCACCGATGCACGTGAAGACGAGCGAGATCACCATCGCGACACTGTTGCGCGACTCGGGATATGACACGGCATTGAGCGGCAAATGGCACCTGAATGGCCGCTTCAACCTGACCGGCCAACCGCAGCCCAATGACCACGGCTTCAATCACTGGTTTGCCACGCAGAACAATTGCCTGCCGAATCATCGCAATCCGTACAACTTCGTGCGCAATGCAATCCCGGTTGGCCCGCTTAGGGGTTATGCGGCGCATCTGGTCACGGATGAAGCCGCGTATTGGTTGCGCGAATTGCGCGATCAGAAGAAACCGTTCTTCCTCTTCGTGTCCTATCACGAACCGCATGAGCCCATTGCCACGGATCCGAAGTATGAAAA
>CEUN01155971.1_pt1 | contig 24524 bp, 26 predicted proteins | sample 361501 | NCBI WGS metagenome assembly CEUN01 (sample SAMEA2622801, study PRJEB7988) | marine metagenome | biome: marine biome (ENVO:00000447); feature: marine epipelagic mixed layer (ENVO:xxxxxxxxx); material: "saline water (ENVO:00002010), including plankton (ENVO:xxxxxxxx)" | depth 120 m | reverse complement strand
CGTACCAAAACCGTGGAAAACAGCTTCACCAGCGGTTTGCGGGTGATCGGAGAACCATGATAAAACCAAGTTCCATCGCGGGCGATTTGCATGCCGATATCGCCGCGCAAAACGGGCACGTGACGGCCCCTTTCTCTGCTCGATGGTCCGCCCGTCCTGTGCCCGCTCAGCGCCGTTGCCAAGACGGCAGGGTCCGGGGCGGGAGTATTTTTGCGCTTCGCCATGCCGAGGATGCGTCCACAATTTTGTGGAGAATGGCGTGAGTATATCGAACCCCGTTGAGACTACTAGCGACACCAGCGCACCACTTCCTGAAGAACTGGACGCGTTGGTCGAGCGGCTGAAGGCGGTCCGGCTCGGCATCGGACAGGTTATCTTCGGTCAAGAGCAGGTTGTCGACGAAACACTCATCACCTTGCTGGCTGGCGGGCACGCGCTTTTGATTGGCGTACCTGGACTGGCCAAGACTCGGCTCGTCGAGACACTCGGCACCGTCCTGGGCCTTGAAGACAAGCGCGTGCAGTTCACGCCGGACCTGATGCCGGCCGATATCATCGGTTCTGAGGTCCTTGAAGAGGCCGAGTCGGGCAACCGTTCGTTTCGCTTCATCAATGGTCCTGTCTTTTGCCAACTGTTAATGGCGGATGAGATCAACCGGGCGAGCCCGCGCACCCAGTCTGCTCTGTTGCAAGCCATGCAGGAGAAACATGTGTCGGTGGCGGGTACACGGCATGAACTTCCCGCCCCCTTTCATGTCCTCGCGACCCAGAATCCGCTGGAACAAGAAGGCACCTATCCTTTGCCAGAGGCTCAGCTCGATCGCTTCCTCATCCAGATCGATGTTTCTTATCCCAGCCTCGAAGCCGAGCGCCGGATGCTCATCGTGACAACAAGCACGTCAGAGTCCGATCCTGAAGAAGTGATGAGCGCAGAAGAGCTGATGGCGGCCCAACGTCTGGTACGACGGCTCCCTGTGGGCACCAGTGTCGTGGAAGCCATACTCGAACTGGTCCGCGCGGGACGTCCGGAAATAACCGACATGGAAAATGTCCGCAGAGACGTGGCATGGGGGCCTGGACCCCGGGCCAGTCAAGCCCTCATGCTGGCCGTCAGAGCCCGGGCACTTTTGGATGGCCGGGTCGCGCCTTCCGTTGACGACGTGGTTGCTTTGGCAGCCCCCACACTACGGCATCGCATGGCGTTGAACTTTGCTGCGCGTGCGGATGGTACGACGATATCGGAAGTCGTCGAACGGCTGGTCGCCCGCGTGACCTGACAGGAGCCGTACGATGCAAACCGCCGCCACGCGCCAGCGCGCCGAGCAGCTGGCCGCAACGCTGCCACCGCTCCTCGTATCTGCGGAACGTGTGGCAGCGACAGTGGCACAGGGCGTTCATGGTCGGTGCCGCGTAGGTGTCGGAGAAACGTTCTGGCAGTTTCGCCAGTACCAACCCGGCGATCCGGCAATCAAGATCGATTGGCGGCAATCCGCCAAGTCCGAGCGGATATTCGTGCGGGAACACGAATGGGAGGCGGCACAGAGCATCTGGCTATGGCGCGATGATTCGCCCTCCATGCACTATGCCTCCGGCGGCGCACCATGCGAGAAGTCGGAACGCGCGACCGTGCTCTTGCTTGCTACGACCGCGCTTTTGTTGAGAGCTGGCGAGTTCGTGGCTTTGTTGGGCGTCGACCGCACGCCCAGCACGGGGCGGGGAACGCTCAACCGTTTCGCTGCGGCCCTCGACCAAGAGGCGACCAACGACAACCAGAGAAACAGCATTCCCCCGAGCGAGCGCCTCCCCCGGTATGCCCAGCTTGTTCTCGTTGGCGATTTCCTCTCTCCCATCGAAGAACTTGAGGAGACACTCAAACTGTACGCGAGTCGAGGTGTGAAGGGTCATCTTCTCCAGGTGGCGGATCCGGCCGAAGAAGACCTGCCGTTCACTGGACGCACCCGATTTCACGGCCTCGAAGGCGAGGAAGCCTATACGGTCAGTCGCGTCGAGAACCTGCGCTCAGATTATGACGCACGCTTTTTTGCACACCAGACCGCACTGGTGGATCTCACGCGATCTATTGGCTGGACCTTTTCCAGTCACCGTACAGACCGGCCTCCGCAGACGGCGCTGCTGGCTCTGTACCAGGCACTTTCGGGTGAACTTGGGTAGCCGGAAGACAGGCCGGCCATGCTGACGGTGGGTTCTCTCGTGTTCGCCGCGCCCTGGCTTCTCACGGCCTTGCTCGCGCTGCCGTTGCTTTGGTGGTTACTACGGGTCACCCCCCCTGCGCCGCGCTACGTGGAATTCCCTGCAATCAGACTGCTGCTCGGATTGCGAACGCGAGAAGAAACCCCCGCCCGTACCCCCTGGTGGTTGCTTCTTCTCAGGCTCTTGATCGCGACTTTGGTGATCCTGGCCCTGGCGCACCCAATCCTGAATCCGGGAACGCAACTTCTGAACCGGGGGACACTCCTGCTCATCATCGACGACGGCTGGGCCGCCGCGCCCGGCTGGCAAAAGCGCGTGGCAGCTGTATCTGACGTTCTGGATGAGGCGGAACGCCTCGAGCGCGCAGTCGTCGTCGTCACGACGGCGCCGAGTGAAGACGGCGGGCCGCTTCGCGCCAGTGATGTCTTGCCCGCAAGCGAAGCGCGCAAGCTTGTCCAAGCACTCCAACCCAAGCCCTGGCCGGTAGATCGACTCGAGGCTGCCGAAGTCATCCTGAACCTCGGTCTGACATCCCCCCTGCAAACATTGTGGTTCACGGATGGATTACTGGCGGCCCCCGAAGAGGAGGCTGAGATTTTTGATCTCACCGAGAGCTTGCAGCGTCTTGGACCGATCGAACTGTTGGGAGAGACTGCGGTATCACGAGCCCGAATTTTGCTGCCGCCGGCTGAGAACCGGGCTGCACTCAGCGCAACGGTCCTGAGGCCGGAGGCGGAAGCTGCAGGGAGTGTCTGGATCCGGGGCATCGGGGACCGTGGCCAACTGCTGGCGCGTGTTCCGGCGACCTTCGAAGAGGGTGAACACGCCGCACAGGCCGATTTCGATGTCCCGATCGAAATCCGAAACCGGTTGACGCGCCTTGAAATCGAAAATGAGCCATCGGCGGGTGCCGTGGCATTGCTGGACGAACGCTGGCGACGCCGTCCCGTGGGCCTCTATTCAGGCGACACGCTTGAAGCCTCCCAACCTCTGCTGTCCAGTATTTTTTACCTGGATCGCGCACTGAATCCATTCAGCAATGTCCGCAGCGGTACAGTTGCTGAAATCCTCGGCCAAGATCTTGCCGTCATGTTTCTCGCCGATATCGGGCTCGTTGTGGGACCTGACGGAAAGGCTATCAGAGATTGGGTCGAGAACGGCGGCGTACTGGTCCGATTTGCCGGACAGAAGATGGCGGAAAAAACGGATTCACTAATACCCGTATCACTCCGGTCCGGCGGTCGAATCCTGGGCGGCGTCCTGACCTGGACGCAACCCGCGCGCCTGGATGCATTCGATGAATCGAGTCCCTTTTTCGGTTTGTCGATTCCGCAAGACGTACTCGTGGCCCGCCAGGTCCTGGCCGAACCGTCACTCGATCTCACAAACAAGACCTGGGCACGCCTAACTGATGGAACTCCGCTGGTGACGGCCGAGCGACGTGGTCGCGGGTGGGTCGTCCTGTTCCACACAACGGCCAATACCGAGTGGTCCAACCTGGCGATTTCGGGCCTGTTCGTTGAAATGTTGCGCCGAATTGTGGAGCTCGCCGAGGGTGTTTCGAGCAAGGGAACGAACATCTCGCTGCAACCACTCCAGGTCCTTGACGGATTTGGCCGCCTGACAGGCCCCTCGGCCACCGCGAAACCCATCAGCGCCGGTGCCTTCGACCAAGCCACACCATCTCCAGGTACGCCTCCGGGTTATTACGGAGATCACAGCGCCCGCCGCGCCCTCAATCTGGGAACCAAGATCTTCATGCCTGAACTGATCGAGGAGCTGCCGCAGGGAGTGATCTATCGAGAATTTTCTGAAAGCGGGGAAATCGACCTCAAACCCATCCTGCTCGCTCTCGCTGTCTCTCTCATCCTGATCGAGATGTGTATTAGCCTCTGGCTACGCGGTCTTATTGGCCGGGATTGGCTGCCCACCGCCGCCGCCAGCGCTGTGACGATCGCGGTACTGATTGCGTCGGCAATGGTCTTCTCACCGACGGCCGGCGCCGATGACAAGTTCGCTTTGGCTGCCACCCTGGACACACGCCTCGCATACATAATCACCGGCGACGCAGAAGTGGACGAAATGAGCCGGGCAGGCATGTACGGCCTCACCCAGATACTGGCGCGGCGGACCGCTTTCGAAGGAGCCGATCCCATTGGTGTCAATCCCGAGAGCGATCCCTTCGTCTATTTCCCCCTCATTTACTGGCCCATAACGCCACAGCAGCCAACGTTATCGGAAGATGCGATCGCCAAGGTCGACGCATTCACCAAGAACGGGGGCACCATCGTATTCGACACCCGGGAACAGCAGTTGATCAGCGCAACTCCCGGGCTTACCGGCAACCCTGGTCCCGCGACGCGGCGTCTGCGGCGGCTTCTGAACCGCCTGGATGTTCCGCCGCTCACGTCCGTGCCCCAGCAACATATTCTGACCAAAGCCTTCTACCTGATTCAGGAGTTCCCGGGTCGATGGACGGGCGGTCGGGTTTGGGTCGAACGCCACGCCGGCGGCATCAATGACGGTGTATCGGGGTATGTCATCGGAGATCATGACTGGGCGGCGGCCTGGGCGATTGACGATCTCGGTCAACCCATCGCGGCAGTGGTTCCCGGCGGCGATCACCAGCGTGAAATGGCACTTCGCTTCGGCGTTAACCTCGTGATGTACACGCTGACAGGCAACTACAAGGCAGACCAAGGGCACGTGCCCGCCATTCTCGAGCGACTGGGTCAATGATGAACGCCGCGACCGCCATGACGTCTCTCGCATTTGCCCCTCTGCTGCCGTGGGCGGTCATCGGCACATTTACCGCCTTCGCCATCATCCTGACTGCCTATGCTCTGCTGAAACGCGCAACGGGCGCGGGCTGGCGCGCGTTAGCGCTCACAATCGCCATTGGAGCGCTGGCAAACCCCACGCTTAACAATGAAAACCGGGATCTTCTGAACAACGTTGTTGCGGTCGTGGTCGACAGGTCTCCCAGTCAGCGAATTGGCACCAGAACGCAGCGCACGGATGAGGCATTGCAAATCATCCGGGAGCGTTTGCAGCGAACACCAAATGTCGATGTCAGGGTCATCGAAGCGGGGGGGATTGCCGACGGCACTGGTGCCGAGCCAAATGACTTGAGCACCGCGCCAGAGGGTACGCGTCTATTCGACGCTCTCGACCTTGCCCTCGCAGACGTTCCTCTGAATCGAATTGCAGGTGCCGTCTTCATTACTGACGGTCAAGTCCATGATGCACCGGATGAGCCCACTCGAGCACCTCGCATTGGCCATACACGGCCCTTACACGTACTCCTAACGGGTGACTCCAACGAATCCGATCGCCGCCTGGTCGTCGCGGAGGCTCCGAGTTACGGGATTGTTAACTCGGAGCTACAACTCACGTTGCGTATCGAGGATGCTGGCGTCGCCGAGCAACCGCGAACTGCGCGCGTGACACTTCGCCCGGACGGAAAATCCGCCCAAACTCACACGCTTGAAGTCGGCAAGGAGCAGCAGGTTCCTTTCAAGCTGGATCATGGCGGGCAGACGATCGTCGAAATCGAAGTCGATAGCGTCGGGGGCGAACTCACGCTGCAGAACAACCGCGCAGCGCTAACGGTCAACGGCGTCCGCCAACGACTTCGAGTGCTTCTGGTATCGGGAGAACCTCACGCTGGAGAGCGAACCTGGCGCAACCTGCTCAAGGCGGACCCGTCTGTTGACCTCGTGCATTTTACGATCCTGCGGCCGCCCGAGAAGCAAGATGGCACACCCGTTCGCGAACTCTCCCTGATCGCCTTTCCGATCCGCGAGTTGTTCGAGACCAAGCTCACCGATTTTGATCTCATCATTTTCGACCGCTACCGTCGGCGCGGTGTTCTGCCCCAAAGCTATTTCATCAACATAGTGCGATACATCTCCAACGGTGGTGCCCTGCTGGGCGCCGTTGGCCCCGCTTTTGCGACACCACTGTCGGTCTATCAGACACCACTGAAAGCCGTCATTCCCGGAAGACCAACCGGCGAGGTCATAGAGCAGGGCTTCCGGCCGATGCTGTCGACGCTGGGGGAACGACACCCCGTTACGGCCGAGCTGGCCGGTGCATCCAACGGATCCCCAGGCTGGGGCCGTTGGTTCCGAATGATCGATGCTGAAGCCGAGAGCGGCACAACTGTCATGCAGGGAGTCCAGGGCCGACCGCTGCTGCAACTGGACCGTATCGGTGAGGGCCGGGTTGCCTTGCTGCTTTCCGATCATGCCTGGCTTTGGGCACGTGGTGCGGAAGGAGGCGGACCTCAAGCCGAACTCCTCCGGCGTCTCGCGCATTGGCTGATGAAGGAACCTGACCTCGAAGAGGAAGACTTGAGAATCTCGGCTCAGGGCAACCGGCTGGACATCGTTCGCCGCAGCCTCGAAGACGTGCCAGAAGAGATCAATGTCAACACGCCCTCGGGCGAAACTTTACGAGTCACCCTAGAGGATCAAGGCAGCGGGCGCGCTGTGGGTAGCATTGCCGTCACCGAAACCGGGCTCTATTCCGCACGGGATGGTGATCTTGAAGCGGTAACTGTGGTGGGCGCGCTCAATGCTCAGGAGTATGCCGACGTCAGAACCTCCGCCAAAATCCTCAAACCAGTCGTTGAAGCATCGGCGGGCGGCATCTTCTGGATTGGCGACAGCGGTGTGCCAAACGTCCGATTCGTTCGGCCCCAGCGCGACACGGCGGGTAACGACTGGATGGGCCTCATTGCCAATGGCAGCTATATCGTCACCGGTGTTGAACAGACGTCTTTGTTTCCCGCCCTTGCGGTTCTGCTACTGGCACTCGGTGCCCTGATGATGGCGTGGCACCGAGAGGGCCGTTAGCGCATCCTCTGTCCCCGGTGCGCCTTCAGGTCGCAACGATGTTATGGGTACCGCATTAGCCTTGGCATAGTTCGGGTATTTCGGCCGAGGCACTGACCAACGTCCCTTGACAATCTGCGGCAGCGCCCCGAACGATTTCGCGCAAGAGCAACCGTTCCTGATCGGCCTCACCCGGCAGCTTCAATTCGCGCGCGCCGGCTCGATCAAAATGAAATCGGCTATAATAGGCGGGATCTCCGACCAGGACTGCGGCGCGATGACCTCGCCAACCGGCCAGAATCAGCGAATACTCGACCAGAGCTCGCCCGATGCCTGCCCCCTGAAATACCGGATCAACAGCCAAGGGCCCCAGGAGTAACAGTTGGATCCGACGTTGGGTTCCCGGACTGACCGCTTGGATAGGCCAGAACCTGATCGCGCCGTGAAGCTCTCCGTCGACCAAAGCGACGTGACACAACTCCTCGATCGGCGATACGCCGTTTCGGAGACTGTACACTGCCTTCGATCGCCGACCCTCGCCGAAAACCGTGTCCAACAGGCGTTCGATATTTTCCGCATGATGGGGCCTTTCCGCCCTGATCTCTATCATCTCTGATGCTCCGACGACGGACATCCACGTAAACAATCGCGTGTGAGAACCGTTTCCTGCTTTGGGATGTGACTTCTGGGGGTTCGAGAGGAGCGCTAGCCATTCAATGGCTGCGCGGGGCGAATGACGTTTAGCGCCATACTCGCGGCGTTCGCCGCATTACGGGCGCTTTTCGTCGCCACATAATCTGATGTCGGTAGTTCAACATCCTGGAACCCTCTCGTCGGGACCGAAGGCATAACATAGACCGATACGCGAAACCAGCCCGATTTACGCGGCGTCAATTTTCCTCAGGACCGCGAGCCATACTCAATGCCTCGCCCCGGCAGGGCGCAGGCCCGAATCGTTCCGCGAAGCAGTCGACGAACGCCCTGACCTTGGCATTGACGTGTCGCCGGTGCGGATAGACGGCGTAGATGCCGAAGCCACTGTCCGAATATGTGGTCAGAACAGGTCGCAACGCACCGCTTCGGAGTTGTTGCTCAACCATAAAGGTGGGTACCAGCACCAGACCCGTCCCCGCCGCCGCAGCTGCAAGAAGAACGTCTCCGTTGTTCGTACTCAAACTTCCACTGACGGGGATATTCCATGTCTTCTGGCTCTTCTTGAACGGCCAAGAACCCGTTGTGGCCAGGTACCGATAACTCAGGCAGTCATGGAGTCTCAGATCATCGGGTCTCTGGGGTACGCCGCGCCGGCGAAAGTAACCAGGACTTCCGCATACCACGCGCCGTGACAGTGCCAGAAGCCGTGCGATGAGACTGGAGTCGGGCAGGTCGGCGATTCGAATTGCGAGATTGTAACCACCTTGTACCAAATCGACGGAAGCATCATCGAGGGTAATGTCGACCTTGAGATCGGGAAATTGTGAGAGGAACTCGGGGATCGCCCTGGCGATATGCAGTCTACCGAAACTCATCGGCACGTTGACCTTGATCTGTACGCGGGAGACGTCTAGGTGGGCACGGAAGGTATCGACGGGCGGGGAACACTCTGGGGGCCCCTTCGCCTGGGAATGTCGAAAACCGACTCGGCAACGCCGCTGTTCCGCAACCGGTGCATACGCTCCGGTCAGAGGAGCCTCTAGAGACACTTCTGGCCAACTTTGATGCTGTGCTCGTGGAACCAGACACCTATTACCCGCCACGCAGGCACGCTTCCCCAACAAGAATATCAGCCTAATCGGAGGCCAAGTCACGATCTCGGCAGCGACACTGGCGCGGTGGCACTTGCTTTGGGCGATGGCGCGAATTGGTCATGGGCGTGTGCCCATCACCTATCTCTCTCAACCCTAAGAGAGAGAAAGCAATCGTGCCGAAAAATACTTCAACTTACAGCCGCTGGCCGCCTGGACCGTTGCGCAACTCGGTCAAACTGACCAGAAGACGATAGAAGCGATGATCGACCGCATCAACCGAGACGAGGATCCGTTGTGGCTTACGGGGGGCTTTGTCGGCGCCCTGAGTGCCGCCACAGGCCAGCATCTGGGCTACGACGCCACGGCCTGGCGCCGTTGGTGGCACGACCATCGGGGCGGTTAGCTCAGAGATTGAACTCCGCGACCAGCGGCGCATGGAATGAACCTGCCGGATGGATATCCATCAGGTAGGCAACCAATTCATCCTCCAGCAGCTCGTTATGAGCTTCGATCCGTTCCAGTCGATTGGAGAGCGCCCGGGAGGCAAGAATGTGGTCGATCATCACGCGCCGCCCGCCATGGATGATGGCATGGCGTGTGTGGTCCGGGATCGCATTGTCCAGCGTGATCAGCACCCGATCCGCGATATCAGTGTTGCCTGTATCCTTGGTATCGGCCCGCAACGTCGCGACCGGCACCTCTTGGTCTGCCAAGTTGAAATCTCCACAAACGGCGATCAGCGGCTCGACCTCCGCATCGAAGAGATTCTCCACGACGAGCCGGGTTTCCAGCACCTGCGCGTTGCGCTTCAAACTCGCAACAAAAAACCCTCGGCCCAGGAGGCGGCATCGGCCCACTCGAAAGCACCATTCTTTTTCCCGGTGATATGTGCGGCGAGTGGCGCACGAAAGTGAACGTTCACGAAGTGAAGGCCGGTGCCGTCGGGGATGCCGGTCTCCGACTCCAGCGAGTGGCGTGTGTACATAATCGGGCGATCCCAAGAAATCTCACGTGAGTCGTGGGAACGATCCGCGACTGTCGCCAGTTCGTATACCGGCGGCTTAACAAGGTCGTGGTGGAACTGTTCGTGCGACGAGATGGGGAAACGGCTGAGCGTCACCAGATTCTGCATGTCGCGAAAGGGTCTCCCAGAATCGCTTTCTGTCGCTACACGTTCGAACCCGGCATAGGGCATCCCTACCAACAGCGCCTCCAACGCTTCCAGGGTGCGATGCTTCGCGCCCTGTGCGTTTACCTCCTGCAGACAGAGGACGTCGGCATCGAGGCGAACAAGGGCCGGACGGAGAACCTCGATCCGCGTATCCAGGCTCGGCTTCTGATCCGGTCGATGGTCCAGGTTCTCGAGATTGAAGGTCGCGACACGAACCCTCATGTCAGTCCACCGGCATCAGGAGCAGCAAACACCGTCGCCAGTTACATCTCGATATGATCCCGCCATTTGTGCTTGGGTTCGTAGCCGAGAACGCTGCGGGCCTTGTCGATGCAGAGCAGCGTTTCAAAATCGCCCGTGCCTTCCTTCAGCTCGACATCCGGATAAGCCGCCTTCATCAGTTCACTATTGGGTGTAGTCATTACCGTCTCGGCAGCGGCAATTATGAATACCTCGGCACCGATGACATCTGCCTCGAGACCAAGACGGCAGGCCTGGGCGACATCACGGTTATCGACGTAGCCCCAGAGATTCCATCTCCGGATCATGGGATCCGCTTGCCATTGCCTGTGCTCTTCATAATCCCCTGCCTCGGCGTCCCTCACATTGCCGATGCGCAGTCCCACGAAAGTCATATCGGGATACCACTGGACGTATTGGCGGGCCATCACCTCACCGAGGATTTTGGACAGGGCATAACCGCTGAAGAACACCTCGCTGCGCGCCAGCGGGATCTCATCGAGCGGCGCATACGGCGGCGTGCCTTGTTCGAACGGCTGGCCGAGAATCGTCTCGCTCGACGCCCAAACAACCCGCTTGATTCCGACGCGGGCACAGGCCTCGAACACGTTGTACTTGGCGAGCATGTTGGTGTGAAACGTGTAGGCATTGGTCTGCTTACCGGGCAGTCCAGCAGCCATATGGATCACGGCGTCGGGGCCACTCTCCATGCGACGAAGCACGCCGTTCATGAGATCCCACGTCGCGCCAAAGTCGTCCAGGTCGACGATGGTCGACGGCACCTTGGGGTCGGGAAACGGGATCCGATCGACAGCCAGCACGTCATACCCGTGCTCCAGCAATTCATACACCGTCGGCCGCCCAACCTTTCCGCTCGCGCCCGTGACAACAACCCGTTTGACCATCTTAATGCTCCTTGAGATATCCGTTCGCAGGAATTCAGCGGAGAGTACCTGCTTGACCATGGGCCGAGCAAAATTCTGGTCAGCGTCGGCCGCTGTTCCCAGCGAACCGATGTGTTATACCCACGCCGCGACGGGATAGAACAGCGAGGACATAATGGAGCCGAAGAACCTCCTCATCTTGTTTTCGGACGAGCACCAGAAGGCGCTTTCCGGCTGCTACGGCCATGACATGGTCAGAACGCCACACATTGATGCGCTGGCGTCCACGGGCACGATGTTCACGAACGCCTATACCTGCTCACCGATCTGCATCCCGGCACGGGCCTCGTTTGCACTGGGCAAGTACATTCATCAGGTGGGTTATTGGGATAACGCGGATCCTTACGAAGGATCCATACCGAGTTGGCATCACAAACTGCGCGACAAGGGACACCGGGTCGATTCGATCGGGAAACTGCATTTTCGCTCAACCGATGACGACAACGGTTTCAATGAAGAGATTATCCCCATGCATGTCATCGAGGGCAAAGGCGACACGATGGGCCTCATTCGAGAGGATCTGCCCAAGCGCATGGGCGCCTACAAGGTCGCCAGCATGGCAGGCCCAGGCGAATCAAGCTACACACGTTACGACCGCGATACGACTGCCCGTGCTCAGATCTGGCTGCAGGAAGTCGCGCCGCAGCATACCGACAAGCCCTGGGTGCTGTTCGTGTCGATCGCCAGCCCGCATTTCCCCCTGACCGCACCGTCGGAGTACTTTTACGAGTACTACCGGAATCCGGATCTGCCATGGCCTAAACTTTATGGTAAGAACGAGCGGCCAGATCACCCATACATTCGCGACTACGCCGAATCTTCCTGTTACGACGAGCATTTCACAAGCGAAGACCTGGTACGCAAGGCGCGCGCGGGATACTTCGGTTTGTGCACGTTCGTCGACGAACAGATCGGCAAAATCATGGCGACACTCGAGTCCTGCGGTCTCAGCGACCAGACCCGCGTGATGTACACGTCTGATCACGGCGACAATCTCGGTGCGCGCGGATTGTGGGGTAAATCGACCATGTACGAAGAGTCAGCCGCCGTGCCCCTGATCATCGCAGGGGACGACATCCCAGCGGACACCGTGCGCGACGTGCCGACCACACACATCGACGTCTACCCTTTCATCATGGATTGTGTGGGCGAGGCCGGGGAGGAGATGTACGACGAAGATCATCTCGGCACCTCGCTGTTTGACCTGGCCAATGGCACAACGCCGGACCGCACGATCCTTTCCGAGTACCACGCCATGGGATCGACAACGGGCGCATTCATGATCCGCAACGGCAAGTACAAACTCGTCTATTACGCGAAGTATGAACCGCAATTGTTCGATCTTGAAGCAGACCCGGAAGAACTCACCGATCTGGCAGGCGATCCCAGATTTGCCGATGTGCTTGCCGATTGTGGAGCCAAACTGAGAACGATCTGTGATCCACAGGAGGTGGATGCCCGTGCTAAGGCCCGACAGGCGGCACAACTGGAAGCCAACGGCGGCCGCGATACCGTGATCGCCCGCGGCGATCTCGGCTTTTCAGTTCCGCCGGGCGTGGCACCTGACTTCGATTAACGAAGGGTCTGGCGCTTCAGTGGCCGAGATCGAATGCTTCTACTCTGCGCACTCCGCCTTTGCCTATCTCGGCTCGGCATGCCTGATGAAGATTGCCCGCGCCGCGGTTCGACGGATCGTCCACAAGCCCATGGATCTGGACAAGGTCATGACGGCAGCGGGATCGACGGCCTTTGCGGCGCGCCCTCCCGGCCATCGCCAGTATTTCTTCCGGCGCGAGATCGCACGCTGGTCTGAGTACCGGAACGCGCCCGTGCTGGCTGGTAGACCGACGTATCACGACAACGACACGACACTGGCCAATGGCTTGCTGATCGCTGCCATAGAAGCCGGTGTCGACATCGATTTGCTGTCACACCGGTTGCTGGAAGCGCACTGGCGCGACGACGCGGACCTTGCCGATCGCACGACCCTGACGGATTTAGGCCGCGACGTCGGCCTCGATCTTGAACCACTCCTTGATGCTACCCAGTCGGCGGGGGTACAGGCGATCTATGCCTCCAATACTGAAGAAGCCATCGCGCGTTCGGTCTTCGGCTCACCGACCTACTTCGTGGATGGCGATATGTTCTACGGCCAGGACCGTCTCGAACTGGTGGAACGGGCGTTGCAGCAGCCCTTTAACGGTAAGTGGCCACCTCCCTCCTGAGTTCCAGGCTTGGGCCAGTGCAGTTTCACTGAGAAAAGGCTGGCTGGGGCGGCAGGATTCGAACCTGCGCATGCCGATACCAAAAACCGGTGCCTTACCGCTTGGCTACGCCCCACCAACCGGCTCAGAAGATAGGCGGATCGAGACCAGCAGGCAACGTGCGATAGGCGAATAATCAGTCAGCTGCATACACGGTCTAAAGCGCCTCATGAACCGTCCTACCAAGCAATTCCGCCAGGGCAGGCTTGAGGATGACCGCGTGCACCCCGAGCTCCACGATGCGCTCCAGCGTCGTTTCAGAACTGAATCCCGTACAAACAATGACAGGGATGTCCGCGCGTGTTGCGCGCATCTCTTGGATGAGCTTTTCACCGGTCATGCCAGGCATTGTTTGATCCGTGACGATGAGATCAAACGCGTCAGGACCCTTGCGAAAAATCCCTAACGCACGGCGACTGTCATTTTCCGTCACTACGTCGTACCCCAGCCGAGTCAGGAGTTACTCCGACATTTTCATGACTGCAATCTCATCACCGGCCACTAGGATCCGCCCCGTGCCCCGCGATGTCTGTCCCGCTTCCGCCCGTTCAATCGCTTGTCCCTCGTCACGGACCTCGGGCAAATAAACCAGGAACTCCGTACCGACACCGAGAATGCTGTCAACAGCAATCGCGCCGCCATAGTCGCTGACGATACCGTGGACGACAGATAATCCGAGGCCCGTCCCTTCGCCTCTCTCTTTCGTCGTGAAGAACGGCTCGAAAATCCTGTCGGCCGTCTGACGATCCATTCCTGTGCCCGTATCCTGAACTTTGGGCCGAAGGTAAGGGCCGGCCGGCAGTCCGAGGCGCATCGCGGCCGCGTCATCCAGAGGTGCAGGCTCCAAGGTTACGGTCAGCATACCCTCTCCCGTCGTCATTGCCTGTGCGGCATTCGTTCAGAGGCTCATCAGCACCTGATGAATTTGGGACGAGTCCGCAAGAACAAGTCCCGGACCATCAGCAAGGCTTTGCTGGATGTCGATTGTCGCCGGAAGGGTCGACCGCAGAGGTTTAAGAACCTCTTCGACTGTCGGCTTGAGAGCAACACGTTCCTTAGCCCGATCGGATCGACGACTGAAGGTCAGGATCTGCTCGACAAGATCACGTGCGCGTCGTGCCGTTATTTGCTTTGTCGTCCAAAACGAGGCTCGTATATCCCAAGATCACCGAGAGAATGTTGTTGAAGTCATGGGCGATCCCGCCAGCCAATGTGCCGATGGCCTGCATCTTCTGAGATTGCTGAAGCTGGTCCGCCAGTTCTTTACGTTCCGTGATATCACATACACTGGCAATGAATACACGACGGCGGGAGCGGCGGCGTTCGAGCATGGACCACGAATCGGGCAATTCCTCGACCGCAACTTCCAGCGGAAACAATTCTCCATCCGGACGGCGACCTTCCACCTCATGCACGCCGCCTGTGTACCGCTGGATTTCCTCCGTCATGAAGGCTGATATCTGATCGTCCGTCACGTTCCTGTACTGGTCGGGCAACATGATACGAATACTCTCACCGACGGCCTCATCCGAGCTGATGCCAAAAATGTTTTCGGCCGCCGGGTAAAGTCCTTCGATGATGCCTTCGTCGTTGAAGGTCACTATTCCATCAAAAACCGTCGCAATGCTGGCTCGTGTTCTTGCCTCGTTGACTTGCCGGGCGGCGTCCCACCTTTCGGCTTCTGTAATGTCTGCAATCAACGACAGAACACCTCCACCGGGGGTTCCATAATTCGAGGCTTGGAGGCAACGTCATGCATGTCATGTAGTTGACGTTCATTCTCAAGACTGCTGAACACGAAATACAGTGTGAGGAAGGCCAAGGCACCGATGGCGCCGAACGACATCATTGGCCTTGTCAGGATATTCGCCCGCAGTTCCCAAGTGAAACTACCGCGCAACCCGCGAGCCTTTCGATTGTGTGAAGCGCCTACGAAGTTCTCGTCAAAGTGCACTGAGACGGTGGTGAGTTAATCCACGCGCGGCAACAAAGATAAGCACGCCATATATCGTCGTTGTCAGAAACGCCCAAAGCAGAGCCTTGTCCGGAAAAATGTACGCGAGTCCCGCCGGAACCGCGACAAGCAAAAGGTAAAAGGCCAAAGCGCGGTTCCACGGCATGACACCGTTCAATATGTGATGGAGATGATTCCGATCGGAGTTAAAGGGAGATCGGCCAGCAAAGACACGTGTCACCATCAGACGCAGGCAATCCAGTATCGGCACCAAGAACCACAATGCGACAATATCTGCCGACAATACCGAGAATTTCACGCCGTAGACGTAAACCGCCAATATCCCAATCCCGGTGCTCAGAGCGTAAGCCCCCGAATCTCCAAGAAACAACCGGCCCCTAAGATTGAACGGCATCGCGATAGAAATCGAGATCCCGAGCACCACCAGTAGCGGGGTCAGGTGCGATGGCGCATAGGCCAACAGGCAAATCACCCAAATCAAGGACAAGCCCAGCACCAGACCGTTTCGACCATCCGCCATGTTCACTGCGTTCTGGAGTCCGACCAAGCAGATCACCGTGAATAGCGTGGCCCAGCCGTACAGAAATACCGGCAAGCTCGAAAAGCTGAATGTGAAGGCTTCGACTCGCAGGGCGGGCACGGCGTAAAGGGCCCCGACGCAGATGGCCGCGGAGAGGATAAGCCGCCAGAGAGGTTTCACATGAACACGGTCGTCAACGTACCCGAGAACGAGCGAACCACCTGCGACCGCTGCAAGTGTGAAATAGAGCGGCGCATAGCCGCTGTGTGATCCGTAGAATATGGAGCTGCCAACGAATGGTAAGATCGACGCAATTCCGCCTACCAGTGGCGTGTCGACCTCGTGGGTCTTGCGGATGCCGTCTGGCGAATCGACAACGCCCAACAGGAGACCCATTCGACGGGCCGCCAAGCAGACGGCCAAAGTAAATGCCGCCGCAATCAGGTAAAAGAATGACATCGGAAAGCCTTGGGCTCTCTGGCTTACGCAACCATTACATGTCAATAGAGCAGCAAGTGTCAATTTCGCAATTACTGAATGGCCTAAATTATGGAATCTGCACTATCTGGACTTTCGTGATTTGCGAACGAGCTTGTCATCTCAACCACAAAGAGGGTATGACGCAGCAAGCATAGGGCACAGGTTGAATAGGCTCTTAGTCGTGCAGGAACACCCCGTGAACGTCTCGGCCATATTGGATGCCGGTTTCAAAGACCACGGGGCACTGTTGCAAGCGACAAGGGATGCGGTAAAAGAACCGTTCACCCAACTGGTGAGCGTGTGCATCGAGGCGATTCTAAATGAGAACAAGATCATCCTGTTTGGAAACGGGGGTAGTGCGTCCGATGCGCAACATATTGCGGCTGAACTGGTCGGGCGTTATGTCTCGGACAGAGTGCCGATCCCGGCGATTTCGCTGGCAACCGATTCATCGGCACTCACGGCAATTTCCAACGACTACGGCTTCGAACACGTTTTCGAACGTCAACTGACAGGAGTCGGGACAGCGGGTGACGTCGCAATTGGGCTGAGCACATCCGGGAACAGCCCCAACGTCATTCGCGCATTGCAAGCTGCGCGCACATTGAAAATGACGCCAGCCGGGTTCGCCGGTAATACGGGCGGCGCCATGCAAGATATCGCTAGTCCTGTATTAGTTGTGCCCAGCAGCGAGACACCCAGAATTCAAGAAATGCATATCTTGCTCGGTCATCTGCTTTGTGCCGCCATCGAACAGGGGCTAGGCCTCACCCAGGACGATGACTAGTCATAAATCCATGCCAGATCACGGCTGCAAACAAGTGTACTTCGTCATCCTCGCCATCGAGGTCTGGCGCTGATGTGCGGTCTCGTTGGATTCCTGGAACCGCCGGGGACCAGAAATCCGGAGCAAGCACGGTCCATCGCCGGAAGCATGTCTGCGGCTATCCACCATCGCGGCCCGGACGACGAAGATACCTGGTGCGATGTAGACGCCGGTATAGGTTTCGGACATCGACGGTTGTCGATCATCGATCTGTCGACCCACGGCCGCCAGCCCATGGAGTCGGGATCAGGACGTTACGTCATCGCCTACAATGGCGAGGTCTACAATTTCCCAGACCTTCGTAGGGAGCTCGAGTCCAAGGGACGCACATTTCGTGGTCACTCTGACACCGAAGTGATCCTCGCCGCTATCGAGGAATGGGGACTCGAGTCGGCACTCAACAGATTCGTCGGTATGTTCGCATTCGCGCTGTGGGACCGATCGTCGCGGCAGCTTCATCTGGTCCGAGACCGACTTGGCATCAAACCATTGTATTACGGTTGGTGTGGTCAATCCCTCCTGTTTGGATCCGAACTACGGGCAATCGAACGGCACCCCGACTTCGTGGGCGAGGTAGATCGGGAAGCCTTGTCCCTGTACCTGAGATTCAGTTACGTCCCCGCGCCGTGGTCCATGTTCAAGGGTGTTCGCAAGCTGTCACCGGGAACCATACTGACTACCGACGGCGTCCAAGGAAATGAGCGATCGGACGTCTATTGGTCTCTTCATGACGTCGCGGAAAGCGGCATTCGAGCACCGTTCCGAGGCGATGATCGAGAAGCCGCGACAAAACTGGAGGATTTACTGCGCGAGGCCACCCGCCAGCGCATGATCGCAGACGTGCCGATTGGCGTTCTGCTATCAGGAGGAGTGGACTCCAGCACGGTTGCGGCCTTGATGCAGTCAGAGAGCACCTCACCGGTAAGTTCATTTACGATTGCGTTCCCTGACAGTGAGTTTGACGAGAGCAAGGACGCAGGCTTGGTGGCCAATCATCTTGGGACCGATCACCATGAATTACCGGTTACGGCCCGAGACGCCCTTGAATCAATTCCCCAGTTACCGGCCTTGGCCGACGAGCCATTTGCCGATTCCTCTCAAATACCGACTTTTCTTGTTTCGCATCTGGCCAGACGACACGTGACGGTGTGCCTGTCCGGTGACGGCGGAGACGAAGTCTTCGGTGGGTACAATCGCTACGCCTGGTGCGAACCCTTATACGCAATATTCGATCGCACACCCTATGAGTTCAGGAACCTCGTCGGCAGGTCGATGCGAATTGTGTCGCCGGCGACTTGGGACCGGACTGCCCGCGCCCTCCACCCCTTATTGCCAAAGTCCCTCCGCCTTCGCGATCCAGGAGACAAGATTTACAAGGCGGCGACTGTGATCTCTTCACCCACTCCGGCAGACGCCTATCTCCGCCTGATCAGTCAATGGCAATCGCCTGGTAACATTGTTCTCGGCAGTGAAGAACCTCAGACACTTATTGCACAGGCGGAAAATTGGGATCACATCCCAGATCTGACACGGCAGATGATGTACTTGGACTCCATGACCTATTTACCCGACGATATTCTGGCAAAGGTCGATCGCGCGAGCATGGCCTGGAGTTTGGAGGCGCGCGTTCCACTTCTGGATCATCGCGTGGTGGATTTTGCCTGGACGCTTCCACGACATATGAAAGTTTCCGATGGAGTCACCAAGTCCATACTTCGGGATGTCTTATATAAATATGTTCCGCGAGAAGTCATCGAACGGCCAAAATGGGGATTTGCAATTCCACTGCATGACTGGCTTCGTGGTCCACTCCGTGACTGGGCAGACACGCTACTTGACGAGCAAAGGCTGATTTCGGAAGGCTATTTTCGCCCAAGAGAAATTCTACGCGTGTGGCAGGAACATCTCTCAGGAAGGCGGAACTGGCACACGCACCTGTGGAGTGTCTTGATATTTCAAGCTTGGCTAGATCGATCAAACAGCTCCGATCGAGCAACTCTGGCTGCAGCGTAATTCATGATTATCTGGCTTATTGGACTCTCAGGAGCGGGCAAATCCACCGTCGGGCGAATTGTCGCAGAACGGCTGCGACAAAATTGCCGAAACCTTGTCTATCTGGATGGCGATGACCTCCGTGAGGTGTGGGGCGATTCACCCGGTCATACGATCGAAGGACGCGCCCTCAATGCCCAGCGTATCTCACATCTTTGCCACCTCTTGGACTCGCAGGGCATCCACGCTGTTACAGCGATCCTTTCCATCTTCCCCGAGTGGCAGGCTTGGAATCGAGCACACTTTTCTCGTTACTTCGAAATCTACTTTGATGTCCCTCTCGAAACCGTCGAAGCAAGAGACCCCAAGGGGATCTATGCCGCCGCCCGGGCAGGCCGAGAGAAGAACGTCGTGGGCATCGACATCCCGTTCACGCCACCACTCAACGCAGACTTGATCTTGCAACCACCCGAGGTTCTGGAGCCGGTCGACGCCATCGCCAATCGGATACTCGACGCATTGCCATCCCTGGAGATGGCGGAGTGACGTATCCCTATACGGGTCGTGATCTCTTCGCTGAGCCGGAGACCTATGCCTACGCGGTTTGCGACCGAGATGACTATTTGGATGATTGGAAGACCAGTCGACAACACGCCAAACACGAACTGGCGAAGCGCGCAATTTCGGAGGGTGCTATCGCAGTTCCCCATGATATACAAAAACCTCCCGGGGTCATGGCATTGAACTCGGTCCTCGGACAATCACCGGTGTCCGAGTCTGCACTGGAACCCTTCGTGATCAAGTTCGAAGTGTTTGGCCGTCTGTTCGCATGGTACGGGGACAGCGGCTGTCGTCATCCAGACTCGCCGTTGGCCAATCTCTCGACATACATCCTTTTCGCGGAACGCCTTTGCGAAATCGCGGAGGGAGCGAAATCACTGAAACATCTTTCGACGCTGCTCAAGCTCTGCGATGCACTGACAAGCCAGGCTGCCGAACGCTTTCTGCCGGAGGACGCAAGTCGATTGACTGATGTTCTCGACCGGGAGGAGTTGCTGGTGAAAGATATTGCTGAATCCGAATGACTGACGTTCTGGATGACGTAGCTTTGATTGTCGGTCCTTCGGCCCGGTCCCGGGCCTATGCCCAAAAGCTCGTAGCGGCCGACATACTGCCAGGGTTGGTGCTGTACCAACCAGGGGAAGAGTGGACCTGGACAGGAGACGAGGTATTCGAGGTTGATCTGTTTGAAGATGGCAACGTCTTCGAATTCCGGCCTAACGAAAGCGCCCGCACAACTCTTGAGCGCAGGGCAATTCCTGCGCAGGAGCTTAAGACGGCACCCATTGGTGACGACGCCAACTTAGAAACCTTTAGCAATATGCCAGTCGATGTATTGGTTTTCTCCGGTTACCGCACCGGGATTCTGCCTCAGGCCGCGTTCGATATCGGAAAGAAATTTCTGCACGTCCATGGAGGTCATGTCCCCGAATATCGTGGCAGTACGACCTTTTATTACAGCATTCTCTCCGATGGATTGATGGGAGCCTCCGCAATTTGGATGGATCCTGGAATTGATACCGGTCCGGTCATCGCCCGAAGGCACTACCCCGTTCCGAAGGGCATCAATATTGATTACATCCTCGATCCGCTGGTGCGGGCCGATACGCTGGCAGCGGTACTCCGCCAGCGCGTGCGCGAAGAAAGATGGCCTCAGGCGGAACAGATTCTCCCTGACGTGGGGCAAACGTTTCACAAGATTCATCCTGTGTTGAAACACCTGGCGCTTGGACAATGCGGACTACTTCGAAAGGAGACCGCCTGATGCGTGCGACCTATAGGTCTCATGGCGGGGTCCACTCATACTGGCAGGCACGCTGGGAAACTGTGCCGGCAGACGAGGGTACGCTGAATCTCACAAGGTATCCGGGCGTCTATGCCGAAGAGGTCATGTCGCGTGTCGACGGGCCAGTTCTCGAAGCAGGGTGCGGCGCCGGGCGCGTCGTACGCCACTTCCACGATCTCGAGCGCGACATAATTGGACTCGACTACATCCCCGAAGTCCTTGGCAAAATACGAAACGCCGACACGACGGTGCGGCTTGTGGGAGCCGATGTCCTCAAGCTTCCATTCGGGGACGAGACGTTCGCGGGCGTCCTGGCATTCGGGCTGTACCACAATCTGGAGTCTGGATTGATTGATGCCCTGATTGAGACTCGACGAACAATAAAGAAGGGCGGTCTCCTTTGTGCGAGCTTTCGGGCCGACAACATTCAAAATCGACTGCTAGACCGGATCGCGGACAGACAAGCTGCCTCTCCAGCAGACGCCTTTTGTTCGAGCCCTAAGCAATTTCATAAAATGAACTATCGCAAAAAGGAATTGGAGGTCGCCTTGCTCCAATCTGGTTTCACGGTCGAGTGGGTTCGCTTCGTCGAAAACATGCCCTTCTTGTATAAGTTTGCGACGTTTCGGGCGGCAGGCCACAAGGCGTTCGATGAAAACACTGCCCGTGCTGAGGGCTACAGGCTGTCCAACGGCGGCCGCGCGCTACAGTCAATTTTGACGTCGATCAGCCGCTCAGAGTTCTGCAACGTTTATGTCGTGGTGGCGCAACCACGTTGAGGTGTGGTTCGTACGCGAGTGGGCTTACTGCACTTCATGACTTGTCAAATGAACGAATGCGTTCCCAAGACCAATGTCAGCCTTGAAACGAACGGGCACTGCCGGCCAGGAAGGAACCAGATCGGCAAACCAGATCTCGCCACCTTCCAAATCCTTGGAACGAGGCAGAAAAGGATTCTTTGAGAAACCGACAATCCGTTGAATAGAGGTCAGGCATTTTCGAACTTCTCCTCGGAAATATGGACCGTTGATGGTTTCGACGCCGGCGTTCTTGAATGTCAAATTGTATCGACGTCGCCCGTCGAAGACCGGAATCGAATCAATACAGGGTGCACGGTCACCCCATCCGCCAGAGGAATATGCAGAACGCAGTGCGGCGCTCAGTGGATCTATCGTATTTCGGCGCTGGTCCAAGGGGACGATCGCGCGCTCGTCAATTCCCTGGAGCGGATGGATGACCGTATAGGCTGGGCCCCCATCAGCACCACGTTGTTCGCCATAGCCCATCCGAACGAACCGGATATCTTCCGTCCACAGGTTGTTCACGTGATGCGAAATTGGGGCAATCTGCCCCCCACGAATCTCACCACGAGTTTGCGCGTATGAGCGGAAACGAACCAGATAGTCGATCAGTCCGGCTGACCTTGTTGTTGCTGTCAACTCATAAGTGTTCGCGCCGAGTCGAACCCTGAGTTCAATTCCGCCGGCCCGAAAACCGCCCACAAATATCTCATATTTAAGTTGGAGACTACGAACATTAGATTGCGAGGACTTGGGCTCGGCGGAAGAACTTCCACAGGTCGCAATAATCATTAAGGTCAGCGAAAAGAGACTATGCAGGCCGCTGAACGGCGGTCTCAAACTCGAATACAGATGTTTCAATGTCTCCATTTTTCCGGGCAATTGTTGTCGAAATTCACGAAGATGGTGAAAGCACCGCACAACCGGATTGAAGAATGAATATTCTCGCAAATATTATTGAGAATTGGGTAAGGATTATCTGCGACATAATTAATTCACGATTTCGTAAAGATTGTTCTGTAACTACTGCGGCATTACCGCAACAGCACCGGTTCTAAATAAAAAAGTCACTTTAGCCGCTAGAAATCATACTTTCTCTGGTGTACGTACGGCAGCCGACGTCGAGGACGGCCCTGATTCTTCGAAGTTTGAATCCAAGATAAAAAAAGACCCGCTAAATCAGTGAGTAACGGGAATCCCTGAGCGTTCAATTTTGCCTCATTTTCGCTTGATCCCTCCAAATCGAGCGAGTATGTTGCAACAAGTTTACAGTATTGGGAGGTCTTAAATGCCCCTAAAAAGGACATTAACGTCAATTGCTCTGGCCACAGCGATGGTGGCAACGCCGATCGTTGCTTATGGTCAGGCACAGTATATTGATAAGGGAGCGGCCTCTGGACAAGCGGCCGCGGCAAAGGGAACGGCAGGTGCAGCAGGCGGTGCAGCGGGAGGTTTAACCGCAGGTACCATCGCTGCCGGTGTTGCAGTGGCTGCAGCCGTCGCGGTAGCTGTTGCGGCCGCGACAAGCGACAGCGGTACTTCTGCGACGGCCACAACCGCGACGACAAGTACGGCGACATCGACCAACTAACAAGTATTTGTTAGCGAATAACACCGAAGCGGGCGGTCATTTGGCCGCCCGCTTTTGGTTTATCAGCACCATACTGTATTGCGCCTCGAATGTGTGGAATTACTTCGCACTTAGGCTGCAGGTTTCAGCACTTCAATTTCAATTGGGGGAAAACTCCGCGCGATGTGCTGCACACTTTTCCAGACGAACCCGTCAAGTGCATCAACCCAATAGTAGTTGGAAAACCGCCAGTTGATGATTCGCGCGGCATTAACCTCTTCTACAAGAATTGTCCGCAACTTGAACTTGGCGATCTCGATCTCAACTTCTCCCCTTTTTACGAAACGAGATTCCAAATCCAACCCGTAGAAGTTGCCCTTGTCGATGTCCACCGCGCGGCTGAACTGGCGGGGCGCATCAAGCTTATGGAGTTCCCCAGCGACAGGATCAATCTCTAGATAATTCGTCGCCTTCAGATTCTCGGGGAAACCAGAAGTTTTAACGACTCGTCCGTCGCGTGTGACAACGGTTGCGTTATCCGCCGACAACCAATGCAAATCAGAACCATCATACCGCCCAAGAATCAATATGGATCGTGGTCCTTTGCCGACTTTTGCGCTAATACTCGCGTATGGAATTTTGTCGATGATGGCACGTGTAATTTCGACGTCGGGCATACCTACCGTGAGGAAGCGCGCTGCGTCGTAGGCATTGCGCAGCACCGGGCCAACACCGCATCCTACCACGGTGAATGCGCTGATTCCTGCTATGAGATGTCGCCTTGTGGATAGGTATCGCACGCTAAATTGCACTCCATGTACCAGGGGGCTTCTAAGTGCTTAACATCATACTCCGCCGATTTGTTAAAATTTTGATATTGTGTTTGTTGGTTGGGCCGGCATTAACCGTAGTGTTTCCCTCTTTGGGCAAAGCACAGTCGATTGGCGGTGAAGGTGGCGGTCTGGGCACCCTTCTCCAACAACTGCAGACGCTGCAATCGCGCGGAGCCTTAGAGTCCGCGACTGGTAGTACATCAGGCGCTCTTGATGCTGCGCGGGGAAGAGCGTCGGGCGGTATCGCAGGCGACCGTAGGCAGAAAA
>CEUN01029797.1_pt1 | contig 24569 bp, 22 predicted proteins | sample 361501 | NCBI WGS metagenome assembly CEUN01 (sample SAMEA2622801, study PRJEB7988) | marine metagenome | biome: marine biome (ENVO:00000447); feature: marine epipelagic mixed layer (ENVO:xxxxxxxxx); material: "saline water (ENVO:00002010), including plankton (ENVO:xxxxxxxx)" | depth 120 m | reverse complement strand
CGACGTAATCTTGCTTCCATGTTTTACTCCAGCAGCCCTTGCTGATAGTTAACCCAGTCTTGCTGTGGTTTGCTCAGAGGGTAGTTTTCGGTGAGAAACTCAAGGCTTTGTTGTGCAGCAACGATAGCGCCTGCGTCTATTTGTGCCTGAGTCCGGGCAACTGCCCATTGTGTATTACGTGGCTCCTGCTGAATCAGGCGCGAATAATACTCTGCGGCAGCCTGATACTGACCGAACATATGCAAACCCGGAGCCACGGTGCTAAGCCAGGTGCGGCTCTGATTAGCCGCGTACTTTTCAGAGGCGGCGATGAACTCGTCACGCATCCCCTGCTCCAGATAAATACGAGCCTGTAAGGCCGGGTACTCTATTGCTGGGCTCAGCCTGATCGCCTCTTCCAACTGCGACAACGCCCGCTGCCAGTCGCCATTGCGGTAGTAAGTCACGGCCCGGATATAATAATTTTCAGGATCCAGGCGACGCGTGATGCTGGCGGTTGAAGCAGTATTCTCTTTCGGAGCTGGCGTTGGCTTCGCTGCCGCCTCTGGCTTTTTGACGATCAGAGCATCGGGCACATCAGGAGCCATTTTTGACTGAGTCTCTGCGGGTTCAGCAAGCATGGCAGGCGCGGATAACTCTTTAGAAGCCACCTCATCAAGTAACGTCGAATTTCCTGCAACCTCAGGTTCAGGCGCAACTGCTAACGTTACTGTTTCGGGTTGCTTGACCTGATCGACAGTGGCCGTTCCCCCACTGACAGGCGTTTCTACGGGGCTGGAAACTTCTGCAATCACAGGAACGACTGCCGGATTCTTACCCGTGACAGGAATAACGGGCAAAGAGCTGCGATTAATAACAGAAGGATCTGACTCAAAATATTGACTGAAATACAGAACAAATACGGCGGCAAAAATTGAAATCACTAACGCTGGCCATATCATCACCCGATGGCTGTCCTCGTGATCTGCGTAGCCAATGATCTCTCCTGGCGTAACTTCACGCTGACCATCGAGATCCTTCAGAACTTGATGTATAAGACTCATAATTCACTCCTTATAACCCGATAACGAGTTTCAGACGTTCATGCCAGGCAATGGACTGTTGAATGCTTTCTGTGTCGGCCGCAGCCTTTTCTACATGCTGAGCATGTATGGCGTTGCTGCCTTGGCCAAAGGCCACAAGTAACGACTTGGCGGCCAGAACGTTGACCAACCGGGGAGTGCCACCACTGGTAATCCACAAAAATCGTACGGCGCCACGAGTAAATAGAGGCTCTCCACGATAACCTGCGCAAACCAGTCGATGATTCAGATAATGACTGACACTTTCAGGAGTGCGCAGCGCCTCGATATGAGCAGATGTGGTAATACGCTGACGCAACTGACGAAAACGTTGTTCACTGAGAATATCGTCCAACTCGGGCTGACCGAAGAGAACGATCTGAACCAGTTTCTGGCGTTCAGTTTCAAGATTCGAAATCAACCTCAACGCTTCGAGCGTTTCTGGCGGCAGGCACTGAGCTTCGTCAATCACGAGTACTAAACGCCGACCTTCCTGAGCAATATTTAAAAGGTAACGCTGGATATCCGCGCGCAGCTGACTCAGTCTTGTGTGGCCGGATAAGCCGAGTTCATCACCGATTGCCAGCCAAAGCGCCGTTGGTGATAACGTCGGATTAGGAATGTACGCGGTGTCACTGTTCACTGATTCAAGGTGGTTAAGCAGGCGCCGACAAAGCAGTGTTTTTCCCGTGCCGACTTCACCCGTTACCTTGATAAAACCCTCACCGGCAGCCAGTGCATATTGCACAGATTCAAACGCCTCATCATGAGATTCAAGGCCAACGTAGAATCCGGTATCCGGTGTCAGCGAAAACGGAGTATCACTTAAGCCATAATGCGACTCACAAGCGTGCTTGATTTCAGTAACATCCATCTCACCACTCCGGTAATAACACACGTGAGTAACGGCTATTGAGCTGCTCAATACGCTCCGCAGGCAACTGCGTACCAATAATGCGAGGCTGAATAAGGATGACCAGTTCACTCTGGACGGTTTCACGTCGAGTTTGTCTGAACAAAGCACCCAGCAGTGGAATGTCACCCAGCACCGGTACTTTATGCACAACGTCATTCGACTTGTTCTGCATTAAGCCGCCAATCACCACGATCTGACCTGAACGGGCCCGCACGATGGAATCGGTTTCCCGCACAGTACTGGCGGCTACCGGCAGGGAATATTCATCATCGTTCAGCTGAATACGTTTCTGTTTTTCCTGAACTTCCGTCACGCTTGGGTGAACATGCAAAGTAATGTCGTCGTCGTCACCAATCTGCGGAGTCACATCGAGAGCAATCCCGGAGAAAAATGGGGTTAGTTCAATTTCAGGGGTATCCGAGGTGCCTGTCACCGTTGCCGTCGTTGTACTGGTAACATCCGTAACAAAATACTCATCATTACCGACTTTAATAACGGCTTTCTGGTTATTGACTGTCGCGATACGTGGGCTTGAAAGCACCTCTACATCGCCTTGTGTTTCCAGAAGACTCAATGCACCCGCGAAATTACCTGCATCAATATTGAGACTGAATATCCCCGCGAACTCATTCGGGTCATTTAAAGCGGCTGAGGTTTGTGTTGCCCAGACATCATTCTTACCGGTTTGCGCAGCGATCGTGTTCCAATTGATCCCGCTCTGGTAGCCATCACTTAATGTTACTTCAACTATTTTTGCTTCAATCAGAACTTGTTTCTGCACGGTAAGCTCTGCTTGCTCAAGGTACTTCTGAACCTGAGTCAGTGTACCGGGCATGGCGCGCGCGATGACCAGACCCGCATGCGCATCAACCACCACAGAAGCGCCCTCCTCTGAAGCCATCATGAGTGACAAGGTCGAACGCAGGTCTTTCCAGAATTCGGAACCGGTCAGTGTTTCGACTTCAGAGGAGTTAGTCTGGTTGCCGTCATACTCGCCGAATACCGAGGTTGCGGCACCACTGTTTTCTCCATCAGTACTGGTCATACCACTGCTGACTTTCATACCCGAACGACCGGAGCGCATGACGTTGAGATAGTTGATCGGGAATATACGGGTTTGCGCTGCTTTAGGAAGAATCTGCACCCCGTAGCCAGATTCATTAAAGTCGTAGCCGTAAAGATCTCGCACCGCCATCAATGCTTCTCTGACGGTAACGTCTTTAAGGTTCAGCGAGATTTTGCCGTTCACATCGGGATGAACCAGCATATTTAACCCAGTACCTTCAACCAGGCTGTTAAAAAATGCCGCGGCAGGAACCTGATTGGCCGTGACATCAAAACGCTCTTCAGCCTTTTCTGGCATGGCAATTTCTGGCATCAGGCTTTTGGGATCTAGCCCGGCCAGTGCAGGCGCATCTGCTTGCAGCAATTTTTTCGGAGCAGTGTCATTGTCTGCCTTTTGCTCTGGCTGCTTCTGCGTATAGGTCGTCGCGCACGACGCCATCAGCAGGCTGGCTACAATCACAGCAGTTCGGTCAAACGTTGTATTTCTAAATATTTTCACAATCTGCATCCTACTTACCAGAATGTTTCGTATTACTAAGTAAAGACAGTGTTTTGAGTTTCTGCCTGTATTTCAGAACAACTTTGTCTGATGTAATCCTTACAACGCGAGCGCCAGAAACGGTATCGCCCTCTTTCACTAAGTTGCCGTTGATAACCGCAGAAGCACCGTTCTGGCTCATCTTGATCTGTTGCAAAGTAAAGCCGGCTTTCTTTTGCGCTGCCTTTTTTTCGGTGACGGGCGCAAATTGTGGCGGCTTCATCGGATCATTAGCTGCATGCACATTCAGGTTGAATCCAACCAGACAAAGAGCGAAAAATACGAATCTAGTCACTGAGAATCTCCTCACGCGTACTGAGGGTGAATACCTCAAGATAAAGCTCACCACTTGGATAGTTTTCAACCGTATATTCAAGCGACTGCCAGTACAGTTTCCAGGGCATCGAATCCAGGCGTTGCAGGTAGCTCATCAGTGACGGGTAGTCAGCGGACATGCGGATTTTCATGCCGTGGCGATACAGATCAACGTCACTGAATTCAGCCCCCAGTGCGATGCTCTGCCCTTCAGTATTCTCAAGGCTGACCAGTTTGAGCCGGGTGTCCTGAGTCATCATTGACTCCAGTACCGAGGGCATATTCTCAGGGGCAACCAAGGTGTCTGTGAGGCTCTGAATCCGCTCATCGACTACTGCTTTCTGACCCAATACCTTTTCTATGTCATCCCGCACCGCATCATTAGGATCAAGTACAGGCGTACTGCGCAAACGCTGCAAGTGAGCTTCCAGGCGCAATGAATTAGATTCCAGTTCATTGGCTTGCTGACGATCGTTTAATGCTGTTGTCCAGATAGGCGCTGCAATGAAAAACACCAAAACAGCGGCGATCACGACATGCGCCGTAACTAGCACCAGCTTTCTTTCACGCGCACTCAGCTCACGATACTTTTCAAGACCTGAAACAATGCGTGAGTCTTGCCACCAGATTATTCTCATAATGAGCCCTCCCGTGCGCGTCGCATCACCTCTGAAGACGTCATGACCGTATTGCGGGGTTCGGCTGCGTTTTCTTTTTCGCGAGGGCGAGTATCCAGTTTGAAGGTCAGCCAACGGCTATCTTCCTGTTTGCGAACATCCACAAACCGGAAAGCCTGTTCTGAAAAACCACTGCGCTTCAGAAGATCAGAAACGTAACGGGAAATTTTTGCAGGATCATCAGTAAAACCTGAGATATTGATGTGCCGGCCTTCATCGTAGAAAGCAAAACTTTTCAGCCAGACACCACGGACATCCTGATCTCCCAATTCTTTTACCATGGTGGTAAACGACGTACTGCTATCCAGCTCCTGCTGAGTCAGGTAGCGTAGAATGCGCTGACTACTTTCGAGATCTTCGCGCAGTTTGGTGCGCTGGGCGACGAGAGCATCATCCAACTTCAGCGGTGGACGCTCGTTTTCTATATTGGCGACCTGCTGCTCAACAATGACCTGGCGCTCCTGCATGACTTCAAGGCGATGCGCTTGCCAATACCAGTTAATTACCAGCCCAAGCAGAACAATGACGGTGATACCGACATGTAAGCCAGCACCGACGATAATCATCTTCAGGTCATCAGGGATTTTTGGGGGCTGGAATTCGTCCAGATAGAAATTGACCCGTTGTTTAATTTCCCAGCTCATAGCTAAGCGCCCCTCCCAGTGCAACGGTCAGTGACGCCGTGAGTGGGCGGTCGTCTTCCTGACGGTTAAAGGAGCTTTCCAGCGACATCAGTCGGACTGGCGTATTCACGCGCTCTTCAAGTTCCCCTAAGGCGTCTGTTACATCAACGACATCGGATTTCATCATCCACAACTGAGAAACCGCACCAAGACCCAGCTGGCTTTCGAAATAATCCATCGAGCGCTGCAATTCGAGAGCAAGCACGTCGATACGGCTGTTTGGCTGCATGCTCAGCCCGCCCTCTTCGACATTGAGTGAACTCAGGCCGAGATCATCAGTCCCGAGGGAAATCTGGCGGGTAAAATACAGCGCACCATCGCGGTAGAGATAGATCACACCGCTATTACCCTCAAGGCGCACGACAGCGACACTGTCTTCAGGCTCAATGGCGGCAAGCAGATTCAGCACGGCTAGTTCATTGATGATGATCTGCTCTAGCTGAAGCTCGTTGTCACGGCAAAATTCGACGATTTCTTGTAGGTAAGCCCGGTCAGTAATCGCAGCAAATGCCATGCTCATACGCCCGCGGTAGGCATCTCCGGGAAGAGGGAACGCCTGCAACACCTTATCGGTAGCTGGCGCACCGACCAGTTCATCAATGCGAAAGCTGAGCGCATCTGTCAGCTCTTCCGGCGACACAGGTGGCGCATCCACCAGCTGTAGCTCATAGCGTTCGCTGTCCATGCACACGACAGTCGGAGAACCTGCCAGCCCCTGAGCCTCAATCCATTGTGATAACTGAGCAAAACCTGATTCATCGGCTTCTGCGATATAACTTGAGACGACGCCACGTTGAGTACGGTGCACAGCCCAGGCGCGACCATGATTGATCTCTATGCCCAGGCACCCTTGCGCGGTTTTTCGCTGTTTCAGCCACGGCAGTTGCATGGCAACCCTCATACAAATTCAAGATACTGAATCTGAGTGTAGACCATGGTGAGAAAAGCGATGGTCTGAGGCGACACGCCTGACTATAATGACACTACGCCGACCAGATTAATGGCCCGAATCACCAAGCTTTATTATTCCAGCTTGCCTTGCAACGCCTCTGACCACGGACTCAAATCGTGTTTCACATCGTCCTTTTCGAACCTGAAATCCCGCCTAACACCGGCAATATCATTCGTCTCTGTGCCAATACAGGCTGCTATCTGCACCTGATTGAGCCGCTGGGCTTTGATATGGAAGAAAAGGCACTGCGCCGGGCGGGCCTGGACTACAGCGAATGGGCAAGCGTGAAGATACACAAAGACTACGAAGCGTTTATTGAATGCGAACAACCGCAGCGTCTCTTCGCCCTGACGACCAAGGGCAAGACACGTCACTCTGACGTTGCTTTCACCAAGGGAGATTACCTGATGTTCGGGCCTGAAACGCGCGGCTTACCCGAAGATGTCAGACTGACCATTCCCGAGAAAGACTGGCTACGCCTACCCATGCTCTCTCACAGCCGCAGCATGAATCTGTCGAATGCCGTTGCTGTAATGGTCTATGAGGCATGGCGCCAGTTGGGGTACGACGGCGGACAGTAGGGCGCGATCTTAGTACCACAGACGTAGAACCACAGAAGCAAAAACGCCCCGATGAACGGGGCGTTTTTGTTTCTTAGAACAGAACTCAGTGGGTTGGCTGTTCGCCAGCCTGCTGAGCCTGCGCTTCTTTAACACGCTGCTGATACAGAGCATCAAAGTTGATCGGAGCCAGCATCAGCGCCGGGAAACCGCCTTTGATCACCAGGTTATCTACGTTTTCACGCAGATACGGGAACAGAATGTTAGGGCACATGGCACCCAGCATTGGGCCCATCTGCTGCTCTGGAATATTCGCAACTACGAACAGACCGCACTGAACCAGCTCAACCAGAAAGGCCGTATCGCCGTCATTTTTCGCGGTAACGGTCACTTTCACAGACACTTCGTAGTGCTGTTCATCAACCTTGCGACCATTGGTATTGAGGTCGAGCTTCACTTCTGGCTTCCATGGCTTAGTGAACGCCGCTGGAGAGTTAGGTGCTTCGAATGACACGTCTTTGGTGTAGATGCGCTGAAGAGCGAACTGCGCCTGTTCTTTATTTTCGGCCATTTGTTGGTTCCTTATCAGATTTAATTCTTAACGACTGGCAAATTCTGGCTGTTCCATTCCATCATGCCGCCTTTCATACGTACAGCGTTGAAGCCTTTCTCACGCAGCATTTTACCCGCCATACTGACGGTCTGGCCCGTTTTGCACACCAGCACGATCGGACGCTCACGCTCTTTTTCCAGCTCATTCATACGCTGGGCCAGGCTTGCATACGGAATATTAATCGCGTTCACAAGGTGCCCTGCTTTGAAGTCGGCCTTGTCGCGGATATCCAGAACCAATGCGTCCTGGCGGTTGATCATGGTGGTCGCTTCAGTGGTAGAAACGGTCTGTCCGTTGCGGCGGTTGTTATCCCAGAGCAAAGCGATCAGAAACGCTGCCCAGATACCTACCAGCCACCAATGATTTACGACAAATTCAATGTACTGATCCATTACCCTGTCTACTGTCTTTCAATATGGAGGCCGGAGTATACCGTCACTGGCGCTATGCCTCCACCGCAGACGCATTGTCATTCCTGTATATGACAATTATTCGCGGGGACTTTGTTCAGTGTCGTACAGGGGTAAGGTATACTGCCGTTTTGCTGTAATTCTGAGTGTACGGACATGACCACGCGACCAAAACCAACCGCCCTGATTATTCTCGATGGCTGGGGCTACCGCGAAGAAACCGCGAATAACGCCATTGCCAATGCCAACACACCAACGTGGGATCGTCTGCTGAACGAGTATCCGAACGCACTGATCCAGACTTCCGGTGAAGCCGTTGGCCTGCCAGATGGCCAGATGGGTAACTCTGAAGTTGGCCACATGAACCTTGGCGCGGGTCGCATCGTCTATCAGAACTACACCCGTATCAACAAAACTATCCGCGACGGTGAACTGACCAGCAATCCAGCACTGGCTGCTGCTATGGACAAAGCAGCGGCGAGCGGTAAAGCCGTGCATTTACTTGGGCTGCTCTCTCCGGGCGGCGTGCACAGCCACGAAGATCACCTGATCGCGCTGCTGGATATGGCGAAAGAGAAAGGCGTCGGCAAAGTATGTATCCATGCCATTCTGGATGGCCGCGATATGCCGCCTCGCTCAGCCGAACCTTCACTCAGCAAGATCGAAGCACACTGCGCGACACTGGGTAACGCCGCTATCTCGACTGTGATTGGACGTTTCTATTCGATGGATCGTGATAATCGCTGGGATCGCGTCGAGCAAGGCTACAACGCGATGACTCTGGGCCAGGCTGAATTCTCTGCGCCAACGGGCGTTGATGCACTAAAAGCTGCCTACGAACGCGACGAGAACGACGAATTTGTTAAAGCTACAGTGATTGGTGACCAACCCGCCAAAGTAGAAGACGGCGACGCCATCATCTGCTTCAACTTCCGCCCTGACCGTGCTCGCGAAATCACCCGTGCGTTCGTTGAAGGCGATGAGTTCAAAGGGTTTGAGCGTCAGGCACAGCCGACACTCTGTGATTACGTCATGATGACCGAGTACGCTGCGGATATTCCAGCTAACTGCGCCTTCCCACCCGAGAAACTGGTCAATGGCATTGGCGAATATGTTTCTGATAAGGGCATGAAGCAACTGCGCATTGCTGAAACAGAAAAGTACGCTCACGTGACCTTCTTCTTCTCAGGTGGTCGCGAACAGGAATACGAGGGTGAAACCCGTATTCTGGTGAAGTCACCAGACGTTGCCACCTATGACCTGCAACCAGAAATGAGTGCGCCGGAAGTCACCGATAAGCTGGTCGATGCCATTAAAAATGGTGGCTACGATCTGATCGTATGCAACTATGCGAATGGCGACATGGTTGGTCACACAGGTGTCTACGACGCTGCTGTGAAAGCGGCAGAATGCATCGATGACTGCCTGCAGAAAGTAACAGACGCGATTCTCGAAGTCGGCGGCGAGTGCCTGATTACTGCAGACCACGGCAATGCTGAGCAGATGTTGGATGAAAATGGTCAGGCCATGACTCAACACACCACTGGCCCGGTCAACCTGATTCATGTTCATAACCGCAACGAAGGCGGCCTGAACACCGGACGTCTGTGCGATGTATCACCTACTCTTCTGGATATTATGGGCGTTGAGCAACCGGCTGAAATGACCGGTGTTTCTCTGCTGACCAAGTAATCCAGACACTTACCTCATGCTGCGTTCTGTTGCTTTACTGCTTACTCTGATCATCAGTCTGAACACTCAGGCTGATGATCAGGCTCGCCTTGATCAGATCAAAGCAGAAATCAAAAAGCTGCAAAGCTGGCTCACTGATGCTCGTGAAGAGCATGATGAACTGCAACAACGCCTGCGCAAATCCGACCAGGAAATCGCCGCCCAAATCAAAGAAATTGAAGCGACCCGAGCCCGCCTGCGTGAGGAGCAGATCCGCCTAAAAAAGCTCCAGGCGGAGCAGGCTCAAGTTCGTCAGCTCCGTAACCGTCACCAGAAGTTACTGAGCGAACAGATTCGCCTGGCCCGCCAGATGGGGGATGAAGCAGCGATACGTTTCTGGCTCGCCCAGGATGACCCGGCTCAGAATCAACGCCTCACCCGCTACTTCGGGTATTTCAATCGCGCTCGTCTTGAGAACCTCAGCAATACCATCGCCGAGCTTAACCGGTTGGATAATCTGGAAGTATTAATTGCAGAGCAGGAAGCACAACTACGCGAAAGCGATGCCCGCCTGACCCGGGAAAACCAACAACTCGAAAAACGCCGCGCAGAGCAACAAACTCTGTTAGCTAAGCTTGACCGCCAGATGAGCAGCGAAAGCCAGCGCCTGAAACAACGTGAAGCCGATCGCAAACGACTCGAGTCACTCCTGGCCGAAGTAGAAACCCTGGTCAGCAACAGCCCGCGCCACAACGACGAAGTCCCCTTCCGGAAGATGCGCGGCAAACTCCCCAGGCCGCTCTCGGGCCCTGTTCTGGCGGCCTTTGGCAACCGTAATGGCCCCAATGCACGCTGGGAGGGCTGGAAAATAGGCACCCGGGAAGGCACCGATATCCGGGCTATTCATCATGGCCGGGTCGTATTTTCAGAGTGGCTCAGAGGGTTTGGTCTGCTGATAATTCTTGACCATGGCGATGGCTACCTGAGCCTTTACGCTCACAACCAGACCCTGCTCAGAGATGTTGGCAGCTGGGTGAATGGCGGCGAAATCATTGCCACAGCAGGAAAAAGCGGTGGGCAACCGAGCGCGGCTCTCTATTTCGAAATCCGCCATAAAGGTCAACCACAAGACCCGGCTGTGTGGCTGAAGCGCGGATAAAACGAACAGGTTAACAAGCAAAACGCCTCTGAAGAGGCCATTCTTAACAGCCAGACAGTTTTGTGCCATGCTTGCGGCACGTAATACAGAGCGAGTGAACATGCTACGGAAACATCTGCTCCGCCCCTTGATTGCCAGCGCAGTCATCTTTATGCCGTTATCAGGTATCGCTGAAGAAACCGCAGTAGAAATAACTGAGGATCAGTCAGCGATAGAAAGCAGCCCGCAAATACAGCAGGAACTGCCCCTTCAGGATCTCCGTACGTTCACCGAAATATTCGAACGCATCCGCAGCTCGTACGTTGAAGAAGTCGATGATAAGACGCTGTTCAACAATGCGATTAAAGGCATGCTGAATTCCCTCGATCCTCACTCCTCGTACCTTCAGGAAGAAGACTTTTCTGATCTTCAGGAAAACACATCCGGCAAGTTTGGTGGCTTGGGGATCGAAGTCGGCATGGAAAATGGCCTGGTGCGTGTCATTACGCCCATCGACGACACCCCAGCACAACGCGCAGGCATCCGCACCGGTGACCTGATCGTCAGCCTTGACGGTGAACCCGTCATGGGATTATCACTGAGTGATGCCGTTGAACTGATGCGAGGCCAGCCCGGAACACCGATTACTTTAGAAGTCCGCCGTAAAGGTGAATCCGACCTTCTCAGCTTCACGATAGAGCGCGCCGAAATTAAAGTCGCCAGTGTTCGTACCGAAATGCTCGACGGAGAAATCGGCTACGTGCGTCTGACCCAGTTCCAGGAAAACACCGGCACTGAGCTTCAGGAAGCTTTACGCGCCTGGAAAGAAGATACCAACCTTAACGGTGTCATTCTGGATATGCGTAACAATCCTGGCGGTGTATTGCAGGCCGCAGTGGTCGTCGTTGATACCTTTATTTCAGAGGGCCTGATCGTTTATACCGAGGGTCGCTCGCCAATGTCTGATGTCCGCTACGAAGCGCGCGCGGAGACACTGATGCCAGACATTCCGATTGTCGTACTGATTAACGGTGGCTCAGCATCGGCTTCAGAAATTGTCGCAGGAGCACTACAGGATCACAGCCGTGCTGTCATCGTGGGGACTCAATCCTTCGGTAAAGGTTCTGTCCAGACAGTACTTCCGGTATCAGAAACCGCCGCCGTTAAACTGACCACAGCGCGCTATTTCACACCAGACGGCCGCTCTATTCAGGCGCAGGGCATCGTGCCGGATATCGTCGTAGAACAAAGCGAAGTCACACCGAGTGAACAGCAGTACTACAAAGAATCTGATTTACCGGGGCACCTCGAAAATCCTGACGGTGAAGTGACTTTAAATAACGGGCCTAAGAGCAACGAAGAGAACAAAAGCGATGACCTTATTCGTCGTGACTTCCAACTCTATGAAGCCCATACGCTGCTGCGTGGTGTCACCATTCTTAGTCCGAAGACCTCCAAAAGCAGTGCAACTGCGGAATAAGGATGAAACGCGCGGTGAGAAATATTGTACGAAAGCCAGTTGCTGGGCTTTTTCTGACTCTCACTGCGCTGATCTCCCTGTCGCTGAAATCCCTGCCAGCAGCCTCGTCACCTCAGAGCCACTCTGCCAGCAGTAGCATCCCCACACTCATTATCATTATCGATGACGTCGGAAATAACGGTCCGTTAGGCGAGCGCGCCATCGCCCTTCCTGGCCCGGTGACGCTGGCATTTTTGCCTCACACGCCACATGCAAAACGTCTCGCCAATGAAGCCGCTAAGAACAACAAAGGAGTTATGCTTCATGCGCCCATGGCAAATGCCACAGGCGCCGCACTGGGGCCTGGTGCTCTGACACAAGATATGAGCCCCGAAGAGCTGCAGAAAACCCTGACAGAGAGTCTGGACTCTATTCCACATGTGCAGGGCGTTAACAACCATATGGGCAGTGTTCTCACGGCAGATCATATCGCCATGAAAAGTGTTATGGAGGTTGTGCAACAGCGCGGGCTGTATTTTATCGATAGCCTCACTAATCCCATGAGCGTGGCAGAAAAAGAAGCATTACAGGCGGGTATTCTTACCGACCGTCGGGATGTGTTCCTCGACAATGACCGCAGCCTCGAAGGACTTTTTAAGCAGTTTCAGCGGGCGATAGACATCGCCGAACGCAAAGGCAGTGCTATTTTAATAGGCCACCCTTACCCGGAGACGCTCGACTTTCTTGAAGTCGTATTGCCCGAGCTGATCGCCTCCAATGAGGTGATTATTACCCGTGCCGATCAACATCTTCAGGAAGAAGCATGGTTGACGCCTGTTCGCACTGGCGGAGAAACTGAACTGAAATCGAGACTGGAGTTACGGTTGCCCCTGCCTGTTAAAAACAAGACAGAGGCTGACGAAAGACCACGATCTGCCGGTAGCAACGATCAGATTACCTCTCAGAGCTATCAGAACTGATAGCCCATTCCCAGATTGAAACCACTGCCTGAATTGATATCGCCGCGACTTTCGGCATCGTCATTCTGCATCTGAACATCGGCTTTAAACACAACGTCAGGATGCGGATAATAGTTCACACCAAAATCTGTTTGAGCGGCACTGTCATCCTCTGCCTGAGACCAATTACTCTGACGCGCAAACACGCCCCATTTCTCGCCCAAACGCTGAGAAACCTCAAGATAGGCACCGTACTGCTCAGCTTTGCCTGCGTCTTCTGCGGCGTCGCCTTCGAGGTCCCAGCGGGCATATAGAGCCGTGAAGCTTGTGTCTTTGAGGGTATAAATAACGTGACCGCCGAGCAGTAATGCCGAGTCGGCATAGGACTCTTCGGCGCTCTGATCAAGGTCTGGCTGGTACTGGGTATACCCCGCAACTTCGAGGCCGGTAATACCGCGGTAACGCAAACGCGCCGTTATCGCCGGATCAAAAACAGACGCATAAGACGATTTCTGCTTACCTGCTTTCAAATCAAAGGGGTCGGCAGCGTCATTCGTAGTCGGGTCTTCAGTTTTAAAACCTTCGGTAATGAGCACATCGTAACTGAAGCCATTATCCAATGTATCTGACAATGAAATACCTGCGCTGTACCAGGTGGATGGAATCACTGTTGTCTCAATGATCGGACGTTCGGTACCGTAAAAAGCAGGCGGTTCGTGTGTTTCATTAACAATACCGATGGGCATCAACATAACACCGGTACGGAACTGAGCGCCGTTCAGTACATCCATTTCAATGTAGGCTTGCTCAATTTCTACTGCACCGTACTGACTACCACCACTGACCAGTGTGTGCTCAACCTCGAACTCAGACACGAAACGGATGGAATCTGAATAGTCGTAGCCAACAAATAAAACCAGACGATGCAGATCAATCTGTCGTTTCTCTTCGTCGTCGGTACTCAGGTTGTTATAATGCAACTCGCCATAACCGCCCAGATGTACCTGCTTAGTCGATTCCTGCGCCAGGTTTTCATCCATGGTATCTGCCAGCGCTCCTAACCTTTCATTGAGCATCGTTTCCAGCTCAGAAATACGCTGTTCGAGTTCGGCACGGGATACCGGATCATCTGACGCTTCTTGTGCAGATACATTTAATCCGGCCGCTGACAAAACAGCCACAGTCAGTGTCGTCAGCACGGGTGTGCATAAATTCGCTTGTTGTTTCGTGTTCGTTTTCATTTCTTATGTCCTGTATCTGGTCGTAGCGAAGGTACAATCTATTAATCGCCGTCACTGAAATTAATACCTAACTCTACGGCCAGGCCATCGGGAATTTCTCGTTTAAAATTGCCATCCAGCAATCCGGCAGCGGTATAAAAGTCCAGATTACTTGCATCATTAATCGCTTCATAAGCGCGTTCGAAATTATCGCGAACAGACAGTAAGGCAGACTCTTCCTGAGCAGCCAGCATAAGAGAAGCCAGGGTCACAACGGTGCTTTCATCACCCTCTACAATGGCTTCAGTCGCCTCGATACTTGCCTGCATAAGTGACCAGCTGATTCCGGATATCTGACCTGCCTGATCAGCCACTGTGCGCTGTTTGAGATAATTCAGGTGCTCTTGAGCACTGGTGAGCAGCAGAGTGAGTGGCGCCGAGCCATCGTCGGTTGCACCTCTGAGAAAGCGTTCGCGGTAGGCTTCACCCGAATTCTGATAGTCACTGACCCAACCCTGATGAAATTCATTCGCGTAATCTACCTGCAAGTTAGATAACCCTTTCAGGTAGTCACAGCGTCGGGGCTCTGCAATAAATCCAGCCACGATGTCTGAATCAGATGTGCTTTCAGAGGCGTCTTCAAAGAGCGCGACTTCTAAGGCCAGCAGGCCTGTTTTGGTAAAGCTAAGGCGGTCAAAATATGCATCGTTTAATGATTCACTTCCTGAAGCGGACTCATTAATTTCAGCACGTACGGTTGAGGTGTAATCGTTACCGCGCTGGCGTAGCGAATCGATAAACAGATAACCGGGGGTCAGCAGGTTATCGTCAGGCGGCCCGAACAGAAAAGGCAGAATACGATACCAGCTGGTAGTACTTTTCTCCCAGGCGCTCTGGACCTGCTCAAGCCCATCCGTATCCGGGCCAGAGCAGAAGTCTGAGGTAGCGACGACCAGCGCATCGGCATCACGGGGAAAAGCTTCCACAGAAGGTATGACAGTCTGATCGATGATACGTGTTAATGCTGTATTCAGCGTATCATCCGTCAGAATTAACGGATCATTTTTACGCTCACCTCCACAGGCGGTCAGCAGTACGGCCAGCAATATCGTCGCTGTGTTTCTTAAACGCTTTTCTCCGTGTCCCGAATCGCTCCGGAAGCGGTGAAGTAGAGTCTTGGGCTTATTCAAAGTAGTCAGCCTTTTAGGGTTATCACAGGTTGAGATAAATGGTTATCGAAGCGCAGGTTGGGGTAACTCTGACGCAGCGCTGTATTTTCTTGTTGGGATACAGGGTCAATAAATCGCAATTCACCTGCTGAATTACTCAGCACAAAACAATCATGCAATGTACTGACAGACACACCGCATACATCGTGCATCTGAAAGTAACCTAGCAGGGTTTTCGAGGTCACATGCCAGAAAGCTGCGAAGTTTCCTTTCGGGGTCGTCATGCAGGCAATGCCGGTCGGAGCGTGCACCGCCACACTGCCCATATAGTCATGAGCGCCTAACCACAGGTTTTCAGGCGCCGGTAAGTAATCGAAATGCCGTTTTTCTGTCAGTACGGCGGCGAGTGGCCGTGGTGCAGAATCATTCATCGCCTGCCGCTGTACCTGCAAAGCAACTACAACACTGCCCTGTGCGCTGATGGCAAGATGACGGATACTCGCCTTCGGTTCATCAAGGGTGTAACGCTCGGTTATTGCTCCGGTCGTGCTATTAATCAAAACCAGTGATGAACTCATCTCAGAGGCATCGTTACTTCGGCCATCCGCTCCCGGATAACGACCACCGTTAGCGACGACAATATGTATTCCATCTGGCATAAGCAGCACTTCATGAGGTTCTGGATCACCACTTTCAAATTCACGAAGTTGATTAAAACTGTCAGCATCACGGACACTGATCATGCCCTTACCGTGGTCCGGGCTTCCGGGTGAGAATACGGTCTGCGTGACGTATATTTCAGTGCCATCCGCGCTATAGCAGGCATGGCCCTGAAACTGGCGCTCAGGTAGCGCACGAAAGCGCCCGGACTCCTGACCGGTAACCAGGTTAAAAAGAATACCTTCACTGCCGGGGCGGCGAGCCATCATCAGAGCCGAATGGCTCTCCTTACCTGCTGGATTAAGACATACGCCATGACCGCGAAATACCGTTTGCTCTGGGACGGCCGATTGATTACGGGATACGGAGGCAAACCCGGTCTGATCCTCAGATAGAACTGCTGAGCCCCAATATTCAATCTGCGTGTCTGACGATGCACCAGAAGACAACCCCATAGTCATCCCACGGAGTGGCAATAACACCGCGCTGCTTAACAAGCTTGCTTTAAGAAGCGTTCTTCTGGTTGTCATCTACTTGCCTGAATACGTAGCATGGCCATTCATAGCGCCTCAACAAAATCGATCAGTTGCTGTCGGGTATCTGCCGACATGGCTTCAAAGAGCGCACGCGCTTTCGTGGCTTCTCCGCCATGCCATAAAATCGCTTCTTCTACCGTTCGTGCGCGGCCATCATGTAAAAGCGACAATTCAGCACCCACGGTTTTCTGCAGGCCAATTCCCCATAAAGGAGCCGTTCGCCACTCAGAGCCCGAAGCCTGAAAATCGGGCCTCTGATCCGCAAGCAAAGGCCCCATGTCGTGCAAAAGAAAATCGCTGTATGGCCAGATACGTTGATTCGCCAGATACGCTTCAGGCGCATTCTCTGAAGTAATAAAAGAAGGTTGATGGCACTGCTGGCAGCCAGCGAGGTTAAACGCCGCTTGGCCAGCGCTGTGTTTCTCTGTCAAACGAGCTGCCGGCGCTCCGGTATGGCGCAGAAACTCGACGACTAAATCTAATAAATCCGCAGGGATTTCGAAGCCATCCGCATTATTTCCATTTGGTTGCTGCTGGCACAGTGGCTGTTTATCTGTGCAAGGCTGCATCGGAAACAATGGATTTGAAATACCGATGTCATCTGCAAACGCTGCCGCCACGGTGATTTCCAGATCAGGACGATTGGCCTTCCAGCCAAAACGCCCTGGAACCGTAGATTGTTCCGAGACGCTCCACACCTGATTCACTCTGCCCGAAATACCATCGTTATTACTGTCGGCGGGATCTGCCAGAGCATCAATATCAGCCTGTTCAATTGCTGCAATGAGCCCCATACCAAACATACCCGGCGCCTGACGCAGGCTGAATAATGTTTCAGGGTGCAGTTCCCCATCGCTGAGTTGGCGTAAATCCAGTTGAGGCTCTCGCAACTCCACGACATGGCCATCGGGGTAGGTGTGCGAATGGTACTGCCAGTTAATTCTCAGGTCGGCCTCTGGCTTCAGGTCATCCGGACCGGGGGGCAATCCAAGCTGTGCCATCAAACCCGTTGCCTGTGTCTGAACCTGTTGGCCATAGGTAGGTTCAGGCACTGAGCCCAATTGCGGTTCTTCGCCCGGAATGCTTAAACGCACAAAGGCGGTGAAAACCGCTTGGGTATTGTCGGCAGGTAATGTCCCCCGCCCGCCTTCAATATGGCAACCAAGACAACTGCGGGCATTAAATAATGGCCCCAGGCCATCACGCGCGGTTGTACTCGTCGGCGCCTTCACCCATGGCTGATGAGCCAATGCACGCCCTGCATAAAAATCGGCTTTCTGCGCATCCGTGAGCGGCGGCGCTGGCATATCAAAGCGTGTCAGGTGGGTTGCTGCGTAGGTTGCAGCACCGCCCGCCAGAACCTGCTGATTCAGCGTTTTACTGTCATCGCAGCCACACAGCAACATCAGAGAAGAAAGCCCTGAAATGCCAACCACTAACGTAAAAAGCCGGCGAAGTGCCGGCTTTTTATTTACCACGGCAGACTTACTCGTCACAACTCGCAGTTGGGTCTTCAGTATCACAAGCTGAGGCTTCAGGGTCGACGACAACAGATCCGTCGATGCCTACTTTATCAGCGATATCAGCGATCAATGCTGATTGTGCGTTCAGGGCAATAATGGTCTGCGCCACCGCACTGCTCACTTCGGCATTTTCTTCCATGATCTGAACATCGAACGGAGAGCCCGCGCGAGCCTGAGTATCAATGGCGACATATTGAGTTTCAGTAGCCGACAGAGCAACGGCTATGTCAGCCGCCAGTTCTGCTTCGCCTGAGTCTTTCAGCCAGTCATCAATGCCGTATCCGTTCACAGCATTGGTGGTAATGTCATCAACACCATTCAGTGTGCTGTCATAGCCTGCATAGCGACCGTAGTAGCTGTTTGATACGCCTTCAGCGTTCAGCCAGATATCACGGTGTGTGTTATCAGAGAAGCATGAGTGCTCGTCTTCCTGAGAGTTTGCAGAGAAAGCGATCTGCATACGCTCACCGGCCAGCTCACCTTCAGACAGTGTACCCATACCGGTAAGAATCTCGGTCAGTTTCTGTTTAGCCTGAGCTTCGTTATTCACCGTAGTAAAGGCTGTACGGTAAGCGGCACCCGGTGCCCAACCATCGCGTACAGATTTCAGATCCGCGATCAGCTTATCGACCGCAACCTCAAGGAATTTATGACGACGGTGAGATTCAACGGTTGGATCGTACGCTGCATCGACGTTCTCATTCTCAGCGGCTTCGTCAGCATCATAGCTTGGCTGGAAGTCAGTGATCGGGCGATCACCGCCGGCTGCATAGAAAGAATTGTCTTCACCCGCATCTTCCTCATCGAACACTTTTACCGCATTGTTACGGTCAGTCCCGTCGGTAGTCTTGCCGTTGTCATTCAGATCCTGACCCCAGAGCAGGAACTCAATCGCATGGTACCCCGAGATAACATCATGCTCGTCTTCAGCTGAAGCGCTTACTTCAAGAAGTGCGGTATTAATCTCAATATCAGTGCGCGCGATGATATTGTCGGAATTATCGTAATCTTCGGCAGTGATCTCGTAGAGAGTTCCATCATCAGTGACGTTCTCGTCACCGACACGACCGCTGGAGCCTGACACTTCATTGTCCGTCACACCAATCTGGCTCGTACCGAAATCCGCGCTGACGTTCATTTCATCGTCGAGAACTTTCACATAATCAATCAGCGCTTCACCCAATGGCCATGCGTTGATCGCGCCTTCCGGGCCATCTTCACTGCTGTAGTTGGTTGAATCGATCGGACTGTTACGGAAACGGTACACCTCAGTCTGGCCATAGGGCTCACGCGCCACCAGCCAGGCACGCTTGGCCGCCTGCAGGTTTGCTTCACTCGGGTCAGCCCGGAAGTCAGCGAGCGCTGCTTTCAACGCTTGTGCGGTTGTAACTGAGTCAAAATAGGCTGCGTACGCAATATCCGCATTGGTCTCAAGTACCTTACCTACGTTTTCGAGGTTAAGGATATCTTCCGTGCTGCTGCTGTTGCTGCCTCCACAGGCAGCCAGTGTAAATCCGGCCGCGACAACGATCGCCAGTCGAGAAAGCTTCATAGGTTACTCCATCATCTGAGAGCCACTGGGGCTAGAAAAGTTGAAGTACATTAAACTCAATGCGAATTACTTTCAATAACAAATGTAAGCTAGTGTCATGATTTAAATCATTATCATCTGCTATCATCCGCGTACTCTGACCAACTGACTCAAATGGTTGTATTTTCTTGAGGTATCAACGGTGTGGCTTATGAAACTGAGCGTGCGACCCCTGGCTTTACTACTCCCTGCAACCCTGATTGCGTGTGGCGGAGGCAGCGGAGGATCTGATGATTCAGGTTCAGTATCGATCACAGAGATTCAATTAGGTGACGCTCTGTTCCACGACACCAACCTCTCGCTGGAGCGGACGCAGGCCTGTTCGACCTGTCACGACCCGGACCATGCGTTCACAGATCCCTCGACCAATGGAAACGGTGATGTGCGCTCTGCATCGATCGGCGACGACGGCGTATCCCTTGGTGACAGAAATACCCCAACAGCGCTGTATTCAGCCAGTATTCCCGAGTTCACCTATGGGACTCACCAGCGCTTTAACAGCCCACAAGGCGACTACACAGGCTACATCGGTGGTCAGTTCTGGGATGGTCGTGCGGCAACGTTGGAAGATCAGGCAGGTGGCCCGCCTCTGAACCCTATTGAAATGAATCTGCCCGACAAAGCAACCGTCGTTGCGCGCCTGCGTGAAAACACCGACTATGAAGACGCCTTTACCGAACTGTACGGCACCAATATTTTTGATGATGTTGATGAAGCCTACAGCGCGATGACTCAGGCAATTGCTGCTTTTGAGCGCAGTCCTGAGATGTCACCCTTCACCTCAAAGTACGACAAATTTATTCGCGGTGACTATGAATACAGTCCGGTTTCCAAAGCCGCATTAGGTAAGGCACGCTTTTTCTCGCAGCAGTTTACCAACTGCGCAACCTGCCACCAGCTTCGCCCCAATGGCAATGAGGGCGAGACATTCAGTAATTACGAATTCCACAATATTGGCGTACCGGTGAACACCCGATTACGCACAGCAAATGGCAGCGATGAGGGCTTCACTGATACGGGTCTTGCTGCCATTGACGCTGTTTCAGACGAGCCTGATACAAGTGAGCTGGAGGGTAAGTTCCGGGTGCCTACCTTGCGCAATGTCGGCGTTACGGCGCCCTACATGCACAATGGAGTATTTCAGTCTCTGGATACCGTCATCCGCTTTTACGATCGCCACCTGGTAAGCTCAACCAATGACATAAACCCTGAAACCGGGATCGCCTGGGCGGCACCGGAAGTCGGCGAAAATATAAGCTTCACGGAACTACGTCAGGGCAACGCCCTGAGTGACAACGATATCGAAGGGCTGGTCTGTTTTCTTTATAGCCTGACCGACGAGCAATACGAGCATCTGCTTCCGGCAGATGCTGAAGAGTGCGGACTCTGATTGCCAGAGTCCGTTTTCATGATTAATTAAAGCCAGCGTATTTTACGGAACAACGCCAGCAAGCCGACGGCAATAGACCCCATCGCAGCGAGCAGAATAAAGTAACCATTCTCTATTTTTAACTCAGGGATGTACTCAAAGTTCATGCCATAGAGACCCGCCAAAAACCCGAGAGGCACAAAGATCGCGGTAATGACCGTGAGCACTTGCATAGTGCGGTTCAACTGATGCGAAGCAATCGAAATATAACCATCAATTAAATCACCGCTGATGCTGTAGAAAATTTCTGCAAGCGTATACAGACGATCAAAACGATCATGAAGATCGGTAATGGCGTGCCCCATGGCGTCATCTTTACTGCTTAACGCGATGTAGTCGTCGCTGAGTAATTCATCGGTGATATTTTTGTGATAATTGAACAGGCGGCGCAGTTTTACCAGCCGCGTGCGATACGTAACAAGTTCACGCATCAGGTCATCGTTGCCATTGGTCATCAGCGCATCTTCGATGTCACTCAAACGCTCTTCAAACTTAAGCAAAGCGTCCAGGTACAATCCGGCCGACGTGTGCATAATTCTCAGTGCTAAAAATCCCGGCCCCTGTTTCAACAGGGCCGCCCCCTGATCACTGAAAAGTTTCTCAATACTCGCCGCCTGCTTAGGGTGGCGGGTAATCAGAAAATTATGACCGACAAAAAAGGCAATATTCTGAGAGTCATGCTCAAGCTCTGCATTGAAACTGGCGATACCGCGATACAAGACAAAGGTAAAGTCGTCGAACTCTTCCAGTTTAGGCGGATGACGATCACGCTGAGCATCCTGCACCGCTAATGTGTGCAAGCCCAATCGTTCAAGCAGCTTACGTTCGCCGGAGGTGTCTTCTTCCTGAACATCCAGCCAGAACTTACCTTCGCGGTTTCGCTGCCACTCAATCAATAATTCAGAACCACCGGTGCGGATAGAACCGTCACTGCTCTCAAGCATACATCTGATCATAATGTTTCCTGTCTTTATTCTTTCGGTCAGAACAATCGATGCTGCTGCCCGGCTTCCTGATCAAAATTATGTCCAGTGAACTGAAAGATAGAATCAGCCACTGGTTTAAGTTGTTTTTCCAGATAGTGGTGATAGTCGATCGCAGACTGCCTTACCTCTACTGGCTCTGGCCCGTTAACTGTCATGATGTAACTGATCCACCCACCTCGTTCCTGATATCTCGGTGGACGTCTCTGGGTTTGCAGCCAACGATCCATAACCGCCGCCGCTTTTGCATGCGGCGGCCTGCTTTTCTGGTAGTGCGGCAGAGGCCGTCTCAGACGCTTACGATATATCAGCAAGTCATCTGTCTGGCCATCAAAAAGTGCGCTCACCTGCCCCTTTAACCATTGCCCCCAGGGTTCTCCACAGAACACCCGGCGATACAGTTCTTTCTGAAACTCTCGTGCCAGCGGCGTCCAATCGCTGCGCACCGCCTCCAACCCCTTAAACACCAGACGGTCGTCGTTTGCGTTAATGCCGGCGTAACGTTTTTTACTGCCCGTTTCAGCACCACGGATTGCTGGCATAAAAAACTGCCGGTAATGCGTTTCGTACTCAAGTTCCAGATAGCTTTTGAGCCCGAATTCGTTGTTCAGTTCAATAGAAAGCCACTGGTTAATATCTTCTGCGAGTTGATGCCCCAGCGTGTCGGCGTCCTGGTCACTGAGCTCCTGATCTACCCAAACAAAAACAGAGTCCGTATCACCATAGATAACCTGATACCCCTGCTCGGCGATATACGCGGTTGTGCGCTGAATAATGTCATGTCCACGCTTCGTAATAGAAGCCGATAACCTCGTATCGTAAAAACGACACCCCTCTGAACCCAGCACGCCATAGCAGGACGCCATGATGATTTTGATCGCTTGCGACAAGGGTTTATTGCCCTGCTGCTTGGCGCCTTCACGCAACTCACCCAGATGGCGGATCAGATCGGGCAGGATATGTTCATGACGGTGAAATACACCCCCGAAATAGCCCGGTACGGTTTCCTCTTCAGCCGCATGTTCAGCAGAAATCAGGCCCGCAGGGTCAATGCAGAATGTACGAATAATCGAGGGATACAGACTTTTGAAATCCAGAACCAGTACATGGCGGAACAACCCCGGCTGAGAATCCATAACATACCCACCCGGACTTTTTTCGGCGCTGTAGCCATCGCCCATATTGGGCGCTACCCAGCCAGCCCGATGCAAACGCGGCAGGTACATGTATTCGAAAGCCGCAACCGATCCTCCCATCCGGTCCATAAGCAGTCCGGTCATGCGCGAGCGTTCGATCAGAAAATTAAACAGATCGGTATGTTCAAAGATACGCCAGACCAATTCGCAGTCTTTCAGGTTGTAGGCCGCCAGTGCCTGTTTATCTTCTACAAATAAACGCTCAATATCACCACCGCGCTCTTCACCATGCAGGAGTTTTCCTTCCCCCAGTAATTGATCCGCGACATCATCAAGAGCAAAACTGTCAAACTGCCAGGTCGCTGTTCTCAGACATTCGATGCCATCCAGTATCACGCGCCCCGGCGTGTGCAGAAAAATACGATCTGGATTTTGTGCAGATTGACGCCAGTCCAGTAAGCTGCCATCGCGCCCCAGGGCAAAAGGAATATCGTGCTCAGCAAACTTACGCCTGAGAAACGCCATATCAAACTGAATGAAATTCCAGCCAATCAGTACGTCAGGGTCATATTCAGCGATGACCTCCAGAAAGCGTGTTAATAGGGCCGGCTCGTCTGCGACGGCTTCATAACTATCGCCTTCCTGACTGTCGCCTTCCTGATTGTCGCCCTCCTGGTCACTAATCATAAGAACGTGCGAAAACTCAGGCGCATAAAACGCGATAGAGAATAACCGGTCGGGTTCATCGGTGCGCGGGAATGAGGTTTCAATATCGACTGACAGATAGCGTAGATCCGGGCGGTAGTCACCAGGCGTCAATTGCACATCGGTCGCTGACTGCCAGCAGGAAGCAACCGTCAGGTTGTCACCTGAGCGCCATTGTCCACCGTGGATTCTGGCCGACCCGGCGATAAAACGCTCCATCAGATAACGATCGGTTGGGCGGATATCCAGCTCATACACGTCTACTTTCTGATCCTTCAGAACATCCCGCCAGCGATAGAGATAGGATGAAGGAAGATAACAGGCCACGGCCGGCTCTTTATTAAAAAGCTTCAGTCCGACTTCTCGCAGAGTGACCGGCCAACCCAGTGCCGCAATGACTTCCTGAGCACGCACGACGTGTTGCGCCGGGATAAAGCATACGCACGGTTGTTCTATGCAGGTGCGGACAGCTCCCCCGGGAGTCGACCACCAGAATGTCAGCTGTGTTTTATCCCCCTCATCCTGCCAGCGGCTGCTGAGAAGAAACGCGGGGAGCGGTGTGGAGAGCAATGTCAGAACCAGTGCCTATACTGAGAGCAT
>CEUN01168767.1_pt1 | contig 24572 bp, 16 predicted proteins | sample 361501 | NCBI WGS metagenome assembly CEUN01 (sample SAMEA2622801, study PRJEB7988) | marine metagenome | biome: marine biome (ENVO:00000447); feature: marine epipelagic mixed layer (ENVO:xxxxxxxxx); material: "saline water (ENVO:00002010), including plankton (ENVO:xxxxxxxx)" | depth 120 m | reverse complement strand
CCCGCCGTGAAAGGGCGGTGTCCTAACCACTAGACGATAGGGTCTCGTCAAAGGGCGAGCAACTATATGGATTTCGATTGAGGTGTCACCAAAAAACCATTGAGAAATCCACCCGCTGCCTGGATTGCAAACGGACGGTCTCAAGATGTGCATTTGACATGCGTTCCCGTCGGCCGAATGCTGGCTTGGTGGACGAAGAGCAGGAGTATCTGCAGACGCCCGAACCGGTGCCGGTTCCCGAACGCTTCTGGTCGTTTGAAACGGATGGCCCGTTCGAGAGGTGTCTTGTGTGCCACCGCTCCTTCCGCGATGAGCCCGTTCCCTATCTTATTGAGAAGGCTTATGAACGCGATGAGGTGGTGCTTGAACTCGCGGTCTGCGCGATCTGTCAAACGGAGATGATGCGGGAATTCTCAGAGGCGTCGCTCAAGCTCATGCAGCATTTTATCGGCGAGCATGTGGACGTGGAAGCGCAGATGCGGCAGTTCTCCGAGCAGTTCGCCGGAGATGTCGAGCCATGGGTATCCAAGTGCCTCATTCGCCGGAGTCCCGTTGATCCCAAGGCCGGTTACCGGGTGGCCGCCCGCTGCGTCGGTGAGGTGTTGGACACACGTTTTCCGCCCAATGCGATTTCGGTCGCGGCGCTGGAGGATATGATGAAAATTCTGTCGCCACAGACAAAAGGGTTCTTGAACGACTTCACTGAGAAGTATTTCGGGGTGCCCACCGGGAACGACGTGCCGACGATTCTCCCGGTTTGATCGCGTGCAGATCGGAATGATCACTCTCCGTGCGACTCCGCAAAGTGTTTGGCGAGAACGTCCTCGCCAAAATCTCCCTTGAAATCGCGCCAGACAGCGTGGACGTGATTGGCCTTGCCCTGGGTGTTGGCGTATTCCAGAAGGAACGTCGGTCCCTGCACCCGATAGTAATGTCCCTGGCCGCTCTCCAATCCACCCGCCCACGCAAAGCGGATCTTGTCGAGGCCCGCTGTTTCGATCTTGGCCAGGTCAGCGGACGCAAGTTCGGGCCGGTGACATTCGACATACTCGCGAATCAACTTCATCAGATTCGATCGTTGCGCTTCGGACAGATCGGCGTGGACGATCCCCTGATTCACTAGCGGCGAGACTTTGCGCTCGGCTCGGGTGATGATGTCGCGCGGGGGCTTCTCGGAGAAGATGGCCGCCTCCCGCTGTGTTTTGTTGAGCGACTTCACCAGCGCGCGTGCGAGATCTTCCTCGGCCGCCAAAACGCGAAGCCCCTTTCGCGGACCTTCCAATACCCTGGCGGGGTTCGAGGCAAAAAAGCTGGGCGTGCCGGCGATGACACGCCCATTCACGACAGTGAAGTTCAACGAAAGGTGGTGGCCCTCGACGCGCCAACCCCAGGTCCCCGTGGCGGCCGGTTTGCCGAAAATGGAGAAGTAATACTTCTCGTGATCCCGAATCGGGTTCTTGTTCGACAACTCCCACAACACGTGCTCCAGCGTCATCACCCGCAAGGCTTTCGACAGTCCCTTGCTGCTCATTGCCGTGGCAAGCAGAGCATAACCAAGCTGGCGTTGCTGCGTCTTCATCCTTTTCAACGTCAAGCCGTTGCGATCTTTCGGAATGAAATGCCAGTTCTGCCGTTCCTCATCTTTCAACTCAAACAGCGCCACCTTGCGCTGCTCGTCATCAAGCGAATCCAGGAAGTCGTTCGCGGCCGCAGCCATCTCCTCCGCCACAGTGGCTTGCGCGGACGATGAAGCTGGGAGGACGGTGAAGGCGGCGAGAAGAAGGATTGCCAATGCGGACTGCTTGCTGGGTTTCATTGCGGAATGGTTACCCCGTTGCCGCATGCAGGCAATCAAAGATGCGAACGACGCTTGCGCTCCATTGATCGTTGCCGGGGCGGGGAATTGCAGCCGAATTGAGATCCATCGCTCCCAGCCTGGATATTCTGACGAATTCCTCTGTGTCAGATATCGCAGACAGGAAAATCTCCGCCGACCCGCGTGGAGCGATGGGGCTCATTCACGTGTTTGCAACGCGCAAGACTTCATCTACGATCATATATCCGCAGCGACTGGGTGCGTCTGCCGCAGAATATGAACAGCGCAAGCGACATACGGAAAAGCTGTCCCGGGCGAATCGAGGCCGATTGCAGCCGGCGTGGGTTCCTCCAGCGGTCGTCAGCTGGATTTGGCTGGCTCGCCATGGCCGGCATGCTGCCCGGTGCGACAAGCCCGATCGCCAGGCCCAGCGCGAAGAACGTCATCTTTTGCTTCATGGACGGCGGTCCAAGCCACGTCGACACCTTCGATCCCAAGCCGATGCTCAAGAAACATGAGGGCAGGAAGATCGGACAGGACGCCGTCTCCAACCGCTCGCAATCCACGGCCGGCCGTGTGTGGTTCGGGAGCCCGTGGGAATTCGAGCAGCGCGGACAAAGCGGTTTGTGGGTGAGCGATCTCTTTCCACATCTTGCCAACGTCGCGGACAAACTTTGCGTTGTGCGCTCCATGGTGGGGCAGCTCCCGCTCCACGGGCAGCAAGCCCTGCTTCTCCACACCGGCCGCATCATCGGACAAGCCCCGAGCTTCGGCGCGTGGGTTTCTTACGGACTCGGAACGGAGAATCAAAACCTCCCCGGATACGTTGTCCTCAACAACGACTGGGTTCCCAACGGCGGTCTGGAAAACTTTGGAAGCTCCTATCTGCCTGCCTCCACCCAAGCCACCCAAATTCGCGCCAAAGGTGAACCCGTGGACAACATCTCATCAACGGACGCGAAGAGGATTCAAAGACGCAAACTTGCCCTGCTCGCCGAACAAGACCGCGAATTTGCCGCGACCGTTTCCAATCCCGACCCGATCGAAAGTGCCATTGCGAACTACGAGACGGCGTTCCGCATGCAGAGCACCGTCCCCGCCGTTGCCGACGTCGACAACGAACCGGAGCACATCAAGCAACTCTATGGACTCGATTCCAAAGACAAGCACCAGCAGCTATACGCCACGCAAGCGCTGCGCGCGAGACGCCTGGTCGAATCCGGCGTACGCTTCGTCGAGATCACCTGTCCGAACTTCGACGGCAACAACTCCCCTTGGGATCAACACGGCCAGATTCGGAAGAACCACCAAAAGAACGCCACCATCACCGAGCAATCCGTTGCTGCGCTGATCATAGATCTCGAACAACGCGGTCTCCTCGACGATACCATCGTTCTCTGGGCCGGGGAGATGGGCCGCACCCCGCACACGCCAAAGATCACCGCAACCTGTGGACGCGATCACCATGTCAACGCGTACACCATCTTCATGGCTGGAGGCGGATTCAAGCCTGGTGTCGCCTTTGGTGAGTCAGACGAATTCGGCAACGGCGTCGCCAGCAACCCCGTGGACATCCACGACATTCACGCCACCATCCTCCACCAACTCGGCGTGAACCATCTCGACCTCACCTACCGGTACGGCGGCCGCGATCATCGGCTTACCGACGTGCATGGTGAAATCCTGCGTGATCTGATTTCCTGAAAACAACCTGTTGGGCGTGATCGTCGATCGTCGCATTGGCTGCTGCGTTGTTCCTCAAGCCTTGAACTGGCAATTCACATGGGAGGATTGTGATGAGGGTGAACACATCTATCAATTTTGACGCGATTCCGGATGCGTTCGCCCGATTCTCAACGCGGGAACTCGGATGAACGGACAGATTGCCCATCCTACTCGTCCGGTTGCTCCTGGGGACCGAACTGAACTTCAGCGCGCGAGCGTATCAGTTCGCCGAGACGATCGTTGAGGCTCTTCTGGTCGCTCGCCGCTTCGTCGATGCTGCTCAGTGAGTCGCCGACGCGGTTCATGAGGTCCTGGCGTTTTTCCTCGGGCGAAACAACCCGGGCGACATTGCGTTCGGTGGCTGAGATTCCCGGTCCGGTGACGTTGTTGTTGTCGCGCACTTCGATCCAATACTCGATCGCCATTCCCTCCTGCACAGCCGGTTGAATGTCGGCGATCTTCCAGTCGTAGCGGCGCTTCACCAGGCGATCGGTTTTGCCTTCGAGTTCGAGATCGATCCGATTGGTCTCGCCTCGATCAATGCGATAGGCCAGTTGGACAGCGCCGATTCCGAAATCGTCTGTGGCTTCGAAGGCGATCAGCATGCGGGCCGTTGGCGTGATCAATTCCTCACGCCGTTCCGGGTAAGTGATTCGGACTTGTGGCGCGCGATCGGCGAGGACATCCACGCGGTAGATCGCCTCATCTTGGGAAACCAGATCGTGCTCGTCGACGGTGTGAATGCTAAACCCGGTGAGGTTAGTCGCGGGGATGCCGATCACTCCTTCCAATTCCTTGCTGTTCTCCATTCCTGCGATGAGAGGTACGCGATTGGTGCTGCCATGAAGCTGGATGTAACCCTTGGAGACCGGCTTGTTCGCTTCGATGGTGAGCTTGAGACGGCTTCCGGACAGCAGGCTCAGGTCCGCAAGCGATCGGGGAGTCTCGGGAAATCCTGTGTATTCCGGAAACTGTTGGCGCGCCTTCATGCCCGCCACGGTAGGCCGTGCGAGGACCCGCACCTTGTGCACCTTGCTGCGTCCGTCATTCAAATACACGACGTAGTTGAATGATTCCTGCACGCTTTCCAGCCGGCGTGTGTAGGTCGCACTGTTTTCGGCCTTTACCATTGTGAATTCCCGATCGGCGGAGGATTCGTAATCCACGATCACCAGCCCTTCGGCTGGGATGATGCCGGTTGCCTCGGCTTGGATCACGAGCGAATCGCCGCGCCCCACGATCAAGTCGCCGGTGGTGTTCTCTACCATGGTGTCGCGGGGAATCTGCACGCCGGACAAAAGTGAACGTTTCAAAAGTGCAGCGGTCGTGTCCCCACCGAATCCGTAAAGAATTCCGGAAATTCCGATCAGGCAAAGCAGGCCCGCGGTCCGGTCGCGCATGGGCTGGGGATTGACAATCGAGGTGAACTCAACTTCCTCGGCTTCCGCTTCCGTCTGCTTTACGAGCAGTTGGACAAAGACGTGCGCTTCACCTGGATAAACAGCTCCCGGACGGGAAAGTTGAAGCGCGGAAATCAACCGGCTGCAAAATTTCGGGAAGGCCCGCTCCAACATCAACGCGGCTTCATCAACGTCGGGCGCGTTCAGCACTCGTCGGATGACCTGTTCCCGCAGGATATGGCACACCGTGTAGATGGTGAGTCCAAGCCAGACCAGCCGGGCGAACCACGGAAGTTCCAATGACCAGTCGGCGAACATTCCGAGCATCAGCAGTCCGATCAAAGCGAGCCCGGCAGTCGCTCCACCTGTGCCTGCCGCGACGGACATCATGCGACGGCGCAAGGCCCGCACTCGCTTCTCAAGTGAGGTGCTGCCGGCGTTTGCCTTGTCGCGCTCGTTGCTCATCTATTTCAAGTAGGCGAGTTTTCGCATCACCCATTCGACCGTCACCAACAGGAGGACGACGAGGAAGTACAAGGGGCTCGACCAGAGTTCGACCTCCATCGCAGAACGAACCTTCTCCGTTCGGTTCGCAATGGCGTCCGGGAGTTCCTTCAAGTTCTCTTCGCGGAAAAACTGGCCCCCACTCAAATCGGCCATTTCACGCAGGAGCGATTCGTTCATCGCGGTATCTCCGAGCTCCATCGTCGAATCACTGACGTAGAAGCGCTTGGTCTCACCGGCATCCATGTTCACGCCGAATTCGTATTCACCCGCCTCGGGCGCGATGAAGTCGCCTCGATAGAGGCCGGGTTGATCGGGTACGGGGCGCAAGGTCAGTTCGGTCTTGAACGCGCCGCCTGAATCGCGAGGTTGATAGAAGGCCTTTACCGAGGAATCCGTAACGGGTTCGAAACCCGCACGATATAGACGTGCGAAAACGCGCGCGCGTTGGCCGGAAGTGTAGTGAGTTTGATTCAAGGTGATCTGCGACCGGCGCGAACCGCCCAACATGTGCGCTAGGGAGAGACGCTGAATGATCTGGCCCCAGAAGGTGTAGTAGTATTCGTCGCCGACATTGCGACGCCATCGCCAGGTGTTGTCCGTGCCGACGTAAAGGGATTGGCCGAGTCCATATTGTTGCACTGCGACGACGGGCATGGGACCGAAGCGCGTGGACTTCGCCGGATCAGGATCGACCACCAGCACTTCCGCACCGGGTTTGGAGCGCAGCACGCGGGCGACCCAGTAGATCGGCGGAAGGCTTTTCCAGATTCGCGCGTTCTCCCCTGATTGATCCGAGAACTGCAACATCGTGCTGTTCCGTCCGCGCGTGGTCAGTTCGAGGTGAATCTTTTTGTCAGCCAGAACTTCGCCCGTGCCGTCATTGAGCGGAGCGTTGAATTCCACGGGCAGCAGGTCTTCGATCGAGGTGCGCCGATACTTGTTCGGAGCGTGTCGTTTGCCGGCGACCATGATGAATGCGCCACCAAAGCGGGAAACAAACTCGCCCAGATTCGACATCTGCACACGCGACAATCGACGCGGATCAACGTCGCCGAGGATCACGAGGTCGTAGGAGAAGAGTTCATCGCGGTTGGGCGGGAAGCGTTCGAGGAAGTGCGAGTCTTCTCCGTGGGTGATTGAAGGATCGCCTTCGTAGAGGACTGTTTTCAGTTCCACGCGCCGGTCGCGTGAAAGCATGGCGTGGAGGTATTTCCACTCCCACCGGGGCGTTTCCTCGACCAGCAAGACCTTGATCTTCTTGTCGATTACGCGGATGCGCCGGGACAGGTAGTTGTTCCCGGTTTCCGTTTCGTCCTCGCGTGGATCGACACCGGCTTCGAGTTCGAATTCGCCTTCCCTTCCGGGAAGAAAACGCAGGTTCATCATCTGTTCTTCGGTGCTGAATACGATCTCCTTTTCGTCTTCCTTCACGCCATCGACCTTGAGATAGACTTTCGACTTCACGCCCTCCAATTCTTGGGCGCGGACGCGAACGTTGACCTGCACTTCGTCGTTCAGGAATGCGACTTCCGGCACGCTGAGATTGGTGACGATGATGTCTCGAGGAGAGGTGACACCGACGCCATAGACGTAGAGCGGAACGGATTCCTGTTTCAGTTGCATCGCTGCTTCGCGCGGAGAAAGTCCGGCATTGCTGGCGCCGTCCGTGATCACGAATACACCGGCCAGGGGTTGTCCGCGCTTGCGATTCACCACCTCACGAATTGAATCGCCCAATGCGCTGTTCTTGCCGGCGTCGGTCAGTCGGTCCGTCCATATGAAGTCCTCAATGCGGAACGGTTCGTCGTTGGTTGGATCGAGCCCCCGCGGCAGGGATGTGAGATCGGCATCGAATGAGAACGGAACAACGTCAAATCTCTGGGCGAGTCTCGGTAGCAGATTGAATCCCTCACTCTTCAATGCAGCCCTCGTGAGTTCCAGACGGCTGCGCACTGTATCCACGCTTGAACCCGTTGCGACTGCGATTCGATTGAGATCTTCACTCGAAACTCGCGGATCGCGGATACCCATGCTGGCACTCCCGTCCACGAGAACCAGCAGTGCCCGACGAATGCTGCCTTCCACCGTGAAGGCTAGAACGGGGCGCAATAGGAGGAGCGCAAGCGCGATTAGAAACCCGAGGCGCAGTGAAAACAGAATCCAGCGGCGCCGTGTATCCAAGCTGATTGGCAGACGGTAATAGGTCCACCAGGCAAGCCCTCCAAGCACTGCCGCGAACAGACAGAACCAGAAACCGCTGACGCCTCCCTGAAAGGCCAGTCGGACACCGGCTATGTCACCGGCGGCTTCGACGCGCGCGCCCAGGAGTTTGAGCATGAAGTCCGTCATGTGGGACCTCCGGTGGAAGGTGAGGGTTGGGAGATGGGAGATGGATGTAGCTTCGACTGGCAGTTGAAGCATGCCGTGGCCAGCCAGTCCGATTTGCGAATCGAAGACGAGCAGGTCTCTCCATGCCAGTTGCTTTGAGTGCCGCTCGAGACTGCCAGACGCGTCTCAAAATGTGTTTCGCTCCCACTCATTTTGATCGGCTGAACCATTGGGCAAGGAAGGTTTCCGCTCCCGCAACGAGGAGCATCAAAATTGTCAACGGCATCCAGAACTCTGCGCCCACGCGATGCTTGGCGACCAGTTGGCGGATGGAGGCATTTGGTTTGCGTTCGGAAACGAATGCGACTTTGCGGATCTCCTCCAGATCGCCCTCCGCCAATTCTGCGAGGGAAGATTCGCCGGGATCCGGTTGCGTTGAGAACTTGAGGACGGTTGGCGGGTCGTCGAGCTCGACTTCATACAAGCCGGCATGATCGGTCGCCCCATAGTGGATGAAGGGCACGCCTTCGTTCATTTCCACCTTCGTCAAGTCACGGTTGTCGCCCTCGTGAATCGGACTGGTCACGCGTGCGTTCTTGCCAATCAGTTCCGCGTGCATTCGACGCAGGAATGGTTGGCCGACCGGGAGATTTGCGGCCTGGTCTCGATGCAACACCAAGGCGGCAAGTGTCCGGTGAATCAACGGCACGACCGCCGGGCGCACGGGAAGATCGTTCCATTCGATGTCCGCCGTGCTCGCGAATTGAACGACCCGGCCGAGCCCGTAGATCTTTTCCATCATCGCCGGTGATTCATCGGAGAATCGAAGCACGACCTTTGCCCCCGAAGTCTTGTTCGTCGTTTCTTCTTCCTCGGCGGGAAGTCTCATCTCGAAACGACGGTAGAAACGCGCGGACGCAAGTGTTCCGGAGTTCTGGTTTCGCCAGAGAGAGACGATTGGATGGTCGTAGTTGCGAGTCTGTAGAGTGAGATATTCCTGATCCTGTTCTTCGTCGCCGACTGAATCTCCGTAGGTGCCGGGAAGGAGATTCAGAATTCGATGCAGCGTTTGATTGTAGTAGGTCGGGCTGATCCGGGCGCCGGGGAAGACCAGCAGACCACCACCTCGTCGGACGTAACGTTCAAGCAATTGCGACTGCGCTTCTGTGAGTGCGGTCACGTTGGCAAGGACCACGACGTCGTAGTCGTCGAAACGAATCCTGGCGATTTCGGATGCCGTGATGAGTTCGGGCTTGATAAAGTATTCGGCTCTCTCAGCGAACGGCACCGGCGTGAGTGCATGGCGCAGAAAGAAGCTCTCCGCCTCGCGCGGCTCCTGCCCGGGATCGCCGTCTACCAACAATGCCTTGATCTCTTTGATGCCTCGCACGGCAAGCGTTCGGGAATCATCAAAGGGCATGCGGTCCTGCGAAATCTTGGCGGTCACTGAGTGCCAGATGTCGGAATCAAGCCGCGCGAAAAGCGAAACGCTTCGCGATTCCTCGGCCGGGATATTCGGGATGACGAGTTGATCCACCGGGGCGCCGTTGTCTACCTGGAGCGTCACCTTGACGTTCTGGGCCTTCTCGATTCCCTCGTTGGAAACGGTCACTTCAAATCGCAGCGGTCTGCCAACGGGCGACAAGCCGGACGCCAGGGAAAGATCCGCGATCGCCACGTTCTGTTCCTCCTTGCGCCCGACGAGGATCAGATGCGCGCGGAGATTCTCATTGGGATCACTGTTGGCGGTCTTCAACAGTGTCTGGATATCGCCGAGTTGTCGCCAGCCGTTCAACTGGCCGTCGGTGATGACATAGATCTCCTTCTGCACCACCGCGCGTCCACGCAAAGTTTCGATGGCCGTCTGCAAGGGGGCGTACATCTCCGTGCTGCGATCACTGAGTTTAGCCTCGCGGATCACTTTCCGCACGAGGTTCAAGTCATGGGTGGGTTCACCGAGGAGAGGCTGTGCAGCGTCTGATGCCAAGAAGACGGCAGCCGAAGAACCGGTCGGCAGGGAATCCACTACGTCCGTGGCCGCCTTGCGCGCCTGTTCGAAGCGCGTTTCGATCCCGTCGCTCATGCCCATGCTGCCGGAGTTGTCGATCAGGATGACGGAGGAAACCTTGGCCAATCCGAACGAACCGAGCGCCGAATCTCGCCAAGCCGGCCGGGCTACTGCGAGCGCGAGGATCAGCAGGAGGGCACAACGCAAGATGAGCAGAATCAAATCCTCGATGTTCATCCGCTTCTGGTTCTTGTCCACGCTCAGCTGGATGAACTTCATGGCAGCCCATACGATTTTGCGAAAGCGACGCCGGTTGAGGAAATGGATGATGATCGGGATGGAAACCGCCCCCAGACCGAAGAGCATCAATGGATTCAGAAAGGACATCAGGCGGCCATTCCTTTCCGTTCAACCTCGAAGTATCTGAAATGTGTGAAAGACGTTGATTGAGATGGCGAGGTGGAATTGCGGACTATGGGAGATTCGATGCGTCCTCCCTCAGCGGGAGAGGGTTGGGGTGAGGGAGAACGCCTCGCAAAATCTTGGCCGGGTATCTTGAAAACGAATCCGCGTAATTCACATCTTCCACGGGAACCCAAGCCTCGTCTCCATGAGTGTTCGTCCTTCCTCCACGGCTGCGAATCGGAGCTTCGCGGAAATGCGTTGCCAAGCAGAGCTTGGGAACGAGTTGGCCGGGTTGTTTGACGCCTGCTCATTTCCTCGACGTCTTCAGGCGGAAGGCAAGGTAACCACTCAACACCTCGCTGAATGGCTGTCCGGTGTTTACCCGCAGGTAATGACATTGATTGCGTTCGCAGCCTTCACGAATTCGATCGCAGAACGCATTGAATTCTGCGAGGTAGGATTTACGGATCTCCTGCGGACGGGTCTTGATCGTGGGGATGTCTTCCAAGCCTTCGAACTCGACCAAGCCTTCAAACTTGAACTCGATCTCAGCGGGATCAAGGACATGGAACACCACCACCTCGTTGCCACCAAAGCGCAGGTGCTGGATGCCATCCATCACCGTTTGTTCATCATCAAAAAGATCGCTGATGACGAACACGATCCCACGTCGCTGAATCTGCCGCGCCATGTCGTGGAGGATCGCAGCGATGTTGGTGTGACCGAGAGGTTCCTGCGCGGCGAGCGTGCCCAGTACCTTCTGGATCATCGTATGATTGTTACTGCGGGGCAGGTATTGGCGGGCCCGGGTGTCGAAGATGTTCAGCGCCACGGCATCGCGCTGGCGAAGGATCGTGTAGCTCAGGCAGGCCGCGAGCATCTTTCCGTAGGCGAACTTCGTTGCCTTGCCCGAGCCGTACTTCATGGATTCGCTGCCATCGAGCAGGATGTGTCCGACGTAATTCGTCTCCTGCTCATACTGCTTGATGTAATAGCGCTCCGTACGTCCAAGGACCTTCCAGTCCAGGTGGCGGATATCGTCGCCCGCGCTGTATTCGCGATGCTGGGCGAATTCGATCGCAAATCCGTGATAGGGAGATTTGTGTTCGCCGGCAATGTATCCTTCAACGATCTGACGCGCGTGCAGGCCGAGCGCCTCCGCGCTGGAGATCGCGTCCGGATCAAGCAGTTCGTCTAGAGGGACCTTGTCCATTCACCGACTCAGGACAACTTCTCGTCCTGTGGAATCGCTTCGAGGATCTTCTGAACGATGTCGTCGGCGCTCACTCCTTCGCTCTGTGCCGCGAAGTTGGGAATGATTCGGTGACGGAGAATCGGGCGGGCAACCGAAGCAACGTCGGCGCAACTGACAGCGAAGTTTCCATGCAGCATTGCGCGCGCCTTGGCCGCGATGACGAGATTCAGGCTCGCGCGTGGACCGGCGCCCCAGCTCAACCACTTTTTGCAGAGATCGAGCTGGTCTTCCGCATTCGCGCGGGTGACGCGAACAATCTTTTCCGCATAGCGCAGGACGTGGTCGGCAACCGGAACAGAGCGAACCAGTTCCTGGATTTTCATGATGTCAGCTTCCATGAGCACGGCCTTCAATTCCTCGGGCGGTCCGCTGGCGGCCATGCGCATGATTTCGAGTTCCTCTTCAGGAGTTGGATAATCGACGGAGATCATGAACATGAAACGGTCGAGCTGCGCTTCGGGAAGCGGATAGGTGCCTTCCTGCTCGATCGGGTTCTGCGTCGCGAGCACGAAGAACGGATCAGGCAGCTTGTAGTCCACGCCACCGGAAGTCACCTTGCGCTCCTGCATGGCTTCGAGCAAGGCGGCCTGCGTCTTCGGCGGGGTGCGGTTGATTTCGTCCGCGAGCAGGATGTTCGCGAAGATCGGTCCTTTCAGAAACTTGAAGCTGCGGTCGTGCGATTCGGGATCTTCGTGAATGACCTCTGTGCCCGTGATGTCACTGGGCATGAGATCAGGGGTGAATTGAATCCGCTTGAAAGTAAGATGGAGCGTTTCTGCGAGCGAAGAAACGAGGAGCGTTTTGGCCAGGCCGGGCACGCCAACCAGCAGCGCATGGCTCCGGGTAAAAATGGCGATTAGGACTTCCTCGATGACGTTTTCCTGGCCGACGATGACCTTGCGAAGTTCGTTTTTGATCTTCTCGGTCGCCGACTTGAGTTTTTCTATGGCTTTGGCGTCCGCTTCGTTTTTCTTGCTCATGTTTTTCGGGGTGCTCGAATTTGGCGGGCCATTGAAACCAACCTACCTCAAATTGCGATGAAAAAACTGTTCGAAGGGGCAATGAAGGCCGGTATCCACACGATTTCGGCGAATGCGCCGCTCGCCCATGAATTATTTGCGATTCGATACGCTCGCCCTGCCTCATGCGTCAATTAAGCTCTGCGAACGGAAATCACCATCAGTGTCCCGCTGGAGTTGCCCGATCCATGGGTCATCTCGGTTGCTGCGCTCTGTTACATCTTCGGATTCAGCGCCGTAGGCGAGATCTATCGGGCGGACGAAGAACGCCTCGGCGCCACCCCGTTCGAACGGGCCAGTCACCTGATCGCGTTCGTCGGATTCACTGCATTGATATGGCCGGTTGTCTGGCTGAATTGGGAGTTTCGCATGGCGGACTGCCAGGATTAAGAAACGGGAGCCACACAAATGCCGTTCCTCTACCGCTCTTCCATCGACTGACTGATCAGGCTCGGATCGCCGGGACGTTGGACAAGTTCCCTCGAACAGTAGATCGCAATGCCGAGGACACTGAGCGCCACTCCCAGATAAAACCAATTGGGCAGCCGTGGTTCGGAAGCAACGGCCAAGGCTGCACTTGAGGGCGTGGTGGAAGGGCGGCTGACGGGAGCACGCGACTTGGGAGTCGATTCAGGACTCGCTTCTGCCGGCGCGCTCGGGGTGTGGGCGGGGTTCTGAGATTTCTTGGTTAGTGCTGCAACTTGCACCGGCTCGGACGCGGGGGCGGGCGGATCATTTGCCACGACGATCGGTTGAGCGTTCGCTTGAGGTATGGTGGCAGTTGCGGGCGCCGGAGCCGGGGTTTGAACGCGCTTGGCAGCAGGTGTGTTGGTTGTGGCGTTCGCTACAGCCGTGGGCTTGGGTTCTGTCTTTTCCACCACCACCTGCGGGACGGGGACGTTTACGATCTGCGTGATGATCTGAATCTGGATGGGTTGGCTTGCGTTCGTGCTGGGAGGGGCAGAAAAGGCTGTGCGGACGACTGATGCGGGGTTTGGAGTGGAAACCAAGTTCGTTGGTTTGGGCGCTGCGATGGTCGTTGAAGGAATGGGTGCAACGGGTGGCGCGTTGGTATTGCTCGCCGGAGTTGGGGCGGTGGCCTTTGCGATCTTGTCGGTTGCTGGCGGGTTTGACGCGGCTGCAATTACATTAGTGGAAATCGTATTCGTGGCCCCGGCGACGCGATAGGAGGGGTTGTTCTTGTCGTATTCCGGTTCTTTACGACGGACCGGCAGCGTCCGTTTGGCTCGGGGCTGGATGTCTGTCGCGTTCACGACCTTGGGTTTGGGTTCCGGCTTGGGAGCCAGTTCGATAACCTTGCGATCTACGCGCGGACGCGGGGGAGCATTCATTCGGCTCACGGTGTTGGTTTTTGGTGTTGGAGTGATCTTGGCGACATTGGTTGCCGGTGGTGGCTCGATTCTCTTAACCGGCTGGGCAACCGTTCTCGGAGTGCTTGCAGGGAAGTTCGTCCGTTGGGTGGCTGGCGGAGTATTCGTTTGCGCTGGTGGCCTGGGCAGCGTCTGGACGATGCGCATGGAGTTGGTGTTGCGCTTGGGCGTCAATGTTGCGGTCGTGATCGGGCGAGGGGCTTGGGGAATCACCGGCGCGGGCACGGGTTTCTGGGCCGATCTGCTCTTGCCGACAATCCGTCTTCCGCCCGGACCGAGTGGAAGTTCGAGAGGTTCGTTTGCCGCATGAACGGTGCTTCCGACAAATTTGCCTTTTTCGCTCATGAGCACGGTGAGGAAGGGAACCTTGGCCGCCTTCAATTCGTCCGCGCGCCAACCGTAGGCGTTGTTGATGGTGCGATCGAAGGGTGTGCCGACGATGGCTTGTGATCCGTCGGTGACCAGCAGCACGGCGAGGTTCGGACAAATGCCGCGCGCCCGGGTAAGTGCGTTCATCAGCGCGTGCATGTTCTGGGAACGGCGGTAGCGCTGACTGGCCATGAATTGCAGCACGCGATTGCCCAGCGATTGTTTAAGTTCGGGCTTCCAGGCGTTCAACGGAAACTCGCGTTGCTGGATCGACTCGTTGAAAGTCCAGATGGTGAAGACCTCGCCTTCCTTCATCTGCCCGTATAGACCGCTGCTGACCATCTGGTGGAGCGAGCGGGCGGTGGTCTCGGCCATGCGGGACATGGACAGCGAGGTGTCGACGATGATCAGGTATTTGCAGTCGGGGGTGAGCGGCACAGCGGGCGTCATCAGTTCCGCGGCAGGAAGCCGGACGGACAGCAGACACAGGATGGCCAACGGGGCTCGCTTTATTTTGGTCGTCGGTACCGGCTTTGCTCACGCCGGTTGTGGTGTTTTACCGTGCTAGCCAAATCCTGCAATGCTCCTTTCACATCCACGATGAATTCGTCGCAACTACGTGCCATTCCCCCAAAAGAAATCACCGTATCGCGCTCGGCAAAGTCGTTGGTGATGACCAGCACCTCGCCCATCTGCGCCAATTTATAGGCGACGCGCTCAATCAGGTCGTCCGCAGTTTTGCCCTTTGGAGAATAAATCACCTCCATCTCCGGATCGCCTGGGTCCTTCGGTGTGCCTTTGGGCGCTCCGCCTCCATCGAAAAACAGACTCACGGGAGTGCCGATGGCGTCCCGGTAATTTGTCAGGGTCTGGATCAACGCATCACGTGCCTCGGCCGAATGCCGCGGAGCGCCTTTGGCCAAATCCGGCCAGGCGTGCAGCAGGCTATAGCCATCGACGAGGATGCGTAGAATCGCCACCGCAACATCATGGCGGGTGAAGCTGTTTCTCGAAACCTCAAATCGTTCCGATTGACCTATTTCGGGCGGTCTTCGAAACTCCCCGCTCGCGAACACTAAAGACATGACCTCCCGCCAAATCAAATCGGCACTCAACACCGCGCTCAAAGCCGCGCGCGGTTCCGGTGCGCTGATGCGCAAGCATCTCTCGAAGACGAAGAACATCAATTCGGCCACGCAATTTGACATCAAGCTGGAACTGGATGTGCGCAGCCAGAAGCTCATCGAGAAAACGTTGCGACAGGACTTTCCCGAGATTCCGATTCTCGGAGAGGAAGGAATCCTCGGCGATCCGGACTCGGAGTACCGGTGGGTGGTCGATCCCATCGACGGCACGGTAAATTTTGCCTACGGCATTCCCCACTCCTGCGTCTGTATCGCGCTGCAGCAAAAGCGAAGAGGACGTGCGAAGAAGGGCGATATCTACGGTGCAGAAACACTGTTGGGCATCACCTGCGATCCGTTCCTCGACGAGATGTGGACGGCGATCAAAGACCAGCCTACCCGTTGCAACGGGAAGAAGGTCCAGGTCAGCGACCGTCGCAAGCTGGAAGAAACCATCATCACCATGGGCTTTTCAAAGAAGGCCAAGAACATCTCGGAAAACCTGCCCACCTTGAACAATCTCATGCCGCGAGTGCGCAAAGTGCGCATGTTCGGCTCGGCTGGATTGTCCATGGCGTGGATCGCCGGCGGCCGGATCGATGCCTACCTAGAAGCCGGTGTGCGAATCTGGGATGTGGCAGCAGGTTCGTTGCTGATCACCAATGCCGGGGGAGAGTTCTGGCATCAAAACGTCGAAGGGCATTATGCCGTCGAGATGATCTCCACCAACGGCAAGTTGCGCCGACCAATCCAACGCTGCAGCTGAGTGCGCTGCGTAGGATGGGCAACCTACGAAAAAAAGGTCGATCTCACTTGAGATCGACCGTGCTGGGAATTAGATGGATTCCGATCAGTCCGCGCTGAAGGCGTAGACGGTGGTGGATTCGTAAACGTCGCCCGGTTTCAACACCGTGTTTGGGAAGTTAGGTTGATTCACCGAATTCGGGTAGTGCTGGGTTTCGAGGCAGAGCGCGCTGCGGTGGGCATAAGTCTTACCGCCTTTGCCTTTCTGATCTTTCAGGAAGTTTCCGGTGTAGAATTGAATGCCGGGCTCAGTGGTGCGGATGGTGAGTTTGCGACCGGAACCGGGATCGCGCAAAATTGCTGCGAGGGCGATCTTCTGGCCCTTCTTGCGATTGATCACGTAATTGTGGTCGTAACCGAGCGCCGCGGTGTCATCGAGCTTCTTGATGCGCGCGCCGATCTTCTTGAATTTGGTGAAGTCGAGGACTGTTCCTTTGACCGGTTCAATCTTGCCGGTCGGAATCAGAGTATTATCGCCGGGAGTGTATTTGTCCGCGTTGATGCGCAACATGTGATTGAGCACGGTCTCCGATCCGGCTCCGGCGAGATTGAAGTAAGCGTGGTTGGTCAGGTTGATTGGCGTGGCCTTGTCGGTCTTGGCGCGGTAGTAGATGCGCAGGGTGTTCTTCTTCAGCAGAACATAGTTGACCGTGAAGTTCACCTTGCCGGGATAGCCTTCTTCACCGTCCGGGCTGGTGTAGGTGAAGCTGACACCCTTGCCGCCGTCCTTGCTCGTGATTTCCTTGGCTTTCCAGATCACCTTGTCGAGGCTGCGTTCGACGCCACCATGCAGGTGGTTCGGTTCGTTGTTGATGGCGAGGGTGTATTCCTTGCCGTCGATCTTGAACTTGCCCTTGGCGATCCGGTTACAGACCCGGCCGGTCGTGCATCCAAAGTATTGGTTCCCGTCGCCCTGGTATCCGCTTGCGTCATCGAAGCCGAGGATCACATCGGCAAATTTGCCATTCTTGTCCGGCACGTGAAGTTCCACCAGCGTGGCGCCAAGCGTGGAGATCTTGGCGGTCACGCCGTTCTCGTTCTCGAGGGTGTAAATCTGGACCTTCTTGCCGTCCTTGGTCTTTCCAAAGTCGGCCGGTTTGGCTTGCACGTTGCCGGCGATTCCGAGCGTCAGAGCTGCGGCGAGGAGAATGCTGAATCTTGTCATGTGTTGTTCGTATGAGCGAGTGAGCGGGCTTCATAAACCTCGCGCACGCAGGCGTCAAGGAGATGACCGGATGTATCTTCCCCACGGATTCGCGAAAACCACGGATTGGAAATTCAGAATCCGTGGGGGAAAGTTCGTCGCCCATTTGGTTCGCATGGCGGGAAACCTACTTCCCGATACGATATCTGCCGGTTTCGAATCGATACGGCAATTCGATCGAGTGCTTGTACCCGTATCCCTTGCCGGTGCCTGTCATGTATCCGTTGTCGAAACAGAAGAATACTTTCAATGTGCCGGACGAGGGATCGAGTTCGTCGATTGAGAGGTCAAAGCGCCCCCTGTTCAGTCGCTCGGCATAGGCCTTTTTCCAATACGTCCCGAGCCCCTTGTCCGGCATGTCGATGGCAACCACGCTGTGGGCCGGTATGTTTGAACTGAGTCGACCCAGAACTCGAATTCGCTTTGCACGTGAATCATAAGATGCACGAAAACCGCTCACCCGAATCTGCGGCCGTGCCACGGCCTTGGGAAACTCACCGGTGATCTGCGGCTGTTTCCAGATTATGGCGGCAGTGGCCTTGGTCATGTGGACCTTCGTTTCGCGATTCCTGCGCAAGCTTCGATACGTTCGCGCGTTCGGGCCCATCAAGGACATTCCCAAGCCCGCCTTCACCTCGCGATCACGCGGTCCGAAATGCGCCAGATTCATGGTGTGACCAAGCTCGTGCAGATAACCCTTGAGGTTGATCTGATCCGTGATGCCTCCCGCGAGCGGAGAGTCATTGTTGAATTCGCCCGGAAGATCGTGCCAGACCAGCAATGCCCATCCGTTACCCTTGGGATCACCGAAGCCGCCATAACCGCGGCTGGCTTTTATCTTGGTGCCGTAGACGAAGATCCACCACGTGCTGCCCTGCCTTGGAATCTTGTGTTCGGCCATCGCCTGTTCCCGAACGGCCCACTGGTAGCCAACCTTGTCATACTTGCCACTGGCGGCTGTCTCTGCGCCGCGCACGTAGTAGATTTTGGGAACACCGTTCGCATCCCGATCAACCGGCAGGACTTCTTTCACCGGATAGCCCCAATGATTCAACCACTTGGCGTAATAGTTTTGCGCGTAATCGACCACCTGCTTCATGCGCTTACCGACTTGTGCGGGTGGATTCACATCTTTGGGTGTGAAGACACATCTTTGGGTGTGAAGAAGACGATGCGTAGTTTGGCATTCGCGAACAGCGCGCTGGTGGAGACCAGCAAGGCGAACACCATCGCGAAACGATTAGAGCGTCTGGGTATCACTTTCCGAAGTCCCTTGCTCGTTGATCCTTCACGCATTCGCGGTCTGTTGGAACGGGGTTACCGATTTGATCGACCGGATGAGTGAAGAGATACTGCCAGACGTCCTCGTATGCGAACGTGCCGTCTACTTTCTTGGGCGATGAACGACTGGGCGTTACGGCCGAATGGGCGCGCCGCGCATCGTTCTTTACGTCCGCAGCGGTAATCAATCGGCGGGAGTTGCCATACGGAGCCCTGGCGGAATCCACGTTCACGATCGGACCGTAGTGGTGAAGGCCAAGCAGTTCCCAGGAGCGGCAGTAGTGATCGGCAGTCCAACCACCATCCAGCACGTGACTGAATCCGAAGTAGCGATTCTCCGGCGTGGCTGAGGGAAGCGATTGCCAGGATTGATATTGGTCGCGCGGACCACAAAGCATCACGACTCGGGCGACTTTCTGATGCTTGGCGAATCGTGCGGAGGTCGTGGAACCGTGCGAACTTCCGGCCATGATCACCTTGTCCCAACGCAGGTTTTCTCGGTCGGCGGTCAAGAATTGTTCCCATTGTCCGGCCGGATGTTTTTCGGACAGCCACAACAGGAACCGCCGAGCGCGTTCCTTCATGCCATCAGGCTTTCGGAGATCGACAGCATTGCTGAAATCCTCCCCGGTCGCGGCTTCCAAACGCATGTTTCCACGGCAATGTTCGCCGACCGGTTTTTCGCGGCAAATCTTCGAAAACCAGCGATTGGCGTAGTGGGGCTGGATCGCGTGCAGGCCGTAGCTATTGAGGCGGTCGAATAGATCAGAGCGGTAACTCATGAGCCAGATCACGAGTTGCCCCTTCGGTTTTGCGCGCGTGTCAACTGAGGCGTGTTGTTTGTCGGCAGGTTTCTTCTCGTTGCCGAATACGAAGTCGATTTTCGGATACTCCCGCACTCGCTTGTCGATTTCGCTCGCTCGCGCGGTGAACAGGTATTTCTGGGGATTGGGGTCCTTGAATGGCGCGGCCTCGCAGGTTATGGCGAACACGAAAAAGGACAATGCGTGGGGAAGTCTGTGCATGGCAGATTCTTGATGAGGGAATCGCCTTACTCAACCTTGTTCGAGCCTTTCAGGCTCGGCACGCTGAAGCGTGAACTCCAACCCGGGGGCCTCCTTATGAATCACCGTTGCCGTTGTTGCCGCGTTTGGCCCAGCGGGGGCGTTTGCGTTCGGGCAATTCGTGATTCACCTTGGCGTAGTAGGTTTGTTCGCCAAAGGCTTCGTTGATCGCGTGTTCGAATTCCGAACCAGCGGTGACGGAGTAGCGTTCGTGGGTTTCGATGTAGACCTGTTCACCGCCGGACATGCGGACGCGAAGAAACAATGGCACGCGGCCGCGATGGGACTCGGCGAGGGTGAGCGCGGTTTGAAGCTTGGAGTCGTCGAGGTGGGCAGAATCGAGTCGTAGATAGATCTGGTCGGTGAATTTCTTCGGGGCGTCTTCCAGGGGCATGATTTCCTGCGGGAAGAACTTTGGCCGATCCTCGGCGTTGTTTGCTTCACCGATGATCATGAGGGCTTTGTTGGTTTCCAGCAGATGACGGAACTTCTCGTAGTTCTCGTTCATCACCAGGACCTGGAAAGTGCCTTCGAGATCCTCGAGCGTGAGCATGGCGTAGGGCTTGCCGGATTTCTTGGAAAAGCCGGACATCATGCTGGCGACGTATCCGCCAATGCGGGTCATGCTTCGATCCTCGAGTTCGCCGGCGCTCTTGGAATTGCAGAGGCAGTAGTTCTCGATGATGGATGCGTAGGGCGTGAGCGGATGGCCGGAGATGTAGAATCCCAGCAGTTCTTTTTCGGCCTGCAGCATTTCGTGCTGGGGCCATTCGGGAAGTTTGGCGATGGGCTTTTCTTCGATCGAGTTTGGCTCGTCATCCATCATGCCGAAGAGGGAGCCCTGTCCTTTTTCACGATCGGCGATGATGGAGGCCGCGCGATTGAGCGCGCCTTCGATGGCGGCAAAGAGTGTGGCGCGGGTCTCGCCAAAGCAGTCACAGGCGCCTGCCTTGATGAGCGATTCAAGGACCTTGCGATTGACGGTTCGGCCGTCGAGTCGTTCGCAGAATTCATTGAGCGACTTGCAGGGACCGCTTTCTTTGCGCGCAGCAACGATGGTATCGACCGCTGCACCACCAACGCCCTTGATGGCTTCGAGGCCGAATCGAATCACCTTGCCCTCTTGTGCGGGCGCGAATTGTGAGTGGCTTTCATTGATATCAGGAGGAAGAACCTCGATGCCCATCGTGCCGGCCTCGGCGATGTATTCGCTGAGCTTGTCGGTGTCCGACATGTCGTTGGTCATCATCGCACAATAGAATTCCACAGGATGGTTGGCCTTCAGGTAGGCGGTTTGATAGGCAACGACGGCGTAGGCGGCCGCATGGGATTTGTTGAATCCGTAGCCGGCAAATTTCTCCAACAAGTCGAAGATTTTGTTGGCCTTGTCGGCAGAGATGTTGTTGACCTTCTTGCAGCCTTCCACGAACAGCTTTCGCTGCTCCTGCATGACCTCGACCTTTTTCTTGCCCATGGCGCGGCGCAGGAGGTCGGCTTTTCCGAGTGAGTAACCGGCAAGGATCTGCGTCGCCTGCATGACCTGCTCCTGATAGATCAGGATGCCGTATGTTTCATTGCTGATCTGTTCGAGCAGCGGATGCTCATACTTGATCTCAACCTCGCCGTGACGGCGTCGGATGAAGTCGGGAATAAGGTCCATCGGCCCCGGGCGATAGAGTGCGACGAGAGCCGTGATGTGTTCGACAGATTGGATCTGGAACTTCCGGCAGAGGTCGCGCATTCCGCCGGATTCCAACTGAAACACGCCCAGGGTGTTCGCGTTGTTCAGGAGTTCGTAAGTCTTTTCATCTGTCAGGGGCAGGAGGTCGACGTCGATGTCGATGTCCTTGGTTTCCTTGATCATTTCGCAGGCGTTGCGAATGACCGTCAGCGTTTTCAGACCGAGGAAATCCATCTTCAGCAAGCCGAGTTCCTCGACCGGGCCGCCAGGGTATTGGGTGACGAGCGCGCCGCTTTCGTCTTTTTTCAGCGGCAGGATGTTGACGAGGGGTTGCCCCGCGATGACGACGCCTGCTGCGTGAATCGAGGTGTTGCGCGTCATGTTTTCAAGGACCATCGCGTTCTCGACGAGTTCGCGGGATTGCGACTCATTCGAATACGCGTCCTTAAAGTCAGGCGACTGATCGATCGCTTTCCTGAGCGTCATCTTCAGCTCGTTCGGAATCATCTTCGCGAGGCGATCCGTTTCGCTGAAGCCCATGCCCATGGCGCGGCCGACATCACGCACGGCGGCTTTCGCACCCATGGTTCCGAAGGTGATGATCTGCGCAACGCATTCCTCGCCGTATTTGCGTCGCACATACTCAATGATTTCCTGCCGGCGGTCGTCCGCGAAGTCGATGTCGATATCGGGGGGGCTGACGCGTTCGGGGTTGAGGAAGCGTTCGAAGAGGAGGTTGTAACGGATGGGATCGACGTTCGCGATTTCGAGGAGGTAGGCGACGAGTGATCCGGCGGCTGATCCGCGGGCGACACAGGCGACGCCGATGCTGCGTCCATACAACACGAACTCGGACACGATGATGAAGTATGACACGTAACCCATCTTCTTGATGATCCCGAGTTCCACATCAAGCCGATCAATGAAGACCTGAATGGCTTCGCGAACCTCTGGATCTTCCGCGGCGTTCTTGGGGAGTTCGCGGTCGGGATCTGCCGGTTTGTAGTTCGGCAACCGAAATGGATCTTCGATGTGCACGATCTTGAACTCCTCACCACTTGGATCGATGTCGAGACCGTAGCGCTTGCCGAACCCATCGCAGCAAAGTTTGCGTAGGAAGCCCTCGCGCGTGAAACCCTCGGGCGGCTCCGCGACCGGGTAATGCTGCGCTTCAAACTCGAACTCGAAGTCGCACTTCTCGGCCACCTCCAAGGTGTTTTTGCAGGCATCCGGAACTTCAGAAAAGATCGCGTTCATCTCCTCCTGGCTGCGGAGGTGGAACTGTTCCTTGATGTAACTCAGGCTGAGACGATCTGGATTGTTGAGCGTGGTCTGTGTTCCCACACAAACCAGAATGTCATGGGCGTGAGCATGTTCGGCTCTGACGTAATGCACATCGTTCGTCGCGACGAGATTGAGGCCGAATTCCTTGTGCCACTGAACGAGGTGTTTATTCACCTCAATTTGTTCAGGAATTGTGTGGTTCTGAAGCTCCAGATAAAAATTTTCAGGAGTGAAAACCTGTTTGTACCAATCAATCGTCTCCTTGGCCTTGTCCAACTCACCGGCCTTGATGAGTTGCGGAATCTCGCTGGCCAGGCAACCGGAGAGGCAAATCAATCCTTCCTTGCACTCCTCGAGAATCTCTTTGTCGATCCTTGGCTTGTAATAGTAGCCCTCCGTTTGGGCCGCCGTGGCCAGACGAACCAGGTTTTCATAGCCCTTTTCATCCGAAGCAAGCAGGCCGAGATGGTGATATAGTTCCTTGGTCCCGGTCGCATTGGGCACCTTCTTTCGATCATGTCGGCTTCGGGGCGCAATATACATCTCGCAGCCAATAATGGGTTTTATGCCCTTATTCCTACATGATTTGAAGAAATCAACGGCACCATACATGACGCCATGGTCGGTCATGGCGAGCGCTGGAAACTTCAGTTCGGCAGCGCGATCGGTGAGCGTGTCCATTTTGCAGGCGCCATCGAGGAGGGAGTACTCGGTGTGTACGTGAAGGTGGACAAACTCAGCGTGCATGGGAACAGATTCTGAAAAGCGTTTTGGAAAGTCGAGGGAGGGTTATTCCCATTGCGTTCCTGCGGCCTGAAAGGCACACGGACACCTACAAATCAATCATACATTTGTTCTGAATGACCTCGTAGCTTCATCGAATCAATCTACCGTAACCTACGTATATTCCAATCGCCCCAACAGGAGCACTCTGGAGTCATGCAATCTTCCGGGGTGAAGATCACTTTCTCCGGCCCAGGGCGGGTCGGTCCCTCCAAGAAATTGGAGCAGCATCTGGAAAGGTGCGACTTCTGTGGAGCAAGGACGGGGCTCAGGAATACGCACTTTATCGGGGGATTCTTTCAATGTTCAGACTGCTACAATCGCATCAGTCTGGCGGCTGCTGACAAGCCTTCGACTCGTTCTCCTTCTGTCGATTCCCTCTAGGGCCTGTTCGAAAACTTGTCTTCAGCAGTTACTGAACGTTCATTCAGTCATTCACGCCAATTTCTGTGTAATCATCTGTGACGAATCGATCCGTTGGTGATTCGTTAAGCACAGTTTCCTTACGCAGCATCCGAAAGGCACTCGCACGCAATCTCATTCCCTCCCGTTCTATTGGTGCCATGACGTTGCCGGCAATCACCATGGCAGTCCATCCCTCCGCCACACAGACGCGAGCCTCACGATCGAGATCGGTGAGATTCCCCAGTCTCTCGGCGATCGTATCCTGAAGCCGCTTGACTCGCGATTGGATCAACTCAGCAACCTCCGGATTCCGGGCGTCAGGGACAAACTTGGCGAAACAGGACAAACCTGAATCACCGGCGTCAGAGTCGAAGAGGCTGTCGAGTAGTGACTCAACGTTTGCGCAAGAATCCAGTTCTTCTTCCAGCCAGCTATCCAATCGAGAAACAATTCGTTCAGCGGCGCTTTGAATTAAATTGTCTCGATTGCCAATATAATGCCGAAGAATCGTGCGCTTCATGCCGGCAGTCTGGGCAATTCGTGCGAGAGTCGTCCCCTCCAAGCCATGTCGGCCGATGCACACCACGAAAGCATCAAGGATTTGAGGCTTTCGGATCTCCGACAGATTTGGGCGTGACATGGTTGCAGAATATATTGTTTTTCTTATGTGACAATAAATAATTCCAATGAAATTGAGGGAAGCGGCGGGAATAGGTGAC
>CEUN01153127.1_pt1 | contig 24573 bp, 20 predicted proteins | sample 361501 | NCBI WGS metagenome assembly CEUN01 (sample SAMEA2622801, study PRJEB7988) | marine metagenome | biome: marine biome (ENVO:00000447); feature: marine epipelagic mixed layer (ENVO:xxxxxxxxx); material: "saline water (ENVO:00002010), including plankton (ENVO:xxxxxxxx)" | depth 120 m | reverse complement strand
CCTCGTGGGATCCAGAATCAACACGAGTTGCGGCGACGCAGTCGGATTCGAGCCTCATCGTGTCTGGAGAAAAACGGTTCGTCGCATTCGGAGAACGGGCAACTCACGCTCTAACCCTGGTCCGAATCTACGACCAACCCGCCCTTGCCGTTATTCCGATATGGCAAGCGGAAAACGTCGAAAAAACTCCACTCGATCACGCCTCTGGAGTTCCGGTCTGTTCACTTAGCTTCAATGAATTTGAAGTTGGCCAAAGCAACGTTCTGGCAACTGGAAACACTGCGATCGAAGCCGCTAAAGAACTTATCGCAGTAGGAAGCGTGGCTCGATCAGCGCAACTCGCCGGACTCGGCAGAGCTGTTGTCAATGCCACAGTTGACTACACCGCTAATCGAGAACAGTTCGGCAGGGCTGTCGGTTCTTTTCAGGCAATTCAGCACCATCTTGCAGAAATGGCTATCGCATCTAAGCAAGTAAACCATCTGGTTCACGTCGCTGCACGGAGTTTTTCACGCGATGGTTATTCGATTGAGGCGGCTGCCCGAGCAAAAATTGCAGCAAGCGACAAGATTTCGCAGGTTTGCTGGACAGCTCATCAGTGTCACGGCGCTATAGGTTTCACATGGGAACACAACTTGCACCTCTATACTCGCAGGGCACTAGCCTGGAAAACTGACTACGGCGATTCAGCATTCCACCAGTCGATTCTGGCGGAAGCGTTGGGTTTGTAAGGAAAAATCATATGTCGTGGTCCGCAGAAGAAGAGCGAAACCAACTCAGGGAACAGGACTGCCTGTTTTGCAAAATCGTCCACGGTGAAATGCCATCGACAGAGTTGTATTCAGACGAGCAATGCATGGCGTTCAACGACATAAATCCCGTGGCCAATGTTCACGTGCTTATCGTCCCACGAGATCATGTAACCCACCTGACAGCAGCAACCGAGCAGCATGAACAGCTTATGGGACACATGCTCCGAGTTGGTGCCCGTGTTGCAAAACAAATAGGAATATCTGACAACGGCTACCGTTTGGCGATCAACCAGGGTGTCGATGCTGGACAAATCGTTGACCACCTCCACATTCACGTTCTAGGTGGCGGACAACTCGACAATCTCGGAACCCCTCGGGGATCAATGTAAAAACTTGCTTCCACAATTCGATCGACTGCATCGCATGAGAGTTGAAGTTCGTGCGATTTGAACTTCCTTCGCTGCTACGCGGCACGAGCTATTCGGCATTCAAGTTCCGTGAATATCGACTTTTCTGGATAGCAGCCGCATTTTCTAACATTGGCATGTGGTCGCTAGTCTGGGGGCGATTGTGGCTCATGCGCACGCTTACCGAATCTGAATTGACTCTTGGACTGGTTGCCACAGCGAATCTAGCTCCGGTGTTGCTTTTCTCAATGTGGGGCGGCGTGCTTGCCGATAGGTTCAACCGGCTCAAGATAGTTCGATTCACTCGCCTGATGTTCGCGTTCGCAACTCTTGGAACCGGGGTGCTCATTCAGAGTGGATTAGTTCAGCCTTGGCACGTGCTTGTAATCGCCAGTCTCACAGGCACACTGCTTGCCTTCGACATTCCTTCTCGATCGGCAATGGTTGCGTCAATAGTGCCGAAAGAACACATTGCAGGCGCAATTTCGCTCTATTCGATCGTTTTCGGATCAGCAGCGATCGTAGGACCAGTCCTGTTCACGCCACTGGTTGGTGCATGGGGGCTCGAAGGATTGTTCTACATAATAGGCGCTTCGTATGTACTTACAGTGGTCACTCTTCTCATGATGACTACCGAAGGCCACAAAGTTGAAGCAACCAGCAAAACCGCGCTCGAAGGGTTGATTCAGGGATTCAAATATCTGAGAGAACAGAAAACAATCGCCTCGGTAATCCTCCTCGGAATCACTCTAGGCATTTTTGGTTCTTCATTCGAAACACTACTACCTGTCTTCACCGAGGAAATATTCTTCGGAGGCGAGGGAGCCTACGGACAGCTTCTACTTGGAACCGGGATTGGAGGGCTCACCGCCACCACAGTGATCACGCTTATCGGTCGCAGAGTACGCCCAGCGCTGTACTTGATGATCTCTGGTGTTGGAGTTGGCGCAATGCAATTGTTATTCGCAAGGGTTGACGTGCTCAACATCGCCATCCTGGTAGCGGGAGTTCTAGGTGGATTCAAAGTAGTTCTAGGCACCATGAACACCACGGTCGTCCAAACTCTTGTCGAAGAAGAGTTCAGAGGGCGAGTCATGAGCATCAACCAACTCACCTGGGGCGCTTCGGCACTGGGAGGGTTACTTATGGGCTATCTCGCCCAACGGTTCGACGCACCAACCGCGATGACTCTTGGCGGCTCAGTCGCCATAGCCGCAACTCTGCTAGTGGGCAATCGACTCCTTCTCACTTTCGGCCTAGGCACAAAACTAGCGCCCGAAACCGAAAAATCCGTCCAGCCCTGATCGCCGCCCGGTTGCCTGGGACACGAAAGTGTCGCATTGAATGAGTTTTCACTTAAATCGCAACAACGAAAATCACGTAAAAATAAGTTGCGAGGAAACCCCTTCGTGGGCATAATGAGCGCTTTCGATCAGAGGACAAGTTTTACTGTTCCCTATTGGTGATCTGAGTCTCTTGTAAAAGCTCAGGCTTTCAGGCTGATATTTCTGTGTTTTCAGCTTGAACTATCTGTAAAAACACAGGAAAGGAGAGCGCGCTTGCACCCGTTTGCATACGTTGCCCCAAACACGGTAGCTGAAGCAGTAGCCGTATTAGCCGAACACGGTGATCGAGCCCGACCGCTGGCAGGCGGTACTGACCTTCTGGTCAAAGCTCGCGCCAACGTCTGGGAGCTTGATGCAGTTGTTGACGTCAAGAACATCCCGGAACTCATGTCACTTTCCGTCAACGGTGATGGACTCAGCATTGGCGCAGGCGTGCCTTGCTACCAGGTTTACGAGAATGAAGAGATTCAGGCTCAGTATCCGGGAATCGTTGACGGAGCATCCATCATTGGTGGAATCCAGGTACAGTCTCGAGCAGGTCTCGGCGGAAACCTTTGTAACGCTGCACCATCCGCAGACGGCATCCCGTCCCTAATTGCTTACGGCGCTGTTGCAAAAATCTCAGGATCTAACGGCAACCGGGAAGTTGCTATTGAAGACTTCGCAACTGGCCCGAGCCGCACCGTTCTAGATAACGATGAGCTTCTGACCAGCATTGAAGTACCAAAGCCTGCTGCAAACTCAGGCGCTGCATACACTCGATTCATCCCACGAAATGAGATGGACATCGCTGTAGCTGCTGTAGGCGCATTCGTGCAGCTCGACTCTTCAGGTCAGAACTTCGAATCCGCCCGAATTGCTCTCGCTTCGGTTGGCCCGACGCCAATCCTCGCAAAGGCAGCTGGCGACAGCCTCGCAGGCAAGCCAGTCAACGACGAGTCGATCGACGCTGCTGCTGCACTCGCTAAAGACGCTGCAACACCTATCACCGACATGCGCGGTACGGTCGACCAGCGAAAACACCTCGTAGAAGTATTGACCGGTCGAATGCTCCGACAGGCCGTAGAACGGGCAAGGGGCTAAGGACATCATGACAACTAACTTCCCAAGCAAGGTTCACATCACAACCACCATCAACGGTCAGCAGCACGAACTGCTCGTACCGGGTTACATGAGCCTTCTCGACACACTCCGTGAACTGATCGGACTCACAGGAACGAAAGAAGGCTGTCTCGACGGCAACTGCGGTGCCTGCACGGTTAACGTTGACGGACGAATCGTTGACTCCTGCCTCGTTCTGGGTGCAGAGGTCGACGGTAAAGAAGTAAAAACCGTCGAAGGAATGGCAACTCCAGAAGGTCTCCACCCTCTCCAGCAGGCATTCCTGGAAGAGGCAGCCCTACAGTGCGGAATCTGCACACCTGGCTTCCTCGTAGCAGCAAAGGGATTGCTCGACAACGAGCCGTCGCCGAGTGAAGGTCGAATCCGACACTGGCTTGCAGGAAACCTCTGCCGATGCACGGGATACGACAAGATCGTCCGAGCAGTACAGAAGGCAAGCAGCTAAGACGAACATTAAGAAACCTGTAGTCGATCCAAAAATCAATTACGACTACAGTGTTCCAAGAGTTACTGGTCCGCTGGGCCTGGAGACATAAATCATGGTCGCAACATTTGAGCCAAAGACTGACTACAGGGTGGTCGGCACTCGCCCAATTAGGCACGACGGATACGACAAGGTAACCGGTCGAGCAATTTACGGCGGAGACATGAAACTTCCTGGATTGATCTGGGGAGTCATGGTTCGCAGTCCTCACGCTCACGCCAACATCAAGTCGATCGACACGTCGGCTGCAGAGGCGATGGACGGAGTTTTCGCTGTCATTACGGGTGCGGACATGCCGAAGGCTCCTAGCAAGCTCGTCGACCTCGGTGAAGGCAACATCAACTTCAAGTGGGCATCAAACAAACTGATGGCAGCCGAGAAAGTCCTCTACCGAGGACACCCGGTGGCAGCAGTTGCCGCTGTTGACCGCTACGTTGCCGAAGAAGCAGCTCGAAAAGTTGTTGTTGAATATGAAGTACTTCCTTCAGTCACCAACGTTGTCGACGCGCTGAAGCCAGATGCTCCAATCCTCCTCGATGACCTGGTTGGTGACGATCTTGGTGAGGACGTAACTAACACCAACATGGCTGCTCACGTTCGCCACGAGTTTGGCGATGTCGAAGGCGCTATGTCATCTGCAGCTCACACCATTGAGCGCGAGTACAACATGCAGATGGTTCACCAGGGCTACATTGAGCCACACAATGCAACCGCACACTGGGACGAGGAAGACCGAATCAAGGTCTGGACCAGCACGCAGGGTGCATTCCCGGCTCGAACGCAGATCGCTGGAATCCTCCAGGTCGATGTGTCACGAGTAAAAGTAACTCCTCTCGAAATCGGTGGTGGTTTTGGTGGAAAAATTCCGGTTTACTTCGAGCCGATTGCTGCTCTTCTCTCTAAGAAGTCACAGCGACCGGTGAAGATGGTCATGGAACGAACCGCTGTGTTCGAGACCACCGGACCAACTCCTGGTGCTCGAATGATCATCAAGCTCGGAGCTGACGCCAACGGAAAACTCACCGCAGCTACTGCTGACATTTGGTTCGAAGCCGGCGCCAACCCTGGCGCCTTCATTGGACCTGCAGCAATGTGTGTCTACGCTCCATACGAGATACAAAACACTCGAATCGACGGATGGGACGTTCTAGTAAATAAGCCAAAGGTTGCTCCTTACCGAGCCCCAGGTTCACCACAAGTTGCGTTCGCAATGGAATCAGCAGTCGACGAACTATGCGAGCAGGCCGGTTGGGACTCCATGCAGTTCCGAATCGACAACGCTTCGAAGGAAGGAACCCGCCGTGGTGACGGTGTGCTCTTCTCGAAGATCGGAATGCAGGAAGTTTTAGACGCTGCCAAGGCATCTGACCACTGGAACTCACCGCTTGGTGATGCACCAGAAGGCAAGGTTCGAGGACGCGGTATTGCCAACGGCTACTGGTTCAACATCGGACTCAAGTCTTCTGCAAACCTCGCCGTAAACGCTGACGGAACAGTGCAGCTAACTGAAGGTTCCACTGACATTGGTGGATCACGAACTTCCATGGCAATGCACGTTGCTGAAGTCCTTGGTCTCGACGCCCACGACGTTCGTCCTGTAGTTGGCGACACCGAATCTGTTGGGTTCACCGACGTTACTGGCGGTTCACGAACAACTTATGCAACCGGTTACGCCTGCTGGCAGGCTGCTAACAACCTAGTTGATGTGCTGAAAGAGCGTGTCGCGATACTCTGGGACATCAAGCCTGAAGACGTCGACTTCAACGATGGCCTGTTCAGCTCGAAGGCTGAGTCTGCAAAGACAATCGGCTTCAAGGAGCTAGCTGGCAAGCTCGACGACCTTGGCGGCCCGGCTAACTCAACGGGTGCAGTTGACCTTGAGTCAGCTGGTGACGGTTTCGGCATGCACATTGCTGACGTGGAAATCGATCTCGGCACAGGCAAAACTGATGTAATTCGATACACGGCTATCCAGGACGTTGGGACTGCAATTCACCCTTCATACGTCGAAGGTCAGTTGCAGGGTGGATCGGTACAGGGAATCGGTTGGGCGCTAAATGAGGAGTACTTCATGCAGGACGACGGCCGAATGGCTAACTCCAGCTTCCTCGACTACCGAATGCCCACCAGTCTTGACCTTCCTCAGATCGATACTGTTCTGGTCGAAGTACCTAATCCACTTCATCCTTACGGTGTACGTGGTGTTGGTGAAACACCAATTTGCCCACCAATTCCGGCAATTGCGAACGCAATAAAGGATGCGACAGGCAAGCGTCTTTACAACACCCCTATGAATCCAGGAAGCATCGTCGAGTCGCTCAAATAGGACAAACCAAACGACTTTATTCGGTACGAACTAAATACTTGCGAAATCAGGTGGTTGGAAGTTGATTTATCAGGCTTCCGGCCGACTTGTTTCTTCTTAGATCTGTTATCGACTCAATAATCAGACCCCTAACACCCACTTCTCAGGGAGACCCATAGAGGAAAATGAATGGTTGCAACTTTCGAGACCAAAACTGACTACAAGGTAATCGGAAAGTCACCAATCCGGCACGACGGTCTAGACAAAGTGACTGGCCGAGCCATTTATGGTGGTGACGTCAAGGCACCAGGTCTTATTTGGGGTGAAGTGCTCCGCAGTCCACACGCCCACGCTCGAATCAAGAGAATCGATACTTCGGCGGCTGAGGCGATGGACGGCGTATTCGCTGTGCTGACACACGATGACTTTCCAACAGTTGACGAGCGCGAAGTTTCAACAGGTGAGGACGTCGTAAACCTCAAACGCGACCAAGCTAACATCATGGCCGACAAGAAAGTCCACTATAAAGGACATGTTGTCGCCGCTGTTGCAGCCGTCGACCGAAACACTGCTCAACAGGCAGCTAACGCGATCAAGGTCGAGTACGACGTACTAACCCCGGTCTCTAACGTAGACGATGCGATGGGAGATGGCGCACCGGTGATTCTCGAAGGACTCGTCGGCGATCACCTAGGCGAAGAAGTCGAAAACACAAACGTCGCAAAAGTCTTCCGACACGAGTTCGGTGACGTTGAAGATGCATTTGCAAACTCAGACATCGTGATCGAACGAACTGTTTCGATGTCGATGATTCACCAGGGTTACATCGAACCACACAACGCAACCGCGATTTGGGCACAAGACGGCAACATTACCGTTTGGTCCAGCACGCAGGGATCGTTTGGAGTTAGAGCTCAGACCGCCGGAATGATCGGCGTCCCTGAATCACGAGTCAAAGTAAACTATGTTGAAATCGGTGGTGGATTCGGAGGCAAGACCAAGGTCTACCTCGCACCAGTTGCCGCACTTCTTTCACGAAAGTCTGGTGGACGTCCAGTCAAACTGGTGATGGATCGATCATCCGTGTTCGAGGCAACCGGCCCTGCACCGGGTGGAAAAATCCGAATGAAGATCGGAGCCACCAATGACGGCAAGATCACCGCGGCCGACACCGACATCATGCTCGAATCGGGTGGATACCCTGGATCCGCAGTTGGTGCCGCAGCAATTTGTGTATTCGCTTGCTACAACCTGCCATCCTCGAAGATCACTGGTTACGACGTTCTCGTGAACAAGCCGAAGTCGGCTGCATACCGAGCTCCAGGCTCCCCGCAGGCTTCTTTCGCTATCGAAACAGTCATTGACGAAATTTGTGACGCTGGTGGATTCGACAAGATTCAATTCAGACTCGACAACGCCGCACACGAAGGCACCCGACGCGGTGACGGTGTGCAGTTCATCAGAGTTGGACTTGAAGAGTGTCTCCAGGCCGCCAAGGACTCTGACCACTGGAACTCACCTCTTGGTGATGCTCCGGAAGGGAAGGCACGCGGTCGTGGTGTTGCGTCTGCCTACTGGATGAACGGGGGTGGTGTTTCGACCTGTGACATCATGCTCCAGGACGACGGAACAGTAATGTTGAACGAAGGTTCTGCCGATATTGGTGGAACTCGAACTTCAATTGCCATGCAGGCAGCGGAAGTTCTCGGAATCCCTGTTGAAGATTTCCATCCATCAATTCCAGACACCGATTCGATCGGTTTTACAGGCGTTACAGGTGGTTCTCGAACGACTTATACAACCGGTCTTGCTGCTTACAACGCTGCGCACAAGCTGGTTGATGAGCTCAAGAATCGACTTGCTGACCTGTGGGAGACCGAAGTTGAGAACATCGACTTCAACGAAGGTACTTTCACAGCGAATCGCGATTCGATCGGCATTCAGGAACTGGCTAGTAAGCTCGACCCAACTGGTGGACCGGCTACAGCTACTGCGTCTGTAAACCTCGCAGAAGCAGGCAATGCATACGGTGTCCAGATCTGTGACCTCGAAGTAGACCTCGCCACTGGCAAGACCGACGTTATTCGATACACAGCAATTCAGGACGTTGGTAAAGCAGTTCACCCGCAGTACGCAGAAGGTCAGATTCAGGGCGGTGTAGTTCAGGGTCTTGGTTGGGCATTGAACGAGGAGTACTTCATCACAGACGATGGAGCCATGGCTAACAGGTCTTTCCTTGACTACCGAATGCCAACCAGTCTCGACATGCCTATGATTGACACGATCATGGTTGAAATTGCTAACCCACTTCACCCTTACGGAGTACGTGGTGTTGGTGAGGTTCCGATCTGCCCACCACTTTCCGCAGCAGCTCAGGCTGTGAAGGAAGCAACAGGCAAGTCGTACTACGAACTACCGGTGAAGCCAGGTCGAATTCTGGAAGCACTGAACGGGGACTAATCAGGTTCTACCAAACAGGAGGAAATAAATTGGCTACGGTCTTCCTCCCGTACGCTCTGCGCAAATACGCAGACGGCGCAGAGCGGGTAGAAGTGCCGGCGAAGACTCTACGTGAGCTCGTCGACAACCTCGAAGCAGCCCACCCCGGTACGAGGGAACATCTCGTTGAAGATGATCGACTCAAGCCGGGGTTAGCGGCAATTGTGGGTCACGTGGCGACCCGTCGTGGGCTTCTTCAGAAACTTGATTCTGACACCGAAGTCCACTTCATCACTGCTATCTCTGGCGGCTGATCCGAATCAACTCCCCGGTGTTAGCATTGGTGAGAATCGATTCTGCGAGAATGCGCATCTTATTTGGGTAAGTGTTGATAATTCGAATAACAACATACCGATAGCTAGGCCATGACAATCAACGAAAAACCCGCCAATGTTAGTTCGAACCATCTCGATTTTGAAGATGGGTCGCTATTGGGGGCATCCTGTAAACAAGTAATTTCCGACGGAATCAGTTCTATACTGAACGCCATTGGCGAAGGTGTGGATGCTCAGGGCACCGCCGACACTCCGAAGCGCGTCGCAAACATGTACGACGAACTTCTTGCCGGCTATTCAACCGATCCGATCGAACTGCTCAACGGCGCGATGTTCGATGTCGAGTACGACGAAATGGTTGTCGTGAAAGACATCGACTTCTACTCGCTTTGCGAACATCACCTCCTGCCGTTCTATGGCAAAGCGCATGTTGGCTATTTACCCAACCAGAAAGTGATAGGTCTTTCCAAGATCCCTCGACTGGTCGAAATGTTCGCTCGTCGCCTGCAGGTTCAAGAGCGCATGACTCAGGAAATCGCTACGACACTAGACGAGTTGATTGAGCCGGCGGGCGTTGGCGTAGTGGTTGAGGCTCAACACCTCTGCGCCACAATGCGGGGTGTACGGAAACCCAATACGATCATGACCACCAGCGCCGTTCGTGGGCTTTTCAAGAAAAACTCATCAACCAGAGAAGAGTTCTTCAGCCACGTCCGACAGTCCTGATCAAAAGCGACAACACGGAATGAATCCAAACGGAAAAGTCGCTCTGGTTACAGGTGCGGGACGCAGAGTAGGCAGGTCACTCGCGTTAGCACTGGGTGACGCAGGCGCTCGTGTCGCAGTGCACTACGGTCGGTCCGAGCAGGAAGCCAACGAAACCGCTTCGCTAATCGAATCTATGGGAAGCCAAGCGATAACGGTACAGGCTGATCTCGAACACCCAGAGCAGGTCAAACAGCTAGCCGCAGACGTGCTCAACAATCTTGGCCCGATCGAAATCCTGGTGAACAACGCCTCAATATTCGACAAGGTCGGGATGAACGACCTTCAATCAGACGAGTGGGATCGTCACTTCGCCATCAACGTTCGTGCGCCGTTTTTGCTTGCGCAGGTAATGAAGCATCAACTCACGGGGGACACACCAGGGAAGATCATAAGTTTAAACGACTGGCGTACGGCCCGCCCCACCCGATTCGCCTACGGCATCACGAAAACAGCGTTGTCAGGCCTAACTCGAACACTGGCACTTGCTATGGCACCAAACGTTCAGTCCAACGAAATTGCATTAGGAGCGATTCTTCCTCCTGTAGACATTTCGCTTAATCGACCTCGTAACGAGATCAATATCAATCTCGGACCAGCAGATCGCATGGGAACACTTAACGAGGTTGCCGACGCAATGATGATGCTAATCAAGAACGATTTCATAACCGGCGAAACGATAAACGTCGACGGTGGACGACACATTCAATAGCGTCTCGAATTCGCAATCATAAATAATTACTACTGAGATATGCCAGACAATTCAAATCAACTCGACACTGTCAGAATTGAACAACTCGAACTCGATTGCATCATCGGTATAAATCCGTGGGAGCGCCTCACCAAGCAGCGAGTCACGATTGATATCGAGATGAACGCTGATTTGACCAAAGCTGGCGCGAGCGACGCGATCGAATACACGATCAACTACAGAACGATCTCGAAAGCGATTATTAGCGAAATCGAAGAATCGAGTTACGGTCTCGTTGAAGCTCTAGCGGCGCGGATAGCAGAAATCTGCCTTCAGGACCCGCTCACCCAATCGGTTGAAGTAACCGTCAGAAAACCCGGTGCGGTTCGAAATGCTTCAGCAGTTGGAGTAGTGGTCAGACGTAGCCGTTCTTAGCTCGCAACGTCTCCTTAGAGAAATCTGAATTCACTATCGGAAGTTCGACGCGCACAGCGTGATTAGTAACGGTATTAGGCTGTCGAGCAGGGCAAGAAACGCCCCTACAAAACCCTAAGCGACTACGACGATTCGTTCATCGCCTCGAACACACGCTCCGGACTCATCGGCAGTCGATCCATGCGAACGCCAGTAGCGTTGTGAATCGCATTACCGATCGCGGCAGGTGGCGGGATGATCGGTGGTTCTCCAACACCTCGAATTCCAAACGCCCCATCATCAGCAGGCGTTTCGAGAATCACAGTGTTGATCATAGGTAGATCGAGTGCTGTTGGCATACGGTAGTCAAGGAACGATGCGTTACGCATTTGTCCCTGATCGTCGTATACGTACTCTTCAGACAACGCCCAACCGATTCCCTGAACTGCTCCTCCTTGCATTTGGTTCTCGACCTGTGTTGGGTTCACGCACTTACCAACGTCCTGGAACAGCGTGAAATCAGTCAGCTGAACCTTGCCGGTATCTGGGTCTACCTCAACATCGGCAACTGCCATTGCATATCCATTGGCTGGTCGCATGCCCGGATCGTTCGACGCAGTAGCAACAACGTTGGAACCGTTCTTAGTCACAGCCGAACCAGCATCCTTGAACGAAACTTTTGAGTCCTGGTTGTCTCGTGCAAAGAAGTATCCGTCTTCGTATTCGACGAATTCTGGATCGACACCAAAGCGGCGCGCCATCTTCTCTTTCATTTGATCGATAACTGATACACCAGCTTTGTATACCGCCTGGCTCAGGGTCCGAGTAATTCGAGAACCCGCGGCGTTTCCGGTGTATGGAATATTCTCCGTGTTAGCAGTGTGAACTTTTACTTCATCGGGGTCTATCCCGAGAGTTTCAGCAGCAACTTGAGTGGTTCCTGTTCGAACACCGTGCAGGTCAACAGCACCAATCGTCACTTCAACTCCGCCGTCGTGGTTGACCATTACCCGTGCACTAGAAATCTCAATTCCGCACGGCCACCAGCCAATGCCAACACCTCGACCCACGGGCCAGCCGTTTTTGCTTTCCTTGACGGGTCGATTATATTCGTCGGAGTTTCGAACAGTCTTGAGCATCTCGACGATACCTATACGGGTGTACTCCTCGTCATCAACGTTAGAGTCGCCCGTCTTGGCAGCATTCTTGATACGAAAGTCGATCGGATCCATACCAATAGCATTCGCCAGATCATCCAGCGTCGATTCACCACAGAAAGTCGCTACGGTCGCCCCCGGCGCCCGGTAAGCGGCGACACGAGGTGCGTTGGTCACGACGTCGTACGCGTCGACCTTCGAGTTCTCTGGCTGATAGCAAGCGAATATAGTTTGCATACCACGCAGCACCGGCGATCCAGGAAACCCCCCAGCGCCGAATACGAGTCGAGCCTGCGCCGCCTTCAAAACACCGTCTTTAGTAGCACCAGCCTTCACCGTTACCACCGCACCTGATGCTGGTCCGGTTGCCTTCAGCACTTCTTCTCGAGTGAGAACGATCTTGACCGGCTTTCCAGACTTACGAGAAAGAATTGCACCAACCGGAGTCACTCTAGGAGTGTTCTTGGCCCCAAACGCGCCGCCAACTTCGAGAGGGATAATCTTGATCTTACTGACCTCTACTCCCAGAAGGTTCGACATGTTTTGGCGAAGAGGGAACGATCCCTGCGAGTTCGCCCAGACTTCAATATGCCCATCGGCATGCCAGTGAACAGTCTCGGCTTCGGGTTCAAGGTATCCCTGGTGAACCAGAGCCGTTCGGTAAGTTCTCTCAACAACAACGTCAGACTCAGCAAATCCCTTTTCGACGTCACCTTTGCCACCTTCCATGTGACCGGCAATGTTGCTAGGTGCATCTGCCGAGCCAGAAAGAGAAGTCGCAATTAAGCCTTCGTGCAACAACGGGGCATCTTGCGACATTGCCTCGATTGGGTCTGTAACCGCTGGGAGCACTTCGTATTCAACCTTGATAAGCCGAGCGGCTTCTTCAGCAATATGCACGTCCGTAGCGGCTACCGCAGCTACAGGGTGACCTTCAAAAAGTGCCTTACGACGACCCATTATGAGGTTCGCCATGAACTGAATGCCAATTTCAACCTCACCGGTGTCCAGGTCACCTGAAACGTCGGACGGGAAGTCGGCCGCGGTACAAACTGCTTCTACACCCGAAAGCGCCTCTGCAGCGGAAGTGTCAATCGAAATAATTCGTGCGTGAGCGTAAGGGCTTCGGATAATCTTTCCAAACAGTGATCCCTGCGCGGTGAAGTCAGCACCGAATTGAGCCCGACCGGTGACTTTGTCGTCGCCGTCCACTTTTCGGTATCTCTTTCCAAACTGCTTGAATTCCAGACCGTCGGCGTTAGTACGAATTTCGGTGGTCACAAAATGTCTCACTAAATTGCAAATATCTAATCGATAAAAACGCATTCCGGAGCCTCAAAACTCCAATCGTACGTAGAGAACGCCACTTTACCACGAGTTCTAAGCACAAATACGCCGCCAATCACCCCTGCATCATAGGCGAGTGAATCACCTTTTGCTTCGTCCATCGCCCCAACTGCGCCAATCTAAAAATCATGGAACGCTTCTTCGATCGTCGGCCACTTGTATTCGACTGTTTTCCACGACATTACACTCTGGAAAACCGGCTTAATTTGTATTTATAAGTAATCGACAAGCCCGGTAGAAACAATTTTTTGTGCTGCTTGTCCTGGTGGCATTTCGATCTACTACCTCGTAGACCGTACTATGTATGACTTTGTGCAATATACGGTCGGGATTTCATACCCTCCAGAGTTTGATGCAGATTATCCTTTTATGCAGCCATTTACTAACCACCCGTCACAGGTGGTATTCACGAGAATGACTCAAGCGAATTTACTGACCGCAATCGGAAGGATCCAGGCGGAATTCGACCGGCAGTTTGCTGAAAATCTTCACTCAGCCGCAGCTCTTGCCGTTTTTAGAAACGGTGAACCGGTCGTGAATCTTGTTCGAGGCACAAAACACGCCTCGCCACTGTTCCGCGTCTTTTCTATGGGTAAACCTCTTGCCGCGGCCGTTCTTTGGCGATACAACGCTCGCGGCCACTTCGATTGGACTACACCTGTATCCGAGTTCTGGCCCGAGTTCGCAACTCGCGGCAAGTCTGGAATAACCATCGGTCAGGTTTTGTCACATACCTCGGGGCTTGCATCGCACGAATCAATACCAATCTCCGACTACGGTGATTGGGGTCGAGTGGTCTGTCATATCGAGGATATGACGCCAGCAACTGCACCGGGGTCAGCGGTTCATTATCACTCCCGCACTTTCGGCTGGTTGGTCGGCGAGATTGCCTCACGCATTTCGGGTCTTACTTTCACCGAGGCATTTGTCCGCGAAGTTTCTCTTCCGCTCGGTCTAAAAAACACTTCGTTCACCATCGAACCTTCACAATTCGGTCGACTCGTAACTATCGATGGCGCATCCGACTGGGAAGACACGGCGATCATCGAGGGCGTCAACTCGCAAATATGGGCACAAACTATGATGCCTGCGGGATCGCTAATGACCACCGCACTCGACGTGGCTAAGTTTTACTCAGTGATTTCGGCCAAGGGCACTGACCATGGCGTCCCATGGCTACCGAAGAGCGTCGTTGAGGAGGTAACTTCGCTTCAGGCCGAGGGACTGGATGCAGCATCGGGTAACTATTCTCGGGTTGGCTACGGTGTTCGACTTCCTTCGAGCCCACCGAATCAGTACGCGAGTAGTGAAATGAACGACACGGTTGGTCACGGGGGCATGGGAACTTCTACCGGATGGGCAAGCCTGACCGACGGAATATCCGTCGCTTACATCACGAACCGTATGCAGAATGAGGCACCGAATAAGCAGCGACTGTTCGAAATGGCAAAAGCAGTACGCGACGCCCACGAAGCCGGCGAACTTGATGAAGTGAAGACCAGCAAGTTTTCCGATCCATCGGCTAGAACTTCTTCGGAACCTGATAGTTCATTAGGACGGGAACGATTATGGCCCGGCAAAGAGTGGGAATCCGCCGAACCAGAAGAGCTCGGATTCGATCGAGAAAAACTGGCCGAGGCAGGCAGGTTTCAATCTGAACTGGCTGTCGACCAGCCGTATCGCATCCTGATAGTTCGTCGCGGCAAAATCGCCGCTGAGTGGAATTTCCGATCCGATCCCACAGAACAAGCCCACCAGGCATCGGCTTCAAAATCCACCTTTTCCTCGGTGCTCGGGATTGCATTTCACGAGGGAGTCATCAAGTCCGAGAACGATCGTGTAGCTGATTACTATCCTGAAATGCTCGATATTGGACCGGGAGAAGGTCCAAAAGAAGGCAGGTACGCATTCCCTGAGAATGATGGGATCACGTTCCGTCAATTGATAGGCAACACATCCGGATACATGAAGCCCGGTGAAGCTCCTGGAACAGTATTCAACTACCAGACATTCGGCATGAACATTCTGACTCACGCCGTTGCATCTGCTTACAGCCTCTATAAAACGTCTAGACCTGAGCAAGGTGGCGGTTTCGGAACACTCACCGAATGGAAGATCCGTAATTTCGTCGACGGCAAATGGTCGTGGAAGTACAGCAACTTCGACATGCATCCCGAGGCAAAGCTCGGAGTCTTCGGATACATGACTTCCTACCAAATGACCACGCGCGATATGGCTCGTATGGGTTGGCTATGGCTCAATAAAGGAACCTGGAACGGAACCCAGATAGTCCCCTCGGAGTGGATCGAAAAAGCAACCAGAGTTTCGACTGAAATACTCGAAAATGAGCCTGAGGAACGCCACGTGTACGGACTCGGATTCTGGTGCAACGATCAAGCTCAAGTTTGGCCCGACCTGCCACTAGACTCGTTCGCTGCGAGCGGAGCCGGCAATCAACACATCTGGGTTTGTCCAAGCCTCGACCTCGTTGTCGTACAGTCACCGGGAATATACCCATCACGAGGTGCGTTCGACTGTCCAGAACAGATCGAGGACAGGCGATCTATGCAGGGGTTGCTCGGTCGAATCGCTGCTGCCGTCAAATAGCCGTGATGTGAATCTCACATTTAGAGGGCATTCGTTCCTGTCGAGCAAACAGTGGGCGAATGGTAAACTCGTGCTGCGAATCAGGGACACTCCGACACGGACCGAACTCTAGGAACAATGACCGATCGATTTTTTGCTCTAAGTATTGCGGGGGGGCGTGGTGAACGACTCCGCCCGCTGACCGACAACCGTCCCAAGCCAATGGTTGAAATCAATGGCAAACCAATCATCGGTTATCAGGTCGATTGGATGCGCGCTCAAGGCGTGACAGATGTTGTATTCCTCACGGGTTACATGGGCGGGATGATCCAAGATTATTTCGGGAACGGGTCTGAATACGGAATCACAGCTCACTACTCGGTCGAAGAAACGCCTCTTGGAAGAGGTGGAGCAATCAAGCAGGGGCTGAGCCAGGTCCCTGAGAGTGCGAGCACGATTCTGGTCGCGAACGGCGATGTCATAACCAACCAACCGCTCGGACCTATAACCGAACTGCACGAGAAATCTGGTGCAATGGGCACGATGATGCTGGTTCCGTACCCGAGTCAGTACGGTGTAGTTGAATCAGATGAGCAGAACGTCGTAACCCAGTTCATCGAAAAGGGTAGTTTGCCGTTCTGGATCAACGCTGGCGTGTACTTGTTCGACAGGAAAATCGAGCAGATACTCCCTGATGTTGGTGATCACGAAACTTCAACATTCCAGGATCTTGCGGGAGAAGGTCGGCTGTCAGCGTTCCACTCAGAAATGGCGTGGACGAGCATCGAAGGCCCCAAGGACCTGAGTGATATCACCAATCAGATCAATGACGGGCGGCTTGTTCTCGCAGGTAACTAGGTCTCCCTAGAGAAGATATACTCAGATTCGGCGAACAGCGTCAGCAAATCGTGACGCGAGATCATCCCGACAGGCTTTCCGTTTACTTGCCATCAGGATCCACTACCACCAACGGTCCAACACCCCTGTCGAGCATTATCTTCGCCGCTTCGGACACTGGAAGATCTGCGGTGATCGGTATTGCGGGCGAATTCATAATTTAGCTGGCAAGCTTAAGCATCTACAACAGTTCTGCTAATGAGTCGTAAAACGCACTTCTAGTTGTAAAGAACAATAGCGTTTGTGGCGCGAAATGGGCTTGATGATTCGAGTCTAAGTGTCAAGCCAAGATAAGAAGCTAATCAGGTGAAAGTGCTAGGGCTGCTCGCGCGATTCTGGCAACATTGATTGAAGCGACAGGTATGTTCTCAGCACTGGTATCGACGGTAATGTCGTAAATTCTGTAGTCATCCGGTGCTGCACCGTGCACATCGCCAAAATATTCTCGCTGTAATTTTTCACGACGCTCGATGGCGTCCTCAGCGGCGAAAGTCGTCATTAGACCTTCACGCTTCATGATCCGCCCAACACGATCTTCCCACGATGCGAACAGACCTACCTTGACTGCTGGTCGATCACCAACTTCGAGACAACCTGCACGATGCACAAGAACCTTGTTGCCCTCGTCGAATAATGACTCAACATTGGTAAGGTTGCCGGTAGAGTCAGGGTAGTGATGCTCCGTGGGACCATCAATGTCCCACGTAAGAGGCAAAATCAGTACTTCCGGAACATTGAAGTATGGATCACCAGCGGCATTTCCAAGAGCGAATCCAGATACAGCACGTTCTACGATCGACCATAACCGATCGGTTAAGTCCGGGGTTTCGATATGCTTGCCGTCCGTCATCAATCGTGGAAGCGCGATACGGTCAACATAATCGAAGTCGAACATCCTCGCAACGCGCTTACCAAGCTCTCGTGCGCCTGCGCCAACATGTCCATCGATTGTGATTACCGACATCTCAGCCCCTCCCGTTTTCACTTGGATGCAAATCTGCATCTTCATCCGAGAATTCAAGTGAAGTTCTGAATAACTTCCACATCGAAACGGAGTTCTCACCCAGTGGATGCGTCGACGGGTCGAACAGCCACCTAGTTACCGCCGACTGGATCATACCGAAAAATATCATCGCTGCGGCATCTGGTGCGACCGTTCGGTCGATTTCATCCCTCTCGATTCCCTGAGAAATAATCTCGGCAACGAGAGAAAGGTATTTTTCCACTAGCCTCCTGCCAGCGGAACGTACTCTCGGCTCTTCAAACTGAGCCGCCTGGGCAATAACTACGAACGAAATTCCCTGACGAAGCTCAACGTACGAAACATGAAGCTGCAACATGTGCTCCAACCGTTCGAGAGCATGCCGATCCGATCGGGTCGCCCTAGATATTGCTTGGAACAGTGATTCTTCAACTTCCTGAATCAGAAGAAGGATCACTTCTTCTTTAGATGCAACATGGCGGTAGATCGCTGCTTCTGTCACGCCAACCTTCGATGCAATCCCGCGAATTGTTAGGGCGTCAACACCGCCGTTAGCGATCAAATCGCGAGCTGCTTCTACAATCTGGTGTTGTCGTGTCTGGTGATCTAGGCGTCTATGTGTTGCCATCTGTCGAGAATTACCTAATTATGTGTGTATTGATGTTATGTTAGTCATCGTTTACATACATCGCAATACCCAGTTGTTAAAAACATTACGCTGTATTTAAAACCGCAGGCAATCAAACTAAAAAATTTGATGATGAACGGGCTTGCCAGTTGACACATCAATCACTCGATTACAGTCTCACGTCAGATCGCGTGCGCCGTTCCCAATCAACTTGGTGATATTCATACTGGCGTAAGCCCTCATTATCTCGATAATTCGAATCGTGTTCTGCCGCAAACTTCACAACCTGATCTAAACAAAAACAGCCCCGAACATATCGAGGCTGTTTCCAGTTATTTTTTCGTCAGGACTACGGTCCGCCGTTAGGGTCGTCCAAGAATTGCAACAGGTCACTCTCAGGATCGAGAATTACTGTTGTTTGCGAATCCATGAACGCCTTGTAAGCTTCGAGCGACCTTCGGAATGCGTAGAAGTCAGGATTCTTCTCAAGTGCCTGAGCAAGAATCGTAATTGCTTGTTGTTCAGCCTCACCTCTCAAGAGTTCCGAAGTACCTTGAGCGGTTTCGAGAATAATGTTCACCCGTCGGTCAACTTCTGCTCTAATTTCAGCATCTCTCTGAGCACCTTCAGCACGAAGACCGCTAGCAATTCGCTCACGCTCTGCTTCCATTCGTGAGAACACACTCGACTCAATGTCGGGCGGGAAGTCTGCACGCTTAATACGAACGTCAACGATCACGATCCCAAGTGCTTTTCTGATACTCGCAAAGTAGGCAACTTCAAGACCTTGTCCATCCAACGCATTTCCATCAGCGGTCAGCGCCTGAATTTCTTGGTCAGTCGCGAGTCGAGCACGAATCTCGTCATCTGGATCGTCATCAACACGAACCGTGATAAAAGGATCGGTCAATCCATCGTAATCACGAAGTAAGTCGGATCGAGAAATCTCGATCAGGTTACTTGATGCGGTAACTCGATCCATAATGTTTTCACGAGTTTCCGAAATAACCTCGTCTTGCAAATCCTGCGCAACTTCTTGGCGCAGCTGAGAGTTCACGATGTCACCAACACGAGAATTTGCGCTCACTTCGTTCCGCAGGTTCTTAAAGAAGATCAGCGGATCGACAATGCGGTATCTCGCGTAAGAGTCGATAACAAGGTTTCGCTTGTCAGACGTGAGCAGTGAGGCCGGAGCCACGTCAACACGCTGGAGTCGCTTGTCGAACAATGTTACTTGTTCTGCGAAAGGTGTTTTTACTTGCAGTCCCGGTGACGTGTGCTCTCGTTTGAATTCACCAAACCTGGTCACAATTGCAAGCTGTGTTTCATCAACCACAAACAGAGTTTGCGGAATAACGATTAGTGCCGCGATTATCACGACGATGACTGGGATTGTAAGCCGTGCCATTACTGTGCTCCTCCCATTCCCGTGACAGTCCCGGATCCTGCGCCATCAAGTGGCAAGAACGGCAGAACACCCGTATCAGAGAGTATGAACTTCTTGATTCCCGGCAAAATCTCTTCCATCGCTTCGAGATAGAGTCGCTGACGAGTTATGTCAGGTGACTGCAAATAACCCTCAAGAATTGCCTCGAAACCGTCTGCTTCACCCTGAGCTCGTGCAATACGACCCTGTTTAAAACCTTCGGCTGCTTCGGTAATTCGTGCAGCGTCACCAGTTGCCTTCGGAATTTCAGCAGCTTCATATGCTTCAGCAAGGTTGATCAAGCGCTCTCGGTCTTCACGAGCTCGCACAACATCTTCAAACGCCGACTGGACCTGCGTTGGCGGGTTCACGTTCTGGAGAAGAACCTGGAAAACATCCAAGCCGGTTTTGTATTCAAATGCGAGTTCACGCATTTTCAGAAGAACTTCGGTTTGAACCTGTTCCTTTTCAGTTGTCAAAACGTCGTCAATGTTTCGTGCGCCTACGACCTGCCTAAGAGCAGTTTCTGCAAGGTCACGGAGTGTTCGCCCGTCAGGACGTCCCGGCTGAATGCCTCGATCGGCATCGCCGGGGTCATCTACTTCAAATAGGAAATTTTGAAGGTCTGAAATCCTGTACTGAACCACCGCTTGAACATCGACGATGTTCTCGTCACCGGTAATCATCAAGGATTCGTTTGTTACAGATTGAGCGACCGTGAATCCATCAGCACCTGATCGAAACCCAAGCTCCATACGTCGGGCGGTAGTAACTGACACAACATCACGCTTTCCAATCGGGCTCGGATAGTGCCAGTGTAAACCACTTGTAGAGGTTCCTTGGAACTGACCGAACGTACGTAGAACTGCCTGCTGATCGGGTCCAACGGTGTAAAAACCGGTTCCTGCCCAGATAATCGCAATCACGATCAGGGCGACAAATATCAGCCCGATCGTTCCACCTCCACCAAGACCTGGAATGTTCGGCAAAGATGCCCGAAGTCGCTCAAGTACTTCGTCCATCGTCAGCTGGTTCTCTTCCTGCTGCGGAGGTCGATACATCTTATTATCGACAACCTGAGTGTCTTCGTTTGACGCTGCCATCGCATCTCCTCGTATCAACTCGGTAACAAGCTAATACGCTGCGTAGTTTCTTTTGAACCGTTCTCGGAATCGAAGTCCCAGTGCGGTTCTATTCTTAGATACTGCGAACGAATGAAATTCGCTCCATTGTAATCGTACAACGCCAGTATACCGACGAGTGGCAAACTCGACGCTCCCATCATGGTGATAAGCCCGTGCTTATTCTTGAACGGGCGAAGCTGGTGTCGATCTAACTATTCGTCGGGTTCTAGCTCAATTCCTCTATCTTCGAGCAACTGCTCAAACTGTTCATATGTCGAAACAGGCCGCATTAGCTTCACCAATTCGCCAACAGAATCGACCTGCTCACGCAAATCCCACAGGTAACGTGCAATCGGACTGACCGACGAAGGACTCTCCGCATAAGTACCGTGGAAAGCAAAGTACGCCTGGTTGATCTTGCGAATCGTGTAGCCGTGGTCGAGAAGTTTAACCCTTCTTGACTCCATGTAAGCTTCAGCTTCTTCAATCTCCGCTGCTTCCAAAAGATCATCAGTGGTTGCTCTGGTTTCCGCCATATACCGGTTCAAGCTGAACACGTCCGGCTCTTCGGGCTCATCGTCGTCGTGCGCGTTTGAATCTATTTTTCTGGCCGCCGACTCAGGTCGAACTGGTGCGTCGAACTCTTCACCTGTGACATCTGAATACACTCTCCAGCCAACTTCTTTACCAAATATGTCAGCTAGCGTCTCGTTTACTGATCTGATCTCACCACCAGAAAAATATGCCTGCCCAAGAGGATAAAAAGCGAGATACGCGTGCAGCCATTCGTGCGAAGCAACATCAAGCAAGCGCTTCAATGACGTCGTCGGGATGACGTTCGGGTAGCTAGCGAGTCCACCCGTTTGAAGTATCACTGCAGAAATGTCGTGATCGAGACTTAATTCGTCTTCAATGTCCTCCATGTCATCGGCTGGAATCGCCGGGTCTATCAGTACATCTTCGAGTCGAACTATTTCGTCTCTTCGTGAAGTCACGAGCAGCTTAGGTGGGTCACCAATGCGAAAATCGACAGGCGGCCACACGAATGAGGAGACAAGATCTACTTCTGGAGATCGGACACTATCGGCAATTCGTTGTTCAAGAAACTCTTCAACAGCGTCCCTGATCTGATTGCGCTCTCTGATTAGTCGGTCGAGATTACTCTGAGCTTTTTCGATTTCAAATGAATCAGTAAACTCTGCAGATGTAACCCGGTTAAGATCGGCCCGTGCAGTTCTGATCTCACCGACCAGTTCTACATATCGATCCAACGCAGCGCGTCGATCTTCCTCGGAAGTTGGAGTCCACGGCAGAGTCGTCCAAACTCGGTGGGTCCACTTGTCGAAAAAGTTCTCGAACTCCCATGAGACCAATGCGTACCCGTGGTCTAGCGACGCCGCAGCAGCCCGAGTGTCGAAACGACGATCTCCATCAGGAACTATCCACGCAAGGAATAGCATCCCGGCCAGTAAAGCTCGAAATACCCACTTTGAGCGACGACGCAACGGGAAGGTGACAAGCCACTCCAGCACGCCAAACGCGACGATTAACAGTGAACCAACGGTCCACATGAATGCTCTTGTTAGATCAATTGGGAGTACTGCCGACAAATACCGTTCCGAGTCGGTTCACTTAACTTCTTTTTCAGATCAGAAGTCAACTGGTTGAACAAAATTAATTCGATATCGTACTCAGGTTATACGTACGCTTGGACTATATCGGGCTCTTGGGCGAAATATTGCGTTTCGCCGAATACCCTAGCTAGTTGGGCGCGCCCAGAGAGTTTCGTACTGCTCGCCCATGATCAGCTGAGCAAGCTCGCGACGCTCCATTCGGCGCAATGTCTCGAACGCCTTCTCGGCTTCTTCAAGCGCTTCCGGGTAGTCAGATTGTACGATTCGATCGATTACCTTGTCCCATAATCCGGAGGTCTTCATCGCCTCCACGTAACCTACCCATGGCACTGCAACGATGTCCTGCGGTCGAGGAAGCCCCGGGCGCATTCGCTTGATAGTCCGGAGGCGATCAGCTATCGAACGCGCCATTGGCACGATTTTAACCAAAGCCGGCTCACCCTCTTTAGGACGAATATCGATCACAACGGACTGGCCAAACTTCGGGAAGAAAACTGCCATTACGTTAGCGTTAGAAATGAACTTGAAAACGCCATCTACACCGTTTCCATAGCCGAAATCCAAACTATTACCTCTCAACTGATCCACTTGAAAATGTGAAGTGGATTTCTCGTCATCTAAATATCAGCTTACTCCTAGTTTTACGGGAATTAAGCCTTAAGTTCTCGAACACTAGCAAGAAATGATGGCAAGACCTTCTCCCAGTCACCAACAACACCGAATCTGGCCTCTTTGAAAATGTTGGAGTCAGCGTCCTTGTTGATCGCGACAATAGCCCGAGAACTCGAACAACCCGCCATGTGCTGACTTGCACCCGAAATTCCGACAGCTATGTATACATCAGGGCTGACCGACTTACCTGTGAGACCGACCTGATGCGAATGATCTATCCAACCCGCATCACAGGCCGCTCGAGAAGCACCCACGGCACCATCGAGAGCGTTAGCGAGATCTTTTAGAACGCTGAACGGCTCGGGACCTCCGAGTCCACGACCTCCACTAACGACAACTCCAGCGTCTTCCAGTCGTACACCGTCTCTTGTTTCGGCTACCGTGTCGGTGACATACGCAAACTGCTCTATCGACTGAGGTTCTATCGATTCGATCGCAGGAGACCCGGTCTCCGTAGAAGGTTCGTACGCGCCGGCCCGAAGGGTGACCACTGCTGGTGTAGATGCGACTATAAACTCAGCAAGAGCACTTCCGCCGTACACCGGTCTTGTTACTACCAAGGCTCCGTTTTCGTTTGAGAGTTCGGTGCAGTCGGCGGCAAATGACAGATCAGACCGGAACGCTAATCGTGCACCTACCAGCGATCCAAAGTCAGATTTGCTTAGCAGAACCACGTCGGGGTTGTTCGACGTAACGAGCGACGCAATCTCGGCGGTCGATTGTTCATAAATCCCGTCGTCCGAGTTTGAAACTGCGCTGATGCTCACAATCGAATCAACCGATAGTGAACTTGCTGACGCCGGAGCGTCTCCGGAGAACGTAACCGTAATGTTCGGCTCGCTCAGCGACTTAGCCGCTGCAACTGCTTGCAAAGTCGATTGACTGACCTCACCATGCTCGTCACTCTCACCAATCAAAAGTATTGATGTCATTAGATCAATTTCTCCTCGCGCAATCGCAGCGCAAGTTTCTTACCCGAATCCGCTTCGTTTTCTCCTTCTATTAGTTCAACTTGCTGGTTCGATTCAGGAACGTACAGTTTTGTTAGCTTAAGCTTCGG